>Ga0070717_10003676_pt1 | contig 11013 bp, 11 predicted proteins | sample LARL113metaG_FD_71366 | JGI IMG/M metagenome (GOLD analysis project Ga0070717, IMG submission 71366) | Corn, switchgrass and miscanthus rhizosphere microbial communities from Kellogg Biological Station, Michigan, USA - LAR L11-3 metaG | ecosystem: Host-associated > Plants > Roots > Rhizosphere ...
CCCCCATGCGGGCATGGCCACCGCGGTTCGGACACCCATCCCAGTGCCGCGAAGGAGGCCCTGAACGTGCAGAACCAGAACCCGGCCAGCGGCACCCGCCACGAGGTGCCGCCCAACCCCTTCGGCCTGACCGGCATGGACCACGCCGCCGTCGCCGTCGCCGACGTCGAGCGGGCCGTCCGCTTCTACGAGGAGGCCCTGGGCGGCACGGCGTACTACGCGACCGGCTTCGGCGAGCCGGGCCGCAGCCCGCACGTCTTCATGCACGTCGGCACGGTCCTGCTCCAGGTCGGGTACCCCAACGACGGGAAGACGTTCGCCGACCGGCACAGCCAGAGCCACTGGCCGCACCTCGCCCTCGGCGCCACGGCCGCCGTCCTCGACCGCATGTGCGAGCACCTCCGGGCGCTGGGCGTGCCCTTCTCCGGGCCCCGCTCGCACCCGCCCGTGGACGCGGTCTCCATCTACTTCAAGGACCCCGACGGCAACAAGCTGGAGATCTGCACCTGGGACCCGTACCCGGTGGAGCGCACCGAGCCGCTCGGGCCCGGCCACGGCCTCGACTGGGAGGCGCTGAACCACGACTGGCGTCCGGCGACGGCGCCCGCCGGGTAGGCCGGTGCCGGCGCCGCGCTTCGGGTTCCTCGCCAGCGGCCTCCGGCCCCAGGGCATGCCGGCGCCGGCCGAGCTGCGCCGCCTCGGCCCGCGGCTCGAGGAGCTGGGCTGGGACTCGGTCTGGGTGGCCGACCGCCTCGCCTCGCCGGCGGCCGGCAGCCCGCTGCTCGAGGGCGTGACGATGGCGGCCGCGTACGCCGCCCTGACCACGCGGCTGCGCGTCGGCATCGGCGTGCTGGTCGCGCCCACGCGCCATCCCTTCCTGCTGGCGAAGCAGCTGGCGACCGTGGACTACGTGGCCGGGGGCCGGCTGGTGGCGGGGCTGGGCATCGGCATCAACCCGGCCGACTACGCGAGCGTCGGCGTCCCGTTCGGCAGGCGCGGCCGCCGCCAGGACGAGCTCATCCCGGCGCTGCGCCGCGCCTGGGCGGACGGCCGGCTGGACGACGTCTGGCTGGAGCCGGGTCCGCACCGGCCCGGCGGCCCGCCGCTGTGGATCGGCGGCACGTCCGAGGCGGCACTGCGGCGGGCGGGCCGGCTCGGCGACGGCTGGCTCGCGTACCAGGTGGCGGCGGGGCAGGTCCCCGGCATGCTGGCGACGATCCGCCGGCACGCGGAGGAGGCGGGCCGCGACCCGGCCGGCTTCGAGTACGGCCTGCTGGTGCCCGCGCACGTCCGGGCGGACGGCGCCGTGGCCCGGCGCGAGGCGCGCGAGTCGTTCAGCCGGCGCTGGGGCCGCGCGATCCCGGACGAGGTCATCGAGCACCTCTGCGTGGTCGGCGAGCCGGCCGAGTGCGTGGAGAAGGTCGCGGCGTTCGCGGCGGCCGGCCTCGGCGAGCTCGTCCTGAACCCGCAGAGCTGGACCCGTGAGCCCGTCGCGGACGCGGAGCAGCTCATAGCCGACCTGGTCGCGCCGGCGCGAGAGGCGCTGGCATGAGCCCGGTCCGCCAGGCCACCGCGCTCCCGGCCGGGATCACCCGCGAGCTGGTGCCGCTGACCGCCGCGGACGGCGGGGCCCTGGACGGCGCCCTGTACACGCCGGCGCAGCGCGGCCGCACCGCGCTCGTGCTGATGCACCCGGCCGTGTCCTTCCATCACCACTACGCGCTCATCCCGCTGGCGCGGCGCGGCCTCACGACGCTGGGCCTCGACTCCCGGTTCGTGGGCAACGACGCTCCCCTGCTCATGGAGCAGGTGGTGCTCGACCTGGCCGCCGGCGTCCGCCACCTCCGCGAGCTCGGCTACGAGCACGTGGTGCTGGTGGGCAACAGCGGCGGCGGCGCGCTGGCGGCGTTCTACCAGTCCCAGGCCGAGCGCCCGACCGTCACGGCGACCCCGGCCGGCGGACCGCCTGACCTCACCGCCGCCGACCTGCCCCGGGCGGACGCGCTCGTGGTGCTGAACGCCCACCGCGGCCGTGCCCAGGTGCTGACCGCGTGGCTGGACCCGGCGATCACGGACGAGGCCGACCCGCTCGCCCGCGACCCCGAGCTGGACATGTTCGACGCCCGCCGGGGGCCGCCGTACGACCCCGAGTTCGCGGAGCGGTACCGGGCGGCCCAGGAGGCCCGCAACCGCCGGATCACGCAGTGGGTCCAGGAGCGGCGGGCGGCCGGCGTGGCCGACCAGGCGTTCGTGGTCCACGGCACGGCCGCGGACCTCCGGTTCCTGGACCTGTGGCTCGACCCGTCCGACCGCGAGGCCGGGACATACAGAGGCCCGGACGTGCGCGCGGCGAACCTGTCCGCGACCGGCCTGGGCCGCTGGTCGACGCTGTCCTCCTGGCTCTCGCAGTGGGCCCTGGACACGACCCACGCGGCCGCCGAGCCGAACCTGGCCGCGTGCTCGGTGCCGGTGCTGTTCCTGCAGGGCACGGCCGACCAGGGCATCTTCCCGTCCGACATCGAGGCCATGTTCACGGCCTGCGGCGCGATGGACCGGGAGCTGCACTGGATCCGCGGCGGGACGCACTACTTCGACGGCCAGCCCGAGTCGCAGGCCGAGGTCTTCGACGCCATCTCGGTGTGGCTGCGGGCAAGATCGTTAGCCGTCTAGTATTATTCTATAGCCGGCTAACGAACGTGAGGAGTGGGACCATGCCCGACCAGCGACCCGTGACCTTCGGGGTGAAGACGAGCCAGAACCGGAGCAGCTACGAGGACATCCTCGCCGTCTGGCGGGAGGCCGACGCCAACCCTCTGTTCGAGCACGCGTGGCTGTGGGACCACATGGTCCCGCTGCGCGGCGACATCCGCGGCGCCGCGCTGGAGGCGTGGACGCTGCTCGCCGCGCTCGCCGCGCAGACGACCCGCCTGCGCCTGGGCGTGATCGTGACCAGCAACCGCCTCCGGCCGCCGGCCGTGCTGGCCAAGATGGCCGCGACCGTGGACCAGGTCTCCGGCGGCCGCCTGGTCTTCGGCATCGGCGCGGGCGGCAGCCGCGTGCCCGACCCGACCGGCCTCCAGATGGTGACCCGCGAGTTCGAGGCGTACGGCATCGAGATCGTGTCCCCGGGCCAGGCGGTCGCCGCGCTCGGGGAGGCGTGCACCCTGATCCGCCGCCTGTGGGCCGAGGACGAGCAGTTCGACTTCGAGGGCCGTCACTACCGCCTGAAGGGGGCGATCTGCGAGCCGAAGCCGGTCCAGCGGCCCGGACCGCCCGTGCTCATCGGCGCGTCCGGCGACCGCGCCCTCCGCGTCGTGGCGCGGCACGCCGACGTCTGGAACTGCCCGACGAACGAGCTCGACGCGTTCCGCGCGCGCAGCGCCGCGCTCGACGCCGCCTGCGCGGAGATCGGTCGCGACCCGAGCGAGATCGTCCGCTCCGTGCAGCTCCTGGTGGCCCGTGACGACGCGGCGGGGGTGCGCCGCCGGCTGGTGGACCTGATCCAGGCCGGCTGCACGCACCTGGTGCTGGCGCCGGTGCCACCGCTGCCCTCGTCGCCCGTGGCCTGGCTGGCCGAGGAGATCGTCGAGCCGGTTCGGGCTGAAGCGGCGGCGTAGGGCGGCCACCGCTCTAGAGTCTGGAGCTGATGGACGAGTGGCCGGAACTGCAGTACGACTCGTGGCGGCCGACGCGCGACACCCTGCACATGTACATGCAGGTGGTCGGCAAGCTGCGTCTGGCGCTGTCGCCGTTCGAGCCCCAGTGGGCGAACGTGCCGCTGTACGTGACCGCGCGGGGCCTGACGACGTCGCCGGTGCCGCACGGGTCGGGGACGTTCGACGCCGAGCTCGACCTGTTCGACCACGAGCTGGTCCTGCGGGCGAGCGACGGCCAGCGGCGCCGGGTCCCGCTGGGCGGAGCGGTCGCCGATTACTACCGCGCGGTCATGGACGCGCTCGCCGGCCTGGGGGTGGCGGTCGCCGTCTCCGAGCTGCCGTCCGAGGTGCCCGACCCGATCCCGTTCCCGGAGGACCGCGAGCATCACACGTACGAGCCCGAGTCGGCCCAGCGCTTCTGGCAGGTCCTGTCCCGGGTGGACCGGGTCATGAAGCGGCACCGGGCCGGCTTCCGCGGCCGGACGTCGCCGGTGCACTTCTTCTGGGGCAGCTTCGACCTGGCCAACACCCGCTACTCCGGCCGGCCGGCGGAGCCGCCCCCGGGGTCGGGCACGATCATGCGCTTCTCCGAGGACGCCGAGCAGATCTGCGCCGGGTTCTGGCCCGGCGACGCGCGGACCCCGTTTCCGGCGTTCTTCGCGTACGGCTATCCGCGTCCCGAGGGGATCGAGCGGGCCGAGGTCCGGCCGGCGCCCGCGGCGTGGGTCGAGGAGGCCGGCCTGTTCGTGCTGCCCTACGACGCCGTCCGCGCCGCCCCCGACCCGGCCGCGGCCGTGCTCGAGTTCCTGTCCACCACGTACGGCGCGTGCGCGACCGGGCTCGGCTGGAGCCCGGACCTGGTGGCCACGGAGCCGCGGCCGCCCGGCGCCGCGTGATGCAGAACTGGGCCGGCACCTACACGTATCGGGCGCGCGAGCTGCACCGGCCCGCGTCGGTGGAGGAGCTGCGGACGATCGTCTCGCGCGCGCGCAGCGCGCGTGTCCTCGGCTCCCGCCACTCCTTCACCGACATCGCCGACGCCGACGAGCTGATCGCCCTCGACGCGCTGCCGGCCGCCGTCGCCGTCGACCGCGAGGCGGGCACGGCCTCGGTGACCGCCGGCGTCACGTACGGCTCCCTGGCCGAGGCGCTGCGCGGGGAGGGCGTCGCGCTCCACAACCTGGCCTCGCTGCCGCACGTCTCCATCGGCGGCGCGATCGCGACCGGGACGCACGGCTCGGGCGACGGCAACGGCAACCTGGCCACCGCCGTCGCCGGCCTGGAGCTGGTGACACCGGGCGGCGACCTCCTGGCCGTGACGCGGCGCGACCCCGAGTTCGACGGCCTGGTCGTCGGGCTGGGGGCGGCCGGCGCGGTCGTGCGCGTCACGCTCGACGTCGAGCCCGAATACCAGGTCCGGCAGCGCGTGTTCGAGGGCCTGTCCTGGGAGGCGCTGCTCGGCCACTTCGACGCGATCGCCGCCGCGGGGTACAGCGTCAGCGTCTTCACGACATGGGGTGGGGGGGATGACGCGGGCCAGGTGTGGGTCAAGAGCCGGGTGGCCGACGGGCCCGACCACGCGCCTGTCGAGCTGTTCGGCGCGCCCGCGGCGACCGCCGAGCGCCATCCCATCCCGGGGGCCGACGCCTCGGCCTGCACGCCGCAGCTGGGTGTGCCGGGGCCGTGGTCGGACCGGCTGCCGCACTTCCGCATGGGCTTCACGCCCAGCCAGGGCGAGGAGCTCCAGTCCGAGTACTTCGTGCCCCGCCAGCACGCGGTGGCGGCCATCGCGGCCACGAGGGCGGTGGCGGACCGCGTCAGGCCCGTGCTGCAGGTGTCGGAGATCCGGACGGTGGCCGCCGACAACCTGTGGATGAGCCCCCACCACGGACGGGACAGCGCCGCCCTCCACTTCACGTGGCGGCGCGAGCGGGAGGCCGTGGAGCGCGCGCTGGAGGCGGTGGAGGCCGCCCTGGCGCCGTTCTCGCCGCGGCCCCACTGGGGCAAGCTGTTCCTGACCGGCGCCCCGGCGCTGGCGGATCAGTACGAGCGCGTGCCCGACTTCCTCGCCCTCGTCCGGCGACTGGATCCGGCAGGCGTGTTCCGCAACCCGTGGCTGAGCCGATACGTCCCGGGCTGATTGCCGGGATTCCCTAGCCGCAGCGCGTGCACATCCCTCACGATATGCCGAGCTGTCATGACGTCGTCGACCGGCTCGGCACCGTCCGGCGATCCCGAACTCGTCCCGCTGGCGGACCTGCGGTTCGACCGCCGGAGCCCTCGTCTCAGCGAGGTCCCGTCAACGTCGTCCGAGGAGGACGTCCTCGAACGCCTGTGGCGCGAGTCCGCGCTGGAGGGGCTCGCCGCCTCGATCGCGTTACACGGGTTCCTGGCCAGTGAGCCGCTGATCGTCGAGCGCGCCGGCGCGGCCCTCGTCGTCCTCGACGGCAACAGGAGGCTGGCCGCCGTGCGGGTGCTGGCCGAACCCGCCGTGCGCGACCGGCTGGGGATCCCCGACCTGCCGGCGGCCGCCGCCAGCGTGTCGGCGCGGCTCCAGCGGCTGCCGGCGCTGGTCAGCCGGCGCGACGCGGCCTGGCAGTCGGTCGGCTACCGGCACGTGAGCGGCGCCCAGCCCTGGCGCTCCTACGCCCGGGCCGCGTACGTGGCGTGGGTCCACGAGGAGCTGGGCGTCGCGATCGAGCGGGTGGCCCAGAGCCTGGGCGACGGCGAGGCGTCCGTGCGCACCCTCTACCGGTCCTGGCGGGCGCTGCGCGCGGCGGAGGCCGGCGACGTGTTCCACCGCGAGGACCGCTGGACGAGCAACCTCCCGTTCTCCCTGCTCGTCGCGGCCCTGGACCGGCCCGGGATCCAGGAGTACGTCGGGCTGGCGGACCGGAGCGGGGAGGCGGGGCCGGTGGCCGAGGACCGGCTCCAGCAGCTGGGCGACCTGTGCACGTGGCTGTTCGGCCGGCGCTCGCGGGACCAGGCCCCGGTCGTCCGCTCCCACGAGCCCGACCTGCGCATGCTCGAGCAGGTGCTCCGGAGCCCGAGCGCGCTCGCCGCCCTCCGCCAGGGCCAGTCGCTGGCCGCCGCGTACGCGATCAGCCGCGACAGCCGCCGGCGGTTCCAGGAGTCCGTGCTGGCGGCCCGCCACCTCCTCCAGGAGGCGCAGGGTGCCATGCCCGTCCGGGCTCCGGAGCAGACCGAGCTGCTGCGCGCCGTGGACGACCTGGTGGTGCTGGTCCAGCGCATCCGCGACGAGATCGAGGGCACCGATCCGCCCGGGTCGCCCAGGCTTCTAACCAACTCTTAACCAGATCTACAGCTGCAGAACCCGATTTCTTCACGTATCTTTGTCAAATTGGGGTGAGGTACGTGGGGGTCCTCGAACATCCGGCAGCCGGCGAGTGCGGGCCGCGTGTGGCTTGGCCGCGAGGCGCCTCCGATGGTGCACGCATCCTCCGAGCCCGCCGCTGACGAGCCTCCCGGGACTCCTCCGGTCCATGACGAGCTTCCGCGCTGCTCCGCCGCCGTCGTCGGGTCGCCCGGCACCGGCCGCGAGGCCTGCGCCGACTGGCTGGAGCTGACCGCCCTCGGCCGGCGCCACCAGGCCTCGATGGAGGACCTGATGCGGGCGATGCGCACCAGCCCGTGGTCCGGGGACGCCGACACCCGCGGCCTCGCGGCGGAGCTGGGCGCGACCGCCGCGCTCGCCGAGCTCGACGACCGGCGCGGCGCGTGCCACCGCGGCTACCCCTTCCGCCTCGTGGGCGAGGTGCTGGAGGCGCCCCGCGCCGTCGCGGTCGCGCCGTACACGTTCCTCCTCCTGCTGAGCGCCTTCGGGGCCGCGGCCGGGCCGCCCGGCATCGACGGGGCTTCGCTGTTCGAGGAGGTCTGCGCCGGGGCCGGCATGGCCTACCTGGGCGGCCGGCGCGTGGGCGCCCGAGCGATCGTGTTCGGCGCCCCGAGGCGGGGCGGGCCGGCCGGGTTCCGGGCCGCGGTGGACCACCTCTGCGAGGCGATCGGGGAGGGGGGCGGCTGCCGCCCCCGGCTGCGCCTGCGCCACCAGCGGGACGCCAAGCTCGACATCGTCGTCTGGCGGCCGTTCCCCGACGGCCGCGCCGGCCAGGTGATCGGGTTCGGCCAGTGCGCGACCGGCCGGGGCTGGGCCGCCAAGCTGCAGGAGCTCCAGCCGCGGGCGTTCGGGGCGCTGTGGCTGCGCGAGCCCCTGGCCGTCGAGCCGTTCCGGCTGTTCTTCGTCCCGTTCCGGGTCGATGCGGGGCGCTGGGAGGAGGCCTCGTTCTCCGGCGGCGTGCTGTTCGACCGCTGCCGCATCGCGGCGTACGCGCACGAGCTCTCGCCCGAGGTGAGGGAACGCTGCCGTGCCTGGTCGCGATACGTGATCCGGACACGTCTGCGGGTGGAATCGATCACTACCCTAGGCGCATGAGTGACCCCGCGGATCCGGATCCCGATGCCCTCCTGCTCGTCGGCGACATCGGCGGCACCAAGACGGACCTGGCTGTCGTGGGCGGCGCCGGGGGACCTCGTCAGCGGCTGGCCTACCGGCGCTACCCCAGCCGCGAGTACGGCCGCCTGGAGGACATCGTCCAGGCGTTCCGATCGGAGTTCAGCGACCTGGACGTGACGGCGGCCTGCTTCGATGTAGCGGGTCCCGTCGTGGGCGGCACCGCCCAGCTGACCAACCTGCCCTGGGAGCTCGAGGAGGCCGCGCTGGCCCGGGAACTCGGCCTGCGCCGCGCGTGGCTGGTCAACGACCTGGTCGCGACGGCCGCCGCCGTCCCGCTCCTGGGGCCGGACGAGCTGGACGTGGTGCAGGCGGGCGAGCCGTTTCCCGGCGGCGCCATCGCGGTGCTGGCGCCCGGTACGGGCCTGGGTGAGGCGTTCCTGACCATGGACGGCGACGGCTACCGGCCGCAGGCGTCGGAGGGCGGCCACTCCGCGTTCTCGCCGGCCGACGAGGTCGAGATGGAGCTGCTCCGGCACCTGTGGCGCCGCTACGAGCACGTCAGCGTCGAGCGGGTCGCGTCGGGCATCGGCATCCCCAACGTCTACGAGTTCCTGCGCGACGGCCAGGGCCACGCCGAGTCGGCGGCGCTCGCGGCCCGGCTCGCCGGTGCCGGCGACCGGACCTACCCGATCATCGAGGCCGCGATGGACCCCCAGACGCCGGACCCGCTGGCCCGGGCGACGGTGGACCTCTTCCTCCAGGTGCTCGGCACCGAGGCGGCCAACCTGGCGCTGAAGGTGCTGGCGACGGGCGGCATCTACCTGGCGGGGGGCATCGCCCAGCGCCTGTGCGAGCGCCTGCCCGAGTCCGGCTTCCTGGAAGCCCTGCGCCGGTCGGGCCGGTTCCGCTCCACGCTGGAGCGGGTCCCGATCGCGATCGTCAGGGGCGAGGTGGCGCTCCTGGGCGTGGCCAGCGTCGGGCTGCGCCTGAACGCCGTGCTCAGCGCCGGAACGTGAACGCGTCCGGCAGGAGCTCCGAGATGGTGCGGCGTACCAGCCGGCCGTCGCGCCGGTAGACGACCACCGCCTCCGGGCCCACCTCGGCGATCACCTGGCGGCACGCCCCGCACGGGCTGCACGAGTCGGCCTCGGCGTGGACCGCGACCGTGGTGACGCGCGTCTTTGGCCCCTCCGCGGCCACAGCGGCCGTGATCGCGGACCGCTCGGCGCAGATCGTCAGCCCGTACGACGCGTTCTCGACGTTGCAGCCCGCATACGTGCCGCCGGCCTCGGTCAGCACCGCGCACCCGACCTCGAACCCGGATGCGGGCACGTACGCGCGGCCGGCGACGGCGCGGGCGGCGGCGACCAGGGCCCGTTCCGCCGCGGTGAGCTCGCCGTCCGCCATGCCCCTACGGTAGCGGGGCCGGGATCCTGGGGGCGCCGGCGCGAGATGCGCACGGCGCCCCAGCATGACCCGGCCTACTGCACGGAGGCCGCGGCCGCCTCCGTCCCCCACGAGAGCCTGGTCAGCCGGCCCGAGCCAACGGGCGCGGTCGGCTGCTCCACCACGCCGCCGTACTTCCGCTCTGCGGCCTCCACCACCGCCCACACGCTCGTCGCCCACGCCGCCGGGGTCACCGTGGCGGAGAACGGGCCGTCGCCGGCGCCCCGAACGAGCATGTTGCGCAGCTCGGCCGCCGACATCCGCGCCAGCGGCCGCCTGCCGGTCAGCAGCGGGACCAGGTACTGGAACAGGCGCGGCCGGGTCAGGAGCTCGGCCAGGCGGCGGTGGTCCGGCGCGGCCACCAGCGCGGTCAGCTCGCCCAGCAGTGCGCCGTCCCCGCCGTTGACCGACTCCTTCGCGGCCAGCAGCATGGCCGGCTCGCGCAGGTCCGCCGGGGTGAGCCGGCCGTGGTCGAGCAGCCCGGCGATGATCCGGGCCGCGTCCTCGTTGTCGATGAAGTACCCGGGGTAGTGCGTCTTGTGCTGCTGCACCACCGCCGAGCTGTTGTCCAGGCGCACCGAGCCGGGGGCGAGGCCGAGAACGTACTCGGTCGGCACGAAGTCCGGCGTCACGAACGTGCCGTCCACGTCGTGCACGCACACCACCCGGTCGCGCAGCTCGGGGCAGAGCGACCAGACGTGGAGGAGGCTGGGGTCGCCGTGGGTAGCGAGCAGCTGGATGGCCGCGAACGCGATCGCCGTGCGCTCTCGCTCTCGTGCCGTCCGCTGCTGCTCGCCGTAGGGATAGGCCGCCACCCTCCCCATCGACGCGATCCGGAACTCAGGGTTGTCCTCGCCGGGCGCCAGCTGGCGCGCGTGGTTCCTGAGCGCATCCCAGAGCGACGCCGATCCCACGTCCGTCCGGACCGTCCAGAATCGAATGTCGAGCGGGAGCAGGTCGCCGGGGTCGGCGCGCTGCTCCGCGGTCATCTCCCCGGGCGCCAGCGTCACCTTGCGCATGACGACCAGCTTCCCGGGCTCGCTGTCGCCGGTCACGCAGGCGAGGTAGTGCCAGGCGCGGTAGGGCGCCTCGATGCCGTCGAGCGGGTCGCGCGCGTGGCCGTCCGAGTCGTGGTCGCCCCACATGGCGGGATACGACCCCCGCGCGCGGCGGATCAGGTCCCACTCCCGGTCGCTCAGGCTGCGGCCGGGGATCTCCACCACGACGACGGTGAACGTCCCGATCCGGAGCCGCAGCTCGCGCCTGCCGCCGGGCAGGTCGCCGCGCAGCTCCAGTCCCTCAACGCGCATCTCTGACCACCTGCACGAGGAGCGCGGTGACCAGGAACAGCCCGACGTTGCCGGCGAGCGTGATGGCGAACGAGCTGGCGTACGGGAGCTGCCAGCCCAGCAGGCCGAAGAACAGGACCCCGCTGACGGC
>Ga0070717_10003677_pt1 | contig 11012 bp, 8 predicted proteins | sample LARL113metaG_FD_71366 | JGI IMG/M metagenome (GOLD analysis project Ga0070717, IMG submission 71366) | Corn, switchgrass and miscanthus rhizosphere microbial communities from Kellogg Biological Station, Michigan, USA - LAR L11-3 metaG | ecosystem: Host-associated > Plants > Roots > Rhizosphere ...
TTTGACCCAGTCGAGTTGACGCCGACGGCCAACCCGCGGGCGTCGATGTCGCTGACGGTGAGCACCTGTGCGCCTTTCGTCACCGGCCGCACGTCGCCCTTGAGCGTGGCGACGTACAGGTTGCGCGCCCCCTCGTTCTCGGCGTTGAAGTAGACCGCGCTGCCGTCCTTCGCCCAGAACAGGCCAGTCGGCGACCGGTCGAGCGTGCCCGAGATGACGTGCGGGTTGCTGCCGTCCGCGTTCATTACATAGAGCTTCGAGTCGACCCAGGTATCGCTCGTCGAGTCGTAACCGGTATAGGCGATCAGCTTCCCGTCGGGCGAGGGCGTCGGCTGATTGTCCGGACCTTTGCGATGCGTGAGCTGGGCGACGTCACTCGTGGCGACGTCGACGCTGTAGATCTCGGTTTCGCGCCACGCATAGTCGGCGTCGGGGATGCGCAGGCCGCTGAAGACGATGCGCTTGCCGTCCGGCATCCAGCGGAACGCGCCGTCGTTGAAGTTCCCGGTCGTCACCTGCCGTGGCGTACCGCCGCCGTCGGCCGAGAGGACGAAGATGTGGGTGCTGCCATCTTCGACGTAGCCCTGCCGATCGCGGCGATAGTTGAGCTTCTGTACGATGCGCGGCGGCTCGACCCACTTCGCGCCCTTGGGCGGCGTGGGCATCGCGATGCGCCAGTCGTCGTGCGCGGGCACGAGCATCGTGAAGGCAAGCCACTTACCATCGGGCGACCACTCGACGGCGGAGGGATTCTCGCTGAGGTGGGTGAGCTGCGACACCGCGCCCTCCGCATCCATCCATTTCACGAAGAGCTGCGACCCGTTAGGCTCGCCGTGGGCGATGTAGGCGATGCGCGTCCCGTCGGGCGACCAGCGTGCGTCGGAGCCGTCGAGGAGGAAGCGGTTGCGCGTCCCGTCCACGTTCATGATCCACACCGACGACTTCCACTGGTCGGCGATCTTGTCGACCCAGCGGCGGGTATAGATCAGCTGCTTGCCGTCGGGTGCGAGCTGGGGATCCTGAACGTCTTCCCAGTCGAGATACTGGTCGAGCTGGATGAAGGCCGGCGATCGAGCGGCTCGGGCGCTTCCCTGCTGGTTGGCGGTTCGGACGGGTTGCTGCGCGTAGGCACTGGTGGCCGCGACGATCAGCGTCGACGACACGAGCTGTGCGACGGTTCGTAGGCGCATAAGCACTCCTGCTTTCGATAGTACTTGAGTTGACAACGCGCGGTGCTGACGCGCAAGAGACGGCGCGTTTTACGGGTCAGGAGACCCAGAGCTGGGCCTCGGCGCGCTTCACCCAACGTCCGTCGGCAGCGCGGACGTATTGCAGCAGCAGTCCCATGCCGCTGAGCTTCCCGCTGGCGACCGCGACGATCAGCGTCGCTGTGTCGCCAACGACGAGCGGTCGTGAGATCAGAGCGAAGAGGGTGCCCTGGCCGAACCGCTGATGAAACGCGTCCCAGCCGTTAGGCCCTCGAAACAGAGTGAGCAGAGTGCTGTCGCTCGCCGTTCGCCAGTGTCGCTCGGCGGTGAGACATGACGGAATCGGACGGCGCTCGTGATTCAAGGAATCGAGCCTCGGCGCAAGCACTCGCGCGAGGGCAGTGTCGCCCCGGCGGATGCCCGAATAGGCATTGAAGGCAAAGCCGGGAACGCCAATGACGGTCCTGTCGACCAGGATCGCGTTGCCGGAGTCCGCACCCACGACGGCGAGGGCAGCGACGAATAAATCGCAGGATTGCGCGCGGAGCGGTGCGGCGCCGAGCAGGAGTGCGACCGCGGTTGCTCCTAATGGATGACGAAGCACCAGATCCTCGTTAGGTTGACGACGGGCCGCCGGGGCCGTGTGGCCACCACCAGAGTCCGGCCGCAGCACCGCCCAAACCCAGAACTGCACCAACTCCCAGCGTCTCTGTCGTTGGGCCATTCATGATCAGTCCTACACCGCCGTAGACAACCACCGCGGCGAAGTATCCAACGAGGGCAGCACCAGCACGCCAGCGGAGGAGTGGACGCAATGCGCCGATGATCGCTCCAGCGGGCAGTCCGACTGCGAAGTAGCTGCCGATGACCGACCACGTGGACATCCCATACTGCGGGTACGACGTCGAGCCCCGCAGCATGGCGAGTACGAGCGCGAGCAAGGAGAAACCGAAAGCCCCGACCGCGCCTATTGCAACGCCCCAGCGGAGGTTCGCACCGAGAGCCGCAACAGTAGAGCGAGATGGAGTCACGGGACTACCCTCCCTAAAGCGATATATGCTATTTGCGCGATAACTGATTCGTTAGGTCTGCCACACGACCTTCGACCCACTTTCGCTCCGCCGCAGTCCGACTCGCGCGAGCGAGATACGCCCGGTAAGCGCTGAGCGCCGTCGTCGTGTCGTGCCGTTGCTCCCCCAGCTCGCCCAGGAACGAGTAGGGTAGAGCGAAATCCGTGTCGGCGTGGATGGCCGCTCGGAGGGGGCTCTCGGCTTCCTTCAAATGTCCCTGACGCAGCAGGATCTGGCCGCGAAAGGCAAGAGGGACCGGGTCGTCGCCGCGGATCAGCGACGCGGTCGCGAGCTCGGTGAGCGCGGCGGTGGTGTCGTGGAGTGCAAAGTCGATCGCCGAGAGACGGACGTGCGCCATGTAGAAGCCGAGGTTCTCAGAAAGAGCGCTTTCATATGCGGCCCGCGCCGCGGCATAACGCGACTGTCGAGTGCGCAGAAAGCCAATCGCGTAATAGAGAAAATCCTTCGAGACGTACGGACCAACCGTCGAATCCTGGATGCGCTCGATTCGGTTTATCAGTGCGGTGAGGTCGGCCACGGCACTGTCGCTTCCTCCCTTCAGGTGCAGCCAGGCGAAAGCGCGTGGGACGTGGAGTCCAGCGTTCTGCGGTTTCCTGCTGATTGCATCGGCAAATTTCCGGACTGCCTTGGCATAATTGCCCATCGAATAGGCGCGGAGTCCCGCCAGTGCGGGATCATCATCCGCTTCCACCTCCGCAATGAGGCCGATCTGCGGGGAGATATACATCGCGCCGTCAAGGAAGGGATCGTACATGACTGCCGTGGCGCGCAACGAATCGAGGGCGGTTGCGTCGTTAGGTGCCCGCTTGTCGACCGGACGCACAGAGCCGTCGGCGTACAATCGATCCGGCAAGCCATGACGACGTACGTCCCAGCGCGCGAAATACGCGTCGGCCATCGTGGGATCCAGCCGACTAGCCCAATAGAACGCGCGGTCGGCGACTCCTTGCAAGCGCCACGCGACGTTCGCGCCGAGCTTGTAGTAGGCTCCAGCATCGTTCGTGTCTGCGCCGGCTGGGAGCGTCGGCCGCGGGAAGGGCCCGTGCAGATTGGCAGCGGGAAAATGGTCGGCGCGCCACGCTGGGCTGCTGTCGCGCGCCGTGAGCGCGATGAGTGAATCGGACCGATTATGCCATTCACGGAACTGCTGCTCAGGCGTCGGCAGCGGTGTGCAGGCCGGGCCGACCACAATGGCCGTCGCGAGAACAAACGACGCGAGCACGGCGGCGGCAAGCTTGCGGGTTGCGAGAGATAGATGCTGATGCTGTTCTATCACCTGAGGGGAATCTCTGCTCGAGGCGTGAGAAGCGCCCAACTCACGGCTGCCAGCACGGCGTTGATCGCTGCGGACACTAGCGCCAGGACCATCCAAGGGAGCAACACCCCGTCACCAGCCGAGAGCGCCAAAACGGCCCCAAAAAAGGCTGGCGCGACGAGGCCAGATGCCAATCCCCAGGCACTCAACCGAAACAGGCTGAGTCGCGGCTTACCGCCCCCGCGACCCATGAAAGCAATGATCGCGGCGAACGCGAGTCCGCTAATGAAGCCCCAGATGGCGGGCGTCAGGAAAAAGATCACGATCTCCCAGGCCGGCCGACGAACATCGAAGGCGCGTTGGTATTCATACCAACGCCAGTATGCCCACGGGCTCAGGAGCAGAGACCATCCCGCGGCCCACAGAGATCCCAGAGTCAAACCCGCGCGCACGCGCCGAAAGGGAGGCATTCACAACTCAGAAAGGGTGGCCAGGAAATACGATTGGGCTGGCCTCAAGGTCTCGCGCGCGTTAGCTCATGGCGAGGAGAGATGAAGATGCCCTGCTCCTTTTTGATACACTGCTCAACTCTGATGGCTACCGACAACTTATCCCGTGTGCGAGCAGTCGCCAGGAAGCTGCCCGATGTCGAAGAGGGCACCACCTTCGGTTATCCCGCCTTCAAAGTCGGCGGCACTGCCTTCGCCTGGTTTCCGAAGAAGAAGGAAGTGGAGCCCGGGTCAATGGGCGTGCGCATGAGCATTCTCGAACGCGATCATCGCATATTCGCGAACCCGAAAGTCTTCTACGTCACACCGCACTACAAGGACTACACCAGCGTGCTGGCGCGCGTCGAGCACATGTCGAGCGCGGAGTTGCGCGAGCTCCTCGAGTCGGGCTACGAGTTCGTCCAGTCCACAGCCAAACGTAGTCGCCGCACACGCCGCTGACGGCGATCAGCGACGAGTGGGTTGGAACAACTCGATTGGATTGCCGTCCGGATCTTCGACCTGTATCTGGCTACCACCAGGCCCTTTCTCCAACTCGTTCCGGAAACGCACGCCGCGCTTCTGCAGCTCCGCAACGACCGCCGACAGATCAGTCACTTCCAGGACGATCCGATTCCATCCGCCGGGCTCCTGCGTACCTCCGTCGGGCAGTGGCCGAGAGCCAGATGCGCCAGGCCCACTCAGGATCAGCTTGAGGTTGCCGACGGATACCTGACCGAATGCGGGCAGGAACTGCTGATCGACGTTGAAGCCGAGGACATCAGTGTAGAACTCGATTGATCGCCGCACGTCTTTGACCTGATATCGTACACCCCATAGCCCTTGAATGAGCTCCCCCTCGGCTGACGAGTGAACGCCGTCCTGATTGGTTTGCTTGGTTGAGCTCATATGGCACTCGCTCCGATTACGAATTTCAATAGCGGCATCCGATATGCCGCTCTCACGGTTCGCGGCAGAAACGTACTCGTGTCGCCGCGCGCGCGGCTACTTGGCTCCGTCGCCATCCGCGGATGCGCGGATGACGACGGAGTGGGCTGCGAGCTCAGAAGCGGTAGCCGATACCTGCGGCGAGACCGATGTCGTTTCGCGTCTTCGTTGGGCCCGTTCCTGTCAACGGCTTGAACTGGGAGACGTAATCCCGCCCTTCGATGCGAAGGGCGAGTGGACCGAAGCCGATGTCACCACCGATCGCGCCGTAGCCGTCGAAATCCGTCTTGCTGCCGACGTCCAAGTCGCGATAGCTATACGTTCGGCCACCCACTCCAAGGCCGACGAACGGGGTGAAGTCCACGATTCCCGCGTCGTACGCCGACGGTGTTCGCAGTTCGGCGCCGACGTCGTACTGGTAGATGTCGAGCGTCTGATTACCGGCCGTGATCCGGTCCTTACTCGGCGACCACCCGAAGGTCCCAGTGAGCGCGAGCGCAGGCACGAGACGCCACGATGCCTGGCCGCCGACGAGCACTGCATCCTTCAGAAGATCACGCTGATCGCCCGTTGGAATGTAGGCCCCCACGAAGGGTCGCAGCTCGAACTGCGTGCTGGGTGCCTGTGCGCTCGCGACAGACGCGAGTGGTGCAAGAGCGAGCAGCGCGGCGCCGGCAACGCCTCGCCTAACGATCGTCGAAATGGTAGGTACTGCCCTGTGATGTTGAGACATAGTGCGTGTCCTGTTCAAGTTCGTCCTCGCGACGCCCACCCTTGCCTGATCGCGTCGCCATCTGTTCGGGCTCAGGCACCCGTCCTCCGCCTGCCGCGGCGGGGCCCCGCCGCGCTGGGCGGCTTACTGGAGGGGCCACGTGCCCCCGACTGCTTTATAGACTGCAACGAGTGCCGTCGCCGCCGCCGTGTGGCCTAACGCGAGCTGGTTCTCGGCGTCGAGGAGCGTCCGCTCCGCGTCCAGCACCTGTAGGAAATCGGTGAGGCCCGCCTCGAAGCGTTGCTGCGACAACGCCGATGCACGCTGGCTCGATCGTACAGCATCCTCGAGGATGGCGAGCCGAGCATGCGCTCGATCGTAGCTCACCAGGGCAACCTGCGTTTCCTCGAGCGCGCGCAAAACCGTCGCGTTGTGTTCGGTGCGTGCTTCGTCCGCATCGGCGCGGGCGAGATCGACTCGCTCCTTCACCCGCCCGAGATCGAAGAGCGGAAAGGAGATAAAGGGCCCAACGAGCAACCGGGACGTCCCGGCTCGACTCAACGAATCGAACGAGGTCGCGGTGTATCCCAACCTCGCACCTAACGAGATGCGCGGCACGTAGTCGGCCTTCGCCGCGCCGACCAACAGCTCGCGCGCGGCGAGCGCCCGTTCGGCGCGCAGCACGTCGGGCCGCCGCCGCACCAGATTGGATGGCGTTCCGATGTCCAGGCTGTCCGGCAGCCGTGAAGGCGCGGCCGCCTCGGCTAACGCAGGCAGCAACAGATCGGTCGTTCGGCCAAGGAGCACAGCCAGCCGATTGCGGTCGCGCGCGATCTCGGTCTCCAGTGCAGGCATTGTCGCGAGCGTGAGATACAGAATCGATTGCGCTCGCTCAGTGTCGAAGGCCGTACCACGTCCAGCGGCGAGACGATCCTTCGTTATCGCCACCGTATGGCGCTGATTGTCCGCGTTCTTCTGTGCGACGGCGAGCTGCTGCTGCGCGCCACGCAACTCGAAGTACGTTCGCCCCACCTCGGCGGCGACGCTCACCTGTACATCGCGCAAGCCATACTCAGCGGATGTTGCCAATGCGCTCCGCGCGCGGACGTTCCGGGCCACTCGCCCAAAGAAGTCGACCTCCCAGGCAGCGTCGAAGCCAACGTCCCAGAGCTGCTCTGGGGGAAGCTGCCGGCCGAACCCGGGCAGCTGCGCGATCGACGCTTGCTGTCGAATCGAGCTGCCGCTCGCCGTCACGGTCGGAGCGAGATCGAACGCCGCCAACCGCCGTGCAGCCCGCGCGCCCGTTAGGCGCGACTCGGCGATCTGGACGTCGGTGTTCGCCCGGAGCGCTTCCTCGATCAGATCAGCGAGAACACGGTCGCCGAGCGTCCGCCAGAACGGGGCGACGGGAAGCGCATCGCTGTAGTGCACGGACGACGGCGTCTGGACGACGCTGGAGCCCGGCGGACAACTGTCAGCCGCCGAGCGCGTCCGCGTCGGTGCCGGAGCAACCGAGTATGACGGCGCTACTTTGACCGTCGGCGGTTCGTAGGCGGGAGCGCTCACGCACGCACTCCCGAAAGCGAGGAATAAAAAGGTCAGCTTACGCATGGGTGCTCCCCTCCCCTGCGACGAGCGCACGGGGCCAGCTGTGAATTGGCTGTACGTCAGCGGGCGGCGTGACGCCGCTCCGATCCGCCCGGCGCGCGGCGATCCCACGAACCAGCACGTAGAACAGCGGAGTGAAGACGAGGCCGAAGAAGGTGACGCCGAGCATTCCCGAGAAGACGGCGATGCCCATCACGTGACGCATCTCCGCGCCAGCGCCCCGCGCGAATACCAGCGGCAGGACACCCATGATGAATGCGAATGACGTCATGAGAATCGGGCGCAGCCGAATGCGAGCTGCCTCGAGCGCGGCACTGAATCGATCGCGGCCCTGTTCCTCGAGGTCTCGGGCGAACTCCACGATCAGGATCGCGTTCTTGCACGCGAGTCCCACGAGCACGAGCAAGCCGATCTGGGTGAAGACGTTGTTGTCGCCGCGTGTGATCCACACGCCGGCAATCGCAGAAAGAAGACACATTGGAACTATGAGAATGATCACGACGGGCAGTGACCAACTCTCGTATTGCGCTGCCAGAACAAGAAATACCAACAACACGCAGAGTGGGAACACGAAGACCGCGGTGTTGCCGGCGAGCTTCTGCTGATACGTGAGCTCCGTCCATTCATAGCTGAAGCCGTTAGGCAGCGTCTCGCTCGCCAATCGCTCCATTGTCTGCACGGCCTCGCCCGAGCTCACGCCGGGCGCGGGACTGCCATTGATATCGGCCGCGTTGTAGGCGTTGTAGTGTGTCACCTGATCCGGCCCATACGACTGTTTCACCGTGAGCACCGAACCGAGGGGCACCATCTCGCCGTGCTCGTTGCGGACCTTGAGCTGGGTGATGTTGTCCGCACCGGCGCGGAATGGTGCGTCCGCCTGCGCGATGACCTGGTACGTTCGGCCGAACTTGTTGAAGTCGTTGACGTACTGGGAGCCGAGGTAGATCTGGAGCGTCTGGAACAAGTCGTTGAGCGGAATGTTCAGTTGCTTCACCTTGTCGCGATCGACGTCGGCGAAGAGCTGCGGCACATTCACCTGAAATCCGGAGAATTCGCCGGCGAGTCTCGGTGTCTGATACGCGCGGCCAAGCAAGGTCTGCGTCGCGGCGTAGAGCGCCGAATCACCGAGCCCCGCGCGGTCCTCCACCTGCAGCTTGAACCCACCCACTGCCCCAAGCCCATTCACCGCAGGTGGAGGAAAGACGGCGACAAAGGCATCCTGAATACCGGAGAACTTCGCGTTCAGCGCCTGCACGATCGCCGCGGCGCTCTGATCGGCCCTCTTCCGATCCTCGAACGGCTTGAGACCGATGAAGATCGTGCCCGCGTTAGGCTTGTTGGCGAAGCCGTTGATCGACAGCCCCGGAAACTCGACGGCGTGCTCGACACCGTCCTGCGCGAGCGCAATGTCGGAGATCTTTCTGACTACGGCTTCGGTGCGATCTAGTGACGCCGCATCGGGCAGCTGCGCAATAGCTACAAGATATCGCTTGTCCTGGGTCGGGACGAAACCGGCCGGCACGCGTGAGAAGCCGAGCATCCCGAGCATAACGAGGCCGGCATACACGGCGAGCGCTACGCCACTGCGGCGCCGAACGCGCTGCACGACCGATCCATACTGTGATGACGCACGGTTGAACAGGCGATTGAATGGAACGAACAACCATCCGAGCAGCCTGTTCATGATCCGAGTCGGTGCATCCTCGGGCGCACCGCGCGGCCGCAGCAGCACGGCGGCGAGTGCCGGAGAAAGGGTCAGCGAGTTGAAGGCCGAGATGAGTGTCGAGAAGGCGATCGTCAGCGCGAATTGCCGATAGAACTGCCCCGTGAGACCGCTGATGAACGCCACCGGAACGAACACGGCGCAGAGCACGAGCGCGATGGCGATGATCGGTCCACTCACCTCTTCCATCGCGCGGTGACTCGCCTCCAGTGGCGAGAGCCCTTCCTCGATGTGGCGCTCGACATTCTCGACGACGACGATCGCGTCGTCGACGACGATGCCGATGGCGAGCACGAGGCCGAAGAGTGACAGGGTATTGATCGAGAATCCCGACGCGAGCATCACGGCAAAGGTGCCGACGATCGAGATCGGTACCGCCGCGAGTGGGATGATCGAGGCGCGCCAGGTCTGGAGGAACAGCACGACGACGATCACGACCATGAGCGTCGCTTCGAGCAGTGTCTGGATCACCTCGCGAATCGAGTCGCGCACGAAGATCGTCGGGTCGTATACCGCCGACCATTCGACGCCCTGCGGGAAGCGCGTTTTGAGCTCACTCATCTTGTTTCGGACACCGGTCGACAGCGTCAGCGCGTTGGAGCCCGGTGCCTGGAAGACGACGATCGCCACCGCGCTCGTGTTATCGAGCAGCGCGCGCAGGCCGAAGTCTCCCGGGCCGAGCTCGATCCGTGCCACATCGCGCAAGCGGGTGATCTCTCCGGACGCGCCGGTCTTGATGATGATGTTGCCGAACTCCTTCTCGTCGACGAGCCGTCCCTGGGCGCGGACCGTAAGCTGATACGCGACGGGATCGGGCATCGGGGGCGCACCAACGACGCCCGCCGCCACCTGCAGGTTCTGCTCGCGAATCGCCTGCACGACGTCGCCGGCGGAGAGGCCGTGCCCGGCAACCTTGTTTGGATCGAGCCACACGCGCATGGCGTAATCGCCGGCGCCGAAGACGATCACCTGCCCTGCGCCCGGGATCCGCGCCAACTCGTTGCGCACGTTCAGCAACGCGTAATTGCGCAAATACACCGGATCGTACCGCCCATCGGGGGACGTGAGATGCACCACCATGGTGATGTCTGGTGACCGCTTCTCGGTGACGACCCCTAACGCGCGGACTTCTTCAGGCAGGCGCGCGAGCGCCTGGCTCACGCGATTTTGCACCTGCACCTGCGCGAGATCGACCGGAGTGCCGATCTCGAAGGTGACGCTGAGATTCAGAACGCCATCGGCGGTCGCCGACGACGACATGTACAGCATATGCTCAACGCCGTTGATCGCGTCCTCGAGCGGCGTCCCGACGGTCTGGGCGAGCACCGTCGGATTGGCGCCGGGATACACGGCGCGAACGACAATTGTTGGCGGTGTGACTTCGGGATACTCGCTGATCGGGAGCGCGCCGATGGCCAACAAGCCGCCCGCGAGAATGACCAGCGAGAGCACGACTGCGAAGATCGGTCGGTCGATGAAGAAGCGTGAAAAGCGCATTTGCGTTGGGCGTTGAGCGTTGGGCGTTGGGCGTTGGGCGTTGGGGGTGGCGCGCTCAGCGCACTGCGACGTCAGCCTTCATTGAATCGGCTTGGGCTACGACCTTCATTCCCGGCCGAACCCGCATCAGGCCGTTGACGACGACGTTCTCCCCCGGCTTGAGGCCCGATTCAACCGTCCGCAGGCCGTCCACCAACCGGCCAAGCTTGATGGGCCGATAGGCCAACGTGTTGTCCTTGTTGAGCACGAGCACGAACTTGCGGTCCTGATCGGTGCCGATGGCGCGGTCCTGAATCAGTGTTGCAGCATGCCGATCGCCGTCGACGAGCCGAACGCGCGCAAAGAGCCCGGGCGTGAACAGCAGCCGCGGATTCGGCACTCGGGCGCGAACACGGATCGTTCCCGCGGCCTGATCGACGCGGTTGTCGATGAAGTCCAGCTTGCCCTCGTGCGGGAAGCCCGTCTCACTCGTTAGGCCGACG
>Ga0070717_10003678_pt1 | contig 11011 bp, 9 predicted proteins | sample LARL113metaG_FD_71366 | JGI IMG/M metagenome (GOLD analysis project Ga0070717, IMG submission 71366) | Corn, switchgrass and miscanthus rhizosphere microbial communities from Kellogg Biological Station, Michigan, USA - LAR L11-3 metaG | ecosystem: Host-associated > Plants > Roots > Rhizosphere ...
GGAAGGCCTATTGCTGAGTTTGTTGAGTGGAGTAGCCGGCCTGCTTGTGGCCGCAACTGGCACGCGATTGGTAATCGCATATTTGCCGGGGTGGTTGCCGCGCACGGGTGAGATTCTGATTGACTTGCGCGTCATGATGTTCACGTTGGGAGCCTCCGTCCTAAGCGGCATCGCATTCGGACTAGTGCCCTCCCTTCGGCAGCAACTGGATCTGGAAGCCAGCTTGAAACAAGGAAGTCGTGGTAGTGGACGCGGGGTGCGGAAGGCTCAGGCGGCATTCGTAATCGTGGAACTCGCGCTCTCAGTCGTGCTCCTGGCGGGCGCAGGGTTGATGATGCGCACGATCCTCCGCCTTTGGGATGTGCCTTTGGGCTTCGATCCGCGGAATCTCCTGACGATGAACGCAGCCCTTCCTCCAAAGGATCTGAAGAATGCTTCGATTGTTCGGAACGGATGGGAGCAGACCCTCGATCGCGTGCGGAGCACGCCGGGAGTACAAGCAGCGGCGCTTGATTCCATCGTTCCGTTATCGGGAGACACACAGAACATCGCGTACTGGACAACTGGTGAAATCCAGCCGCCGAAGAACGCACGGAATGCCTTTCTTTTTGATCCCACACCGGGCTACCTGGAGACCATGAGAATTCCCCTTCTCCATGGACGCTTCTTTACCCAAGAGGATCGTGTTGGTAGCGAGCCCGTAATCGTAATCGATGAAACGCTCGCAGCCCAGCTTTTTTCACAACAGGATCCGCTCGGCCGTGAATTGTCCGTCCAGTGGCTTGGAAAAGCGCGGATTGTCGGCGTCGTTGGCGCGATCAAGCATACCAACCTCGAAGAGAGCGTCCACCGGGCTCCTCGCCCGGCCATTTACATCCCCTTCTTTCAGATTCCAGACTCATCTATGCAGATGACGACTGCCGGAATGAGCCTGCTTGTCCGCAGTTCCCAAAATCCGGTCTCTGTACTTCAAGCGGTGAAGAACAGCGCGGTCGGGCCGGCCCGCGATGCGCCCGTAAGGGACATTGCAACGATGGAACAGATCATCGCTTACTCAATGGCGAGGCGAAGGGGGATCGCCGTTTTGTTAGGCGTGTTTGCTGCGGTAGCCTGGTTGCTTTCGGCGGTCGGAATCTACAGCGTGGTTTCCTATGCGACGAGTCGGCGGGCGCGGGAGATCGGAATTCGGGTGGCGTTAGGAGCGCAGCCCGGACACGTGGTGTGGCTTGTTATGAGCCTGGGTGTTCGCATGATCGCTGCCGGGGTTTTGCTGGGTATAGCAGGCTCTTTAGCCGCGACCCGGTTGCTGGTAAAACTGCTATTCGGGGTCACACCCGCGGACCCGGCGACGCTGGCAGCCGCAGCGGCGGCGCTGTGCTGCGTGGCATTGCTCGCCATCTTTTTCCCTGCCCGGCGCTCAACTCGGGTTGACCCGGTGCTGACTCTGCGCGACGAATAGCCAGCCTTCGTTGAGCGTCGCAACGGGATATACCCTCGCTAACAGCGTATCGTTTGCCGGGGCAGTCAAACTTGGTTTGCGCTACAAAAAAAATCGATGTAAGGATGTGCGGATACTGCTTGGTCATCCGGTCGCGCTCCCATTGGGGCGTGTCGCCAGTGCGCAATCCGGCGTGGATCGGCGCCAGCGGAATGCCTCTCTGGGCTGCGAGCGGCAGTGATCTCGGCGAAACGTAGACGACTTCAGTGTGTTGCTGCAGCGCCGCGCGAGTTACCACGGCCGCGATACTACACACGCATTAATCCCGCCGATCCCCATCGAAAGCTTGCCGGCGGCTCCCTGGGGCATGTTGCATCCCACATTGAACACGAACCCATCGTGCAGCGCCGCAATCGCCGGATGCAACTCGGTGGACGCGAAAGGTGTCGGAAACAACCGTCCTGCCTCGTATCCCAAATATTGCGCCGTCAACTCCCATGCGCCTCCCACGGACATGCCGTGTCCGAACGTCCCCTTGCGTGCGGTCGCGAGGACCGATTTCGGCAGCACGGAACTGAGCATCGTCATCTCGCTGTAGTCTCCGGGCGTTGCCGTGGCGTGCAGGTCCCACGTGCCGATCTCCTCTGCGCTGATGCCCGCCTCGCCGAGAGCCTGCGCAATCGCGGCCTTGGGACCTTCTTCGGTGGGCGTGATGATGTGACGGGCATCCGAGGTCACACCCACCGCGAGCGGTTCCATCCCGAGAGGGCGGAATCCGAGCGCGCGCATGTAGTCGTGGTCGGCCACGATCCAGACCGCGGCCCCGCCCGCCACATGCGTACCCTGCAAGCGCGTCAACGGCGCCGACACCGCGCCATTCGCCGACAGCACCCGCGCGCTATAGAACGAGCCGACGATCAACGGATGCGGCGCGGGATCGGTCGCGCCGACGACGACCGCGCGGGCGTCGCCCGCCTGGATCGCACGCATCGCAAGGCGCAGCGCGACGCCGAACGAGGAACACGCCGCCACCGGCGCGAACGTCATCCCCGTGATGTGTCCGAGCATCGAAACCTGCGCCGCCGGCGTGTTGTGGATGTTCCAGATGACGTTGGCCGATACTTTCCAGGGCGGTTCGGGCGCGCCCCACTTCTGTTGCAGTTTCGTGTTCAGCCGGTCCTTCTCGCGCAGCACGCGCAGTTTGCCGGTATCCACGTCGCCTTCCACTGCGAGCGATTCGTTTTGCGCGAGTTCTTCGAGATACGCGCGCAGATCGTCGGGACGCGAACTCCAGAATTCGTTCCAGCGCAGTTGGGCCTCGTGCAGGCGGACGCTTTCGTTGTACATCGTGGCGACGTTGCCCAGTCCCGTGCCGATGTACACATGGCACTGCGTACCCAATCGCTGCAACTCGCTCTCGATGCCGGCGTTCTGCGCGAGCGATTGAATGAAGGCGCCGATCGCGTAGAGCGACGGGCCATCCATCTTCTCCTTGAGTTGCTGATACCGGCGCGGCTTAAACCGTTCCTCGATCCAGCCCTGGTAATCCTCCAGCCGAAACTCGGGAGTGCCGACCAGGAAGTTGTCCGGGCCGAAGCCGTTGAAGGGCGCGAGCCACGATTCGCCCGAGGCCAGGTTCTGGCGGAACATTTCGACATTGGGGCACCGAGGCGCCACCACGCCCCATCCGAACACACCGATCCTCGTGCGATTGCGCATGAATTTCCCATTCTACTCGCTTGACAATAAGAAATGAGTTATATAAGCTAATACCTATGGAACAGCTGGACGCCGCTTTCGGTGCGATGGCCGACCCTACGCGCCGCGCGATCCTGGCACGCCTGGCGCAGGGCGAAGCGACCGTGATGGAACTCGCCGAGCCGTTCCAGATGACCCAGCCCGCCATCTCGCAACACCTCAAAGTGCTCGAAGACGCGGGTCTGATCACCAGCCGCGTGGTGGGGACGAAGCGTCCGCGCCGTCTCGTGCGGGAAGGAATCGACGCCATCGATCAGTGGATGGCCATGCTGCGCAAGGGTATGGAGAAAAGCTATGACCGCCTGGACGGGGTCCTCGCGGCAATGGAATCCGAGAAGAAACGAAAGGGAAGACGATGAGCAAAATGACGTTGAAAACCGAGGGTGACACACACATCGTTGTCACGAGACACTTCGCTGCCTCGCCCGAAGCAGTCTACCGCGCCCACACCGATCCGAAGATCGTGCAGAAGTGGCTGCTTGGACCCGAAGGGTGGACGATGCCTGTCTGCATCAGCGATGCGCGTCCCGGAGGACAGATCCGTTACGAATGGGCCAACGGCAACGGCAAGGGCAACGGCTTTTATTTGACGGGCGAATACATCGAATTGGAACCGTTCGGGAGGATTGTTCACGTCGAGCGGATGTTCCTTCCGCAGCAGACTCCGGACAACCACGTCGAAACGACCTTCGAGCCCGACGGCGACGGCACCTTGATGACGATCCGTATGATGCTTCCCGATGCGAAGACGCGCGCCGCTATGCTCGCCACGAATATGGAGCAAGGCATGGAGGCCAGCTACGTCCGCCTGGAACGTATGATGGAAGGTTGATGCGCATCGCCGTCGTCTCCGACATCCACGGCAACCGGACCGCGTTCGACGCTGTCCTCGCTGACCTCCGCCATACATCGCCTGATCTCATCTTCCACGGCGGCGACTTGGCCGACGGTGGATCGAGCCCTGCCGAAATCGTCGACCGCATCCGCGACCTGGGCTGGCCGGGCGTCATCGGCAACGTGGACGAAATGCTCGCCCGGCCCGAGTCACTCGAAGAATTCGCCAGTCAGTCCACTCAAATCCAGCCGCTTTTGCCTGCCATCCGCGAATCGGCGGCGTGGAGCCGTGAGCCGCTCGGGCCGGAACGAATCGCGTGGCTGGGTGCGCTTCCGCTCCAACAGACTCACGCGGGCTTCGCGCTCGTGCACGCGAGTCCCGCGAGTTCGTGGCGATCACCGGGAATTAGCGCTGCTGACTCCGAGCTAGAGTCAGTCTATGCACCGCTCGGTAAGTCGCTTGCTGTCTACGGTCACATTCACCAGGGATTTATCCGCAAGCTGCCGGCCGTCACCGTAGTCAACACCGGCAGTGTGAGTCTCGCTTACGACGGTGACCCTCGTGCGTCCTATTTACTCATCGACAACGGCGAGCCCCAGCTGCGGCGCGTGGAATATGATATCGCGGCCGAAGTGAAAGTGCTGCACCAGTCAGGCCACCCGCGTGCCGATTGGATCGGGCGAATGCTCGGCGCGGCCGGCTTCCGCATGCCCTGACTCACTTCACAATCAGCGTGGATTCCGAACCAAACCGCTTATAGTTGCTGTAAGAGATCCGCAGCCGTTCGCGTTGCGGACCGGTGCGGAACTGGAGCGTGTCATCCGCGTAGGTGTAAATCGGAAACCAGTGCTTGCCGTCCACCGGCTTGCGGATGGTCGTGAACTGCGGGAACAGATTCTCCGACTTCATCGTCCGGATCTGCGGCACCGCCTGGCCCGTCATCCGCACAATGTCATACTGCTTCTTCTCCACCCAGATCATGCCATCAAAGAACCGCTGCCCCGAGAGGATCTGCCGCGGCCGCACCTGCAGCACCCAACAATCGACGCCGTCGACATTCTCTTCGCCTTTGAACTTCGTTTCGTAGTTCCACAAGCGGTCTTCCGTCAGCACCAGCGGCTGAATGTCGCGGATATCCTGAAAATCTTCCTCGGTCAGCTTCAGGTTCTTCAGTGCGTCCTGCGGCTTCCCCACCAGTTCTTCGGTGCGCTCGTGCTTGGGTGAGAAGATCACGTCGCGGACTTCGCGGTACGTTCCGCGTGCGCCGCCGTGCTCGTCCAACTCTTCGAGCGTCACGCTCTGACGGTACATGTACTCGTTGCGTTCAGCCTCGGTTTCGCTCTCCCGCTGCGCCACCAGCTTCGCCAGGTTAGGCGGTGGCTCCTGCGCGCGCGCCGGGGTCGTCGAAACTCCGGATGCCAGGATGAGCCCAATGGCAAGATACCGCTGGATAGCGCTGGGCGCTGTTTTCCTCACTGCGTACCCATTTTATCAGTGCGTTACAGAGCCGCGACCGAAAGGGAGCGCGTTTTGCCGCGGGCTCCGAGGGCGCAACTCACTATCCACGTTGAGCAGCACGTGCAGGATCGTCTCGGGCTTGTCGTTCTCAGCCGGCAAGAGCGCCAGCACCCGCCGACCGTCCGCTGCCACATCGAAGGCCGGAAAGAAATCAATGTCCGCCATCCGCGTTTCAGACCAGAGTCGCGGCTTCTCGGCAGCGAATGAATCCGGTGTCACTGAGTACGCAGCCACTTGGATCCGGTGGTCGGGGCTCTCATAGAAAAGCTCGCGGCCGTTCGGGGACCACCTTGGAGTGTGTCCGCCACCGTTCGACACCGTCCATTTGCGGCTCGTGGCGGTCCCGGGCAGCGGGAAGGGCATCACATAGATTTCGAAACGTCCTGATTCTTGCGAGGCGTAGGCCAGCCAGCGGCCGTCCGGGGATATGTTAGGCGCTCCATTGGAACCCGCATGCCGCAACAGAGGCTCTGGTTCACCCAGACGCAGCACACCGGGCGCCCGCATCACGGGAGCGGCCCAGAGATCGGAGCCAGGCTCCAGCGGCCAAAACGCCAGCCACTTCCCGTCCGGCGAGAACGAATAAGGAGCGGTATTGCGGCTCACACCCACCAGGCGTTCCACCTTCCCGCTCCCATCCGATTGCGTCCACGCCAGCCCGTTTCCTGAACCAAAGGCGATAAACTCGCCATCCGGCGTCCAGGTCGGCAGCAATTCCGATTCGTCTTCGGAGGTCAGCCGGTGCCGCGTCCCGCGGCTGAGGTCATAGACCCAGAGGCTCTGCTTTCCATCGCGGGTTGCCGCCAGGGCGAGTTGCTTCCCATCCGGCGAAAGGCGAGGAGTCGAGTAGTTGCCGGCCTCGAACGGCGTCGTTTCGATCTTTCCGGACGCATCGATCCAAGAGGGGAGACTGCTTCGCGCTTTACCACGGCGATAGACCAACGTACCGGTAGAGGACAGGTCAAAGTCCGCTCGACCGTCTGCGATGGACACTGCGGAGATCAGAGGCACGGCGGAGCCGCTTAACTCCAGCCGGTCCACGTCCATGGGTGCGGCGAACAAGACCCCACGCTGGAGATAGATCAGGTGCCCGCTCGCCAGAAAGCGTCCATAGGTAGAGTTCTGCACTACGGTTCTGGGATGGCTTCCGTTGGAGGCGAGGACTTGAAGCGACCCTTCGAGGCTGGCATTTGTGGCCGCAAACAGAATACCCTTGCCCCGTGGAAGCGCCTGTGGCCAGCGATGCATCACCGTACGCGACGGATCAGCCCCCGGATTTGTCAGTTGCTGGAGTGTGCCACCCGCGGCGGAGACGCCGAATAGCCCACGGGACACGTCCAATGCCGCCACGATGTGATCATCGGCCTCCCAAGTTCCGCCGCCGGGGCTCGGGGCCTCGCACAGCGGGATCGGGGCGCCTCCCTCGACCGCAACTTTTTGGAGCTTGCCGGCGGCAAAGAACGCGACCCACTGCCCGTTCGGCGAAAAAAATGGAGCGGCTGCCCCCTCGGTCCCGGCAAGGACCGTCGTCTGTGATTGAGCTAACAAGCGGATCGCTAAGCCCCGTTTGGAAACAAAGACGACCCTCATGCCATCCTGCGAGATCGCGGGCTGCGAGAATCCGTCCGGACCCGCGTCCAGGTCCAATTGCTGGAAAGGCCGGTCGAGCGCAATCGTGGGCGTGAACCACAGCTTCCAACCGGCTATCCCCGCAATCAGCGCCAAGATGCCGGCGGCCGCCCAGGGCAGACCCGGCCGCCTCGGAACGGCAACAGGTGCAGCGCTGTCGTCCAGCGCGTGCGGACGATCGGCCGGTACCAGCGTGATCGGACCCCTGCCATTGACGTCCGGTTCGGGCGTTCTGTCCGCCTCCACCGGGGCAACGAAGCGATATCCTCGTCTGGGCAATGTCTCGATGAAGCGCGGGCTCTCGGCTTCATCGGCTAGTGCCTCCCGGAGCTTGTTGATGGCCCGGTTCAGCCCTCGCTCGAAGTCGACGAACGTGTCGGACGACCAGAGTTTCTTTTGGAGTTCCTCCCTGGTCACCACTCCCCCGGGACGCTCGAGAAGCATCGCTAGAACTTGGAAAGGCTGCTCTTGAAGCTTGACCTTGAAGCCCTGCCTGCGCAATTCGCCGGCCCGCAGATCAACCTCGAACACTCCAAACCGGATCGGCGCTGACCAACGCTGGATCTCTTCCATGCGAGTTGCACTGGTGCGTTTGAACTATACCATTTCGGCTCACGGGCGGCACCCAGGAGATCCACGCTCGCAATGCAATGATTCGGAGCGGGTTATCCAGAGACACACGGAATACCAGGAGAGAACCGGCGGCCGATTGCGGTCCCGGTGCCAAGCCGTCATATTCAACCTGACCAACAGGAGGTCAGAATGACGAAACGCAGTTTGAAAATCTTAACCATCGTTTGCGGTGTGTTGTCCGCAGGATCGATCGCCGGCGCACAAACCCCGGGTGGGGCTTGCACCGATCGAATCCTTCGCGGCGACTACGGATTCTCCATCGAAGGCGTGCTCAACCCCGCGCCTGGTGTTACCCTCCAGCTTCGTGGCGTGGCCATGACAACCTTTAACGGAGATGGAACCCTGACTCAAGTGGACCACGTGGTGGTCGCCGGCGTCCCCCCACCGGCGTTGGAGTGGACTCCCGGAACTGGCACGTATCACGTCAACCCGGATTGCACCGGCACGGCGCACATCAATGTCCCGAGCACGGGCGAATTTGTAAATCTGCGCTTTGTGGTGATCGGCAATGGCAGTCAGATCCACACTGTGGTTGCCCCTCCGTACGATCTCGGCGGCCTGGACCGGGCTGTGTCGAGCGTAGGCTACAGACGTGATAACTAACGCCGCGAAACTCCGATGCTAGAATGAGCGCAATGGCAAGATACCGCTTCCAGGCGGCTTTGCTGGCCGGCTGGATAGCGCTGGGCGCCGCGGGTGCAGGGTACGCGCGAATCAAGAACATTCCAAGCTCAGCGGCACTACCGGTGCTTGCCGCTTTCCTGACTGCGTACCCTTTTTATCTGGTTCCCGGTTTCCCAAGTCTGCGTGAGCGAGTCTCAGGTCCCCTCTATCATCTGGCTGCCGCGCTGCTGCCGTATCTGGTTGGCTGCTTCGGCGCGCTCCAATTCCGTTGGACCTCCGTGGGACTCCTCGCCGCTCTCGCACTCACCATGGCCTTTTGGTTCCGCCTCCTGCCCCGTTCGCGGCTCACCGATCTCGCCTTCCTCGCCATCATCCCCGCGGCACTACTGACGCGCTTCCTGCCATCCATCTACGTTCCCGTCGACCCAAAGTTCCGCGGCGAGGTCGTCTTCCTCGGGCATATCGCCCTGATCACGATGGCATTCATGACGCTTCTGGCCGAGCGCCACGCGCCCGACTCGGGGTTCGGCTTCCTCCCGACCCGGCGCGACTGGCGGATCGGCGGACTCCATTTCCTCTACTTCGCGCCCGTCGGACTCCTCGTCGCCCTGCCCCTCCATGTCGTGCGCTTCACTGGCAAGGCGCCCGTATTGCTGCTCCTGCCGACCTTCTTCGGTTTCCTCTGGACCGTCGCCCTCTCGGAAGAGTTCTTCATTTGGGGCGTGCTCCAGAAATTGACCGCCGGGTCGATGGCAATCCCCGCCGCGGTTTTCGGTCTGATCCACATCGGCTTCCGCTATTTCCCCAATTGGGGATGGGTTCTTCTGGCGGCGATCTTAGGTTGGTTCTGCGGGCGCGCGCGCAACCAGGCAGGCAGCATCCGCGCGGGCATGGTCACCCATGCTTTGGTCTTCGCTGCCTGGCGGACTTTCTTCTCGTGACCCTGCTCGTTGTGGCCGCCGACCGGATGGAATTTCCACAGTTTTATCCACAGGCTAAATTACTATCTCCACCAGCTTTAGGTATGTCTTGGCTTCGTTTCTTAGATTCCGGGATACACCGTGTCCTGCTGGTCGCCAACGGAGTCGGCGCGAACCGGGCTGCCGCCGCAGTGGACGCCGCCGTCCCGGCTATCAAACCCGACGCGATCGTGACCACTGGCTTCTGCGGCGCGCTCGACGAATCTCTGGCCATCGGCGACATCGTGATCGGCACCCGGATCGGCGACTACGAGTGCGCCCTGCCCTCGGCTTCGTTGCCCCACCAACGCGGTCCCATCGCCTCGATCGACCGCGTCGCCCAGACCGCTGACGAGAAGCGCCGGCTTCGTTCCTCAGGATCGATTGCCGTCGAAATGGAGGCTGCCGGAGTAGCCCGGCGCGCCGCCGCTCTAGGACTACCGCTTTACTGCATAAAGGCCGTCACCGATCTCGCTACCGAAAACATGGCAAACGATTTCAACGCGGCGCTCCGTTCCGGCGGACAGTTCGATACAATAGTACTTTTCCAGGGAGCGTTGCGCCGCCCGACCAAACGGATCCCGGAATTGATCCGGCTGCGAAATCGGTGTGTGCGGGCAGCTCGCGCTTTGGGAGAGTTTTTTGCCGACTGCCGATTCTGAGTTAAGCGCCGTACCAGCCACCATGCAAGCCGCAGTCTATCGCGGCCAGAGCCTCGTCCATGTGGAGGAGATCCCGACCCCTGAAATCGGAAGGGGCGAGATCCTGATCCGCGTGGAAGCGTGCGGCATCTGTCACACCGACCTCAAGAAGATCGAGTACAACCTGCTGACTCCGCCGCGAGTGTACGGGCACGAGACCGCAGGCGTGGTCGCCGCGGTCGGTTCCGGGGTGACCAAATTCCACCCAGGTGACCGGGTGGTCGCCTTCCATCACATCCCGTGCCTCCAGTGCTTCTACTGCCGTCGCAAGACCTACGCCCAGTGTCCGGTCTACAAGAAGGTCGGCATCACCGCCGGCTTCGAACCGGCAGGCGGCGGCTTTGCGCAATACGTGCGCGTGATGGATTGGATCGTCGAGCGCGGCGTCGAGAAGATCCCAGACGGGATCTCGTTTGAGCGAGCTACGCTGGTCGAGCCCATCAACACGGTTCTCAAGGCGGTCGTGCAGTGCGAGATACAGCCCGGCGAGTTCGTGGTGGTCATGGGTCAGGGACCGATCGGCCTGATGTTCACCATGCTGGTGAATCGGACCGGCGCGACCGTCGCCGCCACCGACACGATGCCCGAGCGGCTCGAGGTAGCCGCGCGTTGCGGCGCAGTTTTCACGTGGAACCCAAAAAATGCCGACGTCGCGGCGGAAGCGCGCAAGCTCACCGAAGGCCGTGGCGCCGACGTGGTGATCGTGGCCGCTTCAGCGCCGGGGATCGTCGAACAGGCGATCGCATGCTCCCGTCCGGGGGCGCGCCTTCTGCTGTTCGCGCAGACCTCGGCCACCGAGCGCATCGAGGCATCGGGCGCCGACATTTGCGTGGGCGAGCGGAAACTCTTTGGGTGCTATAGTGCATCTGTAGATTTACAGGCAGAATCCGCCCGCCTGGTTTTCGGCGGAGAAATA
>Ga0070717_10003679_pt1 | contig 11011 bp, 12 predicted proteins | sample LARL113metaG_FD_71366 | JGI IMG/M metagenome (GOLD analysis project Ga0070717, IMG submission 71366) | Corn, switchgrass and miscanthus rhizosphere microbial communities from Kellogg Biological Station, Michigan, USA - LAR L11-3 metaG | ecosystem: Host-associated > Plants > Roots > Rhizosphere ...
CCGATGATCGGCACGATGCCAGCCGCCAGAATGGCGGTGGCGACCATGGCGATGCACAGGCAGCCCAGTTTGAACGCGAAGTTCGTCTCCTCCTTCATAACACCTCTCTGGGGAGCCGTCAGCGCTTGTGGAACATCTGGCACGATTGCCTTGTTCGGGAGAGACAAGCGTATGGAACGAAAGGCTCACTCCTGTATAGCAGCATGTGTCAAGTGGTGATCATGTCGGGAGAAGCTCACGTTGACCATTTAGTCCAGGTAATCCTGGAGCTCGTAGCCGGGACTCTGGGAACGCAGTTTGTGCAGCGCTTTCGCCTCAATTTGACGAATGCGTTCCCGCGTCACCTGGAATGCCTTGCCGACTTCCTCGAGCGTCCGGCTGTGGCCATCGACAAGGCCGTAGCGCAGGGACAATACCGCCCGTTCTCGCTCAGTCAGGCGCTTAAGCAAGTCTTCTACGAGCTCTGTGCGTGCAAGCTGGCTGGCGGCCTCGGGAGGAGCGAGCGCGGTACGGTCTTCGATCACGTCACCAAGGTCAAGATCCTGGCCCTCGGTGATCGGCAGGTCCAGGCTCACCGGCTCCTGGCCGACCTTCATGAGCACCTGTACCTTCTCTGCACTGATGCCCATGTGCTCGGCGATCTCTTCAGCGGTCGGCTGTCGTCCGAGCTCTTGCTGCAAGCGCAGGCTGCTCTTCTTGAGGCGGTTGAGCTTGTCCCCCAGGTGAACCGGGAGGCGAATCGTCCGTCCCTGCTCGGCAATGGCACGCGTGATGGCTTGACGAATCCACCAGAACGCATAGGTGCTGAACTTGTACCCCTTGGTAGAGTCAAATTTCTCGACGGCACGTATGAGCCCGAGATTTCCTTCCTGAATGAGGTCTTCCAGTGCCAATCCGCGACCCTGATAGCGTTTGGCAATGCTCACGACCAGTTTTAAGTTGGCCTCGAGGAACTGCCGTCGGACGTGCTCGTTGCCAGCCTTGATCTGTTGGGCCATGCGCTGTTCCTCTTCGGTGGAGAGCAACAGTCGAGAACCGATGTCATTCAGGTACTGACCAGTGGCATCCACCTCTTCATCAATCATGGTCTGCAGTCTCTCTTTCCTAGAAAAGCAGAAGAGCGCAGGTTCGATACCTGCGCTCTTCTGCTGTCTGCTTTCAACCATAGGAGGAAGCCAGTCGCCTGGCTCTCTCGCTCGCACAGTAATTACCAAGCACATCTTGCGCACATGAGAGCACCACCTGTCCTCCGGCCACAATACAGGCAGGAGGGTTGGTCAAGTTCGGCTTGCTTGGCCTGCATGTGCTTACATGCCTCGCGTGGGTGGTACTTGCGCCACCTGCATGAGCACCCAACGACTTTGCCATGATGCACGTAGACGTTGTAGGTTGTGCTGCCTGTCGAACTGGGGACTGGCACTGCTATCATGGCTCTCTCGTCTCCAGTGCGCTGCTCGCCCAAGCTCGGCGTATCATCGCTTCTGCTGTCGGATCGTGCTGCGGAAGAGAAGCCCCGGTGCTCTGCTCAAGGATGATCGGCATGTCGCAGCCAAACTGCGTGCAGTAGGCACGTTCTCTCTTCGTGAGAAACGCAACCGAGAGGGCACGATGCGCAAAGACACAATCCGCTCCGTAGTGGATGCGTTGCCCCTTGACCACATGCTTCTTGGGGGTCTTGAGGTCTTGCATCCCATCAAAATCCGCGCCCTCGAAACGGTTGCAGATGGTCTGGACCTGCGCTCCTGTCGGCCCATCTGTCCAGTGAACATCGATGGATGCACCGCCAGCGTAGCTAGCAGATCTGACCGAAAATTTCGTGGTGCAGAACACCTCTTTCAGGGCTTGCCTGAGCAGTTTGGCCGTTTGGGCACAGGTGAGGGAGGTTGTGTGCGTATCCGTCATGACAGTTCCTCCTGTACGTATAGCAGAGTGCTTAAGGTCCAGGGTACCGCCGAAATTGAAAGTATCTCATCTTCCGCCCGCTCTGGATCATCCAGGCCTGTAGAATGGCCGGGTCGATCATCACTCGTCGCCATTCCGACACCGGCGGGCTATCTCGCCACGTGATCGAAGTCGTTCGTGATGGCGGTCGATGGTGAGCGCCTCGGAAAATGTGAATCCGGTAGCCTCTGACTCGTTTGGGTTTGGGGTATTGCCTCATGCTGGCACCTGTCTCCCTTACTGCCGTGCGTAATCCAGTGTTCGCAGCGCCATCTCCACTCCAGCCAGGATCGTCAGCGCTTGATAGCCAGTGATCGGACGAAAGGCTACGGACTCCGACCAGGCCACAAACACCTCAGCCCAGCGCGGTAGCAATAGCCAGCGATGATAGGCAGAGGAAGCGCGTCCATAGACACGCCCGTCCACACCATACGTATGCCCTGTGATCTCGCTGATCCAGCGTGCCAGTGGGCAATGGAAGGTCATGCCTGGCCTGCCCACAATGGCGTGTTCGCACTCGCAGAGCCACGTACAGAAGAGGTCCAGGTCATTGTCATTCAGTCTCATGGGCAACGCTCCTTTTCTTAAAAAAGAAAGCCTGTGAAGAGATTCACAGGCTCTTAAGGCCACCGTGCACATCCGTCCGGGTTGGATGTGCATTTCGGCTACGCAGCATGATACGAGTTCAGTGTTCAGGAACAAGGGAGGTGATCTCCCTCAGTCCAAAGGGCAGAACAAGCCACGCTTGGCCGGTTTCGCGAGAAACGATGACATCACCTACCGAGGTCGAGCGAACAGGAGCGTCGGTAGCATGCCACACGACTTCCTGATGGGTTGTCCAACTGTCTTCCTCGTAATGGTTGGTGAGCGCGAAGACCCGCTCAAGTGGTGCGTCAACATCGGCGACGTACCGGTAGTGGCCGGCACTGTCGAGCTGCCAGCGATCCGCCTTCGGCTCGACCATCGCCCAGATGTCGTTTGCGTGGTACACCGCATACTGGTGTTGTGACATGATCATGCTCCTTTCAGTCTGTGCAGGCCGCTACCCACGCGCATGCAGCATGCTAATAAACTGGTTTCGGGTGATGGGTTGTCCGGCTGGCAACGTGTGTAGCCCCGCCATCAGACGCACCGTCCAGGTGGGTAATGGGTGATACACGGTAAAAGTGACCCCAGTGGGTTGGATTGCAAACGACTCGAAGATCGTGAGCGCTCGGTCATGGGGCGTATTCCTGAAAGGCTTGAGCGCATCGCACGCCGAAAGATAGACCTCCCAGCGAGGCCGGTTCGTGGTGGATGGGTCTACATCGTTGAGATAGCAGCGCAACGGATGCCTGCTTTTGTGGTGTGCGATCCCTACAATCGCGCTCCTGGTTGTTCTCGCCCAGTCCAGCACTCGGTCATAGTCCGAGAGCCTACGAAAGCGGTTGAGCTGATCGTGCTGGTAAGCGGCGATCAGCAATCCTTGTGCTAATTGGTGATAGGCCTGGGTGAACACCGAAACCTCAGACGCACGCGCATAGGCCAGCGTGGAACGAGGCTTGCCACAGGTCGGACACACAAGTGCAGTCATGGGAGATCGAGGAAGGGTGTGCGTTGGCATGCTAAACTCCTTTGCTGTGAATGGAACAAAACCTTCTGAAGATGTCCAAGCGCTCATCGCTACCTACCCCACAACAGTGCGATAGGCAGCATCAACGCTCAAACGTTGATCTTTTCACATGCTTCACCAGGTGAACCAGCGTGACTATGCAGACATCGGCTGTTTCCTTCCTCCCGCCGGAACCCTGGACAGATCACAGGGCAGGGCATAGCCTTGGTCACGCTCGCTGCTCACCTGGCATACGTAGGGGAGCCTCTCCTAAGAGGCGCAGGTCTGCCTGCATCTCCCTACCTAGCCGGAAGCGAACCTCCTGACACGTTGCATGGTGGTTTCCCTTGTCAGCATCAGCTTATTTCCCCCCACTCGTTCTTCCATCCCCTCGTCCCTCCGTAGCTATCCCCTCATCTGCCGAGCTCTGAGCAAGTCGCTTACACCAAGGCGCGGTTGTTGCGCGACTATCAGGTCTGCAGTGTGCCGAAAATCAGGGCCGACGCCGACACTCCACGCGCTGCCGATACGCTGGTGCGTATCCCGGCGAGACAACCCTCACCGGCTGTTTTCTGCTCATCGGTGTGCACCGACTGGCACACGGTTGTGAACATGTACATACGCTTCGGCCTGTAGTGTCCAACTAGGCCGCACTCTCGCGTACTGAGAGCGCGTCTACTCACCCGCCCCACAGAGAGCCGATGAGCAGCCGTGCGCTCACTGCGCTGTGGGGTTAAGTGACTTGAACGCATCCGTCATAGGGTTGTGCCTGGGTGAGTTGCGCCTCCGAAAAGACGACCGTGAACCTGGGTGTGCGTTTGAAGTCAGGCGATGCAGCTACATGAGCAAGGTAGGTACCATCGCCAAAGGAAAGGATCACTCGGGCGTAGCACTTTCCATCATGACTGGCGTCAGATTGAAGGGTGGAAGTGTCCTCGTCATGCGTGGGTTCATCTGAAAGAACAGTGGAGGGTAACACGCAGACATCGTGATGCCCAAGGCGTTGAAAAAAGGTGAATTGTACCATACAGCACCTCCGCGCGGCATAACGGACTGAGCCATGTGGTACAATACGCACAGACTCAGACAACACGGGGTGGGTCGGTAGAGCCTGGAAAACTGTTCCGACCCACTTACTACTGGGTCATTTTCAGGACCGCTTGTAGGTTGCAACTGCAAGCGGTTTTTCTATATTGATTATGGAGCATTTCTTTAGTCGGGGTAACCCCTTTTTTATCCCCCTTCTTATCCCCCGTTTATTCCCCTTTCCTTACCCTGTACACCTTTTCGCCTTTTCACTTCCCTCATGCTATAATCAAGAGTATATTATGTATTTTTGACTTTGTCAAGCACTTTTAAGCATTTTTAGGTCATTTATTGATACAGTAAACATTGTATGGTACTATTGAGACGTGATTAGTAGAGAAATGGGGGTTTCATATTAGCAATGGATGAGATATTGGGACCTAGAGAAGTCGCTCAGATGCTAAAAGTTAATCATCGTACCATCGTGCGATGGGCTGAGCAAGGTAAACTGCCAGGATTTAAACTAGGGGATTTGTGGAGGTTTAGACGTGAAGCTATTGAGGAGTACATCAAGCAGCTAGAGAAGGGGACGATATCCTTTGCAAATGCAGGTCCACCAGAGGAAAAGCCCTCGAATAAAAAGACGGCACCAGAAGATAACGCGGATACTCCTCCAACAAGCAATGACAATCGGGATTAAGCAGGCAAAAGTTGAAAGTTCATCATTCACGAGATACACTTCGCTGCAGAAGTGTGTTATCCGTAGTGCGTCCTATCCTCAGTAACACGAGGTCATGAGAGATGGACAAGCTTAAGAAGCCAAACAAAAAACTACAACATGAACGGGAACTACAGGGATGGTCTCAGGCTAGATTAGCAGAAAAGATAGGTACAACAGTAAAAAGGGTGAGCATGTGGGAGTGTGGTGATACTCTACCAGACCGCTATTATCAAGAAGCGCTTATTAAGCTCTTTGGGAAAAATGCTCGGGAACTCGGATTCATTGAGCAACAAGAGACACTTGAACAATCTACTACACACACTATTTCTCCACTATCTCCTCCATGGCCTAAACAAACAGACTCGCAAAATGGCCCACTATCTGCTCAAAGGTGGATAATCCCTCTTCCCCCCTATCCATATTTTGCTCATCCCTATCCTTTGCAGGAAAACTTTACTGGTCGTGTCCATGAGAGGCAGATGCTCATGGATTGGCTGGCCGAAGACAAACGACCTGTTTTGACGCTCGTTGCCTGGGGTGGTATGGGCAAATCTTCTCTTACCTGGGCCTGGTTGCAACAAGATGTACTGAGCTTACCAGAAACTGCCCGACCTGATGGGGTGCTGTGGTGGTCATTCTATGAAGCCGAAGCCACTTTTGCTGTATTCCTTGACCAGACCCTGATCTACGCTAGTGGCGGAGTCGTGGATCCTAAGAATATCACTTCCATCTATGAGAAAACGCAGGCCTTGATTACCTTGCTCCGCCAACGCCGCCTTCTACTGGTACTAGATGGCTTTGAGCGTGAGTTAAGAGCTTATGCGAACCTTACTACAAGTTCTCAAGGACATGATGCAACAGAAGATATCCTGGGTAGCTTTCGTGTGTGTATCGACCCACATATAGGAAGTTTTCTGCGGTGGTTAGCGGCTGGATCTCTGCCGAGTAAAGTATTGCTCACAACTCGACTGTTCCCTCACGAACTAGATGGTTTGGTTGGCTGTCGCCGTGAGGAGCTTTTTGCCTTGAAAACTGAAGACGCTGTGGCTTTTCTTCGTGCTCAGGGAGTGCACGGATCACGGGCCGAGACTGAGGCTCTTTGTAAGGCTTACGGTAATCATCCTTTGGCTTTACGCCTGCTCACCGGGCTGATAGTAAATGATCCTGCTCGTCCTGGAGATGCGGCAGTGGCCGCCGAATATGATCCTCTTGCTGATTTAATACAACGGGAACACCACATCTTGTCATTGGCTTATGATGCATTACATCCACAACTTCAGCAATTCCTCAGTCAACTTGCGGCTTTCCGGTCAAAGATGCACTTTGAAATGGCAAAGGTGGTCAGTCAATTCGAGTCCGAAAAAGAACTGAAAGGTGGTCTGCGGGAACTTGTGGAGCGTGGGTTACTCTTCATCGACCGAGAGCGAGGAGAATACGACTTCCATCCTGTTATTCGCCATTATGCCTATGCTAGGCTTTTGAGTAAAGAAGACGTTCATGCTCGCATCGTTGTATATTTCTGGTCGATAGTAGGGAAAGACCTCACCGTCGAAGTCTCCGAGACGCCAAAGAAAATTCGAGCGTTCTCTGTAGAACCATCCTCAAGTAATCGTTCTCAACGGGAGCATTTAGAGGACGCAGTGCCCATCATCGAGCTCTGTTACCATATGATTCATGCAAAACAGTTCGAGAAAGCATTTGGCATATATTATCATCACCTTGCAAGTCTACTCTATCATCATTTAGGAGCCTACCAGCTCGTAATTGAACTTTTGCAGGCTTTTTCTGCCCACGACGAGGCCTCTTTTTTCAGACTGGATAGTAATCGGCAGTCATGGTTGCTCGATGCCCTTGCACATGCGTACAGTGCCTGCGGTTACCCTCAACGTGCTGTAAATCTGCTCAGAGCTTCCATCCGCGTTGACCAGGAGCGTGGAGATAAAGAAAGTCTGGCGGCTGCGCTATGGAATCTTGCAATTCAGCAGCAGGTGTTAGGAAAACTTGCAGACTCTGAACAGAGTCTGCAAGATTGTGTTGCACTATGCCACGGTATGCATGATAGGTTCAATAAGGCAAAGGCTCATCAATATTTTGCTTTACAACGGGCATATCAGGGACTCTTTAAAGAGTCATCGCAACACATAGATACTGCTTTATCCATATTCAAAGAGTTAGGCACACTAGTACCAGAAGGAGCAGCCTGGGCTTATCAAGCCCTCTGTTTGCTTCTCGCCGGAGAAACCCATTCCGCATTCATGGCAGCGCAGCGCGCTCGGAACTTGGCGGATGTGCTGTACTACGAAAGGGATATCATTCGGTCCGAATGGCTTCTCGGAGCGATACTTGTTCGCTCAGCTTTTCAGGGACCCGAGCGAGCCAGTGAAATCCTTCAGCAGGCAGAACTGCATTTGAGTGTGGCCCTTCAGCGCTGCCGTCGCATCGATATGGTAGATTATGAGGCCGATCTTCTCCTTGCGTGGGCACGGCTACATCATGCTAAAGGGAATAACCATCAGGCAAAAGAATATGCGTCAGAAGCATTAGTCATAGCCAATCGCTCAGACTTTCGGGTACTAAGGGCCGACATTTATAATCTTCTTGCCGGGCTGGAATGGAAGGATGGCAATCGAGAATCTGCTACCAACTACTCTCGGACCGCTCTAAACGATGCATTGTGTGATGGACCACCTTTTTGTTATAAGTCTGCATTAGAGGAGGCGAAGCACCTGCTAAGAACCATAAACGAGGTAAGCATTTGAGCGGTACCTTGTTATATGTTATCCTAGAGACGATACATGTTGTGAGCATGGCATGATAATATCGCAGAGTAAGCATTTCACCACGTCAGCTAGTCTGTGGTAGATGTAACGGAGGATTCGCTTCCAGGGAGGCTTCTAAAATGGTCGAGATTCAGGGTCAATATGTCACATTTACACCACCGAGAGATGCGGCCTACTTGATCGGTGATTTCACTGATTGGGATGAGGAGAGTTTGCCCATTACAGGCCCAATAACGATTGAATTCCCTTTAGGAGCCTATATCGAGTATGCCTATCTGGATGGCAACAAGCAGCCATTGGCAGATCCAACCAACCCTGAGAAGCCGAAGAACCCCTGGTATGACTACCATCGTTCGATCACCTTTCCACAGAATTGTTTTCAGACACCTCCACGACCGCATACCTTCCGTGGTAGTCTCAATGAATATACCGTTAACTCCAGGAACTTCGAGGATCAAAGGACGTATTTCGTGTATGAACCACCTGCTTCTCCTTCCGCAACGCTTTATGTCCATGACGGAGAAGGATTCTATCGGAAATTGCGATTTCACGAAGTTGCCGAAGCGCTGATAGAGCAGGGACTGATTCGACCAGTGCGATTGGTCATGATAGAGCCACGTGACCGCATGTCAGATTATTGGTTCAATCAACGCTATGAAGCATTGTTGCTCGAGGAAATCCTCCCTGAAGTGGATCGTCGGTATGGTGCGACACCCGAACGGGGACTCTGGGGTGCCTCATTGGGCGGTTTGGTCTCTGTATGGTTGACCTGGAAAAACCCCGATATCTTCACGAAAGTAGGAAGCCAATCGGGATGCTTTACAGCTCATCCGCAAGGTGGAGACGAATACCACGATCCTGAATGGTTCACGGAGCAATTTACAGCGACACCTCGTATACCAGTCTCTCGCGTGCGCTTTTACATGCAAACTGGACAAATTGAGTGGCTGTTGGCTCCGAATCGTCGGTTTGCTGCTGTGCTAGTAGACAAAGGTTACCGTCACTATTATGAGGAACTGCCAAGTGGACATAACTGGGCCACCTGGGAGCAAGGACTGGAGCCGGGCCTCAAGTACCTGTTTAGCGAAGAGACGAAATCATCTCTCTATTATATTAAGCCGGCAAGGCATGCTGCTACGTAAGCATGCTCAGAACACCAATAGAGCCGACGTAGATAGTTACTAATCTCATCTTGCGACCCTCAACAGGAAAGAGCAATGCTACAGCAAGAAGACAGGCTCATCTACGGACCAGGAGAGCAGCACATCTTACATAGGCTTCCCCCTCGCGACGGCGATCCGCTAGATATCCTGGTTGGGAAGCAATGGGGAGTGTGCCATGTGCACTATAAAGCCTCGGATGGACGGTGGTAGTGCGATGTAGGTTTCATGTCGATCCGCTCTATGATGGACGCAAAGCACGCTTTCGTCTGGAACTGATTCCCCAAGAGCAGGTTGACGAGGAGGACCTTGTGCTGGCCGCGTTAAGCGAACTGGATGAAGAGCATGCAGTGAGCAAGAAAGTGCGTCACCGGATGATCACATGTACACCCCAAGGGTAATTTCCGTATCCACATCGATGATTCATTCCGCAATGAACAGTATCCTCAGGTAATTACCACGAGAATCTCAATATGTATGTGGAGAATGCCAAGCTCAACCCATTGACCCAGTTTAGATGACTTGGTCGATCCGGCCTCCCAACTTGACAACGCGAGAAAGGATCTGCACATGAAATCGACTCAGAGGTTCCCCGAGCGAGCATCATGGAATCGGAAAAATTAGCCGCGGATGGGTCGGGTCATTGTTCTCCACAATCACATTAGCTCGTTCCTGTGGGTGGACGCTCTGGAAATAGAGTCGTTGTCCAGGAAGGTAGCGTTGCAGGTATCGTGCCTGAACCGCCTCTGATGAGCCAAAGAGTGACTGATCACGCACCATGGCACGTTGCAAGGCCACCTCGAAATCCACGTTCACGAAGATCCGGTAGTCCCACAGGGGATCTAACTCAGGACGCAGGAGGAACACGCCGTCGAAGAGCAACACAGCGTTCGTAGGAGCCTCCTTCTTTCCGGCTGGAATGGGAGTATCGGTGTGAACGTCGAACACAGCACGCCGATACTGCCGACTGCCATGCAGCCCAAACGGATAGAGCAGAACTGCTCGCAGGGCGGCGTAATCGAACGAATCCTCGTAGTAGCCTGCAGGAGAGTCTGGCCCTTGCTGATAGCGCTCCTGACAAGGGCGGTGAAATCCGTCAATTGAGGCACGGATCACCGGGCTTCCTTGTTGCTCAATCAGTGGCACCCGTTCATCGGCCAGTGTTGTTTTGCCTGCGCTGTCAATGCCATCGATCGCTACGCGCAGCGGATGTGAGCGATTGATTGAAACAATGATGCCTGCAAGCCGATGGAGGAGCATCTCTCGCGTCACGATGTTCCTTCCTTTCGCTGTGATCTTTACGGATGTTCGCCTTGGTTGCCATGGCCTCATGCAAGTATCTTACGCTGTTCTGCTTACCCAGACAAGCAGGTGAGTACCCACTGAGGCCACTGCTGTAGAAAACTTCACGGGGACAGAGGTACCCCACAGGACTGTGTGGCTGGAGGACCTAGGGCGCTGAGGCCAGGGGTTCTGCCTGCTGGAGCCACCGTAGCGGTCCCCACGTCCTTCTTCCTGCCAGGTGGGAGCAGCCCCGCATGTCTGATGGCGTGCCTGTCTGTCTGTCTGTCTGTCTGCCTGCCGCAGCGCCGCCGTGGATTCTTGATGACTCTTGCCGAAGCGGCATAAAGTCCTTGAGTTTGTAGCATGGCAAAACGTACCCTCTTTTTCGAAACTGTCGGTGCAATTGTCACGGACGCCTCGCGGTGCTAGACTAGAAGAGGTGGAGCCAGCAGAGCGACAAAAAAGGAGAACAACTATGAGTGCGACCCGAACGATTGGCCTGATCGGA
>Ga0070717_10003680_pt1 | contig 11011 bp, 9 predicted proteins | sample LARL113metaG_FD_71366 | JGI IMG/M metagenome (GOLD analysis project Ga0070717, IMG submission 71366) | Corn, switchgrass and miscanthus rhizosphere microbial communities from Kellogg Biological Station, Michigan, USA - LAR L11-3 metaG | ecosystem: Host-associated > Plants > Roots > Rhizosphere ...
ATACGGGAAATGCCGATTGATCGATCCAGTCAGGTATCACCGTGACGACTTCCGGGGGCAAGTGCCTATTTCTTGCCAGGAGCTCTCCCATGGTTTCCGAAATCACAATGGTTGCCGCGCTGTGCATGCACAAGGAACGATCCCATGAGCGCAGGGTGCGGGCGAGTCGCCCGGTCGGATTAAGAAGTCCTGCCTGTTCGGCAGCCTCTGGAAAAAGATCCTTCACATAGTAGAGGTAGGGCACGCCCCAAAATCGGGCAAGCATGGCAGATAGCGCAGGAGCAAACAGGGCCCAGCTCTCGATGATCATGAGATCCGGGCGTCCTTCTCGCAGAGTTGCCCACGTGCTCGATAAGCCGAAGGTGATGTTTTCGAGCAGTCGGTCGATGCTTTTGCGCTTTTTGCCGATCAACCAATTGGCACAGCGCACTACGCCGTATCCCTCCTGCGAATCTGAGCGACTCCGCAAACGCCGGCGGAATCCTGGAAACAGGACACCCGCTGGACGGTTCGGGAAGGGCACGATCATGGTGACTTCGTGGCCGTCCTGAACCAACCGGGTGGCCAACTGTTCAGCCATGACTCCCGTCGGCGCGGGTTCGGGCGGAAATACAGCGCAAATAAACGTGATCTTCATGGCTGTGCTATCGGTGGGTCCGCGAACAAGGCCCATGTGAGGTGGCGCGTCCGTTCTTTCGATCGCACGGGGGCTTGTTTGATGAAAATAGCCGGTGTCTGAGTGCCGCCGGACCTGCCGAATGGTTGCGAGCTTGTTCTGTGGCTCCCTTGTTCGGCTTCTTTTGCAACCCGGTTTGGATCCGCCGCAACTCCAATCGCGACTCTAAGTCCGGCGCATCCCGACTTAGTCGGCGCAGCCTTATCGTGCTGACATATTGTCGGTTCTGTAGAGTTTTGATTTGTGCCGCCGTGTTGATCGGATCGGATGATTCCAGGGTCTCAGTTCCTACTAATAAGCTGCGTGAGGTATTATGTTCGCCCACGCTCTGTGCAGGGTTCCATAACAGGCTTTTGTACCCGCCGGCCAAATCTTCCCGGCCAAACCCAGGAGCAACTGCATCTTTCGATATGGATGGGCATTCAGCCGCGGCGGGAGGCCTTGCTCCTGAATACATCCTGCCAGTGGCCGTTGTATGACGAACAACGTTTAAGCTTTCGCCCGGTGCACCGGTCCGGGATGGATTTTCCGATGGGGCGTGATCCTTTGGGGCTGGAAACACAGGTGTATTTATCCAGCCAATGCCAGGTTGGAAACACAGGCTGGACGTCCGAACTCCATTGATTCCTGCTCCACCCAGAGTGCTGGCCCGCCTGTTTCTCTGAGGCTTAATAGGCGTGCCACTCGACGGATTTCCCGAGTCGGACGGCAGAATTTGCGAGAACGCGGTTCGCGTATCTTCGTTTCCGCCGTTCGGCTGCGGGGTAGGCAGGTAGTCGCGCAATGTCTGCGCCCCTGCCATTTCCGCCAGCCCGAGCGACAACGCCATTATGGAAACGGGAATCACGAGAGCGGCCTTTAGGAGAGCGGCTGACATCGGACAGAGGACCTCGATATTTCTCCGGAATTGTTGTCCCTTACTTACTAACAAAATGATTTCTCTGACGCTCATGCGTCGTACGCCGAACCAACCAGCGGGTCACGTGCGTTCGGAAATTACTCCGGCACATTGCAGTCCGGCTTCGTGCCGCTCAATCTGTTCGGTTGAGAAACGCGGCTTTAAAAGGTATTGCTGTTGCGGAAGATAGACGCTATACCGGGGAACATCCTTCAGGACCACCGCGCCCGCAGCGATGATGCTGCCCCTGCCGATCCGAACCCCCGACAGAATGATAGCTCCGAAGCCGATCCATACATCCTCTTCGATAACGATCTCGCCTCGGTCTGCGCGCGGGCCCTGGAACATGGACGTGCCGACCAAATCCGAGCTGTGAGGATAACGCGATAGCAAGGCGGCATGAGGGCCAATCAGCACGTCGTTCCCGATGGTCAGATCTGCCATGATCACGCAGCGTCCACCGATCCCGACATTATTCCCAATGCGAATCTTCTTGTTCGGCGCCATAAAGGTGGTCGACCACTGCACATGCACGTTCTTTCCATAGCGCACCCAGCGGTACCGAACCCCAAATATCAGTAGGTTGCGAACGAAATTAAGGAGCTTCTTCACCGTAGTTGCCACCGGAACAGCTATGTTGGCATTAGGCACTATAATAGCTCGGACTGCATTGGAGAGTCATGGCATGAGAACCTTGAGCTGCGTTTTCCTTTGCTTGTTTTCAACGTCGGTTTTGGGCCAGTCCTCGGGAAGATTCAATCTAATCGCCGATTATCGCGACCGCGGTGGATTGATCGCGACGGCTGTAGGCCCCGGATCGAAACCAGGCAGTGAGCGGATCTACGCGAGTTTTATCTACTTCCAAAACACTTTCGACATCCTCTCGATTGACCCCGACACCGGGAACCACACGGTATTCCAGTGCCCGATACCGAGTGAGTGGGCCGCATACGGAATGGCCGTGGGCAAGGATGGAATGGTGTATCTCGGAACTACCCCAAATGCCCATTTCGTAAAGCTTGATCCAACCCGTGGCACATTCGCCGACCTAGGACGCCCGAGCAACACAGAAGAGTGGATGCTAGATCTGACCTTTGGCTCAGACAGTCGCCTGTACGGAGTAACTTACCCTAACGCCAAGCTTGTTCGCTATACTCCCGCAACGGGCCAACTTGAGGATCTGGGACGGCTGGACCCCACAGAAAAATACGCGCGCTATATCGTAGCCAGTGAGGATGGCTTTCTTTACGTGGATATCGGCACCAGCAAGGCGAATATCGCGGTGTATGAAATTGCAACGGGACAACATAAAGAGATCCTTCCGCCCGACGCTCAATCGGTTGGCACATCGAAAGTCTACCGCGGCCAGGATGGAAACGTGTATGGAGTGTTCGCCAACCGCTTGTTTCGAATCGACCATTGGATCGCGACCGAGATCAAATCAAATGGTCCGAAGAAGCCAGCCCCGCCCGCCGCATCGCCTGGTTTGCGAGACGCTCGCGTTCCGTCGCTCTCTGATGCAGAAGGGAAGCTTAAGCTCGTGATCACCGATCCGTCTACCCATCAAAAGTACGAGCGCGACATTGATTACAAGGGCGAGAAATTATCTCTATTCAGGATTGGCTTTGGGCCCGATAACGTGCTGTATGGGGGGTCCGTCTTGCCTGCGCAACTGGTTCAAGTTGATCCCGGTCAACATTTGATAACGAAGCTTGGTAGTCTTGGCGCAGGCGAAGTATATTCCACCCTAAATCGTAAAGGGCGATTGCTTCTGGGAGTATATGCCGGGCTGGCTCCTCTCATGTCGTACCAGCCCGGAATACCATTTCACGCGGATGTCGTCTCCGGCAATCCGAATCTCATCTCGCCTCCGGGCATTGAAACAACCTGGCGCCCAATGGCCATGGTCGACGGCCCAGAGAACAGCGTATACATCGCATCGGTCGCCGGCTATGGCAAGCTTGAAGCACCACTTCTGGAGTTTAATTCGGAAACCGGTGCGACGAAGAGATACGATGGAATCCTGCATGATCAAAGCTTGGTTTCCCTCGGCGTATGGCGCAATTTCATTGTGGGCGGAGCCAGCATCAAGGGAGGTGGCGGAAGCCATCCGACGCAGAGTTCGGCGAGCCTGTTTCTGTGGAACTCTCAGACTGCGCAAAAGGAATTCGAGTTATCGCCAGTTTCGGGGAAAGACTCGATTTACGATCTTATTTGTGCTCCGAACGAACGCATTTACGGGATTGCGGGGGATACGCTCTTCGAGTTCGATCCAAGAACAAAAGCGGTCGTAACGAGGAAACCCCTGCCATTTTCCCAGATCATCTACAACAGTGTTGCACTGGGTAATGACGGAAGGATCTGGGGACTTGCAAAAGAAGGCATCTTCACAATTGATACGAAAACGGTGACAGTTCGGTTGATCGCTCCCTCGCCCGCCCAAATTACCGGCGGGTTTGCCATGCGGAACGGAAAGATATACTTCATCGCCGGATCCGCGGTCTACAGTTACACCATGTAGGACGATTCAGGTTGACCAACTTTCGCGGCTATTGCCCGATTCATCGCGCCTTGGTCACCTTTTCGTAGCTCCCGGGGCATCATGATAAAGAGAATCATCCACAGAATCAGCCCGTTTCCAAGCAGAGTAGTGAATAGAGACACATTGGTCAGGGACATGATTACCATCGACAACACGGGAACTGAGAATTTTTAGCTCATTCCGGCGCGCTAATGCGTCGAGACCGGCTCTCGGTGTAGGGAAATGGAGTCCATCCAGGATTTCACTTCGGGTCCGATCTCCGCGGTGAATCTCTCCCGGCCGGTCGTCGACAGGTGATTGTCGTCGCAGAACAAAGAAGGGTCATTAATCGGGAAGTCAAGATCTCCATCGATGTACCGAACCTGACGGCCACGGAGGATTTGCCGGAATTGAGCTTTAAGACTCTGAATCCTTTTGTCGGACGACACGGGGCCAGGCAGTGGAGTTTCGATAAAGAAAACCGAGACACCGGAATTTGCGGCGAGGTCAAGGATGTGATTAAGCGCTGAAACCTGAAATGGATCGGGAGTGCCGGAAACGACCCGGGGTACAAAATTTCTGAACGTTTCAGGGGATACGCCGGGAGACGAAAATTCCATCCGGCCGCCTTTGTAACTGCTCATTTGCATAACGAGGGAGTTTAAAGGATAACTCACGATGACCTCATTGCCCCGATTAACAAGCAGATCGAAGATATCCAAAAGAGCAGCCCGATTCCCGTGCGATGAAAGGTAGGAGCGAATGATTCTCTCCTTTAGCGGGGGCGGCGCATCGAAGAAGAATCGCGGATCTTGCAGATCCGGCCCTCGGGCCAGCATGGCGCTGTACGCCTCAATCACCATATAGCGCGGGCACTTGTCTGGCCTGCTCACCAGGTAATCCATGATCTGCGAGATCGTTCTCAGGTCAGCTCCGTCATATGCGACAAGGAACGAGGAGGACAATCCGGCGAACTCCTCAAACCGGCGCATGTCATAGCTCATGCGGGTATGAGAGGAGCCGATCAGCAGCAGGTCGAGTTTCTTCTGCGCGAGAGCTCCCGATATCCCGCTGGACCGGGGTGCGAGAAGATGTTCGGCGAAGAACTTCGCAGCCCCCGTGGACAAGACCATGCACAGGGCTATGGCAGTGAGCTTTCCGAAGTAGATGCATCCCGTCATCGTTGACTGACGTTCCGCGTTTCGCGTGATGGTTAATGTCATTGCCGTGCTCTCAAAATTGGAAATAGATGAAGGCTGACGCTCTAAGAACACCGAATAACATCACGGATTCAAAGATGATGAGGGTAGTGGCAAATTGGAACGAAAGCGATCCCCGCAGCAACTCTTTAGCTCCCCGATAATCGGACTCGGCCCCAAACTCGAGCAGCAACATGATTGCAATCAACAGGCAAGTGACCGTGCCGATTACGATGGAACTGCTGTCGCCACTGAAGGGAATCATGGAGACTTTTATGCTGGATAATGTCAAAGAGGTGTCCACGGCAATTCGCCGGATGATTCCCAGGGCAGCCTCGAGGTTGGGGGCGCGAAAGAAGATCCAGCCAAAGCAGATTGAGCCGACTGTAAGCGCCCGCCTCAGTATAAGGCCGATGAAATTCCGTGGAAGACGCCAATTAAGGGATGTCAGGTAATTCTCTAATACGAGCAACAGCCCGTTGTAGAGTCCCCAAACTGCAAAAGTCCAATTCGCTCCGTGCCATAATCCGCTAATCGTAAATGTAATCAGAAGGTTTAGATAGTGGCGCGAGACCGAGCCACGATTTCCGCCGAGTGGAATGTAGACATAATCCCGGAACCACGTCGAAAGAGAGATATGCCATCGTTTCCAGAACTCGCCGAGGCTGGTGGAGAAGTACGGGTGGTTGAAATTCGTCGTGAGCTGAATGCCGAGGACCCGGGCGCATCCCACCGCGATGCATGAGTAACCCGAGAAATCAGCGTAGATCTGGACGGCAAACAGCACGGTGGCCACGAACAATGTCAAGCCGCCACTGGTGCTCCAGTGACCATAGGCGTTGTTTACGTAAATTGCGGCGCGATCTGCTATGACCATCTTCTGGAAAAATCCCCATCCGATAAGGGTCAAGCCGTTGGCCAGATTCGCTAGCTTAAAACAATGATCCTCGTAGAACTGGTGCAGCATGTTCTGTGGACGTTCAATTGGCCCAGCAACCAATTGAGGAAAGAACATGACATAGAGAGCATAGATCCCGAGATGCCGCTCGGGAACCTGCTTGCCGCGATACACCTCGATGACATAACTGAGTCCCTGGAACGTGTGGAAGGACAAGCCGATTGGCAGAATGATGTGGGTGATCGGAAAGGTCTGCGGCGTGCCAAGGATGCCCTGCAACTCGCGCCCGGTCATGGCAAAGAAATTGAAATACTTGAATACGAACAACACCAGGCATGTGCTCAGAATGCTTATCTGCAGGTAGACCAGTCGCCTTCGTCCCGCAGAACGCGCGATCAAGATACCCATGGAGTAGTCTATTAGGATGGTGCCGAACAGGATCAGAATGTAAGCAGGAATGAACGCCATGTAAAAGAGACAACTTGCCGCAAGAAGCATCTTCCAGCGCAAACGCCAGGGCAAGACATAGTAAAGCACTGTCACCAGCAGAAAGAATCCGCAAAAGGATAGCGAGTTAAAGAGCATTGCGATTTGACCTGGGCGCGTTAAACGGGCGGGCGTTGCGTTCGATTCGCAAATCCCGGGGCATCACGATAAACAGAATCATCCACATAATCAACCCGTTTCCGAGCAGGGTAGTGAATAGAGAGACATTGGTGAGGGACATGATTACCATCGACAACACGGGGACTGAGAATTTTAGCTCATAGTCTCGGGCGCAACTGTCCAGAATCCAGAAAACTAACGCGCAGAGCACCCCCATCAGGACTACTCCGCCGAGGCCGAATCCCCCGATTCCGTCCATGGCGAAGAAGCTTGCATTCGCGTTTGCTAGCCCGTATTTTCCCGTGATTCCGTAAAAGCTGCTCACTTCTTCGCCGATCGATAGTTGGTACGGATTGGGCATAATGAGGTTGACGCCGGTAACATTGCCAAGATATGTATGAGGCATATTCGAGAAGAAGTGCTGGTACTCACCCATCTCTGACCCGGGGATAGTAAAGGTACGTACAAGTAAGACAGTGGCGATATTAAAAAGCGGTCCGGGCTGTAAGCCACTGGCCAGAGTCGTCAAGACAAAGAACATTCCAGCGAAAAGCATGGCCATCATGGGAACCCATCCGCCGCGATCCTTCTTCAAAGTGTAAAAAAAGACAATCACGACAATTGGGGCTACCATCTCGATTTTGATTGCGGCGGTTGAATAGAGCAGAAGTTCGCCCATTACGCCAAGCACGAATAGGCTTCGCCTTCGACAGACAAGGCCAACGCCCATAAGAAGCGGATTCATCACGATGGCCAACAGTTGAGAGGCATAACCAATCGCCGGATTGGCCGCAAGGATATGCTTTGCAGGGGTTCTTACCGAGTACACATCGCTGAGCGTCGCAAAATGGAACATTCCTTGAAAGGTATAGATCAGGGCTGCATTTCCGGCAATATAGGCGGCCAGGAAGATCATCCAGAACAAACGGCGATCGAGAGGATAAGAGCGGATTGCAAAGCGGGGAATCTTGTAAGAAAGGGCGATCAAGAGCGTTCCGCCAGCCAGGCTCAACTGGAGCAGCAGCAAGGAGAAACTATTCTCCAACTGGAGGTACAACGGAATAAAGAGTCCGGGAACGTAAACCACAAGAAAGCAAAACCAATATATGGCTTGGCTGGGCCGTCGTACTTTTCGCGGGGACATTACACAGACAAGCAAGGCAAGAGAATACCCAATGATCATTAGGCCGGCATCAGGAGGGTTATACGCAAGCCCCATATAACTCCAGGTCGGGGAGACCCAATTCACATAAGCATAATTGAACCCTGCACAGAAGAGAAAAATCGCAACTGGCAAACTGGGGCCAAGAACCGCCCGCAACGGAATCTTTCTGCCGGTTTTGCTGTGCATTGAACTTATTGCTCGTGGGATAGTCATGACCTACCGAATCCGTTTATATGCTGGGCTGACTGAGCAAGGCGTTGTTAGAAATTCGTACGCAACGATCAATCCCGAAGTAGGATTGGATCCAGTGAACACAATACATAAGACTCATTGCAACGCCGTAGGCGAGGACGGCAAGGCGTGGCCCGTATCCAAGCCAGTGCGGGATTGCGATCGCGGCGACGGTCACGACTAGCCGTGATATGTCCCAGGCAAACTGCATCCATTGACGTTCCAGGACGTTCAAGGTCTGCGTGACCGGCGAGTTAATAAAGCTTGCATAGAACATGAATGCCAGGTACCTTGCGTACTCGCCGGCCTCGCGCCATGCTGCTCCGAAGATTCGTTGAAAGATCCATGGAGCGAAGATAGTGAACAACGCGCATGGGACAAGTCCGAGGTAAAGCATGTGGCGCGTTGTCTTGAGAAAGATGTCCATGAGCCGTTGTGGATCCGATTTCGATAATTTTGCAGCCTCAGAAATGTAGACTTGAGCGATACTCAATCCGATCAGAGCTGCCGGCACGCCAAGGACACGGTTCACTAGCGCAAACCAGCCAGTGTCCCGCGTCCCATAGAACTGGGCTAGAAACAATCCGGGTACGGCCAGCCCCGACATATTGACCAACGTTCCCCATACTGAAACCAGCGGATATTCGCGATATCGCACGGCAAGGTGGAGCACCCGCTCCATTCGAACTGCCCGTACTTTGGTCGCGTAGTCGCGCCAAAGGTCGCGTACGAATCGTCCGCTTCCGGTCATTCGGCCTAGGGAATCGCCGAACAGGAGTCCGGATGGTCCGTGGACCAGTAGCCCAATGATGAGTTGCGTAAGTACCTGGGCAGTGGCCTGAGAAAGCTTTGTGGTAGCGATCTGCTTATAATCGCCTCTGCGCATAGCCCAATGACTCAAGAGCTGATAAATACCCCCGCCGAATACACTCAGCGGCAAAAGCCATAGTAGTCCTCGTAAAACCAGCATGCTGGACGGAAGGATCCAGCGAAAATGGCATACCAGAACCACGCCAGCGCACATGAGGGTCGTGAAGCAGACGCACATGACACATAGGGCGAGGACGTCGATGGCGCTCTGTTCCTCTCCCGGTAAAAGGATGGCGGTCTCATACCTCGCCGAGGCTACCACCATTGCAAGGCTCATGAGGGATATGAAGACCTGCAGTACGCCGAAATCCGCCGGCTGATAAATCCGCGTAAGGAGAGGCGAGGTCAGGATTGCCAGTGCTTGCGCGAGCGCGGTGCCTCCGGCAATGATGGAGACATTCTTCGCAAACCGGCCCTGCGGCAGCAAGGCTTTAATATACCGCATCATACTTGGCATTAGACCTCATGCGAGCATCGTGACGGTTTGCCTTAGCCCGCGAAGGTCCCCCGTTGGCTTAGCTGATGTTGGTTGGCTGGTTTCCGCTGCCATTCGCTTTCCCCATGCCTGCCCCGGAGTCTCGACCAAAATATGTAACCCGGGCCGTAAACAGGTTGTGCTGGAGAACCAATTGTTCGGCGATTGAAGACTTTGCGCACCTGCACGATAATTACAAAGCAGCTTTGCGTTTAACTAATCAAATCGACTGTCGAGATATTAGGTTAACTGTAAAACGCGAGTACCGTATCGGCGACAAAAGCAAGCATCTCGCGGGTAATTTCTGGATAAATGGGTAGAGCCAGCACCTGCTCTGCGGCACGTTCGGAATGCGGCAGCGAGCCCTCGCGGTAACCCAGGTCACGGAAGCACTCCTGGAGATGTAAAGGCACGGGGTAGTAGATCTCAGCGCCAACACCGTGCTGCTTGAGATAGGCCATAAGTTCGTCGCGGCGCTCAACACGAATGACATACTGGTTATAAATGCTTTCACAGCAGAAATGTATGTGTGGAATTCCTATGACCGCACCCGCGAACCGCGCATCATAGTAGCCAGCATTTAGCCGGCGTTTCCGGCTCCATTCAGCCAGGTAGGGGAGCTTGGTGAGGAGGATTGCGGCCTGAATCGCATCCAGGCGAAAATTCCCTCCAATGTACTTGTGATAGTACTTGGGTTGGGCGCCGTGATTCCGGAGCAACATCATCTGGTTGTAGAGGCTGTCGCTGTTGGTCACAATCATGCCGCCGTCGCCGGCAGCGCCCAGATTCTTACTGGGAAAGAAGCTGAAGCAACCGAGATCGCCCATGCTGCCAGCTTTCCGCCCTTTGTAGGTGGATGAGATCGACTGGGCAGCATCCTCGATGACCGCGAGTCCGTGGCTTGTTGCGATCTCCAGGATAGGGTCCATATCGCACACCTGGCCGAAAAGATGAACCGGTAGAATGACCTTTGTCTTGCTGGTGATAGCGGGCTCGATCAGCTGTGGATCGATGTTATAGGTCACGGGATCGATATCGACAAATACGGGCGTCGCGCCGGCTCGCACGATGGATCCAGCGGTCGCAAAAAACGTGAAGGGACTGGTAATGACCTCGTCGCCCGCACCAACTCCGAGGGCCATAAGGGAACAAAGAAGAGCGTCGGTGCCGCTCGACACACCTACCGCATGTTTACAATCAGAAATCAGGGCAACCTGCTCTTCAAGCGCGGCTACCTTAGGACCACCGATGCATACCTGGCTTTCCAGGACATCAACTACAGCGGCCAGAGTTTCCTCGCGGATCGTAGCGTATTGAGCTTGTAAGTCAAGAAGGGGCACTCTCACGGAAGGATTTCCTGATAGGTCGTTTGAGTTTTGAATTCATCATATTGTTTGGTTCCAGTCCTAAGGTGGTTAGGCAGCGGCTCATTCTCGTCTAAGTCGAGGCATCGGACGACGCCGGGCGCGATT
>Ga0070717_10003681_pt1 | contig 11006 bp, 7 predicted proteins | sample LARL113metaG_FD_71366 | JGI IMG/M metagenome (GOLD analysis project Ga0070717, IMG submission 71366) | Corn, switchgrass and miscanthus rhizosphere microbial communities from Kellogg Biological Station, Michigan, USA - LAR L11-3 metaG | ecosystem: Host-associated > Plants > Roots > Rhizosphere ...
GTGAGAACCGATAAATCCTTCGGCACCCGTCACTGCGGCGATATCCGTCATAGACGCACCTTCCTTGACCCATAGCCCTTACTTGTCAGTTGACGGCCCCGCCCGGGCGGCCTAGTAGGCATTGCGCACCGCCCGGCCGAGCACGACCGCCGCATAGCCGCCGATGACGACGAGCAGCCCGGTGGCCGCGGCGACCTGCACGGGCAGGCCATGAGCCCGGAACGTCACCTCGACGGCCAGTGCTGTTGCGGCCGCGGCGAGCGGCAGGCCGCGGGCACGGACGGCCTGCAGCAGCAGCGCGAGGAACATCGCCGCGCCCAGCGCCAGGTACGTGCCGATCTCGGGCATGAGTGCCGAGCGAGGGTGGACGAGCCCGGTCACCGCGGCGACACCGACCGCGGCGGCGGTCAGCGCGACCGCACCGGCGACGTATTCCAGCAACGCCCCCAGCAAGGCCAGCCGCGCCCGCCGGGCGAACTTACGGGGTTCGAGGGTGGCCCGCAACAGCCGCTGCGTGCGCCGCCGGTACCGCAGCATGCTCCACTCCGCGGTGCCCATGCTCAGCGCTAGCGGTACCGCTACCAGCAGCGCGCCAACGTTGACACCCCCGTGGCCTTCCGGGCCCGCCAGGACCGGGAAGATCAGCAGCCCGGCCGCGACCAGACCGAAGCCGACGGCCGGCAGGGCAGCGCGCAACTCCGCCCCGACCAGCAGGCGCCCGGCCGGCGGGCTTATCCGGCGCGTGAACGCAATAGCCAGGACAAGGGCCGCAGTCACGGTGGCGGCGAGCCCGGCCCAGGCCACGTGCTCAAGTCCGGCTGGCTTGTGCAGCAGCAGGAAGGTGGCGCTGGCCAGCACGGCCGGAGCGAGCGCGGCCAGCAGCCATCGCTCCGCGCCGAGCACCAGCAGCACGCAGGCAGCCAGCATGTATGCGCCTTCGCTCGCGCCGAACACGAGCACCGGGATTCGCGCGTGCACAACCACAGCGGTCGTCGCCATGGCCGCGGCGACCAGCGCCAGCCCCACGGCCAGGCCGACCCGCAGCACCCGCCGCGCCTGACCCGTGTCGGTCGCGCTGAGCCGCAGGTAGCCGATGGCGGCCAGACCCTGACTCAGCCCCCATCCGGCCAGCAGGGCCACCACCAGGACGGTCAGCGCCCCCGGCCCGGTGAGCAGGACGCCGGCGGCGGGAAAACATACCGCCGGCAGGGCGTAGAGCAGTCCACGCAGAGCCGGCTGGAACTTGCTGACCTGCCGCCAAGGGTCGGGGGGTGGCTCGGGCTCAGAGGGGCGGCGCGGCACCCGGAAGTACATCTCCTGCGCCAGCACGAACACATCCACGCCCGGGCCATAGCGCAGGCGTGCGGTACGGTCGCTGATCCCCGCGAACTCCAGCGCGCTGGCAATCTCCAGCGCGTCCACGGCCGACTCACATATGTCGGCGAACTCGTCGCAGAGCGCCGCGATCGTGGGGGGCGGAAACTCGTCCCCGGCCACGGCCGTAGCCAGCCGCTCCGGACCATCGACACGGATTGGCCGGGCCCGCGTCCGCCGGCTGCGGGCTGACTCCTTGCCTTTGATGGCACCAAATTCGACGGTCTGTTCGTCCACGCTGGCGGCCGGGCCTCCGGGCTGGATGACACCGAAATCCATCGCCTGCTCGTCCACGCTGGCGGCCGGGCCCCCGGGCTGGATGCCCGCGGGCCGCATGCTGGGATCCTGGATGACCTCCTCGACGCTCATCTCGCCGTCTCCGGGGAGAGTGCGTTGTCCAGCCCGGCTCGCTCATCCGTGCGCTGTGCGTCCTCCTCGCGGCGGGCGGGCGTGGCCGCCGCCTCTCCGTCGGACCACTGCATGGACAGGGCGTCCCTTTTCCGGCTGTGCCGTTCGTCGTAGTGCTTATTACGGCCCCCGGCGGGCACCGGACCGCCGGAACCGAGGACGGTATAGATCTCGTCATAAGCGCTGGTGGCGCGTTTAACCGTGAAATGCCTGAGCACGCGCCGCCGGGCGGCGGACCCCAGGCGCCACCGCAGGCCAGGGTCTTGCAGCAGGGTGAGGCAGGCCTCGGCCAAGGCGGCCGGGTCGCGCGGCGGTACCACCAGGCCGGTCTCGTCCAGGGCCTCGGAGACCCCGCCTACGTCGGTGGCCACGCAGGGCCGCCCGCACGCCATCGCCTCGATCAGGGTGTAGGGGATGCCTTCGGTAATGCTGCAGAGCACCACCACCCGGGCGGCCGCGTAGGCGTCACGGACGTCAGCCACCCGGCCTTCGAACGTGACCTCTCCGGTGATGCCGAGCTCTGCCGCCAGGGCGACGCAGCGCTGCAAGTACGCCTCGCCGCCCGGAGGGGGCGAGCCGAATATGCGCAGCCGTGCCTCCGGCATCTGGGCGAGCACCAGTGAGAACGATCGCAGCAGCGTCTCCAGGTCCTTGACCGGGTCTATGCGGCCGACCCATACGATGGTCGCGACCGGCGGCTCGCCGTCGAACGTAGGGAAATCGGCCGGGTCCACCCCGTTGTAGACGGTGGTGATCCGGGCCGGGTCTGCGCCCAGCATTTCCTCCCACCGCTGGTTGTAGCCGTTGCCCGGCGTGATCAGGTCGGCCTCGTCATAGCCGACGGCGCACAGGCGGCGCAGGAACCGCAGGAGCAGTTCCTTCACCGGCCACCGGTACCCAGCCCGGCGGACGTGCATGTACTGCTCGCGCATGTAGAGGCCGTGCTCGGTGACGATCAAGGCCGTCCCATAACGCCACTTGGCGGCCAGCGCCGGCAGTATGCCCAGGCCGTTGGTGACGGCGTGCACCACGTCGGCCCGCACCGGGGGGTGCGACAGCGGGCGGAGGGAGTGCTCAATCAGCTGCATCGCCGTGATCACGTCGTGCAGAGTCGGGGTGACATTCGCCGCGCTTGCCGACCAGCGCGCGGACTTCGTCGCGGCCGACGCGAGGTCCTTAGAGGCGGACGCGGGGTCCGGCCAGCGCTCCCGCCAGGCCTTGCTGAGCACGTGCACCGCCTGCTCACTGGCGAGGGCGGCGGTCAGGTTCCTGGCCTGGGCGTACTCGAAGAGCTCGTACAGCACGCCGACAAAACGGTCCTGGGCCACGGTCGGCGGGGTAAGCAGGACCTCGATCAGCTCGCGCAGCATCGGGCCGATCGGGGACCGCGTCAGCCTGGGCCGGGCCGACAATGACGGCGGAGATCCCCACAGCGGGATCTTCTCGACGGACGAGACGTTCTCCGGAAGCTGCCACCGCAGCGGTTCGGCGCCCGTGGCGACCAAGGCCACCAGCAGGAAGTCATAGTCGGGCATCCCCCGGATGAGCTGGTCGGTCCACACACTCACCCCGCCGAGCTGGTACGGGTAGGTACCCTCTGCCGTCAGCGCTACCTGCATCTCAGTTCCCACCACCTGACGACAGGTAAGGAGCCGAGTTGAGGGCAAGTTTGAGCGGACGCGAACCGAGCGTCGTGTAGCTGGAGCGCTCGCCGGCGTATGGACTGCCGAAGGTCGCCCCGCCCGCCGATCCCACCGTGGTCCCGGCCGGGACTGTGACCGGCACCACCGTGCCCGGCGGGCCGCTGATGGTGACCGTGTTGCCCTGTACCCAGGCGCTGACGGTGCCCGCGCGCAGGGCCTGGGCCCACTCGGCCTGGTTGTGCAGGACCGCCCCGTCCCCTGACATCGGGAGGTTGACGATCGGGGCGCTGGCGCCGTAGACGGCCCGGTAAGCGGACAGGACGCCATCCATCACCGGGTAACCAAGCCGGTCGGCGGTCAGGTTGGACTGGTGCATGAAGAACGGCCGGGGGTCGTTGTTCAGGAGCGCCTGATAAACGATCTGGACCTGCCCCGGCACGATGAAGGACGTCCAGCCGGTCTTCGGGTCCAGCGGCTGGAGGCAGCGCGTGGTCTTGCTGCTCTGGCACCGCCCGCTGCCGCCGTCGGCCTTCGAGGTGTTGAACCAGTTGAACTCGTTGACCTCGTTGGCCACGGTGTCTACGTCGTACCCCACGTCGATCGGGTGCCGGGGCACGCCGAGGGCCGCACCGATGTGGCGCTGGCTCAGCTCGCGCGACGCGTCCATGGCCACCCACTTGATCTTGTCCGGGCCCATGGCGTTGTCCAGAGCGGGGTTATCCACCGGTTGCTGGGGCAGGATCCGCAGCCCCGAGTACTCGCCGGAGGCCAGCACCCCGGGCTCGGCGGGGATGCCGTTCCGCCTGGCCCAGGTGAAGTTGTCGAAGATCTGGGTGTTAATGAGGCTGGTGCCGGCCGCCCACACGATGTGGCCGCCCGACTCCACGCACTTCCAGGGCACCACGCTGAAGTCCTGCTGACAGCCGAAGTAGGCGTGGGTGTAGGTGTGGTTGACCCAGTAGAAATCCTTGGCCACCGGCCGGACTGCCGCCAGCAGCGGGTCGACCCCGTTGACCTGGAACCGGACCGAGGCCCCCCCGTTGTACAGGAACTCCACGGTGAAGTTGTGCTGTTGTTCCCATTGCACGGCGTACGTCACGTCGGCCGGGGTCATCCGGATCGTGGCGGTCTGCGGCGTGCCCTTCGGGCAGACGCTGTCCCCGGGCGTGCAGTGACCGACTGTGCTCCATTGCGCGTCGCCGAGGATCATGTCGTCGTAGGCGATGTCGAGGTAGTTGCGCCAGTCGCCTAGGTGTACGCCGCGGGTGAGCCAGTCCACGATGCCCTGCCCCAGGTAGTGGAACTGCGCCTGGAAGTAGCCATAGCCGAAGCCGATTCCGAGTTCCTGGCGTCCTGCGTGGTCGTATTGCCACACGAGCGTGGCGCTGCCGGACGACTGCGGAATCGCCGCGGTCAGCAGCGGCGTGGCTCCGCCGCCCGGCACGGGCTGGGCCAGGTAGCCGAACGGTGCCGGGCCGGCCGCCCCCCCGCTGAACGGGAACGACCCGTTGAGGTAACCGAACCCGGCGGTGGCACCGGCCGAGGTCACACCCACGGTGCCGCTGAGCAGCCCACTGTAAACCGGTGCGTTCATCCCGGTGTTGGGCGTCGGGGGAGTGTAGGCGTCCACCTGCCGCACCCCGAACTTGCGCTCATACGCGGCCAGCGCGGCTTCCTCGGCCCCGGACAGGGCTGGGGTGGCACTCGGCAGCACGATCCCGTCGAAATTGCCGCCCGTCGTGCCGTCGGAGAGGATGCGGGAAAGAAACGCGCTGGTGATGGCAGGCCGGGAGGAGTCGCGGAGGTTGACGACCGTGGACGGCATGCCCTCGGTGGTCAACTGCTGGCGGATGGCCTCGACCGCTGGCGTGCCGTCGGTCACCACGAGCACATTCAGGTTCACGCCGCCGTGCGGGCCGACCGGCGGAGCTGTGAGCACTGCCGCCTTGTGGGCGGCGGGCTTGGCCGGCGCCGCCCCCTGACAGCCCCCGGCCAGGAGGCCGGCCACGGCCAGGACGGCACCGAGCAGGGTGGCTGCAGACCGCCGCGATCCTCTCAGGTTCCGCACCTCCACTCCTTCCCGCTGCCGGCTGGCTCGCACCCGGCGGCCTGGCCCGTTCTGTCCGCAGATCGCGCGCCTGTGGCCGGCCGCCGCGTCAGCCTCCACCGTCCGTGGCCTGGCCGACCGCGCTGACCTCCGGCACCGGGCTGGCCAGCGGGAGGGTCTGCGGCGCAGGCGGCGTACGGCGCGCCACTGCCCGTCGCACGCGTCCGGGCCGCCCGGCCAGGACCCGCTCGTAGAGGTCGTCGATCCGGTGGACGACTGACTCCATGCCGTAGCGATCGAACACCGCGTTGTCCACGTCGCGTGACCGGGGGCCCGCCTCGACCTCCTTGCGGATCTCCTCCCCCAGCGCATCGGGGGTACCCGTCACCTGGCGGGCACGCTCGGTCTGGATGCCGTCCAGGGCCGGGCATGTCGTATAGAGCACCGGCAGCCCACTGGCCAGGGCCTCGAGCACCGACAGCCCGAATGTCTCCTGCAAGGAGGCGGCGACGTAGAGGTCGAAGGCGGCCAGCATCGCCGTCGTGTCGGCCTGGTAACCGCCGAAGATCACGTTCTCGGCCACGCCGAGCCGGGCCGCCGCGGCCTCCAGCCGGGCCTGGTCCTCGCCGCGGCCGATCACCAGGATCTTGCACCGTTCGCCCAGCATGGGCGCGGCGGCCTCCATGGTCAGGTCGACGCGCTTGTTCGGATCGAGGCGCCCGAGTGCGCCGATCAGATAGGTGTCCGGGCTAATGTTGAACTGCTCCCGCACCCGCTGCCGCGCGACGGGGTCGAAAGCCAGGTCAGCGACCTCCAGGCCGTTCGGGACGACGGTGATCTTCCTGGCGGGCACCCCCCACCGCACCAGGCGGTCCTGGACGATCTCCGACACCGCGATGGTGGCGTCCGAGAACAGCTCCGACAGCCGGTAGAGCGCGTGAACTCCGGCCGTCATCTTGCGCCGCTCGATGTGCGTCTCCCCGATCGAGTGCTCTGTCGTCAGCACCACGGGGACACCCATGAGGCGCGCGGCCGGGCGGGCGTAGATCTGCGCCCGGTACAAGTGTGTGTGCACGACGTCGTAGCGGCCGTCGCGGATAATCCCGCGCAGCTTGAACAGCGCGGAGAGCTCGGTGTTACTGCGCATTTCGATGTCGCGCACGGAGATGCCGTCGGCGCGGATCTGCTCGGCGACCGGGCCGGGGTTATAAAGCGTCACCACGTCTGCCTCGTGCCGGGTGTGCCGCAGCAGCATGGCCAGCTGGAGCTCGGCACCACCGGCGTCGAGACCAGTGATCACGTGAAGCACTTTCATTGCCGTCTCCCTCTAAGCCCGATATAGCCCTTGTAGAGCAGCCGCTTGGTCGCCATCCGTGCGGCGGTGTCCTGTTGCCCGGCGTAGATCCGGGGCAGCGCCATGAGGCCGAGCTCGGCTATTGGCGTCTCCACCGCGCACGCGTACTCGTAACCCGCGTCACGCACGGCCTGGCGCGCCGCCGCGTCCATCGACCCGTACGGATAGGCGAACCCGCGGATCTCAGTGCCCAGGAGCGCGGCGAGGCTCGTCCGGCTCGCGCTGACTTCGGCCGCCAGCAGTTCCGCGCTCACCCCGGCCAGCCGCATGTGGGTGGCGGCATGCGATCCGATCTCGATGCCTCCGGCGGCGAGCTCGCCGACTTGGCTGGCTGACAACAGCGGCCAGGACGGGCCTTCATCCCACTCATTGGTGCCGCCGAGGCGGCCGGAGATGATGAACACCGTGGCGCCGAAGCCGTGCCGCTGCAGCTCGGGCAGGGCCGCCTCAAGCACATTGGCGTACCCGTCGTCGAAGGTGATGCCGACGAGCCGCTGATGCCGGCCTTCCCGCATGGCGTCGACAAGTGCTCCGATGCCGACGCCTCGTAGCCTGCGGCGCTTGAGCCAGGCCATCTGCTCGGCGAACCGGGCCGGTGTCACGCACAGCCTGTTCGGGTCCTCGGCCACCTCGGTCACGCCGTGATACATCAGGATCATCGGAACGTCCCGCAACCCGAGATGCCCGGACGCGAACCTGGCGCTGGCCATGCGGCCCGGGTGAGTGTGACCGTCCGCGATCATCGCGCGCCCCCCGCCACTGCGCGGATGGCGGCCGCGAGGGTCCGGGCCAGGATGACCACGTCCAGCCAGGGCGACCAGTACTCGATGTACTGATTGTCGAAGCGAGCGCGCTCGTAGATCGAGGTATCGCCGTGCAGGCCGTGCACCTGGGCCCAGCCGGTAATCCCGGCCTGCATGCGGTTCCGGTCAACGTAGTGCGGGATCTCGCGGTTGAATCGCTCGGCGAAGTGGGGCCGCTCGGGCCTCGGCCCCACCAGGGACATGTCGCCGCGCAGCACGTTTACCAGCTGCGGCAACTCGTCCAGGTGGGTGACGCGCAGCCACCGGCCCAGCGGGCTGGACTGGCGCATGGGCACCGACCAGCGGGTGTCCGGGTCGCTGTGCTCCTCCAGCGTGCGCAGTTTCAGGATCGTTATGATCTGGCCGTCTCCCGTGACCCGGTCCTGCCGGAACAGGGGCGCCTGGCGGGACTGGAGCCTGATCACGAGGGCCAGCGCGAGCAACACTGGCGAGGTCGCGGCCAGCAGGATGCTGACCACGATGACATCGAAGATGCGTTTCAGCCACAGGCCTGCCGACCGGTGGCTGAAGCCCCGCAGCGGGATCAGCGGGATGCCCCATATCTCATCCAGGCAGGCCCGGGGCACCGCCGCACCCAGCTCGTACAGCCGCGGCACCACGCAGACATCGGCCCCGAGCGGCCGGCTGGCGCGCAGGACGGCGACTAGGTCCTCGTCGTGGCAGACGGCCCAGCAGATGATGACCCGGCGGATGCCCTGTCGTGCGACCACGTGCCGGAGGTCAGCTAGCTGGCCCAGTGATGGCAGCGACAGATCACGCCGCGGCGGGCCGTCGTCTATGAAGCCCATTGGCCGCAGGCCGAACTCCGGATGCTCGCACATCAGGTCGGCCATGTGCGCGGCGAGAGTCCCGGCCCCGACGACCAGGGTCGGCTCGGTGAGCAGGCCGCGCCGATGCGCGGCGCGCAGGGCAGCGTACAGAAGGGCTCGGGAGGTGAACACGAGTCCAGCGGTCCACAGGGCAAGCCACCCGACTTGACCGGCCGGCAGCCACAGGAACAGCAACGGCAGCGACAGCGCCACCGCGCTCAGGATGCGGGCCGCCTGGTCGGACACCCGCAAGCAGATCCGCAACCGGTGCTGCCCGCCGACGGCGAGAATGGCGAGCACAGTGAGCGCGAATGCCGCCATGGGCAGGCCGACTCGCCCGGTCACCCCGGCCGCCAGCCCAAGCCCGAGAAGGTCAGCGAGCGGCAGCGCCGCCACGGGCACGACCCGGCTGAGGCGCTGCGCCGAGTAACTGCCTGGGCCGAGGCCCTTGTGCTGGTCCTGGGGATCGGAGGCTCCCAGGACCCCCCCGGATGGGGCGGGCCCCTCAGGCTTCCCCGCCGGGCGTGGCTCAGCTCCGCCGGGCCACGCAGCCCGCACGGGCCGGTACTCAGCTGTCACCGCGCCGCGCTGCCCGTCTGCGGTGGCCGTCGGCCCGTCGTCACGGACGTCCGAGGCCGACCAGCACCGGTGCTGGCCAACTGACGTGTCACCGCGATGGCGGCGTGGCGGGCGCCATAGACGAAGCGCATGACGGGCCCGAAGGTCGGGGCCACGGCGGGTCCGATGAAGTGAAGCCCGGGAACCGAGGCCTGGTAGTGCCGCCCGACTATCGGCGTACCCGCCAGCGTCCGAAGTCCGGACACGATCTGGCTGCCGAGGAATGGCAGCCGGGTCACGTCGGGACGGTACCCGGTAGCGGCAATGACATGGTCGGCGGACAACTCCAGGCCGGACCCGTCGGCGGCGGCAAGCCCCAGCCGCACGCGGCTGTCTTGCTGCTTGGCCCACTCCGCAGCATGGCCGGTGTGGATCGGGAACTGCCCCTCCACGCGGCTGCGCAGCCAGGACGCGCCCGCCGGCCCAAGCGCCGTGCGCGCCCGGCGCGCCCTGGTGGCCGGCGGGAGGTGCCGGAACAGGTCCGCATGATTGGAGTAGAACCAGGTGTTCCAGCCGGAGCCGAGGCCGGCCTCGGGCTCGTGCAGCCGTTGCATCAGCGGTCGGTCCAGGGCCAGCGGCTCACCGTTCCAGGCGAGCCGGTCCTCCCTGGCGACCAGCTGCACGTTCGCCCCGTTCTCGTGCAGCAGCGCGGCGGACTCGAGGGCAGACTGGCCCGCCCCGACCACGATGACCTGCCGGCCGCGGAACGCGGCCAGGTCAGAATGCGCGGAGCTATGCGTGCATACCTCCGGGGGCAGCGAGGACAGCGGCTCGGGAACGTATGCGAAGTGCTCGACGCCGACGGCAATCACGACTGTCCGGGCTCGGACCTGCTCATCGGTGGCCAGGGTGAGCTCGAACTCGCCGCCTCGCCGGGCCATGTCGGTGACCAGCACCTGCTCGAGGTGCGGGACAAGCTCGGACTGGAACCAACGGCCATACGCGAGGAAGGTGTCCCGAGATACGGGCAAGCCGTAACTGGCATACGGGCGGCCGGTCGCGGCGCAGAAGGCCGCCAGCGTGTGCGTGTTGGCCGGGTCAGACAGGTTCGAGGCGAAGCCTTGCGACTTGAGGAACATCCCCTGGGGCATCGCGTCCTGCCACAGCCTCATCGGCAGGCCGAAATGGCGGAAGTTCACCCCCGCTGCGCGCAGGTGCGCGCTGAGTGAGAGCCCGTACGGTCCGGCCCCAGCGATAGCCACGTCGACGGCATCGCTCATATCCGTGTCCCCTCCTTGCCCGCAAGGTCAGGCCGGGGCACGGCGATGTTCCCCGGCCGGTCGGCGTACTGCCCGGCCGACGTGGCCAGGCAGAATGGCACCTTCGTTCGGCGCATCCGGTCAGGCATCAACCGACACACAACGGCCACGTTGCCGTCCCCCCTTCGCAGAGCGTGCAGTGGACCCGGGACACCCATGAACCCCCAGGGCCGAGGCGCTGACCACCCCGAACGCCGGGGAAATCACACCCGACGGGGAAACCCGCCCAGCGGATCGCTGCGCTGGGCGCCTTTGGGGGCTGGCTCGGCCGCCCTCAGGCAGCCGAACCGGTTCCATGCCTGGCCAAGATCACACCGCTACAAAAGACATTCTGTATCCAATCATGGGACGTGTTAGGGGTTGGGATGGTTTACAGAGGACCGTGCCCGTACTTGCGCTCTGCTACAATTTCTTGGCTGAACTGGGCTTATGCGAACTCTTGTGACTGTGTGTTATCAGCCATTCCGGATGCGTTACGGGATTCGGCTCCGTGGGGCGTACGCCGCTGACCTCGTCGATCGCGACTCGAACACACGCCAACGTCAGATCTGACCGGATACCCGGCTCGACGCGCCTACATCACCCTGCTCGGCATGCTCATTGATTCGGCATGCTCACCGGAATCAGGTTGCTGGAGCGCCGTGGCCGTCCGCGTGAAAGGCGTTCTGCG
>Ga0070717_10003683_pt1 | contig 11003 bp, 10 predicted proteins | sample LARL113metaG_FD_71366 | JGI IMG/M metagenome (GOLD analysis project Ga0070717, IMG submission 71366) | Corn, switchgrass and miscanthus rhizosphere microbial communities from Kellogg Biological Station, Michigan, USA - LAR L11-3 metaG | ecosystem: Host-associated > Plants > Roots > Rhizosphere ...
TGAGCAAAGATAGCGATGTCTTGGGCGGTAGAAAACGCGCCGGCATGTCCCGCAACGCCACCAAGCACGCTGGCGTTCTCATCCTGTACCTCGCCCTGAATAACTCGCCGGCGGAACGTGCGGTCGTCAGCGGTGGGAACGATGGAAGCCCGCCAATTCGCCGGAGGGTTGAACGTGGTGCGGCCCATGCCCAATGGACCGAATACTTCGCGCTGGCAAAAGCGGTCGAGTGGCTCGTCCGCAATGCGCTCGAGAGCGGCCCCGAGAATAATGAAGCCGATGTCGCTGTATTCCGCTCGCGTGCCAGGATCGGCTGTGAGCGGAGTTGTGAATGCAGCGGCGACCAGTTCCTCGCGATTCTTAACCCGGAGAAAAAGCTTTTCATAAGCGGGCAACCCGGAAGAATGCGTTAGCAACATGCGGACTGTAACTTCCGCTTTGCGGGAATCCGGAGCGCCAAACTCGGGAATGATAGCCGCGATAGGCGTTTCCAGATCGAGAAGCCCGCGCTCGTAAAAAATCATGGCCATGCTGGTGGTGGCCACCACTTTTGAAACTGAAGCAAGATCGAAGATGCTATTGGGCGTGACCGGCGGAGAATTCGGATCGTAGGTGAAGCGGCCGAGGCCTTTCAAGGCAATTAGCTTTCCGCGATGAGTTACCGCCAGCGACGCCGCCGGAAAGGCGCGTTCTGCTACGGCGTGCTGTAGCAATTCGAAGGTATGGCTAAACACGGCATCCTGATTTTGAAAGCTTGGGGCGGGCAATCGCGCGCAGGATTTGGCGGCAGTGTCCAGCGGAGAGGGGCCTTCGGACAAGATTCTTTGCTCGATATTGGTTTATAGCAGAGTCCTTGCGGCGGGTAAATAACACGTTTGGACGGCGCGTGGTCCTCGCAAACTTGGAGATATAATTTTGGCCAAGTCCGCGATCTCTTGACTGAGGAGCAGCCTAACCCTGCTTCGCCCGGTTATCAGCCAGTCGCAAATTCTTGACGAACGGATAATAAATCTCTAAGTCCGCGAGGCTACCGGGTTCGGAAGGAACCGCCAGCTGTCGACTCGAGATTAGATCCGGCAACCGTTCCGTGGGGTCATCAAGGAGGGGAACGACGATTTGTAGTGCCTCGACTTCTCTTCGGACCCTGGCCAATTCCATCTCTTTGTGGCGCAGAACAACTATCGGGTCTTTCACATTTCCTCCCGAGCGTGCGGCGGTAAGTATGCCCCAGATTCTGATCGGACGGCCCTGTGGAAAATGTGGATAAATAGTTATGTTATTTTCGTGCCGTTTGCGATTACTGGCGTAGACGGTACTCCTGATCTTTCGTTTCTTGAGTGACCCGCGCGGCTTGTGTAAATTCAGAATATCCACGCAAGTTCTACAAATCGAAAGGGGCTTCAGCTCATATTGACGCTCCTTTTATTGCTTCCTTCGGTCCCTTCGGCAGCCGCAGCAAAGCCGGCCCATGCTCCGAACCGGCTCACGGTCCTCGATACTGTGGTGCAGGACGCCATTCACGCCGGCCAGATTCCGGGGGCAGTGGTACTGGTGTGGCACAACGGTCAGGTCCTATATCGAAAGGCGTTTGGATATCGCGTGCTGGAGCCGCCCCGGGAACTGATGACCGTCGATACCATCTTCGATTTGGCTTCACTTACGAAGGTGGTTGCCACGACCACGGCGGTGATGCAGCTTGTGGAAAAAGGCGAAGTCCGGCTCAACGATCCCGTGGCGAAGTACATTCCGGAATTCGCGCAGAACGGGAAGGAAGATGTCACTGTGCGGGAGCTGCTGACGCATTATTCCGGGCTGGAGCCTGACCTTGATTTAACGCATCCGTGGCAGGGCCGCGACACGGCATTCAGCATGGCTTTTGCAGCAAAACCAGTGAACCCTCCCGGATCACGGTTCGTCTACAGTGACATCAATTTCATTACCCTGGGTGCGCTGGTCGAGCGTGTATCAAAAGTTGAGCTGGACAAATACTGTGCTCAAAATATCTTTACGCCACTGAAAATGACGCGCACGCGATTTCTTCCACCGGCGACCTGGGTGCCGAAGATTGCTCCCACAGAATACGACGAGCAGAACCGGATGCTGCGCGGAGTTGTGCACGATCCCTCGGCGCGTCGCATGGGTGGTGTTGCCGGACAGGCCGGTCTGTTTTCCACCGCGGACGACCTTTCAAAGTTTGCCCGTGCTCTAATCGCGGGTAGCTCGGTGCTGCCGTCGCTCCTGGTTGAGAAAATGAGCACGCCGCAGCAGCCGCCGGCAGCGCATGAATTGCGCGGCTTTGGTTGGGATATCGATTCGCCGTTCTCCACCAATCGGGGCGAACTGCTGCCAGTGGGGTCGTTCGGGCACACGGGATTTACAGGAACCTCGCTGTGGATTGACCCCACGACACGCACCTACATCATTCTGCTTACGAATGCTGTGCATCCTCGCGGCAAGGGAAATGCGGTTGCGCTCCGGACCAAACTCGCGACAGCAGTTACAGGCGCTCTCGCGCTGACGCCGTCTGAAAAAGAGCAGGTTCGTTTGAAGAGCATCACTGGATATAACGAAGCGCAGACCGCAGCGCGTCGGGTGGCGGCCCGTAACGGATCAGTCCAAACTGGAATTGACGTCCTCGAGAGGAATAACTTCGATCCCGTTCGTGGAGTTTCTGGCAAAAAGAAGATTGGGTTGCTGACGAATCAGACCGGGATGGATTCACAGGGTCGCAGAACGATTGACGTGATTGCTCATGCCGATGGCATTTCTCTGGACGCGATTTTCAGTCCAGAGCATGGAGTGACGGGAACGCTCGACACGACCGACGTCGCCAACACCAAAGATGCGGCAACCGGAATTCCGGTGTATAGCGTCTATGGCGCAACTGATGCGGCACGCCGGCCATCACCCGATGTTCTTAAACAATTCGATGCGATTGTCGTGGACATTCAGGATGCGGGAGTGCGCTTCTACACGTACGAGACCACCTTAGGATACTTCCTTGAGGGGGCGGCTAAAGCTGGGGTTGAGGTCTTCGTGCTCGACCGTCCCGATCCCATCACCGGCTCATTTGTGCAGGGTCCAATGCCGGATCCTGGCCGCGAAAGTTTTGTCAGCTATGGCGCTGTCCCCGTTCGTCACGGCATGACGATGGGCGAGCTGGCGAAAATGTATAACTCGGAACGCAATATCAACGCCAAGCTCACCATCATTCCAATCGAAGGCTGGATGCGCGGCGACTGGTTTGATTCAACCGCGCTCGGGTGGGTGAACCCATCGCCGAATTTGCGCAGCCTTACGGAGGCAACCCTCTATCCTGGGGTAGCCCTCGTCGAAGGAACGAATGTTTCCGTCGGCAGAGGCACTGAGACCCCGTTCGAGCTGCTCGGTGCTCCCTGGATCCACGGGCGTGAGCTGGCACAATACCTCAACACGCGGGAAATTTCCGGTGTGAGATTCGTTCCGGTCAGCTTCACTCCCAGCGCCAGCAACTATGCGGGACAAAGGTGCGAGGGCGTGAACATCGTCGTAGTCGAACGCAATGCTTTCGACGCGCCAGAATTGGGAATCGAACTGGCCTCAGCATTGCGTAAGCTCTATCCGGAGCAATTCCACATGGAGCGGATGATCGAATTACTGTTGAATCCGAGGTTGTACGATGCCATTACACAGGGAGTAGACCCGCGCCGCATCGCGGAAGACTGGCGCGAGCCGCTTGAGAGATTCCAGGAAATCCGACAGAAGTATCTGATTTATAAGTAGGCAATGTCCTTCCGATGGGGTCTCGCAAGAGGGGCGGTAACCTCTTTACATGTAAACGGCATCCTACCTTGGTCGGAGCACGTGAGAGCATACGGTCGGCGGGCGAGGACGGTCGCCGGTCAGCCGTGCGAGACTCCGGCCGACTCCCGCCTGGCGTTACCGTCTGAAGGAGGTTTTTATGCGCACCATTTTCACGGTGATCCTGCTGGCAACCGTTGTCGCGGCTCAGCAAACTGCCACGCTGCACCCCAGTGCTCCTGGTCCAACTACTGCGACTTCCAGCAGTTTGACGATACCGGCGGGGACCAAGGTTCCGCTTGTGCTGAGGCAAGCGCTCTCCACCAAGAATGCCCGCGACGGCGATCCTGTGTATGCGCAAACGACCTTCCCGGTGGTGATGAATGACCGTGTTGTGATTCCGGCTGGAACATACGTGCAGGGCAAAATCAGCAACGTCAAGCGTGCCGGAAGGCTCAAAGGGCGGGCTGAAGTGCTCATGCATTTCACCACGCTGATCTACCCGAGTGGCTATACCGTGATGTTGCCGGGCGCCCTTGAGAACGTACCAGGGGCGGAGAAGACGTCGATGAAAGATGAGGAAGGCACTGTTCGCCAGGACAGTCAAGCTGCAGAGAAGGCCGGGAAAGCGGCAGACAGAGGAATAAAGGGAGCAGGAGGAGGCGCGCTGGTTGGGGTTCTCGCCTCTGGAACCAGGGCCGGAGCGGGAATTGGCGCGGGCATTGGTGGTGCGGTGGGAATCGCGAGCGCGCTCGCGACGCGTGGTAATGATGTGAGGCTCGACGCGGGAACTACGCTTGAGATGGTCATCCAGCGTGAGGTGCCGCTGGATGCGAATCGGATTCCAGGTCAGCGAGACAGATTTCGATCGGCGAGCGAATATTAGAGGGGATCATTGATTAGAGGGGATCATTGATTAGAACGGGATCAACCCTCATGGGATCTGTACGCCGGCATTGAGAAAAGAAAAAAAGAGGCCGCGCTATCAGCGCGGGTTCAGCTTGGGTTTGTCGTGCTTATCAAAGTGCAGATGACCGGGCGAGATTTGAGGGTGGTACTAAACTCATATTTCCCTCCTGCTAAATGCCATCCAGTGAGCCCCGCAAGACCTTAACCCTAACCTAATCGTTATCTGACTCGACGAGGCACCCGCTGCTGCCGGCGGCAGGTCAACGCTCATTTAACGCTGCAAAATATGAAATCCAATATTTCCGGATTGACTGCTCATCTGATGAGGTGTCGTCATACGCAGGTGAGATGAGCGGCAATGCTATTTCGACCTTTACGAGCACGAAACCTCGTATTGGGGGTTCCGCCTTGCTCCTGGCCGTGTCCACCCATCGGCCTCTGTAAAAGCGCATGATTTCCTGAAAGAGCTCACCGTCCACGATTACTTTACCTATGCCCTTGAAGCGATAGCCCTTGCGCGCAAACGGATCAACAACGTTTAGCTCGACCGCAGGGTGTTTGTTAATATTCGCGATCGTTCCGGGAGAGCGGATATCGGCAAAGACGAGATGATCGTCGTCCCAAACGGCAATTGTGCCCTTTGGCGACAGATTGGGTGTTCCATCTGGGCAAACAGTGGCAACGTACGCCAGCCGCTGCTCGGTGACAACACGCTTCATATCGCCAGTGAGTTTGGCAGCCATTTGAGTTCCCGCGCTTGCATGGCGATCCATATCTCCCTCCCGTGCGGCTATGCAGGCCCGCAAGACCTTAAATTAGGTTTTCGACTTCTCAGGGGGGTTGCGCCCTGATCTTACCGGCAATCGACGAAGAAGCTGCGAGCGTGTCCCTATCTTAAGTTGAACATTGCGTTCACGTGCGCGGTTATCACCACACTCTGAGGCGTGAATTCCTCCGTAGGAGCAGGCGCCGCCGCCTCCATGCGCATGGTCGACATGGCTCTCGCTTGAAGCGGATTTACTACGCGGACGTTTTCAAAGGTATCCACTGAAGCGTAGGAAAGCTCACCCAGCGTGCGGCCCCCGGCACGGGCTACGGCAGCCGCTGATTCACGCGCCCTCCGATATGCGTCTTCGACGGCTCTGGTCTTCGCCGCTTCCATATCTTCCAGTGTGTAGTTGAGCGACTGATTCTCGGTTACATCGCTTTCCGAAACCTGCTGCACGATGGGCGCGATTTTCGAGAAATCTTTCAGCTTCAAGGACACATTCGCGTTCAGCCGGTATGCGACCAACTTGCGTTTGGCAGTCTTGTAGTCATATACCGGCTGCAGGGAGAAATAGCCGATCTCCGCGGCTTTAGGTTCGATGCCATTGGCGCGCAGAATCTGACGGACCTGCTCGGCGGCTTTGGAGGCGCGCTCGTAGGCACCGCGGGAAGTATCTTCCTGGGCGGAGATATTGAATTGCACGAGAGCGGTATCGGGATTGGCTTCGAAGCGGCCGTCAGCGCCGGCGAAAACAGTGTTCGGCTGGGCCGTGATGGCGGGGTGTTCCTGGGCAGTTGCTAATGTAGTGAACACAACAAGTATCAGCAGAGCGGCAGGGAATTTCATGGCGTCTCTCCGTGGGAATTTATACGCCTCACCAGCTGGCAGTGCCAGCAGGGTTCTATGGAATCGGATTCTCGGCCAGGTGCAGTCCCGGTCACCGTCGAGCTTTGCTCGATCTGGACAGCCGAGGGCGGCTGTCCCTACGTACTTCTTTGATAAGCCGCCTGCGTGATGAGAGAAAAATGACGCTCAGTGCCAAGGCACCTGCAACGGATGATCGAGTCGGACCTCGAGCGTGGTGCCTTTGTCGAGACGAAGGTTGCGATCTGTTAGAAATCCGGAGATCGCGCCGGCAGCGGCTCCAATGCCAGCGCCAATTGCCGCGCCGCGTCCGCCGCCTGCTACCGCACCGCCAGCCGCCCCCACGCCAGCGCCCGCGCCTACTCTTTCAATCTCGTGCCGTTTGTTCATGCCGCGGCGCTCGATCTCGCCTTCCTCATCGGGCGGCTTAACGCCATGTTCGCCAGGTACACCAGTTACCGTCGCGATGAGCGGGACCCAGCCGTGATTGGTTTCAATTTCTTCGAAACTGAGCAGCAGGCGGGCATGGAAGCCGTTCTCCACCGCGCTCACATGGCCTTTGACTTTCTTGCCGCGCGGAATCAGCGTGCCATCAGGACCCGTGAGGTCCTCGGCCAGCTTGGCTTTGAAATGCTTGCCTTGTTGCAGCCGGTTCGTATCGAGTCTGTCTTCCAGCCGCATCAGGAAAGTTGTTCCCTCTGGAATGGTGTGCGGTGGGACGGGAGCATTGGCGGACTCTTCTGCTGCGAGCGGTAGAGCCGCGAGCAGAAAAGCAAAACACCAAAGCCGGCAAAGGAGCGTGATCATAGGAGTAACCTCAGGATTTCCGATACCTGAGATTGGATGTGCGCGGCAGCGTGAAATGCTGCCTGTCGCTTGCCGCACCGAAGAACGTGTGCGCGAAGCTTAAGGCAAGCTTAAGTTGGCCTAAGCTTTCACCCGCTCAAAGCTAATCCGAAGCCGTGGAATGACAGGTGACGATCGATTCTCAGCCGAGATCTCTGCCCAGCCGCAAGGTGGCGAAGAGCCTCAATTTCCACCGGTTTTCAGCCGGGGCTGGGGCTCTTGTTCCATCTTCACGGCTTCGCAACATCAATCATCGCGATTCCTCTCGCATTTCTCCCCTTGGTGTGAAGGGCCGAAAGCACAAGCTGCTTCGCGTCAGGCGACCATGCGGGGTGATTAGCATCCCACCCATATGGAGTGACCCGTCTGAGGTCGGTTCCGTCGCGGTTGATGATAAACACTGCATACAGGTCATTCGGGCCTTCGCGATCTTCGCGGTCCGACTCGAATGCAAGCCACTGGCCATCAGGAGACCAGGCGGGAGTTCGTCCCTGGTTGGGGGGCGCTTCCAGCCGCCGAAGCTCTCCAGTATTGCTCAGCAGCCAGATTGAGTTTCTCCCTTCATCGTACGTCTGTCCGAAATTCGTTTGCCCCGCGAATGCTATCCATTGTCCGTCGGGCGAAACGCTAGGCATTCCGGCCAAAATCTGCTTCTGCTTGGTAACCGTCGCGGCAACCCTGTGCCGGCGATCGACGCGTTTGATCACTTCGTCCGAAACGTCCACCAACGCCAAACTCTTTCCATGCGGATACCAAGATGGATAGGCCGCACTACCAGATAATCCGATGGAGGAAAGCTGCCTGGGTTCGCTTCCATCAGCGTTGATGAGCCATACTCCGCTCTTCCCACCCTGATCTTTAGGCACACCAATGAAGGCGATCAGGTTGTTGTGCCGCGACCAGTTTGCTTCTATTGCAGACACTGGCAACTGCGAGTGTGTGAAGGGGCGGGCTTCACCGCCAGACGAAGGCACCACAAATAGTTCCCAATTCTTGCCGTCATCGCGCGTGCGGCTGAAGAGAACTGTCTTGCCATCAGGTGAGAAGCAAGGCCAGTAATCCGTCGCGTTGGGATCCATCGTTAGGAAATGCGCCTGAGCTTCTGAGGGAATCGAATGGATTATCACTCGATAGGTAAGAACGAGAAGCGCTACCGCCAGAGTGCCTACGATCGCGATCAGCTTCAAAAGCCGTATTGGACGACTACAACCTGAGTGCTTTTCTGTCCGCTGCCAGGTCAGTGCTCCAGTTCGCCAAAAAGGAAGCCGAAGCCATTTCAAAGCCCCGAGGTCAGACTTGGTACGAGAGCCAAGTGACCAACAATCCGATTGTGAAATTTTTCACTGAACGCCGAAACCAGAGCACCCATGCTGAGCCGGTCAGACCGATCAATGAGATTCAGATGCACATTGAAGAAACTCTGCACTTTTGCGACGATATGACTGAGGCTGTGGTCATCCGCTATGACAATCCAGGCCCGAGCAAAGTACAACAACAGGCTTCCCGGTGGTTTCCTTGGCTCCCGAACTGGCCTCACCCTTCCAAAGTCACGATGAGCGGAGCGTACAGATTCAAGGAGTGGCCGGGGACTGAAGACTTGCCAACGCTTTGCAGCTTGTATCTTGACGAGTTGCGGAAGATCGTGGCTGACGGCCAGAGTAAAGGCTTTCTGACTCCGGAACGTACTGGTAGGCCGAACTTATCCCTTTAATGCATGATTTCAAGGGGAAGCGAAGCGTGCAATCAAGGCGCACGCGCGATTCCCGCATGTCGGAAGGTGAAAAAGAAGGCCCCGCACGGCAGAGGAGGACTGCCCGCCCTCGTGTGGTACCCGGCGGCCCGACCGGGCAAGGGGAATGCGGGGCCCTAGCTCTTATCGTTGGATGTATTAATTATATCGGTGACAGCCTTGGAAAAGTCAAGAAGGCGCATCCGCACGCGACGGTGTAAGGCGACCTGAATGCGGGCCGGGACGTGGCGTTGGCTGGGCGTCGCTGCCCTTCCCCCAAAGGGCGCATCTCAGCGAGGGAAGTTAACGCCACGTCCGGCGAACGGAAACAATAGCAAACTTTCCTTGGGGCACTCTGTCAAGATTTGTAAAGGATGTGAGAAATTTGGGACAGGAAGCTCTCCAAAAAGCTAAAATGCCTCGGGAGTTCCTGATTCCGTAATCGTGGCGAATCTAGCAGGCGAAAGCGCCGTCTGATACGGCTTTCGGCTTCCTACCCGCAATACCCGCAATAATTTGACTTGACACCAGCCGCTTTAGGCATAGACTTACGCCCGCTCGGCCTTTGCCCACCCACTCCTCTCCTGCGGTGGTTCGACTGAACCGGCCCTTCGACTCGCAAACCTTACGCAGGAGGCAACATGAAATCCGCAAAAATTGTTTTGCGCTGCTTCGCTACTAATCCGCCGTGCTGGTGCTGCGGGTTCAATGCCGTTCAAAGGCAGAACGGTGTCCTGACCGACCTCGGCACGCTTCCCGGTATCAACAACTTTAGCGACGCTAAGGAGTGTTTGTTGATGGAATCAAGATGTCACGCTCGGGCACCTCCACACCATTGACGCAGACTCAAGAATGCCAGAGTCGCACCCCCAAACTATTACGGCGATGCCGCTCGAAGTGGTCCCCATACTTTGCCGCATCGAGCTTCAACACGCCTGCAAAGTAAATCTTGAGGCGGATAACCCATGCAAAAATGCTCTGCCAAACAATATGCGTCACGGTAGTAGGGCCTAGCCCAGGTGTACGAATGGGGGGCGAGTTGCCGCTCAAAACCACAAAACCGTTTCCACATCACCCAAATTAAGGAGTCACTCCGATGAAAAGAAGCTTACTCGCAGCAAGCCTTGCCTTTGCGGTCGCCATCGGTTCGATCGGGATAGTTCCGCTCGCGAAAGCGGCAGCAGGCGATAGCACTACCTTCTTCATGACCAAATCCGCAGGCGCCGTGTCCTGCCTCAATGCGGCAGCTATCGGACGGGTCACGATCAGCGACCTGGGACCGGTTCAGAACATGCACGTTGAGGTGTCCAACCTTCCGGCAAACACGGAGTTTACGCTGTTTGTCATCAACACCCCGAACGCACCCTTCGTCCCTGCCTGGTATCAGGGCGACCTGAAGACCAACGCAATTGGCAAGGGTGTACTAGATGTGACTGGGATCTTCAGTGCTGAGACCTTCATTCTGAACCCCGGCGTCCCTGCGGTCCCGGTCAACCTATCCCACCTCGGGATATGGTTTGCCGACCCGGCAGACGCGGTGACGGCTGGGTGCCCGGGCACGGTGACGCCTTTCGACGGCGACCATAACGCGGGCATACAAGTTCTGCACACCAACAACGTTTCAGATTCCTTGGGACCATTGAGTCGGATAAAGTGAGCCGGTCGCCATGACGCCTCTTAGAGACTCACAGGTTGTGCGCCTGGCCATTCGGAAAAAGCGCGGAGTTTCCAAAAGCCTGGGAGCTCCGCGCCAGCTCTTGCTAGTTTAGGCCGAACCTGTCCCTGCGCCTCGGCGTGCTTGATTTACGCCTTCCCGATGAAATCCTCAAGGGGTGCCTAAAGGGATCGGTTCGGCTTCCCACCGCGCTATTCACGCTGTTCGATTCCAACTCCGTGACGACATGTGATACTGGCTCAATTACTTCAATTCCACCACGAAAACGTCCGCACGATAGCCATGACCGTTAGTGTTGCCTACGATGCACGGACCGGAGCTGCCATTCTCACAACCCAAGGTGTTCATCCAGTCGGAGGTAAAAATGCTGAACCGACCGGTTTGCGATATCTGGCCAATTGCCCACTTGGCATTGAAGCGCTGGTTACGGC
>Ga0070717_10003684_pt1 | contig 11002 bp, 8 predicted proteins | sample LARL113metaG_FD_71366 | JGI IMG/M metagenome (GOLD analysis project Ga0070717, IMG submission 71366) | Corn, switchgrass and miscanthus rhizosphere microbial communities from Kellogg Biological Station, Michigan, USA - LAR L11-3 metaG | ecosystem: Host-associated > Plants > Roots > Rhizosphere ...
GCGGTCTGCGTATGAAAGCGCATCAGCCAGGTGCGCTCATTCTTTGCGCCAAACCGGCCTTTCATCGCCTGGTACCAGATCTTGCGCGCCGCCCGGTATTTCGCGATCTCCTCGAAGAAATCGTTGTGCGCATTAAAAAAGAAACTCAGGCGCGGACCGAAATCATCCACATCGAGTCCCCGCCGACCCGCCCACTCTACGTACTCAATGCCGTCGTAGAGGGTGAACGCCAACTCCTGCAGCGCGGTCGAGCCCGCCTCGCGAATGTGATACCCGCTGATAGAAATAGTGTTGAAACGCGGAGTGAATTTCGATCCAAACTCAAATGTGTCTATCACCAGCCGCATCGACGGTTCGGGCGGATAAATGTATTCCTTCTGCGCGATGTACTCTTTCAAAATGTCATTCTGAATCGTTCCCGAGATCTTCTTCCAGTCTGCACCCTGCTTTTCCGCCACCACCAGATACATCGCCCACAACACGGAAGCAGGCGAATTGATGGTCATCGAAACCGTGGTTTTTTCAAGATCAATTCCGTCGAATAGGATTTCCATGTCCTGCAGAGAATCAATGGCGACGCCGCACTTGCCGACCTCACCCTCACTCGCCGGGTGGTCGGAGTCATACCCCATTAATGTTGGCAAATCGAACGCTACCGAGAGTCCGCTCCCGCCGTGTTCAAGCAAGTATTTATAGCGCTGATTGGTTTCTTCTGGCGATGCGAATCCGGAAAACTGCCGCATGGTGAACAGCTTCCCGCGATATCCCGTCGCATGAATGCCGCGGGTGTAGGGAGGCTGGCCCGGGTATCCCAGATACCGCTCATAATTCCAATCTTCCGGAAGATCCGCCTGGGTGTAGAGCCGCCGGATAGGAACTCCAGAAATTGTGGTGAAGCGCGCGCGACCGTATTCGTCGAGATTCACACCCGTGGGCGCGCCGATTGGCTTTTCGGGTGACTTTTTCAAAGCGGGCAGTAATGTCTTTTCAGCCCACGTTTTCTCCGAATCGGACGGATGGCGATTTTCCGTGACATCTGAAATCGGAGTTTCGGAAACCTGAGAACGTCTCTCGTCCGCCATGTGTATCCGCTTCGATCATAGGAGAGGCGGCACAGCTGGGGCAAGCGATGATGGCGACCACTCGGTCGGTCAATTCTTCTGATTTCGTCCCATTTCCCATGCCTTGGCGTACTTCCACGATACGTATCCTGCGTGGTACATGTGCAGTAGCAAGCCTTCCTTGCCATCCAGAAATCCGAGGCGAACGAAGTAGTTGTAAACGAAAGTGGCGAAAGGGCGGAGAACAACGGCGTTCACGCTGAATTTTCGTGGCACCGCGTAGGGTACCCGGTTCCACACACTGGAGTAGCGGTTCATATGCTCCAAGTAGAGGGTGAGGGTCGGATATGTGTGGTGAATGAGCGCACCCTTCAAACGGCCGACTTGCTGACTATCTTTCATTTCGAATCGGTCGTGAGGATCGCGTCCCGTAGAGTAGGCCATCCCGCGCCGAAACAGCCGCAACTTGGTATCAGGATAAAAGCCGCCATGCCGCATCCAACGCCCGAGAAACAGGTTCTTGCGGGGCATAGAATATCCGTCGAGCGAGCTGGGCCCGGCCAGCACGCCGCGAAGTTCTTCCGCCAGCTTGGGACTCACCTCCTCATCAGCGTCGAGTGAAAGAATCCACTCTTTCGTGCATAGCTCGAGCGCGTAGTTCTTCTGGCCGGTATAGCCTCGCCATGGCTCGATGATCAGGCGCGCTCCATGTTGCCGAGCAATCTCGCACGTGCGGTCGGTTGAGCCCGAGTCCACAACGACAATCTCGTCCGCCCAACGCACGCTTTCGAGGACGCGCCCGAGATTCTCTTCTTCATTCAGCGCGACGATGGCGACGGAAAGTGTGTCAGGCATAAAAGCTGGATTCTAACGGACAGGTATTTTCGCACAGGCGAGGAGAAGGCGGACCACGGGAATAGAGTTTTAATCGAATCGCTCCGCTGACAATTGCCAGCGGAGCACACAGTGCGGCACCCGTCTACTGCTGGTTCGGCACGGGCTGGGAGGTCGTTGACGGTTGAAGATCCGCACGTGGAGCGACGAATGGTACTTTCGGTGCACGACTGACCTCGCCCTTCTCGGCATCCGACATCACAATGCCCGCATGATCAAGGAGCAGGCCGGTCGCGCGGTCCAGTTCGACCTCCGCCTTTTCATAAGCCGCCATGGCAGACAGCAGAGTCGATTCGGTGTTGGTCAGCGACGCTTGCATCTGCAAGACCACTGTGGGATTCGAAACTCCGGCCTCGAGTTTCTTCTGCTCGGCGTCGAGCGTCTGCCGCGCCAGATTCACGGCCGCTTGCGCCGCATCCACGCTAGCGCGGTTCTGTTGAACGTCGAACTGAGCATTGCGTACTTCAATTCGGACCTGGTTTTCAAGCTGCTGCAACCGCACTTGCGCCTGCCGAAATTCCAGGTCGGCGCGCACTTGGTTGGCCTGCGCCGTCCGATTCAGAATCGGGATAGTCAAAGTGATGCCTGCGCCTTTGTCGGGCGCAGTCGAATCCACCAGTTGGCTCAGCGTATCGTTGTAGCTGACTGGGCCAGAGAGAAACTGGGAGGGTATCCGATTGCGGCTGATGCAGATCCCACTCGACGATCCTCCCGAGGTCGAACAAAAACTTGCATTCGGATTCAGGCTGCCACCGAGTCCGCTGCCGCCGTAATAGGCGTAAAGATTCAGCGAGGGCAGCATCGAATTGCGAACAGCCTTAATGTTGATATCGCGGCTGGTTAGATCAATACGCGATTCCGCCAACTCCGCCCGATGTTGCAGCGCTTCGTTGATCAGGTCCTGTGTGGGTTGGATCGGTTCCTGCTTTCGGCAGTTGGATAGTCGAGGTCGGGATCACGTCGGCGGTGGCCAGTATTGGGTCTTGCAGATTACGGGTGAGCGCGTTTTTCATCAGCAATTCCTGCAGTTGTAGGTTCGTCTGCGCGACAGTTAGTCCCTGCTGATTGCTTGCGACTGTGCTTTGCGCGCTGACCACCTGGATTGGAGGTAAGATGCCAGCCAGCACTGCTTTCTTATTGTCTTCAAGCATTCTCTGCGCGAAGGCGAGCGCTTCCTGCTGAACGCGAACGTTCTCAAACCCATAAACCAGGTTCCAGTAAAGATTCTCGATCTGGTCGACGGTAGTAATCACTTGCAGGCGGAATGCGACATCGGAAATTTCACGATTGTTTTTTGCGATCCGCATGAAGCGTGTATTCGGAAAAAACCCGAAGCCTTGCAGCAGTTCCTGAGTCACTCGAAACTGAAAGCTGGAGCTCAACGTGGGGCTCAACGCGCTCAGCGGCCCATCGGTGGTGATGTGGGTATTGTTGAAACCAAGCGACAAGTTCGTGCCGCTGTGAAATCCCTGCTGATAGGCAACGTCCACGATTCCAGTGTTGTTGTTGGTGACCGCTTTTCCGCTCAGGGCGCTGCTAGAAAGAGTGTAAGCGCGGTCCATCTGAAAGGTCCCGGTGAGCGAGGGATCAAAACTTGTTATCGGCGCACCGATCCCGAGCGTCGAACTGACCAAGCCGTTGGTGCCTGTGCCCGCCCCGCCGGCCGCCACGCTCGTTCCCCCAGTGCCAGAACCGACTGTGCCGCTAAGCCCCCCAACACCGCCTCCGGGCGTGTTCTGTACGATTCCCGTGTTTACGCCAAGAATGCTTGATCCCGCTCGGGCCCGCAACACGTCGGTGTCAGCGATGTTCAAGTTGTATCGCGCGAGAACGAGGTCCAGATTATTTTCCAGCGCCAGCGCGACAGCGTCGTCCATCGAGAGCAGTAATTTGCCATTCTGCATCATTTGATCGATGCGCGGAGTGTTGAAGAGATCCGGCTCCGGCACGTGATGAGGTTCGTAAGGCGCAATCATATTCGGAAAGGGCTTTACCGGCTTCGAGTAGTCATGGACCACATATTGCTGGCGCAATGGCGGCTGTGCAGCAGGCTGCGGCGCAGCGGGGAGGTTCTGCGGACTTTCCTGCGATGCGGGACTCTGGTCGGTTTGTGCCTCGATGGCAACACAAAGGACCAACGTCAGACAAAGGACTGTCAGCATGCGGGCAATGGCTTTCAAACCTGGCATGAGTGTTTTCCTCTCACTAGCAATGAATTGCAGGGCTTCTGAAACCAGAATTGGATGCAGAAGTCGGCGTCCCGGAATTGCGGGACTCTACAGAGTAGCCCGTGATTACGGGCTCGTAAGCGACAAGGAGTGTAAAGATTTATAAAGGACGGCAGGACGCTTGTCAGGAAGTGATGCGGGACTGAAGCTCAAAGGCTCAAAGAGGGCGCCGTGGCGAAGGCACGCCCTCTTTTCTTGAGGCTTGGTTGTTGCGTCTCAATCTACTGCCGCCTGAAAATACGAGGCCTCGTCAGTCATGAATACCAATGCAGTTCGCGGCATTGAAGACCGCTTGCCCGCCGGCACTGTTGTGAGCGGTAACTTGGATGGTGGTTGTTGTCTTATTCGAGATGCTCAGGCAAAAAAAACTAACACCTGATGTGCAGACGGCTGTGTAGTTGCTATCGGCGAAAGTTCCCGGCCATCTTAGAGTTATCCCGTATGCTCCTAGTCCCGGCGCAGTGCAGGAAGTCGTCGGATGGACGTCCATTATTGGGAACCCTGGGCGAATACTCTTGACGGCGATCCAAACGTCGTTGTCAAAGCGATCAAAGTTAGGTAAAGGGCTACTCCAGCAGCCAGAAACGTGATCATTCGTTTCATAGCATCCTCCATTCGGTCGACTCTTTCCGGGACAACACCCAGGAAAGCCTTGGACAGAGTAGCAAAGCTCTTGACCTCTAGCACTAGACCTTACTTTGTTACGAAAACAGAACACACCTACGACCGTCCGCTTGTTCGCGAGAAAGGACTGCTGTGATTACTGTTGAGGCATAACCGACTGAACATCGGCGCGCGGCGCCACAAACGGGATCTTTGGCATATGTGTCACTTCGCCCTTTTCCGCATCCGACATCACAATCCCAGCGTGTTCGATGAGTAGACCCGTGGCGCGGTCGAGTTCGACTTCAGCTTTTTCATAGGCCGCCTCTGCCGAGACTAAATTCGACTCCGCGGTCGCCAATCCAGACTGGTTCTGCAGAACAAGCGTCGATGTGGACGCGCCTAGATTGAATTTCTTCTGTTCGGCATCGAGCGATTGCTTGGCCAACTCGACGGCGGCTTGCGCTGCTTGCACCGCTGCCCGGTTCTGGGTCACAGAAAATTGCGCGTTGCGGACTTCGATCCGAATCTGGTTTTCAAGTTGTTGCAGGCGCATCTGTGACTGGCGATACTCAAGTTGCGCGCGCACTGATAGGGCTTGTGCTTGGCGATTGCGAAGGGGAATATTTAGGGTCACCCCAACACCCTTGTCAGGCGCTGACGAATCCACCAGATCGTTGAGCGTCCCTCCGTAGGAGACCGGTGCAGTTGGCTGAAACCCGGTGCAGAAACTCGACGTTGGCTGAGATACGCAGATGTAGTTTGGGTTCTGTGACCCGCCGGTTCCAGAGCCGTTGTAGTAGCCAAACAGATCCAAACTCGGCAAGAGCGCGTTCTTGATCGCCTTGGTACTGAGGTCCCGATTCGTAAGGTCGATCCGAGTTTCCGCCAGTTCGGCGCGATGCTGCAACGCCTCGTTGATTAGGTCTTCGGTGGGCACGACCGGCTCTTGCTCAGGCAACGCCATGGTCGTGGTCGGGATCACCTCGGCACTGGCCAGCGCAGGGTCCTGCAGCGAACGGCTAAGCGCATTCTTCATCAGCAATTGCTGTAAATCGAGATTGGTTTGCGCCTGGATCAAACTTTGCTGGTCGGCGGCAACTGTATTTTGGGCACGTACCACTTCGATCGGAGCAAGGCTGCCAATCTGCACTTGCTTCTGGTTGTCCGACAAGGTCTTTTGTGCAAAAGCCAGCGACTCTTGTGCTACGCGCACGTTCTCGTAAGCAAACACCAGGTTCCAATATAGGTTTTCGATTTGGTCCACCGTGGTGATGATTTGAAGCCGGAAAGCGACGTCCGTAATCTCACGGTTGTTTTTGGTGATCCGAATCAAACGATCATTCGGAACGAACCCAAAGCCCTGCAAAAGATGCTGGGTCAATTTGAATTGAAAGCCCGAGTTCAATGCCGGGCTGACGGTCGTAAACGGATTGTTTGAAGTTGTGCGGGAATTCGTGAATCCCACCGACATATTCGTGCCCCACTGAAATCCCTGCTGGTAGGTAAAGTTCCCAGTAGTCGTGTTCTGGGCCGTACCGCTGAAAGGACTCGTGGGTATGAACCTCGCGTGATCAAACTGCAGCGTCCCACTTACGATCGGATCGAAGCTAGTAATAGTTGGCCCCAATCCCTCGGTGCTGGTCAGTCCTAACGAACCAGCGCCGATGCCGCCAGTGCCCGCGCTAGTTCCTCCAGGACCTGATCCTACGGTGCCGCTGAGCCCGCCTACGCCGCCGCCCGGAGTGTTCTGCACCAGCCCAGAGTTCACGCCCAGAAACTGGTTCGCGCCCGACTTGGCGCGTAACACATCGGTGTCCGCGATTCCCAAGTTGTAGCGCTGGATTGCGATATCCAAGTTGTTCTCGAGCGCGAGCGCCACGGCGTCATCCATAGAAAGATAAATCTTGCCTTCGCGCATAAGCTGGTCAACCTTCGGAGAATTGGTCAGGTCCGGAGGTGCGATCTGCTGCGGGGTGTAAGGCGCAATAGGATTAGGGAAATGGCGTTTCGGCTTAGAGTAATCCGTTACGTCAAACCTCTGGTGTTGGGTGGGCGCAGCCGGAAGATTGGCCTGAGCGGGCGCACTCGGTTGGTTTTGCGCACCCGAAGTTTGCGCATCCTGTGCCCACAGACTCACAGGCAAAGCTGCAGTCAAGACGACCACAGTCACGTGCCGGGAAACACACTTCAACGAAGACAAAGACATTCGATCTTCTCCATTATTGCGTATTGCAAACGCGAAATCTCAAGACTTGGTCAAAGCTGTACTACGCAAAAAGACTCTTCTGGGTTCCCAGTTTCTGGCGTTCAACTGCAGAAAGCGGCGCAATCCTCAATGCAAGAGAATTCAACAGTATAGCCGAGCTGTTGAACTGCGTTCTTACTCCAGACAACAACAAACAATGTAATCTTGGATGCTCGTTTGTCCCGTAAGATTCGATTTCTGCATGCGTAACATCAAGCTGATACTGGCCTACGACGGCACGGACTTCTCGGGCTGGCAAGTTCAGGCCGGCGCATCCACCATCCAGGGGACACTGGCCTCGGCTATTGGACGAATCACCGGAGAAAAAGTACTACCCCAGGGCTCCGGCAGAACTGACGCCGGGGTGCATGCACTGGCCCAAGTAGCTAGTTTCACGACCAAGTCAGTCATCCCCGCAGAGAATCTGGTGATCGCACTGAATGACATATTGCCCCGCTCGATACGGGCTCTGGAAGCTCGCGAAGTTTCCCTGGAATTTCACGCCCGCAAGTCGGCCGTGGCAAAGACCTATCGCTATCGAATCTATCGGGAAGCCATTTGCCCGCCATTTCTCGCGCGCTACGTCTGGCATTATCCTTATCCACTGGATGAAGATGTCTTGCGGAAGGCCGCGCCGCTGATCGAAGGTGAGCATGATTTCACTTCCTTTGCGGCAGTCGACCCGCAAAGGAGCGTCACTCATGAAGGACACGAGGGTGCACGAGGGAATGCCAGAAGGGTTCTGTCTTCTCTTTGGCAGCGCCAGGGAGCGGAGCTTGTATACGAGATCAGCGGCAACGGATTCCTGCATCACATGGTGCGCAATTTGGTTGGGACTTTCTTGCTCATCGGGAAACGAACCCTGAAACCGCAAGATGTGATTACAATTCTGGAAGCCGAGAACCGCTCCGCCGCTGGCGCAACTGCTCCGGCAAGCGGACTGTACCTCGTCGGCGTGGAATATGAGCATTCGTAGACGTTGCTCGCAACGTCTCGCCTGTCCCATGCGTAGAGGTTTGTTTCGAAGCGAAGACGTAGCAAGCTACGCCTCTACGAGAGAAAATGGCCATCGAAACTAAAGTCGCCGCGCGTAAGGTGGTTGCCGCCAACCCAGCGACAGGCGAGGTCCTGCGCGAGTTCGATTGCGCAGATGCCACCGGGGTGAAGGAGGCGGTCGACCGTGCCCTCGCAGCCCAACCCGCGTGGCAAGAGGTCGGCGTGCGCAAACGCCTGGCAGTCATCGAGAAATTTCAGCAGCTTTTGAATCAGCGCAAGCAGCATGTGGCTCGGATCATTACTTCCGAGGCCGGCAAGCCCGTAGCGGAAGCGCTGCTTACAGAAATTCTAGTAGTGCTCGACGCTGCCCGCTTTCTGTTACAAGAGACCTATGGCTTTCTGCGAGAGCAACCGCTCCCACACGGCAACCTTGCAACTAAGGCCAAGTCTGGCCGTTTGATCCGCGAGCCGTACGGCGTGATCGGAATCATTTCGCCGTGGAACTATCCCTTTTCGATCCCCGCCACCGAAACTCTCGCCGCACTCGTAACCGGGAATTCGCTTGTACTGAAACCTTCGGAGTTGACACCGCTATCCGCGCTGGAGCTTGCGTCATTGCTGTACGAAGCCGGACTTCCCGAAGCCGTGTTCCAGGTCGTTATAGGAGAAGGCCCAGCCGGCGCGGCCCTTATCGAATCAGGTATTGGCAAACTCATCTTTACTGGGAGCGTGGGCACCGGCCAGCGCATAGCGCAGGCCGCTGCTACCCGCCTGCTTCCGGTTGTCCTCGAACTCGGCGGTAAAGACCCGATGATAGTGCTCGAAGACGCCGATGTTGACGTGGCTTCAAGCGGCGCGGTGTGGGGAGCATTCGTCAATGCGGGGCAGGCATGTCTCTCAGTTGAGCGTTGCTACGTTCAGCGAAACATTTACGACGCCTTTGTTGTTGCGTGCGTGGAAAAAACCAAACGGCTTCGGGTTGGCAACGGCGCAGACCCCGCTACTGACGTTGGCCCTTTGATCCGCGAACGCCAGCTTCGCACCGTCGAACAGCACGTCGCGGAAGCCCGCTCTCGCGGCGCGCGTGTAATGACTGGTGGTGAGCGCTTGACGTCACTAGGGCCGAACTTCTATGCGCCCACGGTGCTCGCGGATATAACGCATGAAATGCTCGTTATGCGTGAAGAAACCTTCGGCCCTGTGCTCCCCATCACGACGTTCGATTCGGACGCGGAAGCAATTCGTCTGGCCAATGACTCCGACTATGGCCTGGCGGCGAGCGTGTGGACGCGTGACCGCATGCGCGGAGAAAAAATTGCGCGTCAGATCAAAGCTGGTACCGTCATGGTGAACGACGCGGTCTCCTGCTTCGGCATCAGCGAGGCGCCGCATGGCGGCGTAAAAGCCAGTGGCATTGGACGCACTCACGGCCGCTTCGGTCTCGAAGAGATGGTCTGGGTCAAATATCTCGATTCAGACCTTCTGTCCGGAACCAAAAAGCCGTGGTGGTACAGCTACGGCGACAGCTCCGCCGCGATCGAGGGCTTTCTGGATTTTCAGTTCGCTCGCGGAATCACGAGTGGGCTCAGAGGCGCAATAAGATCACTCTACCTGTTGCATGGACGGAAACTGTAGAGCTATCACCTCTCGCCATGCTGCTCGTAATAGACCTCTCCTTCTTGCACTTGCTGTATCGCCTTGTCTACAAGCTCCATCGCTCGCTCGCGGTGTCCCCCTTTGTTCGGCACAGCTTTCTCCAATTCTGCGCGCGCCTGTTGTAAGTGGCCGAGGGCGGCGCTCATGTGCGGCTCGTGGCGGGCCATCTGTGCGGTTTGGGCTTGCAGCCTTGCATACAAACCCAAAGCAACAAGCAGGGTCAAAGTGCTACAGGCGGCAATAAGTCTCGTACGCATGCGGATTCCTCCGAGAAATTAAATGGCGTCTGAGACGCCCCTGATCGCGAAGTGGTTGCCCAGCGGTAGCATGCCACCCGCTCTTGTGGACATCTGCCATCTGTTACACTGTCTCGCTTCGTTAGCTGATCGGCAGACACGAATATGAACTACACACTGGGAATTGACGTTGGCACCGGTGGCACCCGTGCAGTCCTGATTGGTCGTGACGGCGCCATTGTAAGTTCCGCGACCAGCGAACACCTGCCGTTCGCATCTCCAAAGATAGGCTGGGCCGAGCAAGATCCGCATGATTGGTATCAGGCTGCTGGATCGGCCATCCGGCAGGCCATTTCAATCGCGCACGTCTCCTCTTCGGATATCGTCGCAGCCGGGCTCGCAGGACAAATGCACGGGGCCGTCTTGCTGGACGAGAATGACAAAGTTCTCAGACCCTCGCTGATCTGGTGTGACCAACGTACTCAAGCTCAATGTGATTGGCTGAACTCAAAGCTGGGCGAGGCACGAATTATCCAACTCACTTGCAATCCAGCGCTCACCAATTTCACGCTTACCAAGCTGCTTTGGGTGCGCGATAACGAACCGGCCATTTGGCAGCAGTTCCGGCGCGTGCTTTTACCAAAAGATTACGTGCGTTTCCGACTGACCGGAGATCACGCCATGGATGTTGCCGACGCTTCCGGAACGTTGATGCTGGACGTGGCCAATCGGCGGTGGTCGGGAGAGATCATGGCCGCGGCTGATCTGCCAATGAGCTGTCTTCCGAAGCTGTACGAATCACCAGAAGTTTGCGCTCGGATTTCGGAGGAAGGGGCTGCCCATACCGGGCTAAATATGGGAACACCCGTGGTCGCAGGCGCTGGGGACCAAGCCGGCGGCGCAGTAGGCATGGGAATTGTTCGCGCGGGTGCCGTGAGTGCAACCATCGGAACCTCCGGCGTTGTCTTTGCCGCCACTGATACTCCGGCAATGGATACCCAGGGCCGCGTACACACATTCTGCCACGCTGTTCCGGGCCGCTGGCATGTGATGGGAGTCACGCAGGCGGCAGGTTTATCA
>Ga0070717_10003685_pt1 | contig 11002 bp, 10 predicted proteins | sample LARL113metaG_FD_71366 | JGI IMG/M metagenome (GOLD analysis project Ga0070717, IMG submission 71366) | Corn, switchgrass and miscanthus rhizosphere microbial communities from Kellogg Biological Station, Michigan, USA - LAR L11-3 metaG | ecosystem: Host-associated > Plants > Roots > Rhizosphere ...
ATGAGGCTCTGAAGCAGGCCGAAAGCGTCGGTCACGCCTTCACGATTGCGCTCATGCTCTTTGTGCTTGCGATGCTGCATCAGGCGATCGGCGACGTAGAGAGCACAAGGAATTACGCCGATCGGCTGATCACCTACTGCAAACGGCAGGGCTCGTCCCATTTTCTGAGCCAGGGCATGGTGTTCAGGGCGTGGGCCGAATTCAAAATGGGCGGCGGCAAGCCTGCGGTCGACAAAATGTATGCTGCGCTGAAACAGCACCTCGAGACCGGGGCGATTGTTACGCACAGCCATCATGCGGCCACACTGGCTGAAGCCCTGGCGGCGATCGGTTCTTATGAGCAGGCGTTGGACCTGATCCGTCGCGGCTTGCAGATGATCGCAGATCATGGCGACCGGCGCTGGCTTGCCGAGCTTCACCGCGTGCACGGCGATTTGCTAGCCGCAAAGCCCGATCCCGAACCCGAGGCTGCATTGGATGCGTACAATCGGTCCCTCGGAGTGGCGCGAGCGCAAAACGCCAAATCGTTTGAGCTACGCACCTTGGTGCGGATGGCCCGGCTGCTCGCTGGGAGCGACGGAGAGCAAGAGGCGATCGCGAGCCTTTCGCGAACCTTCGCGGCGTTCGAGGAAGGCCATGACACGGCCGACCTGAAGGAGGCCGAGGCGTTGCTCAGAGCGCATAATCTTCGTCTCACCGAAGCGGCGCAGGCCACCCGATGAGCGCGGTGGACCAGCAATTTGATGTCGTGATTGTCGGCGGCGGATTGTCCGGCCTGCTGGCTTGCAAATACATCAAGGCGGCTGGGCTCACTTGCGTAGTATTAGAAGCGACCGACGACATTGGCGGCGTCTGGAAATATCGCGACAGGCCAAACGGCAAGGGTGGGGTCACCTTCTCCACGGTGTCGACCTCGTCGAAGTCCGTGAACGAATTCTCCGACTTTCCGATGCCCGATGATTATCCTCCATTTCAAAGACATACGCAGGTCTTCAAGTATCTCAACGACTATGCGGATCATTTCAATCTGCGTGATTCGATCCTGCTGAACCGCGAGGCAACAAGGATCGGCAAGACGGGCGAGTTATGGACGACGAAGGACAGTGAGGGCGACTCCTACCAGTCCCGGCAGCTCATCGTCTGCTCCGGCATGCATCAGTTTCCGAACAAGAATTATGAGCAAGACCCGCGCTATCGCCACGCGACGGTCTCGATGATCCACAGTTCATCCTACAAACGATTGACTGATGACTATTTCGGGAAAGACATCGTCATCATGGGCGGCGGTGAAACCGCGAGCGACCTAGCCACCGAACTGACTCACGCCGCCGATAGTGTGACCGTCTGCATTCCCCACGGCCAGTGGCTTTTTCCGGCCGTCACACCCGTCGAGGTTCGCACCAATGGCGCGCGGCGCGCGACGATGGTCTCGGACACGTTTTCCTCGCGTTTGCGGCGGCTGGTCGATCCGACTTTCGCAACATTTGAATCGCATCTTCAGACGAAAGCACACTTCACGTCCCGGACCTTCGAAAAGTGGGGCGGCAAGAACGGGCACGGAATCGCCGAATGGGAAAATGACGCACCCTATTACGGCCAGTTCTTCAACAAGAACGCGCAGATCGTGGAACTCGTCCATCGCGGCCAGATCGAGCCGAAACGCAGCATCAGATCGGTGATCGGCGATATGGTCGAGTTTTGCGATGGTTCGAAGAAACGCGCGGATCTGATCATTTTCTGCAGCGGCTACATCACCCGGTTTCCGTTCTTCGCCGATGAAAAGTATGGCGGCGCGATCAACGACCGGTTCAAGTTCGTCGTTCACAACGACGATCCATCCCTGGCATTCATCGGCTTTACCCGCCCGCTCGTCGGGTCTTTCATGGGCCTGTCGGAAATGCAGTCGCTGTACGTCAGCAAGCTCTTTTCAGGTCAAATCGCCCTGCCGGAGAAAGCTGTCCGTGACGAGTCGATCGCGGAGGAAAAACTATTCCAGGAGCTGATCTTCTCAGCCACGACAAATCGCATCGAGGGACTCGTCAATTTTCAATCCTACATGGACGACCTTGCCAGTCTGGCGGGCGTGCGCCCGGATTACTGGAAACTGTTCTTCAAGAATCCGGTGAAATGGTATTTTGCCATCTCGGCCGCTCACAACAACTGCCAGTTCCTACTAAATGACGAAACATTTCACGACGAAATATTCCGACGATACAGGAATTATCATCGAGACAATTTAAAGGTAAGGGTCCATATCTACCCGTTAATCGTAAATCTGGTTCCCGCACTCTTCAACGGCAAGAGCAGAATAGTCATGGCGATCCAGGATGCGTTGCGAACTGCGCTCGACTATAGTCTCATATTGCTGCTGTCACCCGTCTTGCTGTTCAGAGTCTTCTTTCCGCCCGACCGACGATGGAAGCGCAAGAAGCGCAGGATGATCCGGAGCGGTCGGGCGGGAATCCTGCTGGAGCAGGTGCGCGCGAAGTATGCGTCCGAAATGGACTCGTGACCGATTCTGATCCCGCACATGGCGCAATCCGCATGGTGCGAGTCAGCGACGGTGAGTCGCTTGCAGTGTGGGACAATGGCGTCGACGGTGACCCGATCATCTTCGTCCACGGCTTCCCAGAAAACCATCGCTGCTGGGAAAGCACTATTGCTGAGCTGCGCCAGAGCAGAGGGGCGTACCGCTTTATTGCCTACGATCTTCGCGGGCACGGCGAGAGTTCGAAAAGCGGCGAGGCGTCGCTGCAACGATTCTTCCTCGATCATCAGGATATTGTCGCGGCGCTGAAGATTGAGCGCTACCACCTCGTCGGCCATGACTGGGGCGGCGCCGTCGGGCTGCACGCCTCACGCTACTATCCTGAGCAATTGCTCAGTCTTGTCGTCCTCAACACCAACTACTGGGAGACGCATGTTCCCGGCATGTGGCACATGTTTTTCCTCAACATTCCGATCGGTGCCCGCATCGCTTTTGCACTTGCGCCCGACGCGATATTCGACGCTTTCATAACACGCTCGCTTGTCGACCCCCGGCAAGTGAATCCGGCCGTGATGGAAAGCTATCGCGCGGCCTTTCATGACCGCGCCGCAACGGATTTCTGGATCCGGCTTTACGGCAGCATGGCTGGCGAGCTTCTTCGCCCGGTGCTTCCGGCAGGCTTGCGCTCGCTGATCCGGCGTTCGCCAATCACGATGCCTCGCACATCCAAGCAAGCGTTCCAAACGCCGACGCTCCTGATCTGGGGCGCCAGGGACACGTTCAATCCGCTGCGGATCGGCAAAGGCATCGAAACGCATCTAAGGTCGTTCGGGGCGCCGGTGGATTTTACGGCGCTCGACGCCAAGCATTTTGTGGCGGAAGACCAGCCGGTTCAGGTGGCGCGACTGATCAGCGGGCACGTCGAGGCCTCCGGCAGGCCGATGAAGCGCTCCCTTCCTTAAACCCAGCACAGCAATTGAGCCGTCATTGAAACAGGTGGAGCTTTACGGACAGGATCATTCGCCCTGGGTGCAGGGCGTGCTCCTGGGCCTGTATGAAAAGAAAATCCCCTATGAGCTGACGACTGCGCCCCCGCTGCCCGTACTCTTGAAATGGGGAGTGGTGATGCCGGCGGCTCGCTTGGATGGCGGGCCATGGCGGATCGAATCGGCCCACCTGCTACAGGCGATAGGGTTTGACCAGCCGACGCGGGAAGAGATGGCGGCGATCCGTAAAGCTTGGCTCGGCGTCACTTGGCGAGTGCGCCATTCCGGGCGCTTCTTTTCGGCCGCAAGCCGGATCCGCGATCCCCATCCTTCCGCCATACGCCGCCTCGTCCATCAGTTCGTCCGCGGTTTCGTCGCCTTCTATTTCTTTCTGCGTTTGCGATTTTTCACGCCACCGGGTCTTCAGCGCGATCCGAACGATTTCGCCGATCAGTTCCTTTACTGGGAGCACCGACTCGTGGACGCCGGGAGCGCATTTCTCGGCGGCAGCCAGCCGAACGCCTGCGACCTGCTGCTTTTCGGTATGGTTCAATGCCATTGCAGCATCCCGACGCCGCCTGTGCTCGCGCTGCAAAACGATCCGCGCCTAGGCCTCACTCGGAAGTGGATTAGCGCAATGCACGGGCGCTTCGCCGAATATCCGCTGTGTTATTCGGGGGCATTCTTCGAACCGCATTTGCCGGCGCCGCAGCCGGCCGTCCCACTGGACCGAGCGGCTTTTTGGGCTGGGTTAGGCTTAACGATCCTCCTGTCGCCCGTCACAGTGCCAATTGTCAGATTATTGGCCTCACGCGTTCCACAGCGGTAACCCTGTATCGATCGCCCGGCGCAATTTGCATTTTCAGATGTCACGTTAAGCGGGCTCGGTCACGTCTCCGGAACGTACACTCAAAGAATGGCGGAGAGGGTGGGATTCGAACCCACGGTGGGCGTGAACCCACGGCGGTTTTCAAGACCGCTGCCTTAAACCACTCGGCCACCTCTCCGCACCGATAAGATCAGTACGCTAGACTACGAAACTCTCTATCAATCGACCCAATTGCCGCCAAACTGCCATTTACCGTGTCAACGGCGCTCCGCGGTCGAGCGGCTTAAATGGGTGGCCGGAGACGTCAAGCGTGATCGGCCCGCGCGATGGGCGAGACCGCAGGCGGATAACGAGCACGTCGACGAAACCGCTCGCCGTTACGAGGCGCTCATCGAGCGGTCGCGCCGAGGCGCGAAACGCGTGACAGCATAATGTCAGTTACGCGCGCCTATCCTTGCCAATCATCGAGACGGGAGAGGCTTATGATCGGTAAGAAGTTGTTGGTGGGGCTTGCGTCCATGTTGGCTGTGGCTTCCACGCCTTCGCTTGCGGCCGAGAAGAATTGGACTCCGCCGGCGCACAAAATCTACGCCCAGCAGCTCGCCGATGCGACCATGAAAGCGCATCCGGAATTGCTGAGCGTGACCCTTCACGGCGTTCCGCCGGGAGCCCATGATGCGTACACGATGTTCGCGGGCTCCTATCTGGACCGCATCGGCAATGCCGACGATCCAGACGACATCGACGTCAGCAAGAAGGGCATTACAATCGTGGATCCGCGCTGGCACCGGACGCAGGACCCAGCGCCCAAATTCGTCGTTCTCATGCCGCTTCGGGATCGAGCAGGCGAAAACATCGGACTCGTAGTTTACGCCTTCAAGGTGCCGGTTGAGTCCAACGCCGGCGAGCGGAAATTCTACCTACAGGCGCTTGGACTCCGGGATGCGCTCGCAAGGCAAATTCCGAGCTACGCAGCACTTTTTGCGCCAGCTCGCTGAAGGGCCTCACGGCGACCTGTTCCCGGTGTAGCGAAGTTGATCGTCGATCGGACGATCTCACCAATCGCGAACGCGACGTTATTGCGATCGGGGGGCCGGGGAAAGGCGCAGGATAACCGAAGGAGGGTTTGGGCGGCGATATGGTCAGCTTGATCTGCCTTGGCGACTTTCCAAGCGGGAAGTCCGGCCTCCAACGGCGACCCCGCGGACACGGCTATGGCCGCAATGCCGCGCTTGGGCCGACATCCGACACGCGGTTTCCGTTCTCCCCAGGCGGAGCCGATCCGCTTCGCCAGCGCTCGCTTTCCCCTCCCCGGAGAGCGAGCGCTTTCGTTTTCGTCCGGTCTACTTGCCACTCGAGCGCACCTAACCTGTTGATGAAGCAGGAAAAGGTCGCCACGCGTGAGATGCCGACATGCGAATTCTGATAGTCGAGGACGACCCTGACCTGGGCTGGGCACTGGTCCAGCGGCTGCGACGCGAAGGCTATGCCGTGGATTGGGAACGGGATGGCGAAGCTGCCGACGACGTGCTCCAGTACCAGGATTATGAAGTCATTCTCCTGGACATCGGACTTCCGAACATGGACGGGTTCGAAATCTTGCGGGCACTACGCAAACGTGGCTCGCGAACGCCAGTCCTCATGCTGACCGCGCGATCCGAAATCGAAGACAGGGTAGGCGCTCTTGACGTCGGTGCCGATGACTATCTCTCCAAGCCGTTCGATCTTCGCGAGTTCGATGCTCGCTGCCGAGCACTCCTCCGCCGATCCCAGGGACTTGCGTCGAACGTCACCCAGGTCGGCAGCCTGACCTTTGATCGCGCAGGCAAGGTCGCGCAAATCGGCGATACCCAGCTGAGGCTTCCTAACCGGGAATTCCGGCTTCTGGAGATCTTCCTCGGGAATATCGGCCGGCGTCTCAGCAAGGAACAGATCGCTGGTCAGTTGTTCGACTTCGATGACGAGGCAGGGCCCAACGCCATCGAACTCTACGTCGGCCGATTACGCCGCAAGCTCGAACGCGCGCTAACGATCAGGACCATCCGCGGCATGGGATATTTCGCGGAACCTGCAAATAGTTGTGACCGATAGGTCGATATCGGTTCGCTCGAGACTTGCAGCAACCATGGGGCTGCTTTTCCTCGGCGCCATGATTGGTCTCTACATCGCGGCGGGAGCCTATGCGACCCTGGCTGCGGACCGATCTTATGACCGCCTCCTGTTCGGTTCTGCGCTGTCGATCATGGATACGCTCTCGATCACTCAAGGACGGGTGGAGGTCGATCTGCCCTATGCGTCGCTCGATATGCTCTCAGCAGCCCCGGACGACAAAGTCTTCTACAGGGTCACTGGACCAGCGGGCGAGACCGTAACGGGTTATCCCGACTTGCCGGCGCCGCCAGAACGCCTCGTGGCACGGGCCCGTTCATCTCCCGAGCAACCAAACTTCTTCGATGCACGATACCGGGGTGAGCCGGTCCGCTTCGTCATTCTTGCACGGCAGATCGCTCAGCCGGGTGCCACGGGATGGGTCTGGACACAGGTTGGGCAGACCAAACTTGCGCGCAATGCTCTGGCGCGCAGGCTCGTCCTCAGCTCGTTACTCCCAATCGCGATCGTGACTCTGCTCGCGCTTGCATTGGTGTGGCTAGGAATCGGACGAGCGCTTCGCCCACTCCAGGCGATCGGTAGCGAGATCACCGCGCGTGAACCATCGGACTTGCGCCCGATCATGGCGTCGGTGCCCGGAGAGATCGCTCCGGTAATCGACGCAATGAATGGCTTCATGCGCCGGCTCGAAGCCAACATCGACGGCCTTCGCACGTTCATTGCTGACGCAGCGCACCAGGTTCGAACCCCACTTGCGGCGCTTCTTGCGCAGGTGGAAGTGGCGGTGGATTCACGAGCTGAACCTGACGAGCTTCGCGAGAGCCTGAAAGCGGTTCAGCGCAACGCGGAAAAGCTGAGCCGACTTGCGAACCAGCTACTGAGTGATGCGACCATCCGCCATCGATCGGATCTGCATCGCTTCGAAGACTTTGATCTACTGGAGGTGATCAGGCACGCAATTCGGGATGCAGTTCCTCTGTCGGAGGACAGTGATGTCCGGTTCTCGAGCTCGCTCAAAGAGGCGCCTTTCCACGGCGACGCCCTCATCATTGGGGAGGTAGTCAAAAACCTGATCCACAATGCTTTCTGCCATGGGAGCCTGGGGGAAGCTGAAGTCCACATCTCGCTTGAGCGAAGCGAGAATGGCTACATCCTCCAGGTGAGTGATCGGGGTCCTGGAATCGCCGATGCCGAGAAGAACCGGGTTTTCGAGCGATTTGCCCGGGGCTCCTCAAATTGTGCGGGGACAGGGCTTGGGCTCGCCATCGTGCGGCAGGCGGTGGAAAGCCATCAGGGGGCAGTTTCGCTGATTGACCGACCGGGAGGCGGCCTCACTGTCGAAATCCTTCTGCCGATTGCAGCATCGTGAGACTGATCGCGATTCTTGCGCTACTGCTCCTCGGAGCTTGCTCAAGGGTCTTTCCACAGAAGGATGACCTTGGCTCTGCACCAACCGAACTCACAATTTACAGCACGACCGATATTTCGGTCTTTCGGCCCGTGATCGACGATTTCAACCGCATTCATCCGAATGTTCGCGTGCACTACGTCGAGATGGATGCCGGTCCCCTCTATCGCCGGTTTCTTACCGAGACCGCTAATGGAAGACCTCAAGCCGATGTTCTTCTCAGCACTGCGATGGATTTGCAGGTCAAACTCGTGAACGATGGCCTCGCCGCGCCCCACTCCTCAGCGAGCACCAGCGCACTCCCGAACTGGGCGAGGTGGCGCAACGAGGCTCTCGGCTTCACGTTCGAGCCTGTCGTCATGGTGTTCAATAGCCGGTTGATGGCCACTCGAGACATCCCGCGTTCGCGCTCGCAGCTGATCGCCGCGATGAGGGAAGATCCGAAGTTCTGGCGAGGTCGAATTGGAACCTACGATCCTTCCCAAAGCAGCGTCGGCTATCTCCTCATGACGCAGGACGCTCTCCAGACCAGCGATTTTGGAACTCTGATGCAGGCCTTCGGCGATTCGGGCCTGAAACTTGGCAACGAGACGGCGACATTGCTTGATCGGATCGAGAGCGGCGACCTTGTGATGGGCTACAATCTGCTGGGATCATACGCCACGGCGCGTGTCGCGCGCGGAGCTCCTTTAGTCATTGTCTATCCCGAGGACGATACGCTTGCTGTCACGCGCACCGCAGTCATTCCGAAGAATGCGCCCCGTCCACGAGCTGCCAGCACTTTTGTCGAATATCTGCTTTCACTGCGAGGGCAGCAGGTTCTCACCGATCGAAGCCATCTCAGCGCGGTCCGCAAGGAAATAGAAGGGCCATATAGCCGCATGGGAATTTCCGAGGCGACTGTCGGCCCATTGCGTCCCATCGGACTTGGCCCGGGTCTCCTCGTCTATCTTGATACCCAAAAACATCGGCGGTTCATCGACGGCTGGCGCGCGACCGTTGCTCCCCATTAGATCGGCGGATCGGCCAGTTCGCCCCTTCGGCGGCTGAGCACAAATCTGTCGCTGCTCGATCACGTTCGGGCGGCAAGGACGCGTCGCGCCTTGTGCCTTCTACTGGAGCTTGGCCAAACCCGCTCTGGCGGCTTCTGGAGTCACCGGGAGATACTTGCCGTCCTTTTCGACGAGTTCCTGTCCCTCCTTGCTAAGGACGAACCGGATGAATTCGCGAAGCTTCGGGTCGATCGGCTGTCCCGGCTTCTTGTCGAACCAAATCTTCTGGTCACCCCAGAGCGGATATTGCCGGCTCTGAAGTGTTTCCATCGAATAGGGAATGAACGGACCGGCAGCCGTCCGGCCTACCGCCAGGATCTTTACGTCGCCAGGGAACTTCGGATGGTAGCGCACATAGGCGATTCCCCCAGGATCCGCGCGGACGTGGTCGACGATTTGGTCGGCTTCGAGATAGGTGTTGCCATCCGGGCCGGGATAGTTGCCGAAGGCGAGCAGGTCGTCGTTCCACTTGTCGCTCGAGTGGAGAACCTTGTCCGAAAACTCGAGCGCAGTCGCATAACGAAGGCTGTAGCCGAACGTGTCGATTGGACGCCCGGCCCACTCGCCCGTAAGGCCGAGCTGCCCCCATGTGCGGAGATTCCTTTCCGGTCCCCGAGCGAGCTCCTTGTGCCACTTCGTTCCGATCCATCCCCCTGCGCGCGCCGAGCCGAAGATGCCGTCGAGCTGGTCCATGTCGACGTGGGTCAACGGATTTGCCTTGTTGACGATGATGACCATGTTGTTCTGCCAGCCGACTGTTTCATATGAGCCGGTGAAGATTGAAATCCCGGTCGGTTCATGACCTTTCAATCGAAGGAACGAGAGATAGTCATAAAAGCTCGGCTCGTGAGTGATCCCGATGTCGGCGAGACCAAAGGTGATGCATGGGACTGCGATGGCCGCGGTCTGAAGCTGCGATAGATCGACCGTGATTCCTGGCTGGAGTTTTTCGAACTCGGCTTTCCACCATCCCCCCAGCGGCGAATCACCGAGATAATTGTTCCCGCACAGCTTCAGGACGCCTTTCGGCTTCGACTGCGGCACGTAATCCGGGAGGCCGGAAAGATCGAACCTGCGCGTGTATGCCGGGTTCTTGGCAACTGCGGACATGCGGGCACGTCGCTCCGCCGACGACCCCTTTGGATATTTGAGCGATTCGGGATTGTCGCGGTAGTTCTCAAGCTGCGCGATCCCCGCCGTAGGGAGCGTTGCGAGCACGGTCGCCGCAAATGCAATGGCACGGACGTGGCGCGTTTTCATATGCTACTCCTGTTGAAATTCCGGGTCATTTTGCGAGCCTTTCCAACCGGGCGATGGAGCGCGAAAGATCGTGCTGCACTCGAAGAGCGGAGCGATAGGCGATCGCTTTTTCGCCGGGACCAGGACCAGTGAGGAAGCTCGTGCTGAGTGCGCCGATGGTTCGGCCTGAACGGTCCAGCAGCGGCAGCTCCACTGCCAGCCGCTGACCATTGTTGGTTTCTTCCTGAAGGATAGTCGAACTGGCAATGACACGCTGGTCATCCGAGTCCGCTGCTTTTCCGATCCTGCCGAAATTCGAGGCTATGATCTGGTTGTCACGCTCCGGAAGCGCCACGTGAAACGCGATCGTGACGAGCCTTGGCTCACGGCTGAGTTCGCGTTCGACAAGAGCCTGGCCGAAGGAAGAGCGGACCGCGCCAGCGACAAAGGGATCGGGCTCTGCAAGAACTGCCTTCGAATAGACGTGTCGTGACACGTCGCTTTCAATTGTCGCCACTGTGTTTTTCCCGGGAGACCGGTCGAAGGCGAGCTCAAGGGTTCCAATGTTCGTGCCGAGCGCATCCAAGAGCGGCACCACGACGTGTTTTGAACGGGGGCCGGCAGTTCCCGCCTCGAAGCGAGCATTATTGGAATTATCGAGGCTGATGGACGCGTAGTCGAGCGTGGGATGCCGGCTCAATTCCTGGGCGAGCAGCGTGTCTCCGTAATGCGCGCTTGCCGCGGATGCCGATGCAACGGCGAGAGCTGTCAGTATCGCCATCATCATTCTTCCTCCCGCCTCTCGATCGCTCCCGATCTACAGCGGGCCGCTGTCACAAAGCTGTCAGAGCTCGAAGCGTGATAGGTTTGTGACAGCAAACCCCTTCTATC
>Ga0070717_10003687_pt1 | contig 11001 bp, 9 predicted proteins | sample LARL113metaG_FD_71366 | JGI IMG/M metagenome (GOLD analysis project Ga0070717, IMG submission 71366) | Corn, switchgrass and miscanthus rhizosphere microbial communities from Kellogg Biological Station, Michigan, USA - LAR L11-3 metaG | ecosystem: Host-associated > Plants > Roots > Rhizosphere ...
CCTGCGCGCAGAAGGCGCCGAGCACGGCGCTCTCGGCCAGGCCGAAGTGGAAGTAGAAGACGCTGGGATGCTCCCATTCGTGGGTCGAGGCCCACAGCAGCGCGGCGCAGAAGATGATCGTCGTTGTCAGCACCAGCGCGACGTTGAGCCCGTCGAGGCCGAGCTTGTAGTGGATGCCGAGCGACGAGATCCACACCTTGTCGGTGACGAACTGCAGGCCGGCGTGGCCCGACTTGAAGCGGGCCACGAACGAGATGGCGATGCCCAGCGCGATTGCGCTCCACAGCACCGCGGCCCGGCCGGCGAGTCGCTCCGGCAGCACCGCGGCGATCAACGATCCCGCCAGCGGCACCCAGATGAGGATCGAGAGCGTCATCCGTTACGAGGCGGAGATGAGGAAGTAGAGGGCCATGCCGGCCAGGCCGACGAACACCACGGCGGCGTAATAGCGAAGGAAGCCGGTCTGGGCGCGGCGCACGGCCGCCGACGCGGCGCGCACCACCCCGAGCGTGCCTCCGGTGACCCCTCCGGCGATGACGCCGCGCTCCAGGACCGACTCGGTGAAGCGGCCCAGCCACTGCACGGGGCGAACCACCAGGGCGTCCTGGAGCTCATCGAAGTACCACTTGTTGGAGAGGAAGGTGTGCGCGCGGGAGAAGCGCGCCTGCAGCGCGGCGGACGTCCCCGGCTTCAGCACCCAGGTGCGGTACGCGACGGCGATGCCCGCGACTGCGATGAGTGCGCCGATGATCAGCCCCGCCCAGTCGGCGCCGGTGCTCCCCTCCAGGTGGTAGAGGTGCGAGTTGGCGAAGGTCGGGTCCAGGAACGTGGTGAGCACGTTGTCGACTCCGGGGATCTGCACCGCGCCGCCGATGAGCGCCAGCCCCGCCAGCACCACCATCGGGACGCGCATCGCGATGTCGCGCTCGGCGATGTGGTGCTCGGCCCCGGGGAAGCCGACGTCGATGTCCTCGGCCTCGCCGGTCTGCGGGTTGGTGGGAATGTCGTGGTGGACGAGGTGGCCGTGCTCGAGCTCGCGGGCCTCCTCGCACGGCTCGCCCCAGAACGCGCGGAAGATCATCCGGAACGTGTAGAGGCCGGTCATGAACGCGCCGAAGTACCCGGCGATCCCGAGGATGAGAAAGCCCCCGCCGCGGTTGTCCAGGAAGCCGATGATGTCGTCCTTGGACAGCCAGCCGCTGAACGGGGGAAGCCCCGCCAGCGCCAGGCCGCCGACCATGAAGCACAGGAAGGTGAACGGCATCGCTTTGCGGAAGCCGCTCATCTTGTCGATCGACTGCTCGCCGCCCATGGCACTGATCAGCGAGCCGGCGGCCATGAACAGCAGCGCCTTGAAGAAGGCGTGGGTCATGAGGTGAAACAGGCCCGCGGAGTAGGCGCCCACCGAGACCCCCATGATCATGTAGCCGATCTGGGACATCGTGGAGTAGGCGATGACGCGCTTGAGGTCGGTCTGTACGACGGCGATCGTCGCCGCGACCAGGAGGGTCAAGCAGCCGATGATCGCGGCGACGTCGGCGGCCGAGGTGGCGATCTCGAAGAACGGGTGCATGCGCGCGATCAGGTAGACGCCCGCGGTCACCATGGTGGCGGCGTGGATGAGCGCCGAGACCGGCGTGGGGCCCTCCATGGCGTCCGGGAGCCACGTGTGCAGCGGGACTTGGGCGGACTTGGCGGCGGCGCCCACCACCAGTAGCAGGCAGCCGGCCACCAGATCGGTGCTGTTGTGGGTGAACACGTGCGGGGCGGCGGCGAACGCCTTCTGGAAGTCGAGGGTGCCGGTGTGGCGGAAGATGAAGAACGTGCCCAGCACCAACCCGACGTCGCCGAAGACGTTGATCACGAACGCCTTGATGCCCGCCGCGGTCGCCGTCGTCCGCCGGTACCAGAAGGAGATGAGCAGGTAGGACGCCGCACCCACGCCGGCCCAGCCGATGATCAGCAGCAGGAAGTTGCCGGCCAGAACCAGCAACAGCATCGAGAAGACGAAGTAGTTGAGGTAGGCGAAGAAGCGGTTGTAGCCCCGGTCAGACGTCATGTAGGCGATCGAGTAGATGTGGATGAGGGTCGAGACCCCTGACACCACGAGCGCCATGAAGATCGACAGCGGATCCACGAGGATCGAGAGCCGCGCGTCCATGCCGGCGCTCACCGCGTAGTCCCAGAGACTCGAGGTCAGCTCCCGGTGGGTGTCGGGCTGGCCCTGGATCGCAACCAGCGCGCACACGGCCGCGACAAAGGCCAGGGCGATGGCCAGGGTCCCGATCACGCCGGCGCTGATGCCCGGCAGGCGCCGGAAGGCCACGCTGATGATGATCATCCCCAGCAGGGGGAAGAGCAGGACCAGCCAGCCAAAGGTCGTCGCGCTCACGCCGGCGTCACCCGTGCAGTTCGTTGAGCTCGTCGACGTTGATGGGCAGCCGTCGCCGGTAGATGGCCACGATCAGCCCGAGCCCCACCGTCACCTCGCAGGCGGCGACCACCATCACGATCAGCGCGAAGATCTGACCGTCCTCGTGGCCCCACATCCGCGAGAACGCCACCAGCGCCAGGTTGGCGGCGTTGAGCATCAGCTCCAGGCAGAGCAGGATGACCAGCGGGTTGGGGCGGATGATCACGCCCACAGCACCGATGCAGAAGATGAGCGCCGAGACGGTCAGATACCAGCCGATGGCCATTACCAGCCGCCCTCGGACTTGTCGCTCGTGCTCCCCACGCCCGCGGTGTTGGGGGTGGGAGGTGGGGGCGTTGTCTGTGACCCGACGGGTTCGGTCTGCGTGTGGGGCTCGGTGGTCGTGCCGGCGCCCGCGCGGAAGCCGGCGGCCTCGGCCATCGTGCCGGTGAAGGCGGCTCGGGGGACGATGGGTGGCGCGACCTCCTCTTCGGGCTCCAGGCCGCGGCGACGCCGGGCCAGCATGACGGCGCCCACCGCTGCCACCAGGAGCAGCAGCGAGGCGACCTCGAACGCGAACAGGTAGGTGGTGAGGAACAGGGTCCCGATGTGCGCCGGCGTGCCGAACCCGACGACGTAGGGTGCGCCGTCGGACGAGATCCCCTTCAGCGCGGTCCCCAACATGGCGATGCACAGCTCGATGGCCACCGCCACCCCGAAGAGCGGGGCCAGCACCTTGAGCGCGCCGCCCGGCCGGTGCAGCGGATCGTCCTGGCCGCCGACGTAGGCCACGACGAACACGTAGAGCACCATCACCGCCCCGGCGTAGACCACGACCTGCGCGGCGGCCACGAACTCGGCGCGCAGCAGCAGGAACAGCGCCGCCAGGGCGATCAGATGGCAGACCAGCGACAGCACGCTGTAGAAGGGGTTGCGGAGGGCGACGACCCCCACCGCCCCGGCCAGCGCGGCGATGGCGGCGATGAAGAAGAGAACTGCGGTCACTCGCCCTCCCTCCTCAGCGGCGTGCGCTCGATCGCCTCGGCCAGGAGCATTTCCTTGGTGAAGATGAGGTCCGAGCGCGTGTAGTCGCTCATCTCGTAGTCATGGCCCATCGTGATGGCGTCGAAGGGACACGCCACCTCGCAGTAGCCGCAGAAGATGCAGCGGCTGAGGTTGATCTCATAGACCGCGGCGTAGCGCTCGCCGGCCGAGACGCGGTTCTCCGGAGTGTTCTCGGCGGCCACGACGCGAATGCAGTCGGCCGGGCAGGCGGCGGCGCACAGCGAGCAGCCCACGCACTTCTCAAGGCCGGTGTCCTCGAAGCGGTGCAGCTTGTGGCGCCCGCGGAAGCGCGGGTAGACCGGCGTCTTCTCCTCGGGGTACTGGATCGTGGTTGGCCCCTCGACGATCCTCGCGAACGTGGTCTTCAGGCCGCGCAGGGTCTCGCCGAACGTGCGGTAGGCGCCGCGGACCGGGCCGGCGCCGGGAGCGCGGACGACCTTGACGACGTCGGGGCCCGGGTTGTACGGGGTCATGTGAGCCTCCCGTTTGCGGAGCGCGGGGCGGTCACGACACCACCAGGATCGCCGTGACCAGCAGGTTGAGGGTGGCCAGCGGGAGCAGGATCTTCCAGCCGAAGGACATCAGCTGGTCGTAGCGCAGGCGCGGCAGCGTGGCCCGGATCCAGATGAAGAAGGTGAGGACGATGAGCATCTTGCCCAGCACCACGAACGGGTCCACCCAGCCGGGGGGATGGATCCCGAACGGCAGCAGCCACCCGCCGAAGAACAGCGTCACCGCGATGCCGGAGACGACGATCATGTTCGTGTACTCGGCAAACAGGTAGGCGACGAATGCGGTCCCGCCGTACTCGGTGAAGTAGCCGCCCACCAACTCGGCGTCGGCTTCCACGAGGTCAAATGGGGCGCGGTTGGTCTCGGCGAACGACGCCGTCATGAAGATGAGGAAGCCGACGAACTGCGGGATGAAGTACCACATGCCCTCCTGGGCGTGGACGATCCCGGTCAGCGAGAGGGTGCCGGCGGTGATCAGCACGCCCACGAGCGCCAGACCCTGCGAGACCTCGTAGGAGATGAGCTGGGCGGCGCCGCGCATGGCGCCCAGGAACGAGTACTTCGAGCCGGAAGCCCACCCCCCGAGCATGATCCCGTAGAAGCTGATGCCGCTGAAGGCGAAGACGTAGAGCACGCCGATCGAGACGTCGATCCCGTAGAGCCCGACCGGGGTGCCGAAGATGTTCTGCACGTCGCCGAACGGGACCAGGGCCAGCGAGGCCACCGCGGTGAGGATGGCGATCATCGGCGCGATGCGGAACAGGTAGCCGACCGAGGTGGTGGGCCGAAACGGCTCCTTGACCGCGAACTTGACGATCTCGGCCAGCGGCTGCATGAGCCCGTAGGGACCGACGCGGTTGGGGCCGTAGCGGCCCTGGAAGCGGCCCAGGAGCTTGCGCTCGTAGACGATGATGATCGGCAGGACGGCGAAGATGACGCCGAAGATGACCAGCGCCTTGGCGATCTGGATCCACCACGGCTCGTAGTAGTTGACGTCCGCCAGGATGGTCACGGCTTGTGCACCTCCACGGCGGTCGCGGTCAGCGCGTTGGCCGGGTCGGTGGCCAGCCCCTCGGCGAGGAAAGCGCTGCCGGCAGGGACCAGCGAGCGAACGACCGCTCGCGCGTGCACGTGCGTCCCGTTCTGCCCCACCACAACCTCCTCGCCGTCGGCGATATGCAGCCGCTGCGCGTCCTCAGGCGAAAGCTCCACGTGCTGCTCGGGCACGAGGTACTTCAGCGCCGGGGAGACCTCCACCTCGGGCGACGCCCACAGCGGGCGGTAGGTGCCCAGCGCGAGCATCCCCACCGGCGAGGGCTCCTCCCGCGCCGGCGGCACGACATCGGGCAGCGGCGGGGCGCTCTCGAGCGCCATCGTCGTGCTCTCGGCGCGGTCGGGCCAGCGGACCCCGTGCCCGCCGATCGCCTCCAGGCTCAGCCCGGCATAGAACGGCACTGCGGCGGCCAGCATCGTGAAGGCCTGGCCGGGATGCTCCAGCCCGAAGTCCAGGCCGCAGCGCGCGGCGATGTCTGAGATCACCCGCCACCCGGCGCGGACCTCGCCGGGGTGGTCGATGGCGATGCGCAGCCGCTGGAGGCGGCCGTCGGGATGCACCGCGGTGCCCTCCTTCTCGGCGTGCGACTCGGCGGGGAAGATGACCGTGGCGTGCTCGGCCAGCCCCTCGGTGAGCACTGTGGCGTGGGCGACCACCAGGGCCGCCGAGTGCATCGCGCGCTCCCACAGGGCGCGGTCGGGCTCGTCGCGGAGGGGGTCGGCGCCGAACAGGTGCAGCGCGGTGATCTCGCCCTCGGCGGCGGCGGCGCCGATCTCCGCGGTGGTGCGGCCCGCGGTTTCCAGCGCGGCGTGGCCGGGCCCGGCGTCGGGGACGGCGCCGGCCTCGCGCAGGCCGCGCCCGTTGGCGCCAGTGGGCAGCGCCAGCAGGCCGGCGCCCTCGCGCCCGGCCAGTCCCAGGCGGCGGGCGGCGCCGATGAGCGCGGTGGCGGCGGCGGCGCCAATCCGCTCGCCGAAGATGATCACCACGTCCTCGCCGCCGTCGCGCAGCAACTCGGCCAGGCCGCGGACGTCGTCGGACACGTCGGTGCCTCCGTCCAGCGCGCGGGCCAGCGCGACCGCGCACTCGGCGTCGGCGCCGGGCGCGTAGCGGAGGCTGGTGACGGCGTTGGCCTCGAGCGCGGTCGGCCGGGCGGTGGCGATGGCGAGCTTGACCCCGTTGCGGCGCACCCCCTTGCGGATCCGCAGATCGAGGATCGGCGAGTCCTCGCGGGGGTCGCAGCCGAACAACAGCACGGTGTGGGCGTGCTCGATGTCGGGCACCGAGGCCTGGAGCTCGGGGGCGGCCAGCGCACGAGCCACCGCCGCGGAGATCGGAGACCCACCGGGTCGGGCGTGGCCGCAGCCGCGCGAGTCGATGTCGGAGGAGTCCAGCGCCTCGCGACTGAGGCGCTGGAGCAAGAAGCCCTCCTCGTTGGAGGCCTGGCCGCCCACCAGCGTCCCCACGCGGCCCTTGTGGCGGGCCAGGCCCGCCGCGGTCTGCAGTGCGCGCTCCCACGACACCTCGCGCAGCTCGCCGCCGTCGCGCACGAGCGGGCGGGTGATGCGCTGGTCGACGTGGATGGCCTGGTAAGCAAAGCGGCCCTTGTCACACAGCCAGCCGTCGTCGACGCCCGGGTTGCCCTCGTAGTCGCGGGCGAGGACGCGCATGACGCGCTCGTCACGGACCGTGAACGTGACGTTGCACTGCGAGGAGCACAGCGTGCACACTCCGGCGGCGCTCTCGTTGTCCCACGGGCGGGCGCGGAAGCGGTAGGGCTGCGAGGTCAGCGCGCCCACCGGGCACAGCTCGATGATGTTGCCGCTGAACGGCGCCACGTAGGGATGGCCGTCGTGGGTGCCGACGAACGTGTGGGCGCCGCGCTCGGTGAAGATCAGCTGGTAGTCCTCGGCGATCTCCTGGGAGAAGCGCACGCAGCGATAGCAGAGGATGCAGCGCTCGCGGTCGATGGCGATGAGCGGCGAGAGGGCCAGCGGCTTCTCGAAGTGGCGTTTGGGCTCGATGAAGCGGCTGCGCCCAAGGCCCCACCCGAAGGTGATGTCCTGCAGTGGGCACTCGCCGCCCTTGTCACACACCGGGCAGTCCAGCGGGTGGTTGACGAGCAGGAACTCCACGATCGCGTTCTGGGCGTGGCGCACGCGCTCGGTCTGGGTGTGGACGACCATGCCGTCCTTGACCGGGGTGGAGCAGCTCGTCTGCAGCTTGGGGATGCCCTCCACCTCGACCAGACACATCCGGCAGGCCCCGACCGGTTGGCCGAGCTTGGGCTCATAACAGAAATAGGGGATCTCAATGTCGCCCTGCTTGGCGGCGTCGACGAGCATTGACCCCTCGATGGCCTGCACCTCGCGGCCGTCGATGGTCAGCTGAATGGTCTTGCGCTCTGGACGTGGCATGGGGGGTGGATTGTCAGTGAACGGGGAGGGGGCCGGCGTGCTCGTCGGCCACCCCCAGGGCCACGACGTCCTGTGTCGCGGCGCCGTCGGCGCGCTCGCGCGCCGCCTCGATCTCGGCCTCGAGCTCGGGCCGGAACTTCTGCACCATCGAGCCGATCGGCATCGCCATCGCGTCGCCCAGCACGCATAGGCAGTTGCCGATGATCTGCTCCTGGATCGAGGCCATGATGTCGAGGTCCATCGGCGTGGCCTCGCCGGTGTAGATGCGCTGGACCATCTTGTGCGTCCAGTTCGTGCCCTCGCGGCAGGGGACGCACTTGCCGCAGGACTCGTGCGCGTAGAACTTGGCCACCTTGAGCATCGTGTCCAGGACGCGCCGGCGCTCGTCAGCGATGATGATCGCGCCGGAGCCCAGCATCGTGCCGGCCTTGGCCATGCTGTCGAAGTCGTAGGGGATGTCGAGGTCGTCGCCGGTCAGCACCGGGGAGCTCGACCCGCCGGGGAACCAGAATTTGACCGTGCGGCCCTCCGGCGGGCCGCCGGCGAGGCCGTAGATGATCTCGCGGGACGGGATGCCGAGCTCGATCTCGTAATTGCCCGGGCGCTTGACGTCGCCCGAGATCGAGACGAGCTTGGTGCCGGTCGAGGTCTCGGTCCCGATCTTGGCGTAGTCAGCGCCCCCCATTCGCAGGATGGACGGCACCGTCGCGAGCGTCTCGACGTTGTTGATCAGCGTCGGACCGGCGTAGAGGCCCTCGATGGCCGGGAACGGCGGCTTCAGGCGCGGGTTGCCGCGCTTGCCCTCCAGCGAGTCCAGCAGCCCGGTCTCCTCGCCGCAGATGTAGGCGCCCGCGCCGCGGTGCAGGACGAGCGACATGCTGAAGTCTGAGCCCAGGATCCGCTCGCCGATCAACCCGGCGTCCGCCGCCTCGGCGATCGCGGCCTCGAGGATGTCGGCCTGCAACTGGTACTCGCCGCGGATGTAGATGAACGTCGTGTGGATCGAGCCCGCGTAGGCGGAGATGGCGATGCCCTCGATCAGCATGTGCGGGCACTTCTGCATCAGCTCGCGGTCCTTGAACGTGCCGGGCTCGGACTCGTCGGCGTTGCACACCAGGTACTTGTCCATATCGCCTTGGGGCAGGAACGAGATCTTGCGCCCCATCTGGAAACCGGCACCGCCGCGGCCGCGGATGCCCGAGTCCATGATCTGGGCCAGGACGTCCTCGCGGGACATGGTCAGCGCCTGGCGCAGCATCTCGTAGCCACCGCGGCGCTGGTAGACCTCCAGGGTGTTCAGCCCCGGCTCGTCGATGCGGTCGAAGAGGATCGGCTTCATGTCTCGCTCTGGTCTTGAGGGGGAATCTCGAGGGGGGCGCTCGGCCCGGGGCGGTCCGTCGCGGTGTTGGGGCGGGTGGTGGGATTGGATCCCTCGGTGAGCCCGGCGGTGTCGGCGCGGTGGACGGGGTCGGGCTCGGCGAACTCGGCGCCGTCAGACTCGACGTTGGGATCGACGGAGCGGCGGTAGCGCAGCTGCTTGTCCTTGAGCACCGGGCGACCCGCATTGAGGTCCTCCACGATCCGCTCGGCGTCGGCCAGTTCCAGCGGCCCGACGTACTCGCCGTTGACCGACGCCATCGGCCCGATGTCGCAGGCGCCGAGGCACTCGAACGAGCGCACGTCGATGTCCTCGTCCTCGGCCGCCCGGGCCATCGCCTCGTAGAACTCGTCGGCGCCGAGAATCGAGCAGGAGATGTTCGTGCACACGAACACGTCGTGGGTGTGCTTGGGGTGCAGCTCGAACATGTCGTAGAAGCTCGCCACCGACGTGAGGTAGGCGGGCGTGAGGCGCATGACGGCGGCCACCTGCGTGATCGCCTCCGGGCTGCACCAGCCGTGCACGGCCTGGGCGGCATGGAGCGCCGGGATGGCGGCGGAGCGCCGGTCGGGGTACTTGGCCATCGCCGCCTCGATCTCGCGGCGCAGGTCGTCAGGAACCGGGGTGGTGGCCGGGTCGGGGATGACCGCCGGGGCCTTGGAGAGGTCCACGGCGTCGTCCCAGCCGGGGACGCGCGAGCCGTGCCCGAAGCGGGGCACGCGCCCGGCCAGCGACCCGACCGGGTCACGGTGCTCGCCGTGGCGCTGCGCCAGCTCGTCATTGAGGTCTGGCGCGTGCCGACGCCCGAAGCTCACCGGTCGATGCCTCCCAGGATCGGGTCGAGCATGGCCAGCGTGGCGATGAGGTCGGCGATGTAGGAGTCACGCACCATCGGCGCGAGCGCCTGAATGTGGACGAAGCTGGGATCGCGCATGTGAACGCGCGCCGGCTTGGCGGAGCCGTCGGCCCGCACGTAGCAGCCCAGCTCTCCGCGCGGGCCCTCGATCGGGTAGTACGCCTCGCCTGCCGGCACCCGGAACCCCTCGGTGACGAGCTTGAAGTGGTGGATGAGCGCCTCCATGCTGGTGGCCAGCTCGTGGCGGGGCGGCAGCGCGACCTTGCGGTCGCCGGTGATGTGCGGGCCCTCGGGCAGTCCCTCCAGCGCCTGGCTGATGATCTTCACCGACTCGTAGATCTCGGCGTGGCGCACCCGGTAGCGGTCATAGTTGTCGCCGACGGTGCCGACGGGGATCTTGAAGTCGAAGTGGTCATAGCTCGAGTAGGGCGCCGCCTTGCGCAGGTCCCACGGATTGCCGGCGGCGCGCAGCAGCGGCCCGGTGACGCCGATCCGCAGCAGCGTCTCCTCGTCGAGCGGGCACACGCCGTGCAGGCGCTCGAACACGATCTGGTTCTTCTCCAGCAGGTCCGCGTACTGGTCGGCGCGGGTCGGCATCTCCGCCAGGAACTTGCGCACCCTGGCGGCGAAGCCCCGGGGGATGTCCTCGATCACGCCGCCGACCTGGATGTAGCGCGTGTGCATCCGCTGCCCGGACGACATCTCGAACAGGTCCAGGATCGTCTCGCGCTCGCGGAAGCAGTACCAGAACATCGAGATTGCGCCGAGGTCCAGTGCGCTCGTGCCCAGCCACACGAGATGGGACATGATCCGGTTGAGCTCGAGGTGGATGACGCGCAGATACTGGGCGCGCGGCGGTACCTCGACGCCCAGCAGGGTCTCCACCGCGCCGCAGAACGCCATGGCGTTGAAGTAGTAGGAGAGGTAGTCCATCCGCTCCACCACCGGGATGACCTTCCAGTAGGACTTGTCCTCGGCGGTCTTCTCGATCCCGGTGTGGACGTAGCCGATGATCGGCTTGACGTCGCGGACGACCTCGCCCTCCAGCGTGGCCAGCAGGCGCAGCACCCCGTGGGTGGCGGGATGGTGGGGACCGATGTTGAGGGTCAGAAGCTCCGCGGTCTGGCCCATCCCGGCATACTCGGCCGAGTAGGTGATCGACTCCTCGCGCTTGCGGTAATCGGAGGTGTCAAGCGCCATCACTGCCACTTCCCATAGGACTTCTCTTCGTTGTAGGTGAACAGCACCGGCTCGCCCCCGATCGGGAAGTCCCGCCGCTGGGGAAAGCCCTCAAAATCCTCGGGCATGA
>Ga0070717_10003688_pt1 | contig 11001 bp, 6 predicted proteins | sample LARL113metaG_FD_71366 | JGI IMG/M metagenome (GOLD analysis project Ga0070717, IMG submission 71366) | Corn, switchgrass and miscanthus rhizosphere microbial communities from Kellogg Biological Station, Michigan, USA - LAR L11-3 metaG | ecosystem: Host-associated > Plants > Roots > Rhizosphere ...
GAGCGCCCCGACCAGGACCACGCCCTCGACGAGCAGGAGCAGGTAGTCGCGGAGCACCTGGAGGTCGTGCTCGGCCGGGATCCCGACGACCCGGCGCCAGAGCAGGACGCCGATCCCGACCAGCACGAGGAGCACGACCACGGCGGCCAGGCTCGTCCACGTCGTCCGCCACGCCGAGGCGAAGGCGGACCCGGCGGCGGCGCTCAGCCGCTCCGCCCCGGCGGACCGGTCGCGCAGCCGGGCCGCGAATCGCTCGCCCGCCGAGCCCAAGGTCCCCGCGCCGGACGTTCGCACCGTAGCCATGACCAGCGGAACCATTCTGAGCCGCGGGCCGCCGGGGTCAATGGGACAGGCGGGCAGGAGCGTGGCAGCCTGTCCCGGCCCGGCCCCTGTTAGAGCACGATCTCCGTGCCCACCCCGTGGGCGTCGATCTCGAACTCGAAGTCGCGCAGCGGCGGCCGCGACGGGAACCACGTCAGCCCGTGCAGCGTGGCCGAGCCGAACGCGGCCGCCACCTCGTCCGCCGGCGCGACCGTGGCGCCGTACACGTTGATCGCGGTCGCCGCCTCCCACGAGACGCCCAGCTCCGCCATCCGCTCGGACAGCACCTCGACGATCGAGGCCAGGTGGTCCGCCGCCGTGCCGTCGCGCCGGGTCTCCGTCGCCCCCGAGAGTCGGAACGCGGGCTGAGACCGGTTCCCCCCGGGGACGGTGTACGTGAACGCGTACAGCGACGGCTCGCCGACCGGCGCGACGGTGGGCGCCACGTTCGTCCGCGCGGTTACCCAGCCCTCTTCGCCGCGCAGGCCGAGGGCGGCCATCCGCTCCACGTACGGCTCGTTGAACGCGTCGAAGCCCTCCCGGCTGAGCGGCTCCGGGATGCGCAGCTCGAACGCGGCCAGCGCTCCGGCCGGCCGGCCGGCCGACTCGACGTGCCGGCGTGCCGCGTCCAGGCCCGAGGCCAGCGGCACCGGCCGGAGGAACACGACGTGGACCAGGTCGAAGCCGGTGTCCGCCACGATGCCCGCCGAGAACGGCCGGCCCGGCGAGGCGAGGAAACGGTAGCCGCCATCAGCGAAGTGGGATAGCACGCGGACATGCTAGAGCCCCCGCGCATCGGGTGTGGGGACGGCGGCCGCCGTCCCCACGACACAGGAAGTCGGGCCTCACCGGTCCTCGTCGAGGACCTCGCGCAGCCGGCGCGCGAACGCCTCGGGCTGGCCGGGGTAGCCGAACTCGCCGCCCAGAAAGCCGCCGTGGTGGCTGGGGAACACCGTCGGCTGCTGACCGAGGAGCTCGGCCGTCGCCACCGAGGTGCGTCCGGTCAGGACGCCCGCGGACTCCTCGCCCACCGCGATCACGACCCGCGTCGGCGCCGCGGCCAGCGCGCCGGCGTCCGGGCAATAGTCGCTGACCGCCCAGGACCGGTCGGACAGCAGCGGGTCGCCGCGCCTGCCGTCGTCCTCGGCCGGCATCCCGAACTGGGCCGGGTCGGGCGCGGGCCGGGCGAAGTACTCCTCCGTGAACTCGCCCTGCCACGACGTCATCGCCATGAACCCCGCCATGCCGGCACCCCACCCCCTGGCCTCGTACGCGTCCCGGATGCCGGCGCGGGCGCGGTCGGCGGCCTCCGCGTCGGGAAGGAGCGGGAAGAGCGGCGGCTCGTGGGCCACCAGGGTGGTCACGTCATCGGGGTGCGCGGCCACGAGCGCGAGCGCGGTGACCGCGCCGCCGCTGCTCGCGAACATCTCGACCGGACCGACGCCGAGCGCCCCGATCACCGCGTGCACGTCCTCCGCCTGGAGGGTGGGCGTGTTGTCCACCCGGCCGTCCTTGCGGACGCTCCGGCCCAGCCCGCGCGGGTCGTACGTGATCACCGTGCGGTCGGGAAAGTACGACGCCAGCGTGCGGAACCCGCTGGCGTCCATGGGCTGGCCGATCATGAACAGCGGCGGCCGGCCGCCGGCGGCCGGGAGCGGGCCTTCGACGTCGTAGACGATGTCGGCCCCGTTGGTCTCGAGCGTGTGCGTCGTCATGCCATTGAGACGAGCCCACGCTCGCGAACTCATCGGTCCCGCCAGGCCCAGCTCGTGCGGCTCAGCCGGTTCCGGGCCGCGACGTGGTAGGTGCGCGTCGCCGTCCAGGCCAGCGCGAACCGGCGCCGCGCGTCCGGCACGCCGCGCAGGCTCGCCGCGCGCAGCGCCTCCAGCCGGTCCGCCGCGCCCGGCAGCTGGCGCCGGCGCAGCAGCGACGCGTCCCGGTCGATGTCCGCCCACGCGCTCTCCGCCTGCGTCACCCGGCCGCCGGTCAGCGCCTGCCCGAGGCGGCGGGCCAGCGGGTCCAGCGGATCGGGCGCGGCGGCCGCCGGCTGCACCGGGAGCTCCACGGGGCCCCGTTCGCCGCCGGCCACGTGGGCCGACTGGAGCACGTCGACGCCCAGGTTCGCCCGTCCCAGCCAGTCGGGCGGCAGGGCCAGCGCCGGCGCCTCCTCGGCCGCGGCGCCCGGGCCGACCGCCAGGAGCGCCAGCGACCGCGCCCGCTGCGTCAGCGCCCGGCCGACCACGCGCAGCGGCAGCCCGGGCGCCGAGCCGAGCAGCCGCAGGTTGCGCCGGTACGGCAGCTCCTCGTGGTCGGTGGGCGCGTAGCAGCTCACCTCGCCCACCGGCGTCGAGAGCACGAGCGCCGCCTGCCGCACGCCGACCACCACGCCGTCCAGGAACAGCAGGTCCCAGCCCGCGCGGCGGAGCGTCTGGTCCAGCGCCAGCGCCGCGAAGACCGCGTCGAGCTGGGCCGCCGGCGGCCGCTCCCAGGGAACCCCGCCGCCCCAGCCGGACGCGCCCGAGCGGACCGCCCCGACGTCCCGGCCGGTCCCGAGCCGCCCGTCCCGGGAGCCGGTCGCCCGCTGCAGGTACACCGCCGACCGGCCCAGGCCCCGATGGGACAGCGCCAGGTCGCCCACCTCGATCGGCGCGCCGTACGCCCACGCCACCCGCTCCGGACCGCCCGGCGCCACGTCGGCGACCGTCCACAGCCGGCCCTGGGCGTCGGCCAGGTACGTGACGACCCCCGCGTAGCCCGCCGCGCTCATCACCGCCTCGCTGAAGATCCCGGCCAGGCGCAGCGAGCCCACCGTGGCGTAGGCGCGCCTGGCCACGCCCACCGCCGAGCGGGACACGGCCTCCCCCGCCGTCGCCACCGCCAGCGCCGACGTCAGCGCGTCCGAGACGTCGCCGAGCAGGAAGTCGAGGCGGTACTCCGGCCGCCCGGCGTGCAGCTCGGCCAGGCGCTGCACCGCGCGGGCGACGGCCGACGCGGTCCGGTGCAGGCCGGCCAGCCGGCACGCGTGCGCGGCCCGCAGCAGCTCGCCCTGCACGACGAGCCCGGCCGACGACGCACCGATGTCGAGCAGCAGCGCGCAGGCCTGCCAGGCGGCGCCGGCGGCGGCGCGCGCGGCGGCGGACACCGGCACCAGGTCGTCCGCGGCCTCCGAGACCGGCGGCGGCCGGTCGGCGGGCCCGGCGTCGTCCACCGAGATCGGCAGCGCCAGCAGCACCGCCGCCACGTGCAGGCAGCGCGGCGAGAGCAGGCAGTCGCAGGCGGCCTGGTCCGCCTCGCGCACCACCCCGGCCGCCGGCCGCATCCGCACCACGGCCGTCCCGGTGGACACGACCACCTCGCCACCCGCGGCGCTCCACGTCCAGTCCTCCGCCAGGTCGCGCCGCTCCTCCAGCCGGCGCTGGAGGCGGGCCGGGAGCCGGTCCAGCACGTCGGCCAGCAGCAGCGGCGCGACCGCCGGCCGCCCGCTCAGCGGATCCGCTCCCCGATCCACCGCGCCAGCTCCAGCGGCGTCAGCGCCGCCACCGGCATCCCCGCCGCCACCACCTCCTCCGCGACCGCCTTCGAGTAGCGCGGCTGGCCGCGGTCGTCCAGCGCCGCCACGCCGAGCGGGTGCGCGCCCGACTCCGCGATCGCCCGCACCTCGGCCAGCAGCGACCCCAGCGGGCCGCCCTCCTCGAAGTCCGTCACCAGCAGGACCAGCGTCCGCGACGGCACCGTCATCAGCGAGCGCGCGTAGCGCAGCCCGCGCGCGATGTCGGTCCCGCCGCCGACCACCACCTCCAGCAGCAGGCCGAGCGGGTCGCTGACCTTCTCCGACAGGTCCACCACCTCGGACGAGAACGCCACGAAGTGCGTCTGGACGGCCGGCAGCCCGCTCAGGATCGCGGCCACGATCGCGCTGTGGATGATCGACGCCTCCATGGAGCCCGAGACGTCCACGACCAGGACCACCCTCCAGTCCAGCGACCGGCGCGCCCGCGTCGAGTAGAACAGGTCCTCCGGGACGAGCTGGGGCGACCCGTCCTCGAGCGTGCGGACGTGGCGCAGGTTGCGCAGGACCGTCCGCCGGAGGTCGAGGGGACCGCCCCGCCGTCGGGTGGGCCGGGGGACGACCGAGCCGACCAGCGCCGGCCGGAGCCGCGTCGCCAGCTCCGCGACCAGCGCCTCGACGACCTTCGCCACCAGCACGCGCAGCCGCCGCAGCCGCGCCTCGGGCAGGCTCCCCTTGAGCGAGAGCAGCTGCTCCAGCAGCTCCACGGACGGCGTGACCTGGCCGGGCTCCACCTCCAGCACGGCGGCGCTGCGCCCGCCCGCCGCCGCCCGGCCCAGCACCTGCTCCATCACCCGGCTGCCGAACAGGGCCTCCAGCTCCTCGGCCCACTCCCGCGTCGAGAGGCCGGGCAGCGGCCCGCCCAGGCCGGACGCCGAGCCCTCGCCCTGGCCGGCCCCGTACAGCTCGTCCAGCGCCAGCCCGGCCCGCCGGCCGCTCGCGTCGAGCCGCTCGCGCTCGCGGCCCAGCAGCAGCCGCCAGCGGTCCTCGGGCCCGATCACGGCGCCGTCTCCGGGAGCGCGGCCGCGGCCGCCACGCCCGCCCGGTCGGCGTCGGCCCAGCGGGCCAGCAGCCCGGGCGGGTGGTCCAGCCGCAGGTCGAGCTCCCGATCGTGGACGGACCGGATCGTGCCCAGGAAGCGCTCCCGGGCCGCCGGCGAGAGCACCTCGAACGCCTCCCGCAGCGCCGGCAGGCGGCGCAGGAACGCCTCGTCGTCGAGCTGGTCCACCCGGGCCACCAGCGGCCCCGTGATCTCGGCCGACGCCTCCAGCAGGGGGGTGGCGACGACCAGCGCGCCCTTGAGGCGGGCCGCCAGTACGGACTGCGCGTCCGGGCCGGCCGCGGCGTCCACCCACGAGGCCAGGCGGGCCGCGAACGCGGGCGCCTGGTCGTGGCCGAGCAGGACGCGCACCGCCCCGGCGGCGCCCTGCATCAGCGGCGAGCCGGTGCCGGCCATGCGCCGCAGCGACCAGCGCAGGCGCTCGCCGCCGAGCCGCTGGCCGTCGGCGAACCGGCGCACGATGGCGAGCAGAGCCCGGGCGTCGTCGAGCCGGTCCGAGCCGGCCACCCCCTCGATCTGGCGGATCGCCGCCGCCTCCAGGTCCGGCTCCGCCAGCGCCAGCTCGGCCTCTGAGCCGGCGTCGGGCCGCCAACCCGCCTCGTGCCCGCGGCGCAGGCGGTCGCACAGCTCCAGCGCCCCGATCAGCTCGGGCAGCGTCGCTCGCCGGGGCAGCTCCTCGCGGGCCCGGCGCACCAGCTCGAGGGCGAGCGCGGGCAGCCCGCAGGCGGCCGCCGCGGCCAGCGTGTCCAGGAGCGGCGCCGGGGCGGACGCGCTGGCCATCCGACGCCGCAGCGCCCCCTCGGCGGCCTGGTCGAGCGTCACGCCGTGGAGCGCGGCCAGCTCCAGCATCGCCGTCGTGGCGGCGGTCCAGCGCACCTCCCAGCGCTCCGTCAGCTGCTCGGCGCCGGGCGGCCCCATCCGGCCGCCGTACGGCACGCCGCACGCCTCCAGCCGGTGCAGCGCGACGTGCCGGCGCCGGTCCAGGTCGGAGCGGAGCGGGTCCAGCCGCAGCTCCGCCGCCCGGTCCGCGCCCGGCCCGGGCAGCCGCAGCCGGACGACCAGCTCCTCGACGTGCGGCCCCAGGCCGGACCGCGGCGTGCCCGGGGCCAGGTCGCCGCCCCGGTGGCCGACCAGGACCCGGCCCATCGCCGCCGCGATCGCCCGGCCCCGGCCCAGCGGCTCGCCCTGGGCCAGACACGACTGGAGCGCCTCGACCAGCTCGCGGCGCCCCGGCGCCGGCAGCCCGCGCAGGCGCGCCAGGTCCACCGCCATGCGCACCGCCTCGCGCTCGTCGGGCACGCCGGCCGGGTGGCCCAGCTCGCGCGCGCGGCGGCAGACGCGCACGACGGCCGAGGTGAGCGCGGCCTGGATCCGGGCCGGGTCGGCGCCGGCCTCGAACACCGCCTGCTGCCACTCCGGGTCGCGGATGCCGGCGGGGTAGCCGGAGCGCGAGTCGAGCAGCTCGAACGAGTACGGGATGATCGAGGAGACCACCTCGACCTGTCCCCCCCTCCGGGTCGCGGCCGACCCTCCTCCCCCGCCGGGGGGGAGGGGTTCCAGGAACGCGGCCGCGTGGTAGGCGCCGATCACCGCCGCCGGCCGGGCGAAGCCCTCGTCGAGCCGGCCGCGCATCCACGCCTCGCGGCGCAGGTCCACCTCGTCCACCTCGTCGCCGGCCCGCAGCGCCCAGCCGAACGCCAGCGCCGCCCGGCGGACAGCCTCGGGATCCTGGCCGGCGCCCGGCGCCTCGATCATCCGGTCCCACAGCTCCTCGGAGTCCTCGACGCCGTACGCCCGCTCCAGCCGGCGCAGGCCGCCGTCCTCGTCCCGCGCCCGCAGGCCCTGGCGCCGCCCCGGCTCGTCCATCGAGCGGCCGACCGGGAGGTCGAACGCCCGGGCCGGGACGCCGGCCCGCACGGCCCAGCGCAGCGCCGCCAGCTCGGGCGAGAAGTCGGCGTAGGGATAGAAGACGAGGCCGCGCCCGTCCCGCCGGGCCGCGGCCAATGCCGCCGGCGCCACCAGGGCGGGGTGGCCGAGCCACTCCAGCCAGGGCTGCAGCTCCTCGGCCAGCTCCAGGTACACGACGTCGGGGGCGGCCGCGTCCAGGATCGCGGGCATGGCCGCCGCGATCACCGGCGAGTGGTGCCGGACGCCGACGACGAACGGCCGCCGGAGCCCCGCCAGCCGCTCGACCGTGTCCCTCACTCTTCCAGTGCCGTGCGCATCTCCCACAGGCGGCCCCACGTCTCCGAGCCCTCGTCGGCCCGGCGCTTGACGGTCGAGTCCCAGTAGCCGAGCAGCCGCGCCTGGTCCTGCGGGTCATCCTTGCGGACCACACCCAGCAGGTAGCCCGGGAGCAGCGCCAGCGGGTCCGCGGGCACGAAGAACGCGGCGGACAGGCCCAGCGACGTCGCCACCCCCACGGCCTCCGCCGTGCTCATCACCGACCCCGGCTTCTCGACGGCCCAGCCCTCGACCGAGCGGCCGAGGCGGAGGTCGCGGAACGCCGTGACCAGCGCGGCGAGCACGACGTCGTCCAGGCGCAGCTCGGCGCCCACGCGCTCCAGAGCCGCGGCCGCCTGGCGGCGGACCAGCTCGGTCTCCAGCTCCAGGTCGGGGATGGGCTCGACCAGCTCGAAGTTGAACCGGCGCTTGAGCGCGGCCGACATCTCGGACACGCCGCGGTCGCGCAGGTTGGCGGTCGCCACGACGTTGAAGCCGTGGGCGGCATACACCGTGCCCGCCTCGCCCAGCTCGGGCACGGCGAGGCGGCGCTCCGAGAGGATCGAGACCAGCGCGTCCTGGACCTCCGGGAGACAGCGGGTCACCTCCTCCACGCGCGCGATCGCGCCGCGCCGCATCGCCGCCATCACGGGCGACGGCACCAGCGCCTCGGCGTGCGGTCCCCTGGCGATCAGCAGCGCGTAGTTCCAGCCGTAGCGGAGGTGCTCCTCGGTCGTGCCGGCCGTGCCCTGGACCGTCAGCGAGCCCGTGCCCGAGACGGCCGCCGCGAGCAGCTCGGACAGCATCGACTTGGCGGTCCCCGGCTCCCCGACCAGCATCAGGCCGCGCTCGCCCGCGAGCGTCACCACCGCCCGCTCGACCAGCGCCCGGTTGCCCACGAACTTGGCCGGGGCGGTCAGCGACCGGGGCAGGCCGCTGCCCGCCCCCCGCGGCAGCCGCAGCTGCTCGCCGTTCGAGCCGGCCACGAACGTGACCGCCGCCCGCGGGGTCAGCCGCCAGCCGCGCGGGCGCTCGCCGCCGTCCCACGCGGCCAGGAACGCCAGCTCGCGGGCGTGCAGCTCCTCGGCGGGCACCTGCTGCACGGCCTGCTGACTCATGGCGACACCTCCTCGAATCCGGGTCCCTGACCCGCCGCGACCAGCCGCCATGCCTCCTCAAACAGTTGGTGGAGCGGCTGCAGGGCCAGCAGTCTACCCAGCGGCCGCCCCCCGTACAGACGCAGGCGCCACGACTCCACCGGCAGATCGGGCGCCTTCAGCTCCTCCCACGGGCCGGGCAGGAACAGGTCGCGGCCGGCGCGCGGCCGCCGGGCCCGGATCGCCAGGCCCCGCTCCAGGAGCGGGCCGGCCGCCGCCTCGAACCGGGCGCCGTCCCAGCCGTTCCACTCCCGGACGTGCCGCACCGTCGGGTCGGGCCCGGCCAGCAGCTGCAGGTACAGCGCCGCCGCCGCCCGGTCGAGCCCGAGCCCGCTCGCGGCCGCGCCGACCACCGCCGGCGCCGAGGCGGCGGGGTTCGCCTCCCAGCCGCCGGCCGCGACCGGCGTCCGCGCGACGCGCTCGGCGAGCTCGCCCGCCCCGACCTTCAGATAGCGGACGCGCGCGTACGTCCGCTGGGCCGTCTCGTCCAGCAGGGCCAGCACCCCGGCGTCCGCGTCCGGGTCGAGCCGGGCCGGGCGCAGGTGCACGCGCGCGTGGGCGGCGCCGGCGGGGACCAGGACGAACGCGCCCAGGTCGCGGCTGCCCGGCACCTCGTCGCCGCGCGGCGAGCGATACGGCGGCCCGGGGACCAGGTCGAGCAGGGACCGGCCGCCCAGGTCGGCACGGCCCCAGCCGGCGAACACCATCAGGTCCGGGTTGGCGAGCCGCTGGCGGGCGCGTTCGAGCACGTCCGGGATCGCGGACCGGGCCGGGTCGCCCGCCGGCCGCGCCCCGAAGAGCCACGGGACCAGCAGCGACAGGTCGTCCAGCGCCGCGCCGGTGAACGGCTCGGTCGGGCCGCCCGGCGCGACCTGGAGCCGGCCCATCGGGTCCATGACCCAGACCGCGTCCGCGTCGAGACGGGGGTCGGCGGGCGGGCTGGCGAACGCGGCCAGCGCCTGCGCCGGCCGGACCAGGCCGAGCGCGGACCGGGCGGCGGCGGCCAGCGAGTCGTCCACCTCCGGCCGCCTGCCGAGCTCGCGCAGCCACACCGCGGCGATGCGTCCGGCCGGGTCGTCGCCCGGCTCCCACAGGTGGGCGGGGTCGTCCGGCATCGCCGCCGCCACCAGGTCCAGCCGCTGGCGGACCGACAGACCGCCCAGCCGCTCCCCGGCGGTGGCGACCTCGGCCGTCCGCAGGGCGAGCAGCCTGCGCGTCCCGGCGGCCAGGCGGGCCCCGCCCGGCAGGCCGGCCAGGAGCAGCACCGCCTCGGCCCGGGTCATGCCCGTCGCGCGAGCCAGCTCGGCCGCCCGCTCCGGGGCCCACGGGACCGGGCCGCGCTCGCGGACCAGGGCGACCAGGCGGCGGATGCGCTCCGGGCTCTCCCAGGCGCCGGCGCCGGGCCGCTCCCACTCGACGGCCAGGTCGGGCGGCAGGTCGTACCGGCCGTGGTGGGCCCGCTCCAGGATCAGCCGGCGGGTCGGCTGCTGGTACGCCGTCAGCGCGGAGCTGATGAACCAGCGGTGACCGCCGCGGTGCCGGACCCAGGTCACCGGCGTGAGCGTGCTGCCCGGCCCCTCGGTCGCCTGGACGACGCGGAACCGCTCCGGCTGGCGGGCGAAGACCGTGCCCGCCCACAGGTCGAGCCAGGCCAGCAGCGCCTCCCGCTCGTCGGGGTCGATCGCTGGCGACGCCGCCCGGAACGCGATCGCCGCCACGCGGCCGGCGAGTATCGCCCACTGGAGCGGCGAGCTGACGAACTGCACGGGCAGGTCGCCCGTCTCCATGAAGCGGTCCACCATCGCCAGCTGCCGGGCGGCCGTGCTGCCGGGGGCCACGCTGTGGTGCGGCGGCCCGGCGCGGAAGGCGGCGAACGCCGAGAGCAGGGCCGCGTCGGGCGGGCCGGGCGGCGCCAGGGCGGCCGTCCGCAGCCCGGCGAGCAGCTTCTCGAGCCGGCGCTGGGCGTTCGCCGCCACCTCGACCTGGCCCACCACCGACCGTCGCAGGTCCGGGTCGCGGACCGCGGGCAGCAGCTCCTGGACCGCCCGTTCCGGCTCGGGGGCGGCGACCAGCGCCCGGCCGACCTCGTCGGCGACGGCGCGCAGGGCCGCGCTGCCGGGCTCGTCGCGGGGCCGCAGAGCGATCCAGAACGGGGGCGGCGGCACCAGCGGCGTCGCCTTCGCGAGGTCCGGCCCTCGCTCGAACGTGGTCGCCCGCAGCAGGCGGAACCGCCCGGTGGGGTCCCACAGGTGCAGCCGGTGCCACATGAGCGAGACGGGCCGCGGCCTCGCGTCGCCGGGGAACGCGACCAGGGCCACCGGCGGCTCGGGCACCGGCGCCGCGACCCGGCGACCGTCCGTCGCCTCGGCCACGTACGTCCCGTCCTCGCGGCGCTGGACCCGGATGCCGACCAGGCCGTCGCGCGCGCCCAGGGGGCCGGCCTCGACGTCGGGCGGCAGTGGCATGATCCACGAGCTGCCGGCGACGAGGCCCGCCCTCGCCCCGGCCAGGAACGCGGGCAGCGAGGCGCGCCCGGTGCGGCCGGACGCCGGATCGAGCTCGTGGAACGCGCCCTCGACCAGGGTCCAGCAGCGCGTCCGGTCCGCAGCCATGTGGTTGGGCATGCCGCCGGCCGTGTCGCCGGGCCGCACCGCGCGGCCGCCGCTGGTCCG
>Ga0070717_10003689_pt1 | contig 11000 bp, 5 predicted proteins | sample LARL113metaG_FD_71366 | JGI IMG/M metagenome (GOLD analysis project Ga0070717, IMG submission 71366) | Corn, switchgrass and miscanthus rhizosphere microbial communities from Kellogg Biological Station, Michigan, USA - LAR L11-3 metaG | ecosystem: Host-associated > Plants > Roots > Rhizosphere ...
CGCTCAGCGGTTCATCGACAGGTGCTGGCTGAGGAGGCTTTTCCTGGCATCGACCCGGACCAGCAGCGAGGTCGACTTCGTGGTCGCCTGAGCGACCTCCAACATGATCTCCCCGCCATCCTGGCCGATCGGCTCAAGGTAGACGGAGACCTCCTCAGCCTCGACCTGGAAACGGTCGAGTTTGACGTCGCCAGACTCCGAAGCACGGCCGACGAGCTAGCGGCTGGGAGCGGCCTGCTAACCGATGCCGGGATAAAGGCGATCGAGGTTGGGATCGCCTCCTATGCCGGCGAGTACCTCCCCATCTGGGATGAAGTCGAAAGGCAAACGACCGGTGGACGGGGGTCTGCCGGGGATCTCGTTCGAGCCGTGCACACGCTTACCGAGAATCTCCATACGCAACTACTTCTTCGTCTGGCCCGCCACTACCAGGCGCGGCGCGACGGCCCTCAGGCTATTCCGCTTCTGGAGGAGGTACTCCGCAGCCGGCCTGAGCGTGAGGATGTCGCTCAACTCCTGATAGCGGAATACCGGGACACAGGGCAAACCATACGCGCCTATCAGCTCGAAACCACCTATCGACCAGAGACCGCCGGAAGGAAGGGAACCGAGTAGTGCCAGCACTGATGAAGGAGGGAGTTATGGACGACCGAAAGCATGGTCAGGCGATGGTGGAGTACGCATTGATTCTCGTCTTGATTGCCGTAGTCGTAATCGCGGCGTTACTACTATTGGGAGCCCAAATAAAGAGCATCTTCACTAACATCGTTGGAGCGCTTGGCGGGCGATAGCCCGCTTGGCACGGAGGACACCACGACATGAACTATTGCACCTGGTGCAACGGCTACGGCTCCAGCCTCAAGGACCCTGAGGGGGTCGATCGCTGCACCCGCTGTGGCGGATCAGGTATCGAACGCACTCCGGCCGCGCTGGAGAACGAGAAACGCCTCGGCCATTTCGAGTCTGAGAGTCACGTCTGCCGACCCAATCCGATCGAATGCATCTTTTGCCACGGCGATGGGACAGGTGGCTTGCCGGCATAAATTAACCAAGGTCTTACTTGAAACCTACCGGGCCGGCGCGTCGCTTCGCTTGGGATCCAGATAAAGAGCACCTTCATCAGCATCGCGTCCGGCCTGGCCGGCGGCGGAGTAGAACAAAGATCGCGGACGGGCTAACTCGTGCTGATGCGGCAGCCATCTCCTGCCATCCCTAGGAGCGCAAGCGCCGACGCATCTAATGTCGATGGCTGCCTCGCTAACCTTTAGTCAAGCACCTTCGCAGCGCGGCTGTTTGGTCAGGAGACGCTGCGTCTCAACTGAAAGAAATTACGACTAGGTGAGATCTGGCTCGGGAGCATGCGACGTACATGAGTTCCTTGAAGTTCTCGTCGCGTCGGCGTACGCCGGCCACGATCACCACCTTCGCTTCGAGTCCTTGGAAGTGGAAGATGGATCGAAGGGCGATCTCGTTTGGTCTTATCGGTTGCTCAACGAGGCGATAGGACCCAATCTCTCCGATTAAACCGGAATGCTCTGCACTCCGGGGCGAGAGCACGACGATATCTCCTGAGGGGATTCCCTCCTCGTGACAAAGCCGATGAAGTAGCCGGCGAACTTCATCGCGTACATCATCTCGAGATGCCGCGGCAATCCGCTCGACCCGTATCCCCTCAGGGCCCTTCGGCGTGATCGGGCCGCCCTGGTAATACTCGCTGACCACTTCGTGAATTCTTCTCGTATTTCGCCAGTTCTCCTGCAGGCGGAAGCTAAACATGCCAGACGGGAGGCCTCGAGGTCGCTTGTAGAGTGCTTGGTTGTCGTCGTAGAAAACGTACAGAGTGCCTTTGTCAGGATCTCGAAGGCTCAGCTGTAAGGGATCCCACCACGAGCTGTGGAAATTCTGCCCCTCATCTACCACGATGGCATCAAAATCCGGTTTCAGAACGTCCACGGCTCGCAGCAGCACTTCGGGAAGAATTTGCTCGTAGTACTCGCTCTCAACGTCTTGTCCGCGTGGTCGTGCCACCCCGGCAGTCTTGGCCATATGCCGGCAAAGCTGATGGAAGCTACAGATAAGGAGGTTCGGCAGGTCGTCGGCTACCTTTTCAAGATGGTCGGCGAGGGGTCGGTTGAAGCAAGTTAGCAAGGTCTTCATCCCAGAGGCTGCCAACCGCCTGGCTTTCTCCATGGCGAGGAGGGTCTTTCCGGAGCCGGCGCAGCCCGCAATCGCGACGCGGCTGTTCTCCTCCATGCATTCGAGCAGTCCGTACTGCAGTTGACTCAGGCTGACAAACTCCTCGTCCGCTTGATTGATGGCCACTTTGAGGGTCTTAATTAGAAAGTCGTGGGCAACAGTGTCGATCAGTACATCGAGGCCACGTGGACCAGAGCCGTCCCGGGCATGGGGTCCCCAGTAGGCCAAGATGGCCTCCACTCGCTGTCGAAGACGTGGAGGATCGCCGAAGTCCGTTGCAGACAGGATGATCTCGGCCGGGCCGTATGCGAGGTCCCGGGTTGCCAGTGTGCCGTCCGGAAAAGCGACGGCATACCCGATCGGCCCCCACTGTCCAGGAAACCTAGAGTTCACCCGAAGCGTCCGGAGCAGGGCACGGCTGAAATCTTCGGCCTGTACAAATGGGTTGCGGATCTCATGGATCTGACCGTCCCGGTCCGTGCTGGACCATCGACCGGACGTCGCGTCCAAATTGATGCGCCCACCTTTGACCTCGAGGACTGTGGCTCCGTTTTGGGGGTGGGCGATCACGAAATCTGTCTCCCATTCTTTCGGCACGACGGACCTGCGCGCCTCTCCCGGTTCAAGCATTTTGACCGAGTGCAAGACGACGTACTCGTCCGGAAGCGCCGCTCGGAGCGCCTCAAAGACCCTTCGCTCGGCCGAGCTCCTGGCCTCGACCGGCCAGGACGGGATCATGCGTGCCAGCGCCCCTCTCCTTCTGGCCGCCATCGTACGTCACTTCGCTGAGGCGGTGCTCTCGGGGGCCGGCGGAGCCTATCCTAATGACCTGACGCTTGGAGGGGCACCCAGAGTGAAGAGGAAGGTTACCGCCTTGAATTCGGCTGAGGCCGCAGCGTGACTGCCGTTGGTTTTCGGCGGGGCGACCGCGTCGCCGTCCGCGACGCCGTGTGGCGGATCGAGGCCGTGGAGGAGCTCGGCGATGGCCGCTCGCTTCTCAGCCTGCTGCCAGCCGAGCCAAACGGACATGGCCGCCTTCCTGTTGTCGTTCCACCCGACCGCGTCACGCCGCTTCCGACGGAGGAGCTCTCTTTCGACCTAAAACTGGTCAGCCCGATCGGCCCATGGCTCTGGGCCCACCGTGCACTCGCGCTTACATGTATCAAGGACGCCTCGCTTACTGGCGCCCGTTATGGACGGGTCGCTCTTGAGGCCTATCAAGTTGCTCCCGTTCTGCGCATACTCTCGAAGCCCTCGCCGCGGCTCCTCATTGCAGACGATGTCGGTCTGGGAAAGACAATCGAGGCGGGGCTATGTCTTCTCGAGCTGATGTACCGTAGGCGGGCCGAGCGCGTCCTGATCGTTGTCCCGCCTGGGCTGATCCCTCAATGGTTAGAGGAGGAACTTCTCGACCGCTTCGGTCTGGTCTTCACCGCCATAGAGAATGCGAGCGGGCTTGCGAATGCTCAGACCGACTTGCCAGCCGGCGTTAGTCCGTGGGAACTCCCCCGGGCCCGAATTATTACGTCGATGGATTACCTGAAGAAGGACGAAGTTCGTCGCCGGGCCTTGGCCAAGCCGTGGGACCTCGTCATCGTGGACGAGGCCCATGCGCTTGGTGAGTCGGGGACCCTGAAGAACCCTTATCGCACCAGACGTACGAGACTCGGCGAAGAATTGAGTAAGCGTTCACGCGGCCTACTTCTGCTTACTGCCACTCCGCATAACGGCTACCTCCACTCTTTTCGATCCTTGATAGAGCTTGTCGAACCAACCGCTGCGACCCTTGTCGGAGACCAGGTCTCTGACCGGATCGACCGAGCGATGATCCGTCGAATGAAGCGCCAGATCACGATGCGCGGCCCGGACGGAAAATGGACACCGAGGTTCCTTCCGCGACACGTCGAGCCAATGGCGGTTTCGGTCACGGCAGAAGAGCGCAAGCTTTTTGAACTCATCACGGCCTACTGCAGTAGGACCGTTCGGGAAGCGACGATAGAAGAGGCCGATCTCATTTCGTTCGCGATGCAGATCATCAAGAAGCGTGCTATTTCCAGTCGCCGAGCGCTTCGAGCGACGCTGGATCGCCGACTCGAGGCCCTCGAGAAGGACGACCAGCAAGAAGAGAAGCCGGACAAAGTCGAACTTCGTGATTTCCAGGCAAGCCTGCCGATTCCCGATGCCGAGGCCGAACGGCTCGCTCGCCGCATTCTCCGGTCTGCGATTCCCAAGGAGGAGCGCCGGCGCCGGACCGAAGTCCAAAAGATCAAGGAAATCCGCCGGCTGCTAAACAAGCTTCCAGAGCTAGATCCCAAGATCGAGTTACTCATTGGCCACCTCAAAGGTGTGTTCGCGGAGGATCCAACCGCAAAGGTCATCGTCTTCACTGAATACCTCGACACGCTCGAGTCCATCCGCTTGACCCTCGAGGCCGATCAATCGGGTCAGTTCAAGAACGCTTACACGATCCTTCGCGGCGGGCTAGGCATCAAACAACGTCGGGCTGTCCAGAAGCGATTCGAGGATCCAGATGTCCGCATCCTTCTGGCAACCGATGCAGCCAGCGAAGGACTCAATTTGCAAAAGCTATGCCACCGTGTCGTCCACGTCGAGCTGCCGTGGAACCCCAATCGCCTAGAGCAGCGCAACGGTCGAATCGACCGTTACGGGCAAATGCAGAACCCAATTATTCGGTACCTCTTCTATCCGGATTCCCCCGAGGATGATGTCCTACGGCGCCTTGTGGAAAAGATGGAAGAGATTGGGAAGGGTCGCGTGTCAACCCCTGACGCATTGGGCATCATCACGGGTCTTTGGATCGACCAAAGACTTACCGAGCTCGAGAACAAAGTCGAAGGCGATCAACTCGTCAGAGATTTCGACGACCGAACGGAAGAGTTCATCAAGGGGGTCCGGCCCTTGTTGGTGCCGCACGTCAATCCGCAAGAGGAAATCGAGTCGGCGGAGCATCTTCTCCAGCGAGCCGAACCGCTTCTGCGGGACGACCTCGAACTTGAACGGCTGCTTGCGGCCGTCCTGGGTCCGCAAGCCCTTCGTCCAACCGAGGACGACGGCATTTTTTCGGTAGAAGTACCTCGCAGGCTTCGCGGCGCAGGCGTCCGCGAACGCTACGGCCGTGCTACCTGCAGACGCTCGATTGCTGCGGCGACCAGTTCGGACCAGGTCGAGTATTTGACTCCGCTCCATCCACTGATCGAGGCGCTGTCCGCTGAGGCGCGCCGCCGTTTTGTGCAGGTGTACCCCGACGAGCGAGGCCTGACGCCGCGTCGGCTGGCCTCGCGGCGAGTCCACTCTGGCGGCCGGGAAGGGATCCTTTTCACATTCCTGGGAGAGATTTTGGGTCCGACCGGCGTCATCGAGGAGCAGGTTGTCCCGGTGAGCGTAGACCTGGACGGACGCCCCGTGGGAAATGCGGATATAGATCTCACTTTGCTGTCCGTAGATAGCGAGCCCGGCGAAGTGGCGCCAGAGCAGCTTGAGGTGTTCCAAAAACGGTTCCCCGAGATGGCTACAGCAGCTCGTGATGAGGCACGGCGACGTGTGGTTGATCGGGCCGCAGATATTCGGCAAGCGCGGCAGAAGCAGGCCGAGATCCTTCTCGAGGATGCCGAGGCCTACCGGACGGACCGACTTGATGAGATTGACCGAGAAGAGACGGAGTCCCGGCTTCAGGTCGAGCGGACCGGCCAACTAATTCTGCTGGCCGCTGACGAAAGAGTCCGGTATGGCGGCGACGCCCGGCGCGCCGCGGTCGAAAGCTACCTAAGGGAACGTCGGGAGGAGCTCACAGTCTTCGCGACTGTGGACGAGCCCGCAGCGCCCCGCCCGTTGGGCGCTCTGTTTTTGGTTCCGGCGGGCGCCTAGTGACCATTTTTCCGAGCCTTCGTAACTTCGGCGGGTTCTTTTCCGACTATTACTTCACGACGGTATTCAGTCGGAGCGTTGCCGGCCGGCAAAAGACTATCGCCAACGCCAAGACAGACTTGGCCTTCCGAATCTGCGGCCGATTGCACGATCGGGCCGAGAGCCGAGACCATGACCTGCGAACGGTGAGCGAAGTCTTTGCACGCCCCCTTCTGCGAGACGCGTTCGGTTACTACATCGGGTTTGGCGATTCTCATGTGCTCCCTCTCTACGCTGATGCTGAGTCGGAAAATCTCGCCGCACCTCCCCGGCTTCTCGCGTACGTCGGGACGTGGGACGAGGATCTCGACTCAGGGACAAGGGGGAAGCCGTCCGCAATGAAGCAGGTGCAAGATGCCCTGGCCTCAAGCCAGCACCGAGTACGGTACGGGCTTCTCCTGACCGGCGAGCGGTTGCGGCTAGTGCGGGCGGCTGGGGAGGGGCCGCGCAATGCCTATCTCGAATTGGACGTAGAGGACTGCCTCGGGCGGGACGACCGCGAGTCCTTCGCAGCCGCCTGGCGGATCTTCTCCTCGGAAAACTTCGGATCCTCTCCGGACGGCAAGCTTCCGATCGATGCGATCGAGCGAGAGAGCCGGGACTATGCTCAGCGAGTCTCGGATGATCTTAAGGGCGCCGTCTTTGCATCGGCCGAAACCCTCGTGCAGGCGCTTCTCGATGCCTGGCAGGCTCAAGATCCGTATGTCCGCGAACCCGGCAAGCTCACGCCGGTTGACCTATCACTTTTCCGCGACGCAGCTCTAACTTGCCTCTACCGGCTTCTCTTCGTCCTCTACGCGGAAGCTCGAGATGAGCGTCTCCTCGCGCATCCCCTTTACCGCGACTCCTACTCGCTGGCTGGCCTACTCCGAGAGCTTGTGGCTGAACGGGTTGCCCCTTCCGCGAACCGGTACGGATACTGGCAACGCACCCTGGCGATGTTCGCCATCCACTTCGGAGGCCTTCCGGCAAGCGGGGGACTGGACCCGATACCAGCGCGCGGTGGAAGCCTCTTGGATCCGGGGACCGAGGCAGGGAGGATCCTTGACGAGTCGCGCTTAGACGATGCGTCAGTCGCCCGTCTCATTCTGCAGCTGACAACAACTCAGCCGAGACGTGGAGTGGGACTCGAGCGCGTCTCATTCCGCGAGCTTGACATCGAGCAACTCGGGGCAGTGTACGAGGGTCTCCTCGAATACGAACCAAACGTGGCGCCCGAGACCATGCTTGAGGTGAAGTTGCAAGGCAAGTTATTCGCACTGGCGCCGCGCGAGTTGGTGCGCCTCTGCCAAGAAAAGGACGTGACTCTTAGGGGCGACCCTTCGTTTGCCGAAGGAACCGAGGCGGCAAGCCTTCATCTGGAGGCGGTCGTATCAAGTGAGGCTGGCGGCGAATCCGATGAGGAGGCTGAGGTATCAGGTGGCGATGGGGACGAGGAAGACGGCGAATCCGAGGTCAAAAGAGGCGCGGTAGCCACCCTGATCCGCCGGCTTCAGCCGGGCACGTTTCATTTCGTGCCTGGACCGGCTCGGAAGGGGTCGGGGTCCTTCTATACGCCTCTCCCACTTGTGCAGGATCTCGTCCGGCACGCGCTCGGTCCTTTGATCGAGGGCACGTCGGCAAGCAAAATAGAGCGGCTCCGTGTCCTCGACCCTGCCTGCGGCAGCGCCCATTTTCTCGTCGAGGCCATGCGTTTCCTTGGCCGCGCGCTGCACCGAGCGTACTCGCTGGAGAATGGTGGTAAGGCTCCGCCGCATTTCCGAGGAACCTGGGACAACGACTTCGAGGTCGTGGATGAGGAGGCCCGTGCATCGGGCTCCGAAGCTCGCGCTTGGTGCAAGCGCCGTATCGCTGAGCATTGCCTTTTCGGTGTCGATCTCAACCCTACCGCGGTTCAGCTTGCCCAGGTATCCCTTTGGATCGAGTCACTGGCTGGCGAGCGTCCACTGAGCTACTTCGAACACCACGTTCGGTGCGGCAACTCCCTCCTGGGGACGTGGCTCGAGCGGTTGGCCGAACCCCCTCTCCCAGATATGAGGCCAAAGCCGCAGGCAGGTGAGCTCGACATCTTTGCTCACGACGTGGGACAACGAATGCGCGACGCAGCAAAGATCCGCGGCTACATCGACATGGCCGCCGACGTTGGGGCGGTTGAATCAGAGTCCATTGAGGAGCAGAAGTACAAGGCTGACCGACAGAGGGAGGCCGACGCACTAGTTGCGAGCGCCCGTCTTCTCTTCGATATGCGCTCAGCCTCGGCCTTCGTTCAAGGGATTTGGGGGGAGTGGCCCACGCTGTGCGGTTTCATCGGAGATGCCATGAGGCTGGAGGCTTACGCTCGCCAGCGTCCGTGGTGGCATGCATTCCAGGAAGTACGTGGGCGCCAGCGATTCTTCCACTGGGAAGTGGAGTTCCCCGAAGTTTTCTTGGATCGCAAAACTGGGGGCTTCGATGCTGTAGTCGGTAACCCGCCATGGGACAAGATCAAACCAGACAAGCGGGAGTTCTATGGAACCTTCGACGTTCTCATTCGAGCGTTTGTTGGAGGCGCCCTGGATAGTCGCGTCCGCGAATTGAATGCCCTCTACCCAGACTTGGCAGCACAGTATGCTCAGTACGAAGGCCGCGTCCGCACCCTCGCTGGACAGCTAAAGAACGGCGGTGATTATCGGTTTCAGCGGTGGGACGAGGAGGGCCTTAACGCCCGTGTGGATCCGGACCTCTTCAAGTTCTTCATTGAGCGAGGCTACCAACTCCTTGCGTCCGGTGGCCGCTCGGGAACGGTTGCCCCATCTGCCGTCTACAACAATGAGAGCTGTACGGGACTTAGGCACCTTCTTCTCGACGAAGCTCAGATCGAGCGCTTTTACGGGTTCGAGAACCGAAGGAAGGTCTTCCCGATCGACTCAAGGTATAAGTTCGTCAACCTTGTCTTTCGAAAGGGCGGACCGGATCATCGTGACTTCCCGGCCGCATTCATGCGCCACAACCTTGACGAACTCGCCGACCCGGGGTCAAAGCCGTGGCTCGTCACGATTAATCAAGATGAGGTCAAGCGTCTCTCACCCGGGACGCTCGCCTTCCTCGAGTACAGAGAACCGCGTGACCAAGAAATCATCCGAAAGATATACGGTTATAGCCCCGCCGGCAATCCAGTCGATCCGCGACCTCTTCTTAGCTCCCGAGGGCCACAAGACTGGGATATCGAGCTCTACCGCGAATTCCATATGACTGACGACAGGGACCTCTGGACTGACATGAAGACCGGCAAACTCCACAATCCTCATCGGGTACTCGGTCAACGAGCTGGCGTGGTCGACCGACCGCCTTACTACGACTTCGATGCACGGAGCCAAATCCGTGCCTTGATGGCCGAGGCGGGTTTCTGGCCACTATATGAGGGGAAGCATATCGAGCAACTCGTTGTCGATTTAAGTCCCGTCGAACGTTGGGTGAGCCTCGAGGCATGCCAGCGGAAATACGGAAAGTACCCCAACGGTGAACCCAAACTCGTTGTTCGTCAGATCTCAAGCAATACCAATGAGCGGACCATTATCGCGGCACTTCTCCCAGAACACTCGTGCTTTGGCCACTCTCTGCTCGGCCTCCGCACTTCTGCCGACTTGCAGCGTTACCTGGTTCTTGTCCTAAACAGCTTCTGTTTCGATTTCCTAATGCGATTGCGAATGACTACGAATGTCAGCTACTACCACCTGGATCGCGCCGCCCTGCCTAGGGTGCAGGACGCGAGTGATCTGTCGAATGCGATCGAGCTTCTTGTTGGCCTGCCCAACCACCCAATCCCTGACCTCAACGAATTTTGGCCAAGAATTTGGTCGCTCAACAAAGAAGTCGCCCAATGCTACGGCCTGGAGCCCGAAGACTTTGCTTACGTGCTTGAGTCCTTCCCAGTGCTGGCTCGCAAACGTGCCGCCTTCTTCACCTATCTCATGAAAGAGGTTGAGATCTGGAAGGCAGAGCGTGGCGTGCGCCGGCCTAGTGGCCATCCAGTGCTTCCGGTTGGGGCCAACTAATGGCGATTCGCGCCGTTGGTAATGCATGCGGTCATACCGATAGCCCTAGTCTGGGGCGACCGTCGCAATGCCTTCGCGAGATAGGAAAGATGCGGGAACAGGGCACATGACCGTCTCGGCTCCGGTCGCAGTCCAGCACGTCATCGAGGAGTACAAGCGCTTCCTCAAGACGTCATTCCGCTTTCTCGACCCCCATCTGCGCGAGCAGTTCGAGGCACATCTTCAGCGGAGCGGCGTCCTAGTCCGCGGGCCGTACGTCACGCTTGCCCGGGAGCTCGAAACAGGCAAGAGAATGTCCGACCTTGTTGAGGAGGGCGTACTCGATCGCGCCCTGCTGGGTGCCAGCTGGCCCTTCGGCAACGAGCCAATATACCGCCACCAGGAGTTCGCGGCTCGCGCCGGCACCTCAGGCAAGCCCTTCCTGCTGACAACAGGCACCGGCTCTGGTAAGACGGAAGCTTTCCTCCTCCCAGTCCTTGATCACTGCGTCCGAGCGGATAAGCGGGGCGAGGTGGGAGTCAAGGCAATCTTCCTCTACCCAATGAATGCTTTGGCGAATGATCAACTGGACCGTCTTCGGGCGCTCCTGCGAGGCGCCGGGCTGCCTGTTTCGTTCGGTCTGTACGTGCAGCAGGATGCTGAGAGCCTAGATCTTCAGGAAGCGCCAGTGGAGGGGCTGGAGCGGCTTAATCGACAGCAGATCCGGAAGGATCCGCCGGACATCATCTTGACGAACTACAAGATGCTTGAGTTCCTCCTCGTCCGAAAGGAAGACCGCCATCTGTTCACCCCAAGCCTTCGCTTCCTCGTTTTGGATGAGATCCATTCGTATCGAGGAGCTCTGGC
>Ga0070717_10003690_pt1 | contig 10999 bp, 9 predicted proteins | sample LARL113metaG_FD_71366 | JGI IMG/M metagenome (GOLD analysis project Ga0070717, IMG submission 71366) | Corn, switchgrass and miscanthus rhizosphere microbial communities from Kellogg Biological Station, Michigan, USA - LAR L11-3 metaG | ecosystem: Host-associated > Plants > Roots > Rhizosphere ...
CGCAGCGAGCCGCGCGCGCTCAGCGCCACCACCGCCGCCTCCGCCGCGCCCCGGTAGCCGGCCGCCAGCAGCGCGGCCTGGTACGAGTCGAGCGTGGCCGGGAACCGGTCGTCCGACGGCCCCCGCAGGCTGGTCCGGACCAGCCCGGCGACCACCAGCAGCGCGACGAGCAGGACGATGTAGAACGCGGTGAACTCGGGGCCGGTCAGCGAGAACGGGATCACGAGGCGCTCTCCAGGTCGAGCGAGCGGGCGACGTCCGCGGCCCGCGTGGCGACGACCTGGACCCGGCCCGCCAGCTCCCGCAGGTCGCCGGCCGGCGCGTCGCCCTGGCGCAGGCTGGCCAGCGCCTCCAGCGCCTCGCCGTCCAGCCCGAACGCCTCCGCGGCGACGGCGAAGATCGCGGCCGAGCGGTCCTCGGCCGGCACGGCCCGCCCGGCCAGCCGCAGCAGCACCGCGAGCTGGATCGCCAGCGGGCGGGCCGTCGTGGTCAGGTAGGCCGCGGCCGACGCCGGGTCGGCCGCCAGCGTGACCAGCGTCCGGCGCAGGCGCAGCGAGAGGTTGCTCAGCTCCTGCTCCACGCGCAGCCGGAGCAGCCGGCGGTCGATCTCGAGCCCGGCGAACACGTCCTCGCCGTGCAGCAGCAGGTGGTGGTCGCGGATGTCCAGCAGCCGGGTCGGGAAGACCTCGGCCAGGCGCGGGATCTCGGCCCGGGCCAGGATCCACGCGTCCACGTGCGCGGCCCGCAAGGCGGCCAGCAGCACGGGCGTGATCTCCTGGATGCGCTCCGGCGACGCGTCCTCCAGGACCACGGCGAGATCCACGTTGCTGCGCGGCCCCCGGTGGCGCCCGCGCGCCAGGCCGCCGTACAGCACCAGCGCGACCAGGTTGTCGCCCGCCGCCGAGCGCAGCTCGTCGCCGATGTGGCCGAGGGCCGTCGCCACCGCAACGGGAGCGTGGAGTGTGTTCACGGAGAGGGTGGGCTCGCCCATCGCGCTATCCAAGCAGACCGCGATTATCCACTGGTCAACGGAAGGCGGAGCCAGCGCTCACCCAGGAGCGGCAGGCGCACGGCCACGACCAGCGCCGCCGGCGCCCGCCGCCAGGCCGCCGCGACGGCCGCGCGCCGGGGCAGCCGGCGGCCGTCCGCGGACCAGCGGTGGCGCAGGTCCGCCGCCAGCAGCTCCAGCCGGCCCTCCCACGGCAGCCGGCCCTCGGCGGCCAGCGTCCGGGCCAGCTCCCGGCCGTCGCCCAGGGGCCCCGACGCCGGCGCGGACGGGAGCCGGCGCACGTGCCGCTCGACCGCCGGCCCGAGGTCCGGCCCGAGCGCGCGCGCGAGCCGGGGCCACGCCTTCGCGATCGCGTGCGCCCGCTTCGCCCGCAGGGCCGCCGAGGCCGTGCGCACGCGGCCCTCGTCGAAGCCGGCCGGGGCAACCCCGCCGCCGAGCAGCGCCGAGACGAGCTCCGCCTGCCGGCGGGCCAGGTCGGCGTCGTCCCTCACGCTGGCCGGGGCGCGCTCAGGCGGCGAGCTGCGACAGCGGGACGCCCAGGCCGCTGCCCGCCAGCAGCGACACCGGGAACAGGACCATCGCCGCCGCCGTCCAGCCGCCGTCGGTCTGGGCGCCGCCCCGCGGCCGGAGCCAGGCGGCGGCGGCGATCGGCGCCAGGACGGGCAGCGCGAACGCCAGCACCCAGAGCACGATCGACGCCGGCCGCAGCGGGGGCACGTACAGGTCCAGGACCACGCCGGCCAGCAGCAGGATGGCCAGGTCGAGCAGGCCCGCGGCCACGCCCAGCGCGAGCGGCCGCGGGTGGCGGAGCCAGCGCATCACCAGGGCCGTCCAGGCCGCCGTCGCCAGCACGAGCACGCCGCCCAGCGGCACGATCAGCGCGCCGTTGCCGCGCAGCGAGTACTGCCCGTCGGGGGACGACGGCCCGACCGCGCTGACCCACCCCGTGAGCACGTCGAGCACCAGCCCCGCGGCCAGCCCGACGACCGCCAGCACGACGAGAGAGAGCCACCGGCTCCGGGCGGTCGCTTCGGGTGCGCTGGTCGCCATGGTGCTGCGCGCAGTGTGACCGAGCAGCGCGCGCTGTCAAGTTCCCCGGGCCGCCGGCCGGCGGGCGGCGCCGCGGCCGACCGCGTCGCGGATCGCCTCCAGCTCCGCGGCCAGCTCCTCGGCCGGCGGGAAGTCGTCGTCCCGCTCCAGCATCGCGCCCGGGACCTCGACCCGCGCCGCCACCTCCTCCAGCAGGGCCAGCGCCGCCGGGTCCACGCGGTGGGCGTGCGTGTCGTGGTACGTCCCCTCCCGCTCCACCCCGCCCCCCACGTGCACGTACGCCAGGCGGTGCAGCGGCAGCGTGTCCAGGTACGCGAGCGGGTCCAGCCCGTGGTTGCGCGCGTTGGCGTGGACGTTGGACACGTCGAGCAGCAGCCGCGCGTCGGTCCGCTCCAGCAGCGCGGCCAGGAACTCCGCCTCCCCCATCCGCTCGTCCGGCCACTCCACCATCGCCGCGATGTTCTCCAGCGCCAGAGGCGCCGGCAGCGCCCGGCGCGCGGCCAGCACCTGCTCGGCCACCAGGTCCAGCGACTCGGGCGTGCGCGGCACGGGCAGCAGGTGGCCGGCCTCCAGGCCGCCCGCCCGCACGAACGCCACGTGCTCGCTGACCAGCGGCGCGGCTGCCCGCCCGGCCAGCGTGGCCAGCGCGTCCAGCCGCGCCGGGTCGAGCGGGTCGGTGCCGCCCAGCGAGAGCGAGACGCCGTGCACGACCACCTGGACGCCCCGCGCCCGCAGCTGCTCGACCGCCTCGGGCAGGGGCCGGGCGGGGTCGTGGTTCTCGGCCGTCAGCTCGACGAAGCCGAGCCCGGGGTGGCGGTCGATCGCCAGCGCCAGCTCCGGCCGCCACCCGATCCCCAGGCCGAGCGGGCCGAACCCGGACGCCGTCACCGCGGCCGGAAGTACGGCAGCCGGGGCTCGCCCTGGATCGCCACCTCGACGGGCATGCCCACGGTGACCCCGGCCGGCGCCACGTCCACCAGCCGCGTCATCATCCGCACGCCCTCGGCCAGGTCCACCAGCGCGACCACGTACGGGACCTCGTCCCGGTAGTCCGGCGGCGCCCGGTGCACGACCGTGAACGAGTGCACCACGCCGGCGCCGGACGCCTCCACCCACTCCAGGTCGGCCTCCATGCAGAACGGGCACACCGCTCGCGGGTAGAACACGTGCCGGCCGCAGCCCCGGCAGCGCTGGATGCGCAGCACGCCCTCGGCGACGCCGTCCCAGAACGGCCGCGTCACGGCGTCGGGGACCGGGAACGCGCGCTCGCTCACTGGCCCAGCACCACCGTCGCGGCCGACGAGAGCACGCCGCCCGTGCCGTTGGCGACCGCGACCCGCGCCCCCTCGACCTGGCGCGGCCCGCTCTCGCCCCGGAGCTGGCGGGTGGCCTCGATCAGCGTGAAGATGCCGTACATGCCCGGGTGGCAGTAGGACAGGCCGCCGCCGTTCGTGTTCATCGGGAAGTCCCCTCCCGGCGCCGTCCGCTGCCCGCTGACGAACGCGCCCGCCTCGCCGCGGCCGCAGAAGCCGAGCGCCTCCAGCGTGAGCAGCACCGTGATCGTGAAGCTGTCGTACAGCTCGACCACGTCCACGTCGGCCGGCGTCACGCCCGCCATCCCGAACGCCCGCGCCCCGCTGAGGGCGGCCGGCGTCGTGGTCAGGTCCGGCATGCTGCTGATCCCCAGGTGGGTGTGGCTCTCGCCGTGGCCCAGGATCCAGACCGGCGGCCTGGGCAGGTCGCGGGCCCGCTCGGCGGACACGATCACCACCGCGCCGCCGCCGTCGGTGACCAGGCAGCAGTCGAGCAGGTGCAGCGGCTGCGCGATCCAGCGCGAGGCCAGCACGTCCTGGATGGTGATCGGGTCGCGCATGAACGCCTTCGGGTTCAGGCTGGCCCACTTCCGGGTCGCGACGGCCACCTCGGCCAGCTGCTCCGCCGTCGTCCCGTACTCGTGCATGTGCCGGGTGGCGGCGAGGGCATACGGCCCGACCGGCGCCGGCAGGCCCCACACGCCCTCGAACTGGTACGTGCCCCGCACGCCGCCGCCCCGGCCCAGCGTCCGCGACGCGGCCGAGCGCTGCGTCGAGCCGTACGTGATCAGCGCCACCTCGCACAGGCCGGCCTGGATCGCCCGGTAGGCGTGCCCGGCGTGGACGACGAACGAGGAGCCGCCGACGTTGGTGCTGTCCGTGTAGCGCGGCGTGATGCCCAGGTACTCGCCGATCGCCATGGAGGGGGCGTACCCGTCGCCGCCGGCGGACAGGAGGGCGTCCACGTCCGCGAACGTGAGGCCGGCCTCGGCCAGCGCCTCCCGGGCCGCCTCGGCCTGGAGCTGCATGGCGGTCTTGGGCGCGACCTCGCCGAGGTCCGATTCGGCGACGCCCGCGATCGCCGCCACCCGGTCAGTGCTCACGGCATGACAGCGTAAGCGGTCCTGTGCTATGCCGTTGGCGTTCAGCGACCGCCCTGCCAACGGAGGTGTGCCATGCCGGTCAGGACCCCCAGCCTCGAGCAGCTGAGCGAGATCGCCCTGGAGTACGGCCTCGACCTGGACGAGGCCGACCTGGCGTCCTTCCAGGGCCTCGTCGCCGGCGTGCTGTCCAGCTACGGCCGGCTGGACGAGCTGGCCGAGCCGGCGCCGCCGGTGCGCCACCCGCGGACGCCCGGCCACCGGCCGCCGCCCGAGGAGAACCCCCTCAACGCGTGGTACTGGCGCTGCTCGATCCGGGGCGCGGCGCAGGGACCACTGGCGGGCAGGCGGGTCGCGATCAAGGACAACGTCGCGGTCGCCGGCGTGCCGATGATGAACGGCACGTCGGTGCTGGAGGGCTACGTGCCCGAGACCGACGCGACGCTCGTCACGCGCATCCTCGACGCGGGCGGCGAGATCGTCGGCAAGGCGGTGTGCGAGAGCCTCTGCTTCTCCGGCAGCAGCTTCACGTCCGACACCGGGCCGGTCCGCAACCCGCACGACCCCGCGTTCTCGGCCGGCGGCTCGTCCAGCGGCAGCGCGGCGCTGGTGGTGGCCGGCGAGTGCGACATGGCGATCGGCGGCGACCAGGGCGGCTCGATCCGCATTCCCGCCTCCTGGTCCGGCGCGTACGGGCTGAAGCCGACGTACGGCCTGGTCCCGTACACGGGCGCGTTCCCGATCGAGCTGACGCTGGACCACCTGGGCCCGATCGCGGCCACCGTGCGCGACGTGGCCCTGCTGCTGGAGGTGCTGGCCGGCGAGGACGGCCTGGACCCGCGCCAGCGCGACGTCCGCGTGGACCGCTACGTCGAGGCGCTGGACCGGGGCGCGTCGGGCCTCCGCATCGGCGTGGTGCGCGAGGGGTTCGGCCTGGAGGGCGCCTCGCAGCCGGACGTGGACGAGGCCGTGCGCGCCGCCGCCCGCCGGTTCGCGGCCGCCGGCCTGAGCGTCCGCGACGTCGAGGTGCCGATGCACCGCGACGGCTTCGCGATCTGGAACGCGATCGCGGTCGAGGGCGCGGCCATGCTGATGGTCCGCGGCAACGGGATGGGCACCAACTGGAAGGGCCGGTACAGCACGTCGCTGCTGGACGCGTACGCGCGCGGCCGGCTGGCCCGGGCGGACGACCTGTCGGACACGGTGAAGCTGGTGGTGCTGGCCGGCCAGTACCTGCAGGACGCGTATCACGGCCGCTACTACGCCAAGGCGCAGAACCTGGCCCGGTCGCTGACGGCCGCGTACGACGAGGCGCTGCGCGAGGTCGACCTCCTCCTCATGCCCACGATCCCGATGAAGGCGACCCGCCTGCCCGCGCCCGGCGCGCCGCGCGAGGAGCGGGTGGCCCGGGCGCTGGAGATGATCACGAACACCGCGCCGTTCGACGTCAGCGGCCACCCGGCGATGAACGTGCCCTGCGCCCGCTCGGAGGGCCTGCCGGTGGGGCTGATGCTGGTCGGCCGGCACTGGGAGGATGCCGCCGTGCTGCGCGCGGCGCACGTGTTCGAGCAGCTCGGCGTCTACTCGGTGCGCCCGGAACCCGTGGCCGTGTCGTCCGCGTAGGCCTCGTGCCAGGCGCCGACGGCCCACCGGGAGAGGAGCCCGAAGGCCCAGAAGGCGCCGAGGCCGAGGAGGCTGCCCAGGATCACCGCGGCGAACAGCTGCTCCGACGCCAGCCGGGCCCGGTACAGGTCGATCAGGATGCCGAGGCCCGGCTGGCCCTGCCGGAAGAAGAAGTCGCCGACGATCGCGCCGGTGACGCTGAGGCCGGCCGAGATGCGCAGGCCGGTCAGGATCGCGGGCAGCGCGGCCGGCAGCTCCAGGCGGACCAGGCGGCTGAGGCGGCCGGCGCGGTGGAGGGCGAACAGGTCGCGCAGGCCGCGGGGCACGGAGCGGAGGCCGAACAGCGTGTTGGCGACGATCGGGAACAGGGCGATCAGGACGCAGACCAGCACCCGGCTGCCGAGGCCGAACCCGAACCAGAAGCCGAGCAGCGGCACCATCGCCAGGATCGGCACGGTCTGGAGCACGACGGCGTACGGATACAGCGAGCGCTCCAGCCAGCGGGCCTGGCTCATGAGGATGCCCAGGGCGATGCCGGCCGCCGCGGCGATGGCCAGGCCGAGCGCCGCGACCTGCGTGGTGAGCCAGAGGCCGCCCAGCAGCTCGGCCAGGTGGGCGGGGTCCAGGAACCCGACCAGGAGCACGGCGTGCGGCGGCGGCAGCAGGAAGCGCCGCTCCGGCGACAGCACGAGCTCGGAGACCGCGTACCAGGCCGCGAGCGCGAGCGCCAGCACCGCGGCCGGCGGAAGCAGTCTCCTGAGTGGCCCCTCCCCCCCGGCGGGAGAGGAGGCGAGGTCGCGAGCGGGAGGGGGAGAAGCCTCGACGGACCGCCCCAGGAACCCCGCCACCTCCGCCACCGTCTCGGTGAACGCCCGCTCGTAGCGGAGCCCCGGCGCCCGCGGGTACGCGAACGGCACCGCCACGTCCGCCACCACCCGGCCCGGCCGCGGCGACAGCACGACCACTCGGCTGGCCACGAACACGGCCTCCGGCACCGAGTGCGTCACGAACAGCGCCGCGAACCGCCGCCGGGCATACAGATCGACCAGCTCCGTCGCCAGCTGCTGGCGGGTGAGGTCGTCGAGCGCGCCGAACGGCTCGTCGAACAGGAAGAGGTCGGGATCGCGCGTGAGCGCCCGGGCCAGCGACGCGCGCATCCGCATCCCGCCGGAGAGCGTGTGGGGCAGGCTGCCGGCGTGGCTGGCCAGCCCGACCAGCTCGATCGCCCGGTCGGCCCGCTCCCGGCGCTCGCCGGGCGCAACGCCGTCGAGCTCGCCGGGCAGCTCCACGTTGCCGCGGACCCGGCGCCAGGGCAGCAGCGTCGCGTCCTGGAACACGGAGCCGATGCGGCCGGTCGCCACCCGCGCCGCGCCGCCGCTCGGCTCCTCCAGGCGCGCGACGAGGCGCAGCAGCGTGCTCTTGCCGCACCCGGAGGGGCCCACGATCGCGACCAGCTCGCCCGCGGCGACGGCCAGGTCCACCCCATCCAGGGCCAGCGTGCCGTCGCCGTAGCGCTTGCGCACGCCCACGAGCTCCAGCACGACCCGGCCCAGTGTAGGCGGGTTGGAATGTGGCGCCGGCTGGTACGGTTCGATCGGCATGGTCAATGCACGGCTGCTGGCCGGCGCCGTGGTGGCGCTGGCGGTCGCCTGCGGCGGGGGTGCCAGCACGAGCCGCGCGCAGGTGGTCGTTCCACGGGCCGTGGCGGGCAGCAACCTCGATCTCCAGGGCGTCTGCCCGGCCACCGTGGTCGTCCAGATGAACTGGTACCCGCAGGCCGAGCACGCGGGTCTGTACCGGCTGCTGGGGGCCAGCCCGGCGGTGGACGCCAGCCAGAAGCGGGTGTCCGCGGAGCTGGTCGCGTCGGGCCGCGACACGGGCGTGAAGCTCGAGGTGCGGTCGGGCGGGCCGGCGATCGGGTTCCAGCAGGTGTCCGCCCAGCTCTACCTGGACCCGTCGATCACGCTGGGCGTGGTGGCGACCGACGAGGCGGTCCAGAACGCGAAGGACCACCCCACGCTGCAGGTGATGGCGCCGATGGACCTGAACCCGCAGGTGATCCTGTGGTCGCCGGCCAAGCACCCGGACTGGAAGTCGATCGTGGACATCGGCCACTCCAGCGCGACCGTCCTCTACTACGGCGGCGCCACGTACATGGAGTACCTGGTCGGCGCGGGCGTCCTCAAGCGGTCCCAGGTGGACGGCTCGTACGACGGCACGCCGAGCCGGTTCGTCGCCTCGGGCGGGACGGTGGCGCAGCAGGGCTACGCGACGAACGAGCCGTACCTGTACAGCCACGAGCTGCCGGCGTGGAACAAGCCGATCGAGTTCCAGCTCGTGCACGACACGGGCTACCCGATCTACCCGGACGCGTTCGCGATCCGCTCGGCCGACCGGACCCGTCTCGCACCGTGCCTGCGCAAGCTGGTGCCGATCCTCCAGCAGTCCACCGCGGACTACGTGCGCGACCCGGGCCCGACGAACCGGGCGATCGTGGGCATGGTCCACGACCTGAACGCGGCCCAGGACTACACGCTGGCCAGGGCGACCTACGCGGCGGACGAGATGAAGAAGCTGGCGATCATCTCGAACGGCTCCAACCGCACGCTGGGCGACTTCGACATGGCGCGCGTCCAGAAGACGATCGACGTCGCCGGCCCGATCTTCGCCCGCGCCGGCAAGCCGGTCCCGAACGTTCTCCGCCCGGAGGACGTCGCGACGAACGAGTTCATCGACCCGAGCGTCGGCCTGCCGGGCTGAGCCCGCGTCAGCGGCCGGGCCAGCCTCGCTGGCGCATGATCGAGCCCGCGATCTGCTTGCGGGAGTGGACCCCCAGCTTGCCCCGGATCCGCTCGACGTGGCCCTCGACCGTCCGCTCCGCGATGACCAGCCGCTCCGCGATGCGGCGGTTCGTCCAGCCCTGCGCGACCAGGTCCGCGATCTCCAGCTCCCGCGCCGTCAGGCCCCCCGGCGCCGGCCGCTCCCGGGCCGGCCCGGTGCTCCGCACCACCGGCACCTCCGTCATCACCGGCAGGAACTGCCGCGCGAACCGGATCGCCTCGTCGAACGACATCCGCTCGCCCTCGGCCCACGCGGCCTCGGCCAGCTCCCCCGCCGTGACCCGGGCCGGCCCCAGCACCACCGTGTCCAGCAGCTCGCGCCAGCGGGGGGCCAGCTGCGACCGGATCGACGCCCGCAGCGCCGACGCCGCCCCGCACAGCCGCAGCGCCCGCAGCGGCTCCGCGTCGGCCACCGCCAGCGCCGCCATCGCGTCCAGCGTCGCCGCCGTGCCGTACTGGTTGCGGAGTCGGGCGAAGATCTCCAGGTCCCACGCGAGCCACCGGACCGCCGTCTCGGCGTCTCCGTCCAGCACCGCGATGATGCCCAGGAACAGCGCGGCGCGGCCCCGCGGGCCGTCCGGCCCGCGCGTCTGCCGCGCCACCCGCTCCAGGCTGGCCCGCGCCTCCGGCAGCTCGCCCGCCTGGAGCAGCAGCTCCCCCAGCCCGACCAGCGCCTCCATCCGGACCAGCTCGTCCATGCTGGACTCGAGCGCCCCCTCGAAGCGGCGCCGGCCCGCCTCGTAGTCGCCCTGATAGGTGTGGATCGACCCGAGCAGCGTCAGCGTCCAGTCCCGGTCCACCACCTCACCGAGCCGGTCGAACAGCCCCAGCGCCTCCTCGCAGAAGCGCTGCGCCGCGGCGTAGTCGGCCTGCCAGGCGACGATCCGCGCCACCGCCAGCAGCGCCCAGGCCCGCTCGGGCGCGGTCGCCGGCGTCGCCGACAGCGCCCCCTCCAGCCAGGCCCGGCCCTCGATGTAGTGGCCGCGCGTGACCCAGAACCACGCGAGCGCGCCCGCCATCCGGAGGCCGGCCGCGGCGTTGCGGGCCCGGTACCAGGCGAGCGCGATGCGCAGGTTGTCGAGCTCCGCCTCCAGCCGGGCCAGCCAGCCTGCCTGGTCCTCGCTCCGCTCGGCGCGCTCGGACGCCTCCGCCAGCGCCAGGAAGTGCGCGGCGTGGCGCTCGCCGGCGGCCGCCTGCTCGCCGCTCTCCGCCAGGCGCTCGGCCGCGAAGTGCCGGATCGGCTCCAGGAGGCGGTAGCGGGCCGGGCTGCGCTGGAGGTCCACCTGCAGCAGCGACCGCTCCACCAGCCGCAGGACGAACGCGCCGACGTCGTCCGGCCGCACGCCGTCCCCCGCGCAGATCGCCTCGCAGGCGGCCAGGTCGAAGCCGCCGCCGAACACCGCCAGCCGCCGGAAGACGCGCCGCTCCTGCTCGTCGAGGAGCTGGTGGCCCCAGTCGAGCGCGGCGTGCAGCGTCCGGTGGCGGCCGCTGGCGTCCGGGCGGCCGTCCCCCGACAGCAGGCGGAAGCGCGCGTCCATCCGGGTGAGGACGTCGTGGACGGACATCGCCTCCATCAGCGCCGCCGCGAGCTCGATGGCCAGCGGGATGCCCTCCAGGCGCCGGCACACGTGCGCCACCGCGTCGGCGTTGGCGGCCTCGACCGCGAAGCCGGGGCGGACCAGCCGGGCCCGGTCCTCGAAGAGGAGGACCGCCTCGCTGCCGCCATTCAGACGGCTGGCGGGCGCTCTCCGGCCCGGCACGCTCAGCGGCGCGATCCGCCACACGACCTCGCCCGGCACGCGCAGCGGCACCAGCGACGTCGCCAGCACGCGCACGCGCGGGCAGCGGCGGAGCAGCCTCTCCACCAGCTGCGCGCACGCGGCGACCAGGTGCTCGCAGTTGTCCAGCACCAGCAGCAGCGACCGCTCGCCCACGTGGTCCACGAGCGTGTCGGCGAGATCCTCCCCCGCCCGCTCCGACACGCCCAGCCGGGAGGCCACCTCCTGGGCCAGGAAGTCCTCGTGGGTCAGCGCGGCCAGGCCGATGAAGTGGGCCAGGCCACCG
>Ga0070717_10003693_pt1 | contig 10997 bp, 9 predicted proteins | sample LARL113metaG_FD_71366 | JGI IMG/M metagenome (GOLD analysis project Ga0070717, IMG submission 71366) | Corn, switchgrass and miscanthus rhizosphere microbial communities from Kellogg Biological Station, Michigan, USA - LAR L11-3 metaG | ecosystem: Host-associated > Plants > Roots > Rhizosphere ...
GCATCGGGCGCGTGTGCGCCAGCTACGGGAACGCGAGACGAAACTAGTCCAACTGGTGGACGAACGCACAGCCGAGTTGCGTCAATCGCGCGACCAACTCGAGGTGCGAGTGGAAGAGCGCACGCGCGACCTGGTGGACCTCAACCATTCGCTTGAAGGAGAGATCGTAACGCGGACCATCGCGGAGCGAAAGGCAGAGGCGGCCAACCGCGCGAAAACCGAATTTCTCTCGAACATGAGCCACGAGATTCGCACCCCCATCAACGGCATCATGGGTATGACGGATCTGACACTCTCGACAGACCTTTCCGGAGAACAGCGCGAATACCTGGAGATTGTCCGGACATCCACGGACTCGCTGCTGGCGGTAGTGAATCACATTTTCGATTTCTCCCAGATGGAGGCGCGCAAGCTCACGCTTGAACGAGTGCCGTTCCGGCTCTCCGATTGCCTGTCCGAGATCGAAAGAGAGACCAGTCTGCGAGCGCGGGAGAAGAACCTGCTATTGAGCATCAGCGCGGCATCCGGAGTTCCGGATCGTTTACTTGGCGATCCCGCGCGGCTGCGCCAAATTTTTTTGAGCCTGCTCGACAATGCCGTGAAATTCACGCAGCGGGGTAGCGTCTCAATGCGCATCGCGGCCAAAGAGGTCTCAGCTTCGGAAGCGCTATTGCATTGTTCGGTGGCGGACACGGGTATCGGCATCCCGAGCGATAAGCAAGAGGCCATTTTCCAGGCGTTCGCGCAAGGCGACACATCGAATACCCGCAAATTCGGGGGTACCGGTCTAGGTCTGGCGATTTCCTCGCGGCTCGCCCGTATGATGCAAGGCGATCTCTGGGTGGAAAGCGAACCTGGTAAAGGCAGCACGTTCTATTTCACGGCACGGCTTGGCGTCCCGCCCGAATCCGAGCCCGGGGAAACGGCGGATCTCTCTGCTGACTTGTCTGTGGTATCGCACTAAACCGCTCGGCCCAGAGGCCCCCCGGTCGCGGCTCGGTCCCGCAATATACTAGGCTCGATGCTTTTCTGTATTCTTTTGGCAGCCGCGCTGGTGGAGCGTCCGGCAATTGTCGGGGTCGCCCACATTGCGCTCGAAACCGACGATCTATCCGCCGCGCGGAAATTCTACGGAACAGGCCTTGGTTTCGAGGAACCTTTCCAATTCGACAAAGCGGCCTTCTTCAAGGTCAATGACCATCAGTACATTAAAGTCTCCGCCGAATTGAAGAGCGAGACACAGGACCGGCTTTCACACATCGCGTTTGAGACCACCGATATCCGGAAATTGCGCGATTATCTGGCGAGCCGCGGTGTTACTGTGCCTGCCACGCTAAAACCCGATCCGGACGGCAATCTAACAATGATGCTTGAAGACCCGGACGGGCACCACGTCGAGTTTGTCCAATACATGCCAGGCTCGCTGCTCAGCCGCAATTTCGGAAAGTTTCTTGGAGCTGGCCGCGTTTCTACTCGCATGATTCATGTCGGCGTCACGGTCAAAGACCGGGCGGCGGCGGATCGCTTCTACAAAGACATTCTGGGTTTCAAGATGACCTGGTATGGCGGCAAGAACGACACGGAAGTGGATTGGGTAGACATGCGCGTTCCGGAAGGCACGGACTGGCTGGAGTACATGTTGAACGTACACAATCCGACTCCAAAGCAGCTAGGCGTGATGCATCACCTGGCGCTCGGCGTGGACAATATTCAGGCCGGGTATCGCACCGTGCTCGAGCGCGGCGTGAAACCGCCGCAGCCTCCGAAGATTGGCCGCGACGGCAAATGGCAGCTCAATCTCTACGATCCGAACTTCACGCGCGCGGAATTGATGGAGCCGAAGCCGGTCGAAAAGCCGTGCTGCTCGCCGATTCTCGATCTCCCCATCGGCAATGCCCAGTAAACCGCTCGAAGAACTGCTTGCGCTGGCCGCTCAAGCTCGCGTGTACGACTTGAGTTTCGATTTGCACGCCGGCGTCCCGCATTTCCCGACCCATCCGCCGTTCGTATTCGGCTTGACCAAACGGCACGGTGAGGTTGTCCTGGATCTCCCCGACGGCCGGATCGCGAGTTCTTCGGCGGATGCGATCTCCACGGGAACGCACGTAGGAACACATCTGGACGGGCTCGGCCACTTTTCCTGCAATGGGATGCTATTTGGCGGCGCGCCCGCTTCGGCCCAGTCGTATGAAACAGGATTGGAGACGCACGGCGTCGAGACAGTAGCTCCGATTTCGCGGCGCGGCGTCTTGCTCGATGTCGCGCGGCTCGAAGGTGTTCCAAGCTTGCCGAAGGAGTTCGCGATCGGCCCGCGGCACCTCGAAGCTGCGTGCGAACGCCAAAAAATCGAGATTCGCGCCGGTGACGTGGTGCTGCTGCGCACCGGTTGGACCCGGCATTGGCCCGATCCGGCGGCGTACGTCATGGGCGGCCGCGGAAGCGCGCCCACTGGACCGGGCCCGGAAATCGAGGGCGCCCGCTGGCTGAGCGGGCGGCACATTTTTGCTACCGGCTCCGACACGCTGGCCTATGAAAGAGTGCCCTCGGCCATGCCGGTGCACGTGCATTTGCTGGTCGAAAGCGGCATTCACATTATCGAAGTGCTCGACTTGGAAAAGCTCGCCGCGGAGAGTGTTTCCGAATTTCTGTTTGTGGCGCTGCCGCTCAAAATTCGAGGCGCCACGGGCTCGCCCGTCCGGCCCATCGCGCTAGTGGTGTGACCGCACGACCCGGTAAATATCCGCGCCGTACCTATTGACTTTCGAAAGACCCATGCCGGAGATGGCGAGTAATTCCGCACTGGTTGCCGGACGACGCGCGGCGATCGCACGCAGCGTCTTGTCGCTAAAAATCGCGAAGGCCGGCACGGCAAGTTTTTTCGCTTCGGCCACGCGCCAAACCCGCAGCGCCTGCTCGAGAGCCGGGTCGACATCGGCCGGCAACTCGTCTTCCTCTTTCCGCTTGGCGCTTTTCTTTTCTTTCGCGCGGCGCTTTCCGGGCGCCGGCTCTTCCCCGTTCTTCATCAGAAATTCGAGGGCGGTGCTTTCGTCGGCTTTCACACCAGCCTGGGTCAGCCGCACGCTTCTGTAAGGAATGCGCCTACCCTCGGCTTCGAACGTACTCTCAACAAGCTGCAGCAGACCCGACCGCGCCATGGCTCCGAGCACTTCTTCAAAGCCATTGCGGTTGATATCCCCATTGGCGCAGACCTCGGCGTGGAGTTTGCCGCTCGATTTCGGACCTCCTGCGCGCAATGCCTTTAAGACGCGGAATATGACCGTCCGTTCTTTCCCGCTGGGCGCGCGGAATTTCTGCGCCGCGCATTCGGCGGGGGCGCAGAAATCGCAAATACCGCAGGAATTCTGCTCGTCGGCGCGATCGCCGAAGTGGCGTACAAGGCTGGCCATACGGCAATCGGAGCTGGCGGCGTAGCGGATCATAGTTTCGAGCTGCGCGGCTTTGTGCTCGGCCTGCGCGACATACAGATCACGCCAACGCGCATCCCCGCGGGTGATTCTCTCGTCGTAATCGAGCAGCGCGCCGCCGTGTGTCCAGAGTTTTTCGAGCGCCTTATCGAACAGGTCGGCCGCCAGAGTAAGCCGCCCTTGCAGCGCCGCTTTTTCGAGTGGCTGCGCCGTCAAGCGCGCATAGATTTCATCGAGCACATCCACTTCCGGATAATCGCGCTCGAAAAAGAAATCGTGGGTGCGGCGATCTGCGTAGGATTGCATCAGGAGCGCGCGGCTAGGAGCGCCATCGCGGCCCGCACGGCCGACCTCCTGGTAGTAGCCCTCCAGGCTTCCTGGTAAAGCGGTGTGCATCACGGTGCGCACGTCGGGTTTATCGATTCCCATCCCGAACGCGATGGTTGCGGTCATGACTTCGATTTTGCCGTCGAGAAAATCCTGTTGTACGCGCGCGCGATGCGCGGCGTCGAGCCCCGCGTGATAAGCGGCGGTCGGGCACTGTGCGCTCAGCTCAATAGCCAGCGCCTCGGTCTGCTTACGAGTGGGAGCATAGATAATCGCGGGACGGCGCGCCCGATCTTGCAGGAAGGCGCACACCAGCGCGGAGCGTTCTGAATGCGGCACTTCCACGATTTCGATCGCCAGATTCGAGCGCCGGAATCCGTGAATGAATCGGGCCGGTTTCTCGAGGCCGAGTTGCTCAACGATATCGCCCTGGACGCGCGGCGTGGCGGTGGCCGTGAGCGCGATTACGGGCGCGGGCCGCAGCAGAGGCAGACGCTGGCCAAGCATCCGGTAATCGGGGCGAAAATCGTGTCCCCACTGCGAAATACAATGCGCCTCGTCTACGGCGATGAGAGTCGGCTTGCGTTTTGCCAACATCTCGGGAAAGCCGGTGACGCGCAGACGTTCCGGCGCAATATACAGGAATTGCAGCTTGCCTTCGAGGTAATCGAAGCAAGCCTGGCGCGAGGCTTGCCGGCCGCGGCCACAATGAATTCTCTCGACCGCGAAGCCGAGCGCCTTCAACTTCGCTACCTGGTCCTCCATCAGCGCGATCAGAGGGCTGATGACGAGCGTGGTTCCACCGCGGGCGATGCCAGGCAATTGATAGCAGAGCGATTTGCCCGAGCCGGTGGGCATGATCAGCAGAACATCGCGCGAGCCGGCCACTGCCTGGCACACCGCTTCCTGGTTCGGGCGGTACGAAGAAAATCCAAACGCCGAGTTCAGTAGGCGGTCGAGATTGTTCCGGAGCTGCCCTTCAGCTTCCGTGATCGTGGACATGAGTCGCATCGGCCGCCATTCGACACGGAGTAGCAGAGAGAACGCACGGGATGTGCTCGAATTGGATGGTGCTGTGCCGGATGCCGAACGTACACAGGACTTCATTGATGCGCTTGAGAATCGCTTCGCTTTCGGAATGCGACATGTCTTCGATCAGCACATGCGAGCTGAGCGCGTGCGTATGCGAACCGAGACTCCAGATGTGCAGATCGTGAACGTCCTGCACGCCGTCCACCTGGCTCATCGCCTGAGTAACCCCGCGCAGTTCCAGACCACGTGGCAATCCCTCGAGCAGGATATTCAGCGACTCGCGCACGATGTCCCAAGCCGTGTAGACAATCAGGATGCCGAGGGCGAAAGAAAGCAGCGGATCGATATAGAGCCAGCCGGTGTAGTGGATCGCGATCGCGCCCAGGATAATGGCGCCCGCGCCCACGGCATCCCCCAGCATGTGAATGAAGGCGGCCCTGAGATTGAGATCGCCGCGTGCGCGCCGATTCAAGCCGAGCATGATCGCAGCGTTGAGAATCAACGCGGCCGCGGCGACCCAGATCATCATCCGATCGTCCACCGGCTGCGGATGGATGAGCCGCGCGATCGCCTCCCAAAAAATGACCAGCGAGATTACAATCAACGTTGCCGCATTCAGGAAAGCGGCCACCACGCCCGCGCGCTGGTACCCGAATGTTTTGATTTGGTCGGCCGGCTTCGCTTGCAGGTAGTAGCCAATCGCCGCGAGCAGCAGGGCCAAGGCGTCGGTAAAGTTATGACCGGCATCGGAAAGCAACGCCAAGCTGCCGGAGCGCACTCCGGCGTATACCTCGAAAATGGTAAACGCGAGAGTGGCGCACAGCGATACGCGAAGAATCCATCCCGTGGCGCCGGAGTGATCGTGATGATGGTGACCCACGCTCTACCTTCACTGTACGACAGCCTTCAGGAGGATGGCTGAAAGCAGGCAAAAGGGCTGTTGAGTTTGGATGTTTGCGACTTGCGTTCTAATTGTCCCCCATGCGCGTTATATATCCTTCTGACACCCCTCAGGTCTACGGTTACGGAGCCTGCGGTGCGGGAGCGGTACCGAAGACAATTTGCAGTTAGCCCTTGATTAGTCGGGAACCCATTCCAACAGATCGCCGCGCTGGCAGTTCAGTTCCTGCCAGAGCACGTCCAGCATTGTGAATCGAACCGCCCGCGTTTTGTTTGTTTTCAGTACAGAGAGGTTCGCTAACGTAAGTCCTATTCGCCCCGGCCATTTCCGTGAGCGTAATCCCCCGTCCCAGTAACACGCCATCCAGCTTGAGATGTATCGCCATGGGTCAGATGGTGAGAGATTGATCTTCTTGCAGCCGCACTCTCTATCGAAAGACCTCCGCGATCACCAGAATGGCGAGGCCGCTCGCGCCACTCTGGCTCATTCAGCGTAGATGCTCTTCACGAAATTCGTGAGATTGTTTATGGGCCAGTCTACATACTTTGTCTTGAACTCGGTGGTGAGACGCCTGCCGGCCTCATCGACGTTGACGCCCTGCCCCTTGAGGTCGAGAGCCCTCCTCTGCAGATCGACAATAAAGGCCTTCTCTTGCGCCACCAGCGAACCGTCACCTATGGCGCTATGATCGGGCAGCACGTGGACCGCACCAAGCTTCTCCACGTGATCGAGTACTGCGATCCAGCTTGAGGGTGTACCGCCTTCACGGAAGATGTTTGGCACGACCTTGTTCTGTACGACATCACCTGAGATCAAGGTCTTGTCGGGCTCGACAAAGATCAGCTCATCTCCCTTGGTATGCGCCCCGCCGTACCACAAGACGCGCGCTGTCACTCCGCCTCCGAGATCGAGTTTTCGCTCATTGTCGAAGGTCTCGTCCGGAGGACGCAATTTGACGTTGGCGAGCAGTTCTCTTTGCTGGTCGTTGCGGCTCGCGAACAGATCGATGATCTCCTCTCCGTGCTTATCCATTTCGTCCTGCTGCACTTTATCCCGGATCAGGATGGTCCCGGGCGGAAATCCTGGCTCGCCCGCCGCATGCTCCGGATGAAAGTGTGTTGTTGTGAGATAAAGCTTGTTATTGGGCGCAAGCTGTTTCACCACTCTCGTAACCGTGGCACCATTGCGCGGCCCCAGACCGGTATCGACTACCAGCGTTCCATTCGCGCCCACGACGATGCCGATGTTGGGAAAGCCCATGATCGCCCACACGTGGTCCGACACCTTCACCGTGTTTTCGCTGAGAATGGGTTGGTTTTGCGCGGAAGCCGCCGCCGCGATCACAAGCCACAGCGCCAGCAAGGACGTGATGATCTGCATGTAGTAAGTTGTACTACGTCTAGCTAGCACCTCGGGTGCGAAGGCGAATGCAAATTCTCCCGGCACCTCCACTCCCGACAGGATTCAAACTGATAGATCATGACTGACGGCGCACTGGACGTCTACTCGAACATCCTGGACTTCCGCCGTCGGACTCAACCGCAGTGAAGTATAGCGCGTTTTACAGAAACATTCTCCCGAAGCGGCCGGAGGGCACCCGGAGAAAACGTTCGCTCCACTCCAACATCCCGCTAGTTCGGATTCTGTGGCTTCTCGCCAGGCCGATAGAGCGAAGGCGTCTTCTTTTTCTTATCGTCTTCAGTCTGGGCCGCCTGCTTGCGTTCTTTCACTTCTTTCGCCGGCATCATTGCGTCGCGCGCTTTCTTTTCCTTGCTGTCCTCGGCAGCCAATTCCGCGCTTCGCTTGGCGGAATCCTGCATGGAAAGTTCCCGGCTATCCGTTGTCGTGTCGATGGCTTCGGTGAGCACAAACTTGTAGCGGTCCAGATCTTTCGGATCGGCGTCTTGAATCTTTGTCAACTTACCCAAAAAATCTTTTTCGGCGTTCAGCACCAGCAGCATGCCTTTGTCGATCGGCTTATTGCGCCGCAGGGCATCGTCGGCAACCGAATCCATCGCTTCGATGATTCGGCTGTAGTCTTCCAGATTGTCATGGATGAAGATGCTGCGCCCCGGCTTTTCTTTGGCCACATATTGCTCGATAAGATCCATGCGCGTCTGCGCAAAGTGAATGTAGAGCTGCAACCTGTCGTTTGGATCCTGCGCTTCGCGGATTTGGGCGACCTCGTTAGGCGTCAGGAAATCGCGATCCTGAGCCATGCAGAATGATGCTGCACAACAGAACAGAAGGCAAAATCTCACTTCCGCATGACTCCGTTCAGCAGCTGATCGTGAATTTCATCGAGCTTGCGGCTTGTGTATTCGGCCCAGCCACGCTCTTGAATGCCCATGTTATTCACGAGATCGGAAAGCCGGCGCTGCAGATACGCCACCTTCAGTTCAGCCTTTTTGTAAGATCTCGATTTGTTCGCGGCGGCGAGCGAATCAAGGCACGCGTTTAGAGCTTTCGTCATGCTTTCGAGATCGGCGTCTCCCTTGGAGATCTGACCCTTGCCATACGAGCTCTGGGCATTGTCAAACAACTCGTCCGCAAACCCAAGCGCCATTTCCGAGCGCTTGGCCGGATCGTGCTGCAATTTGAGTTCCGCCAGAAACGACTGGCCCGGCACGGCCCCGGCAAACGCCAGGATTAACGCACTCAACCCAAACACTTTGATCGGCACTAGCGACTGGCCTCCTTCTCCAGAATCCTGCTGCGCTGCCGCGCCACGAACTCCTGGTCGGGGTGCTTGCCCTGGCTCAACTCCAAGAATCGTTGGTAGCTGGCCAGCGCCGGTTTCACTTGATGAAGCTTATCGAGCACCATGGCACGGTAATAAAGATCGCCCGCAGTGTCTGCATTCAAATTATGCACCTTATCGAGGGCCGCCAGCGCCTGGGGATATTGCTCACCCAGTACCAGGACGCTGACGGCCTCATTCCACGCGGGCACGGAATCGGGTTTGAGACGGGCGGCGGCGAGAAATTCATTGGCGGCGGCTAAGTAGTCACGTTTATCCCGGTGAATACGGCCCAGCGCCATACGCAGGTCGAAATCGTTCGGATCGCTCGCGAGCGCCTGTTCGAGAAGAGGCTTGGCGGCGTCGGCTTGGCTGCTCTGTAGATAAGCGGTGGCGAGCGCGAGCCGATTGGCCGCAGTGGGTGAAAGGGCTACAGCGGCCTGGAATTCGGGTACAGCCTCCGCCGGGCGTTTTGCCGCGAGGTAGAGGCGGCCGGATTCTTCGCGCGCGCTGGGATCGTTGGGAAACTCTTTCAAGAGCGCCAGGGCACGATCCTTTTGTTGGGCGTTCGAGAACGCCGCGGCGATTTCGAGAAGATACGATTGGAGCGCAGGGTCAAGCGCCACGGCCTGGCGATAGTGAGTGAGCGCCTCGTCTAGTTTCGCTTGGCGCATCAGGCTCTGGCCCAATCCCAGTTCCGCGACGGCTTCGTTGGAATCGATAGCCAGCGCCGCGCGATAGGCGTCGGCGGCGCCCGGGAAATCCCCCGATGCCAGCAGCGCGTCACCAAGATAGCGTTGTGGACGCGCCTGCGTGGGACGTTGCTTGGCGGTGTCGCGCAACAGTGGTGCCGCCTCGGCGGGATGCTTGCGGCGCAATTCCAGAATCCCCAGATTCAGCTCCGCCTCATAGAGTCCCGGCTTGAGCTCGAGCACTTTCTGAAAATGGGCGCTTGCCTGGTCATCTTCCTTCAACGCCGTTTCCGCCAGCGCGAGGTTGAAAAAGGCCGAGTAATCGCGAGCGTCGACGGCGGCAAGGTCCGAGAAGATTTGCTTGGCTTGCTGGTAGTCCTTACGGTCGAGCGCCGCGAGGCCGGCAGCCTGCGAATCCGTCGCCGCGGGCGCCGTCAAGGCGATGCCGAACAAGAAGAGACAGAGCAAGTCGTAAACCCTTCCCGATTACTATATTATCCGCGATTATTCGAGCTTTCTGCGTTTCTGCGCTGCAGAGACGGCTTCGCGGCGGAGATGAGTCAAATTGATGCCTTCCATCACTATTGCTATAAGACCCACCAGAATCAACGGAATGGTGAGGACGGCCCACAGAATTAGAGAAAATCCCCTGACGCGGTCCCCCGCTATGCCAAGCATGCTAAGGATATGCACTGTGACCCACTGGAAGGAGCCGAGATTCCCGGGCGCTTGCGGAACAATGCTACTGAGCCTCAGCAGCACCATCATGACAAAACTAGCGGTCCAGGGAATCGTCAGCCGATACGCATGCACCGTCGCATAAATGGGCACAAATTGTGCTAGCAGGTAACAGCCGCTCACCAGAAAAGAGAAATACAAATATCGCGAGTGCCCGATGAGACGCAAGTCGTCGATGAGCGTGTCGAACCAGCGAGGCCAAGAAAGTCCAAATACCAAGCCCAGAGATTGTTTTTTGGCGTACATGGCGTACGCGAGAATCATAGCCGCCACGACAAGCAATAGCCCAATGAAATAGCCGCCCTTAAGTAAAAGTCCGGGCATCTTGCCCATGTGTAGCGCAAGGAAAAAGCAGATCATAAGCCACACGCCATCGAAGATGCGTTCGATTAACGCCGAGGCAAAGCTGACCGAGAGCGGCAAGCGCGCCGATTTCGCAAGAAGAAAGCAGCGAATAAGCTCACCGGGCCGAAACGGAAAGACTTCGCTGGCAAAAAGACCTACGTAGACCGCTTCGACCGCCTGTGCGTAAGGTATGCGCGCGACTGGCTTCAGCAATAGCTTCCACCGCCAGCCGTGTAACAAGTAGAGACAAGCGTCGCAAATTACGGCAACGCTGACCCAGTGCCATTGCATGTGCTGCACTTGTCGCCAAATCTGGTGGAGGTCGGCTCCCTTCAGCACCAACATCATGCATATAAGGGAAAACAAATTGGTGATGATGAGGATAGCCCAAGCTCTGAGCCGCTTCGTGCGTTCGACACTGATCCCCGCCTCCCGCACGTCTATCCCCAGCATCATCATAAGCCCTAAACGTACAGGCCCATGGCGCGTTTGGCCTTGCGCACGGTATCGGCGGCGATCGGCAAGACACGATCGCGCCCGTCCGTTAGCACCCTATCGATGTATCCCGGCTCGGCGGTAATTTCGCGGAAACGTTTCTGGATTGGCTCGAGCCGCGCAATTACAGCATCGGCAACGCGCTTCTTGAAATCTCCGTATCGCATTCCGTCCACGCTCTCGCCGGTAATCGAAGCATCGCACGCCTGACCAATGGCGAGCAGATTGGCGATGCCGGCTCCCATGCGCTGGCTGTCTACCGCCGGATGCGAATCGGTTGTGGCACGCGCGATCTTTTTCTG
>Ga0070717_10003694_pt1 | contig 10995 bp, 6 predicted proteins | sample LARL113metaG_FD_71366 | JGI IMG/M metagenome (GOLD analysis project Ga0070717, IMG submission 71366) | Corn, switchgrass and miscanthus rhizosphere microbial communities from Kellogg Biological Station, Michigan, USA - LAR L11-3 metaG | ecosystem: Host-associated > Plants > Roots > Rhizosphere ...
CTATCGGGCGGCACCGGCGCCAACAGCGGCCTCGGAAATGCGCCCATCTGGGCCAACGGCCAGCGCGATACGTCGAACAGTTTTCTCCTCAATGGGATCGACGCCAGTAACTTGTTCAACGGCAAGAGCACCAGCCAGGTTCCCTCTGCGCGCGTGATTAACAGCACTGGTGTGTCCTCGAGCACCGGCGCGGGAGGTGTGATTCAGACCCTGGCGTCTGTCTATCTTTCCATCGGCAATGCCATTCCCACTCCGGCCCCCGAAACGCTCCAGGAGGTCCGCGTAAACGCCTCGATGTACGACGCACAGCAGGGCTCCACTTCCGGTGCCCACATTGATATGAGCACCGCGTCCGGCACTAATGTTTACCATGGCTCGGGCTACTTCCATCGCGGCACAGACTGGATCAACGCCGCCCCGTTCTTCTTCAATCAGGATGAGGATATTCCCCAGGCCAACAAGGTGCCGCAACTGCACCGCTGGTCCCTCGGGGGCAATGCCGGCGGCTCCATCATCAAGGACAAGCTCTTCGCGTTTCTCTCCTATCAGCACCTCCACGTCTCCGACCAGGAAATCGGAGACACGCTCACCGACGTTCCCGTCGGCCTGAACGACACCAACCGCGATGCTGGGGGCCTGGCAACGCTGGCTAACAACTCTTTCAGCGATATCAACGGCAACACCATTACCGCGGCGGAGATCGATCCCATCGCGCTGGCCCTGTTCAATGCGCCTTCGCTTCCGGGCGAGCCCGGAAAGTGGCTCATTCCGAACGACGCCCGGAAGGGTTTACCGCCCACGGTCAACAACATCTTTAACGCTTTCCTGCCCGGCACCGGCAGGTTCAAAGCGGACATGGCGGTCGCCGATCTCGACTACAATGCCACCCAAAAAGACACGCTCGCGTTGAAGTACTTCTATCAGCACGATCCGGCTATCGCGCCTTACTCCTACTCCAGTGTTCCCGGATTCTCTGAACACCTCGATGCCGGAGCCCAGGTGATCTCGATCATCAATACCCTCACTCTCAAAAGCAATCTAAGCACCACGCAGACCATGGGCTTCATTCGCGAGAAGATCTGGGGCACCAATGAACAGGCATTCGGGCCCGATTCCATTCCCGGAGGATCGGCCGGCACAGCGTCCATGAATGTCTTCGGTTCCAGTTATTTCCCGGGCATTTCCATCTACAACGTGCTCGGTGTCAACCAGCCGCAAGGCACGTCCACCGCCATTTTGAACATCGGCCCCAACGCCGAAGGACAGGCGCCGAACACCGGCGTGTTTCAGAACCGCTTTTCTCCCTCCGGCAATGCCATCTGGATGCTCGGCAAACACACCGTGAGCTTTGGCGCAATGTACGGCTATACGCAACTCAACACCATCGACAAGCGCACCGGCAAGGGCACGGTTGCCACCGACGACTTCAGCCAGTTTGTGCAGGGCCAGGTCTCACCCGGCAGCTCGTCCACCGGGTTCTACGTGAGTTCGTTTCTCCAGGGCGACGCGAACCGTTACTATCGCGCCAACCAGCTCGGCACTTATGTCCAGGACAAATTTCAGATCACCCCGTCTCTTTCGCTCACCGCGGGAGTTCGCTATGACTGGGACGGCGGTCTCACGGAGAAATACGGCCGGCTCTTCAATTTCGATCCGGCAACCTATAAGTACAACGCCGGCACAGATACAATTGAGAACTCCGGACTTATCATCGCCGGCAACAATGCTAATGGCACACGGGGTGTAAGTTCCACGACCCTTACGGGCCGGCAATGGGGCATCGCTCCCCGCGTGGGAGCCGCTTGGCAGCCGGGATTCTTCCACAACAAGGTTGTCATTCGCGCCGGCGGCGGCATGTATTACGATCGCGGCGAACTCTTCAGCTACTTCTCGCCCGGATATGCAATCGGCACTGTGACCGGCGGTCCCTTCGGCGTGAATCAGCAACTGCCCTTCGTCAACGCCTCAAGCTGCCCCGTCAGGACTCAATATTATTATTTGGGTTACATTCCAACCTGCGGCGGCACCGCCGATGAGGGCAACCTTGAAAATCCCTATGGCACATCGCTGCTGCCTCCGCCGAATGACCCCAAAGCTTCGGACCTGAACAATTATCTGCCCAACGCGGCCAGCATCCTGGACTTTGGCCGCCCTGTGTCCCTGGGCGTCTACGGCCGCAAAAACAAGCTGCCCTACACCCTGAATTACACCCTGGATCTCCAGTGGCAGCCCCGCAACGATGTAGCCATCGAGATGGGATACGTGGGCAATCGAGGACGTCACCAGGTCATTCCCGTGCCGTTCAACCAGCCCGGCATTGCTTCCTCATCCAGCCCTGCGTTGGCGGGAACCGCCTTCCAGCAAAACTATACGTACGGCTACACCGTGAGCGAACCTGACTTTGGCCCGCCCATCAATCTCCCCGACGGAAATCCCTACCTGGCGAACTATGAGGGTGGCAACGTGGACTTGCGCGTTCCTTACATCGGGTGGGCAGCAGAATCCATCCAGTATGTCGCCGCAGGCACCAACGCATATGACGCGCTGCAGGTTCACGTGGACAAGCGTATGAGCGACGGCATCCAGGTGGGCGCTTCCTACACGTGGTCGCACACACTCGATGAACAAAGCGGCCTCGGCCTTTTCTATAACGGCAACAATCCGCTGAATCTCCGCGAGTCATACGGCAACGCCGATTTCGACCGTACCCACGTCTTCAATTTCAATTACGTCTTCCGGATTCCGAATACCGCGCGGGCATCCTCGCTTATGGGCAAAATCGTCAACGACTGGTCATTGATGGGCCTCACTGTTCTCCAGAGCGGGCAGCCATACAGCGTTATCGATTTCTCCGGCGCCGTAGGCAGCATCTACTACTCCACCGCCGACGGCATCACCAATCCCATTGTTCCGCTGGCCAAGGGGTGCAATGCAAAGAACGCTCTCTCCGGCCATTCCGGCGCATGGTTCCCGTCTACCGGCGTCAGCGCATTGAGGCCCGAGTGCTTCACGCTTCCCCTCCTGAACCCCGGTGATCTCAACGGCGCCATTCCCACCAATGACCCGTACGAGACTGATTTCACTACTGGCCAGCGCAACATCTTCCGGCAGTCGTTCCAGAAGCGCTCGGATGTCTCGCTGGTCAAGGTCGTCACCCTGAAGGAGAAGTATTCGTTCAAATACAGCTTCGATGTCTATAACCTGACCAACACCACAAGCCTCGATGTCCCTGGAAATGAAGTCTCGCAAAACGAGAACTACGATGCATTCCCGGCAACCGGCCTGATGCCCTTGCCGCAAGGCTGTGCCGCCGATGGTTCCCAGACCAACACCAGCTTCTATAACTGCCCCGGCGGTCTCGGAATTGTGACTCACACTATTGGCAGCCCGCGTCAGATCCAGATGTCGCTTCGATTCAACTTCTGATCCAAAGTCCTCATCAATTCATGTCGCTGATTGACAGATAAAAGGATGACAACGCTATTGGTAATGGAGAAAGCTAATGGCGATTAGGCAAGGAATCAGTCGAACTTATCGCGAGCAGCGCACCACGATTCGCGTATTGGGGCCGATGACAGTGCCGGCCACGGGCGCTTGTTCGCGTACCGTGCCGCTGCCGGAGATATCAACTGCCAGCCCCGCCATGGCGGCAGCTTCGATTACTTTGCGCACCGGAAGGCCGATCAGCTCCGGAACCTTGCGCTCGCCGTCTGCGGTCAGCACAACTGCCTTGTGAGGTACAGGCTGAGGCGGTGGCGAGGGCGAGGCCGGTGGCGATTCGGCGCCAGCCATTTGCATCGGCGAAGGCTCGGGGTTTTGGTCGGCTGTGGCCGGAGCCGCGGGTGCAGTCGGCTGCGGGGCTGGAGCCTGCGATACAGACTCGCGCAGCGGATCGTCTGCCGGCAGATCGTTCACGGCCGCGAACAGTGCGTTTATGTCCGGCGCGTTGTCCTCGTCGTCTTCATGCGCGGGCTTCTCGGGCTTGGGCGGCGTTTTCGGCTGGCGGATTTCGATGTCGTGGGGCACGCCAAGATACTCGAGCACCTGCTGGGCTACCTCCGCGAACACCGGCGCGGAAACGGCGGCGCCATAATAGGACGCGCCCTTGGGCGTATCGATCACCACGGCCACCGAGATGACCGGATTGTTCACCGGTGCGATGCCGGCGAACGAAGCCACGTGCATGGTCTTTGAATAGAGGTGGGTGCGCGGATCGACTTTCTGCGCCGTGCCGGTTTTGCCGCCCGAAGAATAGCCGTTGAGCTGCGCGGCCTTGCCTGTGCCGTAGAGGACGACGCCTTCCATCATCTTCCTCATCTGGGCAGCGGAAAGTTCCGACAGCACGCGGTGTGCGCCGGAAGGCAGCGGATTGGGCAACTCACCGCCTGGACGGAAGGGCGTGGCCTTCAGTTCCGGCTGTGCGCTCGCCATATTCTGGCCGTCGCTCGCCGCGGTGTTGGCCGGGTTCGCCATCAGTACGTGCGGAGGCAGGTAGATGCCGCCGTTGGCGATGGTCGACACCATGGAGACCAGTTGCAGAGGCGTCACGCCGACTTCCTGGCCGATGGCGAGGGAGCCGATGGACGTGGAACCCCAGCGGTTCACGGGCCGCAGCAGGCCGCGCGTTTCGCCGGGCAGCTCGACACCGGGGCGGCTGCCGAATCCGAACGCGCGCATGTACTTGTAGAAGTTATCCGGCCCCATCTTGAGCGCCAGCTTGACCGCCGCCACGTCGCTCGAGTGTTCGAGCGCCTCGTGCACGGTGATGACGTGGTAGTGGTCCGACTTGTCGTCGTGAATGACGCGGCCGTTGAGCACGATCTGGCCGCCCTGGCAATCGATGAGGTCGTCCGGCCTGGTCACACCCTGGTCAAGCGCGGCCGCATATGTCACCAGCTTGAATGTCGAGCCCGGCTCGTACACATCGCTGACCGCGTGATTGCGCAGCAGCGCGGAGGTCGTGTGGCGGAACTGGTTGGGATTGAACGTAGGCCGGATGGCCAGCGCCAGAATCTGGCCCGTATGCACGTCCTGCACGACCACGGTCCCATTGTCTGCCTTCGTCTTCTCCATGGTGTGGTCGAGAGCGCGCTCGGCCAGGAACTGGATGTTGGAATCGATCGTCAACACCAGGTTTTCCCCCGGCTCGGGTTCGCGCTCGCTCGAGCCCAGGACGCGGCGGCGCGCGTCCATGGCGGCAAACATGCGGCCCGGGACCCCGTGCAACTGTGGTTCGAATTTCTGTTCCAGCCCGCCCAGGCCGGTATCGTCCACGCCTACGTAGCCCAGCACCTGCGCGGCAATCTGGTTGTCGGGATAGAAGCGCTCAAACTCTTTTTGAAAGAAGATGCCCTTGAGGTTGAGGGCTTTTACTTTGGCTGATGCATCGGGCGAAACACGGCGGGCGATCCATGCGAAGTTGTGGCCGCTGTCCAGGCGCTTTTTTATTTGGTCTTCGCTGGTTTGCGCGTCGTCGGGATCGGTGTGAACCAGGGCCGCGAGTACGCGAGCGGCTTCGGCCTTGTCGGTAATCTGTGAGGGGTCAGCGTAGATGGAGTCGGCCTGCACGGTCATGGCGAGTTCGTGCAGGTTCCGATCGTAAAGGACGCCGCGGCGCGGAGCCACTTCAAATGCGCGCTGCTGCTGCCTCTGGGCACGGTCGACAAATTCCTGATGGCGGACGATCTGGAGAACGAAGAGGCGGCCCACAATGGCGCACGTCCAGAAAACAAAGAACAGGCAGATGAGCCAAAAGCGCGTCACCCGCAGAGGAATGACGCGCGGCATGATTTTGCGATGGGCGATGGCCTGTCCCGATGCCTGCATGGCGAATAAATCTCGTGTAAACAGATTTAATTAAAGGCTCATTGTACGGGCATGGGAACTGTAACCTGCGCCAACGACGGTGCGCCCGCATCAGGATGAGCACTGGGATGCACGACCTGTCCCGGCGCCGGCGCGGCCAGGCCCAGTTCGCGCGCTTTTCCGTCAATCCGGTTCGGCTCCGTGAGCTGCGCTTCGGCCAGGCGAAGCTGGCGGTTTTCTTCGCGCAATTGGTCCCGCACCTGCTTCTCGGCTTCCACACTGTACGAGCTCTCGATGGCGCTGAAATGCTGCAGCCCGTAGAACATGACGAGCGTGAACAAGACAACCACGGCGGCCGCGAAGACGCGCATCTCACGCACGCGAACAGGATCCGCCGCCTTCACCAGGCGGGAGTTGTCGAGACTCCGGGTGAAGTAGAACTCGGGTGTGGGCACCCCGCGGCGGCGCGCCGGCTGCTGGGCGAGGATCTCGGTGTTCCGCTCGGCGACTCGCGCGCTCAAGCTCCGTCCGGCTTCAAAGTAGGTTGTTGCGATTGCCGCCATGTCTGTCTCCCGAGCTATTAGCTGTTAGCCATCAGCTTTTAGCATCATCCTGCTGAAATCCGCTGCATCGGTTCCAAGTTCGCCCAGTTCGCTACTGCCCACGTTGCACTTGCGAGCTAATAGCTAATAGCTAACGGCTAATAGCTGCTTTTCATTCTCTCCGCTGCCCTCAACTTCGCACTGCGTGACCGCGGGTTCTGCTCCATCTCTTCTTCGCCGGGAGTGACCGGCTTCTTTGTCAGCACCGTCCAGATGCCCTGGTGCGCGCCCTCGCGCAGGCTGTCCTTGAGGATGCGATCCTCAAGCGAGTGAAAATCGATCACCACCAGGCGTCCGGAGGGCTTAAGCAATTTCGGTGCGGCCTCCAACAGCGCCTTGATCTCGTCCAGTTCGCGATTGACGTGAATACGAAGAGCCTGAAAGGTGCGCGTCGCGGGATGAATGCGTTCTTGTTTCATTGCCGGGGCGGCCTGGGCTACGATCCGTGCAAGTTGCCCGGTCGTGGCTATCGGCCGCCCGCGAACAATGGCTCTGGCAATTCTCCGCGATCTCCTTTCCTCTCCGTATTCGTAAATGAGGTTCGCTAACTCTCGTTCACTGGCCTCATTCACCACTTGTGCGGCGGTGGGTCCGGAGCGTGTGTCCATCCGCATATCCAGAACCCCATCCGCCATGAAACTGAATCCCCTCGATGCTTCCTGCAATTGCAGGCTGCTGACCCCGATGTCGGCCAGCAGTCCATCCAACGAACCCGGCGCGACATGCAACGGCGCGGCGCTGAATGGTTCGCCGATCAGTGTGACTTCCGGCGCCTGCTCACCCAATTCCTCGCAAACCCAATCCAACTGCTCCTTCGCGAGTCCCAGCGCCTGGGGGTCGCGGTCAAAACCGATCAGCCGACCTGCCGGGCCCAGCCGCCGGATGATTTCCGACGCATGGCCCGCCAATCCGAGCGTGCAGTCCAGAATCGTGTTCCCCGGTTGCACCTGGAGATACTCAATCGCTTCTTTTAAAAGAACCGGCACATGGCGTTGATTCGATCTCGTCATGCGCTCCCCCTGGGGGGCTGTTTCCTGCAAAGCTGGTACTACAAATCCACCTGACCCAGTGAATCCAACATCTCGGCCGTCAATTCATCCGCCTGGGCGCGCTCGCGCAACTTCTTCAGGCTCGTCACCCGGATGAAGCTCCCCTCCCCCGAGGCCTTTACTTCGCCCATCAATTCCGCCTTGGTCCGCAACTCTTCAGGAATCTGCATCCTGCCCTGTGGGTCCATGTCTGCCCGGTCGCCATATAAGCTGTACCGGGTGAGGAGGATCCGGCGGGCCGGGTTACTCTGCGGCATGCTGAAGATCTTCTTCTGCCGCTCCAGCCATACCGGCAGCGGGTAAATTTCTGCGCTTTCGCCGTCCATACTGGTGATATAAAAAGCGTTGAAGCCCTTGCCGTACTTCCGTTCCGTGAATGCCTTGAACTCAGCAGGCATTTTCAACCGGCCTCTTTCGTCCAGCTTCGACGTGGGATTGCCGACGTAACCGTATTCAAGGTCGTTCCAGGTGCCCGCACCTTGACTGGAAACCTCGCTGGAGGATGCAGTCTTTTCGGGTTCCTGGTTTTCTGCCATATTTGCGCTCGTGCCGGCCGGGGATTTCCAAATCGGCAGCAAGTTTGGCCCATTTGGTCCCAAATTGTCCCGTGCTGACCAAGTATCGCGCAAAAAACCCCCGCGCGATAGCAAGAAAAAACGCGCGGCCTGTGCACAATTTTTTAATGGGTCCGGAATCAGCTGCATTACTGAAGGTAAAAAACACTAGATATAGAACAGAGGGTCGGGCGGCCCTACTACTAATGGTGGGAGTTAATCAGCTTGATTCCTGGTTACCACGTGGCGTCTTGCGGATCATGACGCTCTGATGGTAGGTGAATAAAAAGCGAAGATCACCTTCCCTCAGCGCCCTTCCAGTCCTATGTCTCGGATTCGGAGGTCGAAACGACGTGCTTCGGCGTGCGCTGCCGTTCCCACACCATCTTGGAGAGATAGAGCAGGACCAGGACATTCACGATCAGGAGGCCGACCCGCGGCCACGTCTGCCGGTGCATGATCTCAATAACCTCGATGGGAAGGAACGATGCGGTGATGATCAGGGTCAGGTATTCGCCCCAGGCCTTTTCCAGGTAGAGCCCAATCCCCTCCGCAATGCCGATGGCCGCATAACAAAAGGCTCCAAAGCCGATGCGGCGCAGCATGGGATCGTCCAACAGTGAAGTCCGGTCGAGGATGAAATGGACGAAGCGGCCTTCCGGATTGAAGCGCAGATCGCTTGCAATACGCGCCAGGACATCGTCTACATCCTTGTGAAGCAGGCGCATTGCGCCCACGCCAATGGCAACAAAGAACAAAGCCTGGAGCAGTTTATAAACCGCGATCAGGACCAGGGTCTTGTTGTGCCGATGTGGCGTGGTGGCAGATTGCAGAGTGGAAGCCGACATGATCTCCAGCGGTCGCCGTTCGCCGCGTGCGCTCCTTTCATCTTACGTGAAGTGGTGGTGAAGAGTTCAAATGAAGCTTTTAACAATTAGCTATTAGCTTTTAACAATTAGCTATTAGCTTTTAACAATTAGCTATTCGCTTTTAGCTATTAGCTTTTAGCTCTTAGCTTTTTCGCCCCACGCTCTGGGCTTTGGCTTGGCTATCTTGGTTTTGATCTAGTCGAAGGGCCTGAACGCCGAGGCTTTGGTTGTTGGCCCATCTTCAATTGGGAGTGTACGAGCTAAAAGCTAAAGGCTAAGAGCTGTTTTTCACTTCTTCACATTCAGCAGCCCCTCCCGATCGAGCACGCTCCCGTCAACGATGAGGCTAGAGATACGGCGCACATTCCAAATATTGACGGTGGGATCGGCATCGAGCACCAGGAGGTCGGCGCGACGGCCGGGCGTCACCTGGCCCAAATCCGTCCAATTGAACTGGATGGCGTAGTTGTTCGTGGCCGCCGCCAGCGCTTCGCGCGCCGAAAGGCCGAGGCGCACCATCATCTCCAGTTCGGTATGCATGGAGATGCCGGGCATGGTGCCGAGGACCGGCGCTCCCGAAGCAGCCAGGTAATGCGGGTAAGCGGCGAAAATGGTCTGATTGATGCGCCAGAAGCGCAGGGCGGACTGCTCCGCCTTTTTTTCGAGATTGGCTTCCATCCATCGCTGGGTCATGGCCGGCAGGTGACGCGACCAGGGGGGGAGGGGGTAGTACATTTCGCCGGTTGTGCGATCGGGCGGATCAGACAGGCGCGCCGGATCGAGCAATTGGGCGGCGGGCTCCTTCCACAAATCGCGATGGCCCGGAAGGCGTAAATAGAACTGGGTGAAGGTGGGCATCAGGGCGGCATGATGCCAGGCGAGGAAATGGGCGTATTCGCGCAGATTCGGGTCGCCGGGCGGCAGGTGTTCCGCATAGTCGTACGCCGTCATGGCCGCCGAGCCTTCGGGATCGCTCACCAGCGGCGCCTGCAATTCGCTGGGAATAACGCCAAGTTCGTAGCGGCCCATGTGCAGCAAGGCATCCACTCCCGCCTCCATGGCCACCTTGTAGGGTGTAGAAACGAATTCGCCATACGTGACGAGCCCCGCCTGGTGCGCATGGGCAATGATCAATTGCGTATTGGCCGCGGTGAGATTATGGCCCAGCCACAACACCCGCGTGCCCAGCTTGGCGGTGTCGGCGAGCTGCCGTGACGTGTCTTCGGGGCTCAATTCGACCGGGTGCCCGATCACACGCAGTTTCTCCGTCCAGCCGGGTTGACCGATAAGCAGGCTCCAGTCATCGGTGGTCCCGATCGAATCGAGCAGGTAAACATGAGGAGACGGGTTGGCGCCGAGATCGGCGTGGCCGCGACGGGCATCGGAACTGGCCACCACCGTAGTGACACCCATATACAGATTCGCATTGGCCTCGGCCTGGCTGTTCATCCCGGCAAACCCGTCGATGAGGCCGGGAACGATGAACTTGCCGGTGCAGTCGATGATGCGGGCGCCTTTGGGAACCGGCAGGTTGGCGCGCGTGCCTACGTCGGTTATGCGGCCATTCTGCACAATCACAACGGCATCCTGCAGGTCCTTTGCGGAACGGCCCCAGTCGGTGACATCAACCACGGTGGCGCCCACCAACACCAGGGGGACCGGGGCTTGCGGGACTTGAGCGGGCTGCGGAGCCTGCGGCGCCTGGGAGGCGTGCGACGACCCCAGAACCGTCACCGGAAATCCGACGCAGATCCACAGCAGGAAAAAACGAGCAAGTCCCATGGCTAAATCAATCTTGTGTGGATTGTCGCACAGCAGAAGAGGCCCGGGATGTGAGGAGAGGCGAGCTCACGGGCACCCTTTCGGCAGGTACGAAACACGCATTGAAGTGGGCGGTTAATGACTAGCTTGCCACCAGGGTTCGCCGCTGGCGGCCCGCCAGAAGCGGTGCGAGCTGGTCGTAGGCTGCATCGACCGTTAGGCCGTATTTTTCGCGAAGAGCTTCGATTTTGCCGTGTTCGATGAACTGGTCGGGCCAGCCGACGCGCACCACCGGGATATCGCTTCCGATCTCCTGGAGCACTTCGAGCACCGCCGATCCGAATCCGCCCATCTT
>Ga0070717_10003695_pt1 | contig 10995 bp, 10 predicted proteins | sample LARL113metaG_FD_71366 | JGI IMG/M metagenome (GOLD analysis project Ga0070717, IMG submission 71366) | Corn, switchgrass and miscanthus rhizosphere microbial communities from Kellogg Biological Station, Michigan, USA - LAR L11-3 metaG | ecosystem: Host-associated > Plants > Roots > Rhizosphere ...
CCGCTAACGATTGCCGTAAGCGATCTCGCTGGGGGACCGACGCCTGGCAGCACCGTCAATTCGAATGCGCTGTACGCGCTACCCGTGTTCTCTTTGTTCCCCTACGTGCTCTCCGGCGTAGCGCTCGGCAACGCCCAGGCCTGCCTCGACGACTATGTCGATCTCACCCGGCATCGCGCATCGACCTATAACCGCGCCAAGCTTGGAGACCTGCAAAGCACGCAGATCAAGATCGCCGAAGCGTCTGCTAAGATCGACGCCGCACGGCTGATCATGCGCTCGAGCTGCATCGAGGCGATGGCCGAAGCACGACGCGGCCATATTCCGGACATGGCGGCCAAGACGAGATTGCGGCGGGATGGGGCCTATTCCGTTAACCTCTGCACCGAAGCGGTGTCGCTGTTGTTTGCGGCAAGCGGCGCACGCGGATTGTTTACTACGGGTGTGCTGCAGCGGCAGTTTCGCGATGCCCATGCGATCAATTCGCATCTTGCGTTCAATTTTGATGCCGCGGGTACCAACTACGGTCGAGTCGCGCTTGGCCTGCCGTCCGAAAACTTGACGCTTTGAGGCCAATGGATGAACGACGCGCCTAAGCACCCGATCGATCCTGATCCTGCCAACGAACTCGCCAGCGACCATTCGTCGGTCGACCCGAGGGACTTTCGCAACGCGCTCGGTAGCTATGCAACGGGCGTCACCATCATTACGGTCGCGGGCACCGACGGAAAGCCGTATGGGCTGACTTGTAACTCGTTTGCTTCAGTGTCGCTGAACCCGCCGCTCGTGTTGTGGAGTCTTGTAAGCTATTCGACAAGTCTGAGCATGTTCCAGAACGCCAGCCATTTCGCGGTCAACGTGCTGGGCGCATCGCAACAAGCGCTTGCGAACAAGTTTGCGAAATCCTCGGAAGACAAGTTTGCCGGCGTCGAATGGACCCCAGGTCTCGGCGGCGCACCTCTTCTTTTGGACAATGTCGCAAACTTCCAGTGCCGCACCGTCAACCGCTATTACGGCGGCGACCACGTGATCTTCCTTGGCGCGGTCGAAGCCTATTCCTACAACCGGAAGGAGCCGCTGTTGTTTGCCCGCGGCGGTTACGGCCGGTTTATCGTCGCTGACGAGCGCCTTGCGGCCGACAAATCGTCATGAGGAAGAAGGCAAAACTGAAGCGTGCTCGCTCCAAGCAAAAGCGGCTTTCCCCGGACGATCGCCGCAAGGAATTCGTCGCCAAGGCGACTGAATTTTTCTCCGAAGAGGGATTTGGCGGCGGGACGCGCGACCTCGCGCGACGGTTGGGCGTGACCCAGCCGCTCCTCTATCGGTATTTCCCGAGCAAGGACGATTTGATCAAGGAAGTCTATCGCACGGTCTATTTGGAGCCGCTTGATACCGGCTGGGAGAAGCTGCTCACGGACCGCTCGCGGCCGGTCCGAGATCGGTTGCAGGAATTCTACCGCGCCTACACCAACGTGCTCTTCACCCGAAAATGGATCCGCATCTATCTCTATTCGGGCTTAAAGGGGCTAGACATCAACAGATGGTACGTTGGCGTGGTCCGCGACAAGATTCTGACGCGCATCATCCGGGAATGCCGCCATGAGGCGGGACTTCCGGTTCAGGGCAAGCCGAGCGCACCGGAGCTTGAACTGGCGTGGGTGTTCCATAGTGGAATCTTCTACTACGGAGTCCGCAAGTACATCTATGAAGCTCCCGTACTTGAAGACAAGGAACAGATGATCAGCGACGCTCTGGACGCTTTCCTGGCTGGTTATGAGCGGGTTTTTGGACGCGCACGAGTCGGTGTCATACGGCCGCCTGTCAAAGCCGTCGGCTGAGCAAGTCGACCGATCAAGCCTGCGCCATTTCCGACCGATACCAGTCGCCGATCTCGCTTGCGGTCATCAGCGCAACGCCCTCATGGCCGATGACATAGTCAAGCAGAGCTTCCAGGTATTTGATGCGGTGCGGAACGCCGGTGATGTACGGATGGATCGAGATCGCCATGATCCGCGCATTGGTTGTGCCCTCCAGATACAGCCGATCGAATTGATCCGTGCAGCGTTTCAGAAACTGCTCGGACGGAAGATGCTGCAGCGCATGAATGACGATATCGTTGGTCTCGACCGAATAGGGAATTGTCGTGATGACGCCGTGAGGCGTCGCGATCTCCTGCGGAAGGTCGTCGATCACCCAATCAGCAACGTATTCGATGCCGTTAAGGCGCAAGAGGTCGAGGGTCTCCTCGGTCTCCGTCAGTCCCGGGCTCTCCCACGATCGCGGCGGTTTGCCTGAGAATTTGGCGATGGTTTCGACCGCCCGCGTGATCGCATCGGCCTGATTGTCGAGCTTTTGCATCGGCCCCTGGACAAATCCGTGACCCATGAATTCGAATCCGGCTTCCAGCGCCGCCGAGGCGACGCGCGGGTAGGCATTGCAGACGCTAGCGTTGAGCGCCAGCGTCACTGGAATCCTGCGGTCCGTCAGCGCTTTGAACTGCCGCCAGAAGCCGGCGCGCATTCCGTATTCATGCCAGGACCAGTTGGGCACGTCGGGCAATAGCGGTTGTCCCATCGGCGGACTCAGCACGGTTCGCGGCATCGCGTTCTCGATCCGCCATTCCTCGACATTCAGGATGATCCATACGGCGAGTTTCTTGCCGCCTGGCAGCCTGAGCTTTGGCCGGTCGACCTGGGCTTGATAGGGGATACGATCGCTTAGAGCCACAGCGTGCCTACTCCCATTGACCGCGGATTATCCCGCGGCGTTGGATTGCGTTGAAGTCCCGGCGTTGACCCGCGGCATGACTTTCTCGGCCGTCAGGATCATCGACTGCCGTCCGAGTTCGCGGTCCTTCCAGTCCTTGCCCGCGTACAACAGCGTGCCGAACTTGCCGACCTCGTCCTGGAAGGCCAGCAATTGGTCCGCGACGCTTTCGGGCGTTCCCCAGATGATCAGCTTGTCGCAAATTGCCTCCAGGGTCACCTCATCGTCGGGCTGATCGCGCCTGGTCTTGAACAGTTCGATCCGGCCGTTCCTTTTCAGTTTGGTGAACAGGGAGCGATAGTAATACACGTAAGGCCCGTCCGGATCGGTGGCGTAGGCCTTGGCGGTGGCGGCATCCTTGGCGACAAACACGCTCTTGGCGACCCGCCAGTTGGCAGCGTCGGCTGGGCGGCTACCGCGCTCGCAGCCCTCGACATATTTCGGCCAATGGCTTTTCACCCAGGCTGGCATCAGGAAATTGGCCGAGATCGGGTCCCAGCCGCGCACCGCTGCCTCGGTGACGCCTTTGGAGAATGGCGCAACGGCGGTTACCACAATCGGAGGATGCGGCCGCTGCAACGGCCGCGCGATGAAGCCCTGTCCAATATCCTTCATCAGGGTCTTTTCCGTTGAGATGTTCCAATATTTTCCATGAAGACTGTAGGGCGGTTCGCCCTCCCATATCTGGAGCACTTGATTGATCGCTTCCAGGAACATCGCGTTGCGATCGGCACCCAGATTGCCGAACAACTCCGCATCCGACAAAAGCCCGCCGGGGCTTATCCCGAAGATCAGCCGACCATCCAGCATGTGGTCGAGCATAGCAATCGAGGCCGCAACCGCGGCGGGATGCGCGTTTGGCATGTTGATCGTGCCGGTGCCAAGCTTGATGTTCTTGGTCGCGGCGCCGGTCCAGGCGAGGAAGGCAATGCAGGAGGTGATGTTCTCGGCCTTATCGGTCACGTGCTCACCGACATAGGCCTCGGTAAACCCGAGCTCGTCGGCCAGCAGAAAGGCCTCGCGGTCTTCTTTCAGCGAGAGCCGCCAATCCTTTTCGAGAGGATGGATCGGCATCGTAAAGAAACCCAGATTCATCTGCCTGCTCCTCTTGCGGGCTTTCTCTATCAGCTGACGAACGTGCGTGGTTCGCGATCTCAAGACAAGTCCAAAAGTCAAATCTTGCGAAATAATCGTTCGATAAACAAACTTGACCTTTGATGGCCGTGGCCTTGTAATCTTAAAGAAATACGCCAAAATCTGGCCGGGGAAGGTGACGTCCATGAAGGCCTCGGCTTTCGCTTACGCTCGCGCCACCAGCGTTGGAAACGCGCTGGAACTGCTTGCCGCGCACGGAGACAAGGCGAAGGTGTTATCCGGTGGCCAGAGCCTGATGCCGGCGATGAACCTGCGCCTGATCTCTCCCGAATTCATTGTCGACATCAGCGAACTGGATGAATTGCGCGGGATCGCGCTGAGGGGCAACGCTCTCACGATCGGTGCGCTGACACGCCATGTCGATCTTCTGAGATCGCCCGAAATTGCCGCGCATGCCCCGCTTTTGGCCGAGGCGGTCGCTCACGTTGCCCATCCTGCGATCCGCAACAGGGGGACCCTCGGCGGAAGTCTCGCCCATGCCGATCCTGCTTCCGAATTGCCGGCCTGCATGCTGGCGCTCGGTGCAACCATTGTCGTTCGGAGCGAAAGCGGCGAGCGTCGAATTGCCGCGGTCGAGTTCTTCAGAGGAATTTACGAGACGGCGTTGTCGGCGAATGAGTTGCTGGTTGCGGTTGAACTGCCGATCGGGCAGATGAACTCGGTGCATTTCTTTCACGAATTTGCCCGCCGTCACGGCGATTACGCCATCGCCGGCCTTGCGTCGCTGGCAATTGTCGAGGATCGCCTCTTCAAGGACCTTCGCCTGGCTTTCTTCGCCGTCGCCGATCGACCGGTGCTGGCCAAAGCCGCGAACCGGTTGATCAATGTCGACGTGACGCCGGCCGTGATGTCCGGCACGCTCGTCGCGCTTGGCGAAGAGCTTAGCCCTCACGAAGATCAACAAGCCTCTCCCGCCATGCGAGGGCATCTGGCAAAAGTGCTTTTGAGCCGTTGCGTGTCCGCGTTGCTTGGTCGTCCTGAACTTCAGGTCGCAGCTTCGTGACGGCTCCGATGTCAATCTCGCTTCATCTCAACGGCGAGCGAGTTGATGCGCACGTCTTGCCGCGGCTCAATCTTGCGGACTTTTTGCGTGAGCACCTGCACCTCACGGGAACGCACGTTGGTTGCGAGCACGGCGTTTGCGGCGCATGCACGGTACGGGTGAACGGCGAAATCGTTCGCTCTTGCCTGATGTTGGCGGTGCAGACGCACGGCGCCTCCGTCCAGACTATCGAAGGGTTGTCCGACAGCGGTGAAATCGCGGATCTACAGGCGGCTTTTCGCAACCGCAACGCGCTGCAATGCGGCTATTGCACGCCGGGAATGTTGATGGCCGCACAGGATCTGTTGAAGCGGGAGCCTGCGCCGGATCGCGAACGCATCCGGGAGCACCTCTCGGGCAATTATTGCCGATGTACCGGCTACCAAGCCATCATCGACGCAGTCGAGACAACGGCCAAAGCGCGGAAAGGGCGCTCGTCATGATGGTGATAAGGCCCAATTCCGAGGGACTTTCCGTGTTCGACAGACCGAATTCCTACATCGGGAAGACGGTACCGCGTCCCAATCTCGATCGGCTGATGCAGGGGCGAGGCCTCTATGTCAGCGACATGGAACTGCCGCGGATGGCGCATGTGGTGTTTCTGCGTTCGCCGCACGCTCACGCAAAAATCGCTGGGATTGACGCAAACGCCGCACGGCAAATGCCCGGAGTCGTCGCTATCGTCTCCGGTCAGGAACTTGCCGCCATCATCACGCCCTGGGTTGGCGTGCTCTCGCATCTAAAGGGCCTTAAATCCGCGCCGCAACATGCCATCGCAATTGATCGCGTCTGCTGGCAAGGCGAAGCCGTCGCCGCCGTGGTCGCGACCAGTCGCGCGCTTGCCGAGGACGCCGCCGAGGCCGTCTTTGTCGAGTACGAAGAACTCGACGCAGTAACGGATATGCGTACCGCGCTCGATCCGCAGACTTCGATCATTCATCCTTCGCTCGGCGATAATCTTGCCTTCGAGCGCACCCTTGATGCCGGAAACGTCGATCAGGCTCTTGCTGATTCCGATGAGATCGTGGAGACGGAGTTCATCTTCGGTCGCCACACCGGCGTGACCCTGGAGCCTCGCGCTGTCGTCGCCGACTGGAATCCCGCAGAAGCGCGGCTCACGATCTATCAGGGCACACAGGCGCCGCACATGGTGCAGAATATCGCGGCCCTTCACCTCGGCCTCGTAGAACAACAGGTCCGCGTGGTCTGCAAAGACGTCGGCGGCTCCTTCGGTATCAAGGTACATATCTACGCCGACGAAATGGCAACCTATGCGCTGTCGAAATTGCTGCGGCGGCCGATCAAGTTCGTCGCCGACCGGGTCGAGAGCTTCAACACCGATATCCATGCCCGGGACCATCGCTGTAAAGGGCGGATCGGCGTCAAGCGCGACGGCACCATCACTGCGTTCGAGATCGATGATCTCACCGGCATCGGTCCCTATTCGATGTATCCGCGTACCAGCGCCATCGAAGCCAACCAGGTCGTCAATCTCGTCGGCGGGCCCTATGTGACCGGGAGCTATCGCGCACGTGCCCGAGTCGTCTTCCAAAACAAGAACGTGATGTGCCAGTACCGCGCGGTCGGCCATCCGATCGCGTGCTCGGTGACCGAAGGCTTGGTCGATCTGGCTGCAATGAGAATCGGAATGGATCCGGTGGAGATCCGTCGGCGCAATCTCATTCCCGATGAAGCCTATCCCTGTACTTCACCGTCGGGACTGAGGTTCGAGCAATTGTCGCACCACGCCGCGCTCAACAAGCTCCTTGGCATGATGGACTATAAAGGCCTGCGTGCCCAACAGGTGGCCTTGCGCGAGAAGGGCATTCATCGCGGCATCGGGATAGCCAGCTTTATCGAGGTCACCAATCCGAGCGCGGCGTTTTATGGCGTGGGTGGCGCAAAAATATCATCGCAGGATGGCGTTGCCGTGCGGCTCGACGCGCAGGGCTCGGTGATCTGCCAGACCAGCATCACGGAGCAGGGGCAAGGCTCGGAATCTCTCACGGCGCAGATTGTCGGCAGCGTCCTCGGGGTTTCGATGGAGCGCGTCCGTGTCATTCTCGGCGATACCGACAATACGCCGTATGGCGGCGGTACCTGGGCCTCGCGCGGCGCCGGCATCGGCGGCGAAGCCGCGCTGCAGGCGACCAAAGTCCTGCGCAAGAACATTTTAGATGTCGCTGCTGCCATCCTGCAATCCACAGCAGCAGAACTCGATATCGCCAACAACGCTGTCGTCAATGCCGGCGACGGCGCGCCACGCATCGAGCTGACTGAGCTGGCGCGAATCGTCTATTTCCGTCCCGATACCTTGCCGCCGGGCATGCAGCCCGAGCTAATGGCGACGCGGCATTTCGTGCCGCGAGAGTATCCCTTTGCTTTTACCAACGGCATTCAGGCTTCATGGCTCGAGGTCGATACCGAAACCGGCTTCATCAAGCTGTTGAAACATTGGGTGGTCGAGGATTGCGGCACAATCATCAATCCGCAACTGGTGGATGAGCAGATGCGAGGCGGGGTGGTCCAGGGGCTAGGTGCGGCGCTGTTCGAGAAATGCGTCTATGATGAGCGTGGCCAGCTCACCAATGCCAATATGGCCGACTATCTGGTTCCGATGTCTGGCGAAATGCCCGATATCGAAGTCGGCCATGTGATTTCGCCGACGTTCGAGAGTGAACTGGGTGCCAAGGGGGCGGGCGAGGCCGGAACGGCGGGGGCGGCGGCAGCGGCGGCCAATGCCGTCAATGATGCGCTTGCGCCGTTCGGTACCATAGTTACAGAGATTCCGCTGACGCCGCAGGTTATCTTGACGGCTCTCGGGCGCATCTGAAGCGGGGCCCATTCGGTTGACACCGCCGTGCCGCCCCTGGGAGCCACTGGTCGATGCCGAAATCAGGGGAGCGCTACTGCTCGATCTGAGCAGGCGCTCTATTCGGCGGCGCTTGCGATCGCACCCGCCTTCTCGTTTGTAACGACGACCTTGATGGCATCTTCGACCCGGTCTCTCGCGTATCTCAGCGCGGTCGGGAGATCGGCGAGCGGAAAGGTATGGGTGTGGATCTTGGCCGCATCGAAGCGCTTCTCGGCCATCAGCTCCATCGCGCGATGCGTGGCACTACGGCCTTCGCCTCTGATGCCGTAGACATAAATGTTGTTCCTCACGAGATGCGCGAGATCGGTCGCCACCGGGTCGTGCGGGAACGCCGCAAGGCAGATCTTGCCGCCGCGGTTGGCCATGTGAATGGCCTGATCGACGGTCTCTGCGGTGCCGGCGCATTCGATCACGTAGTCAGCGCCGATGCCGCCGGTGAGCCCTTTGACGACCTCGACCGGGTCTTCCTCGGCGATGTTGACGACACGGTCGGCGCCGAGTTCCTTGCCAATCGCAAGCCGCTTGTTGCGCGTTCCCGTGAGGATGACCGGGCTTGCGCCCAGCGCCTTGGCGACCGCAACCGCGAGCAATCCGATCGGACCCGGACCGATGACGACCACACTCTCGCCGGCTACCAGCCCACCGAGTTCGGTCAAGCCGTACATGGACGTCCCCGCCGTGACGACCAGCGTTGCTTCCGCGTCGCTCATCGTGTCCGGCACCCGTGCAAGCGTGTTGATGTGATTGACCGCATACTCGGCAAAACCGCCGTCGGTGGTAAAGCCGTTGGCGCGATGGCCCTTCTCGGGCTTTCCGTAGTTGAGGCAGGAGGTGTACATGCCCTGGCGGCATCGCTTGCACTGGCCGCAACCGGCATGAATTTCGACGCTGACCCGTTCGCCGATCCGGAACTCATCGACGTGGGGTCCCAGCGCTACGATCGTGCCCATATATTCATGACCCGGTGTAAAATTCTTGTTGAAGGGCAGGCCACCCAGAATGCTGGCCGGCGCTCCTGAATGGATGATCTGTAGATCCGTGGCGCAGATCGCGACCGCATCGATGCGGACCAGCGTTTCGGCCCGCCCGGGAACGGGCGTTGGTTTTTCGCGCAGGAAAAGCTCATCTGGTCCCCCGAGAACCCAGGCCTTCATATGCGCGGGCACAGGCAATTTGGATGATGTCTTTACGCCGATAGGGTTGTACATTGCAGCGTTTCCTGGACTGGAGCTTCGATGCGAAGGTTATTTCTAACGGGCTTCTCCGCCGTCGCAATCGGTTTTTCGGCTGCAACACCTGCACCGGCTCAATCGCCGCTGCCCGTACCGGCCGCGAAAATCAACGACTTCCCGCACTTTTCCAAGGCGCGTCTCGGCACACTCGCAAAGCCGGCGCGGTCAAGAGTTGTGAAGGGCATTCTGCCGGATCGAGCGAAGAAAAAGGAAGAAATGTTCCAGGAAATGCGGGATCCTTGTCAAGTGGAGGGCTGACGTCAATCGGTCTGCGAGTTCGAAAGCTTGTAGATCTCGAGAGCGTCGGCATCCGAGCCGCGCGCGGCCTTGGCTAACCTGAATAATTGCCCGGCAAGGGTGGCCATCGGCACCGGGCTCGACGTATTGCGCGCGACGTCGGCCACCGTGTCGAGGTCCTTGAGTATGGTCGCGATATGGCCCAGCGGCGGCGAGTGGATGCCCTGCACCATGCGCGGCACGAATAGTTGCAGGGGAATGGAATCGGCAAATCCGCCAGCCAAGGCTTCCGGCAGCCGACCGGCATCGATCCCGGCGTTAACGGCAAGCCTTGTCGCTTCCGCAAGCACGGCCATGGCGCATCCGACGATCACCTGATTGCAGAGCTTCGTGGTCTGGCCGGCGCCAGTCGGTCCCATATGCGTGAGCCGCCGCGCCATCGCCAGGACATAGGGCCGCACCCGTTCGATGTCAGCAGCGTCGCCGCCAGCCATCACGGCAAGCGTTCCTTCCTCCGCCCCTTTGGTGCCGCCCGAGACCGGCGCATCGACCCATCCCATGCCGTTTGCAGCCTTGAGGCGCGCGGCGACCGCGCGTGCCTTGTCGGGATGGATCGACGAGAAATCCACCACTAGTTTTCCATCGCCTGGAGTAGCCGCGAGGCCGTCAGGCCCGAACACGACTTTCTCGACCGCGGCGGCGTCAGTGACGCACATGAAGATGATGGTAGCGGTCGTCGCCATCTCGCGTGGATTGGCCGCCAGCTTCGCACCCGCCTCGACCAGCGCGGCGGCCTTGCCCGCGGAACGGTTCCATACCGCGACCTGATAACCCGCGTTAAGCAGGCGCCGCGCCATCGGAAATCCCATCATCCCAAGCCCGAGATAGCCGAGCCTTTCGGTTTGCCGTCCGTCCGCCTCGCGAACTTCGGTCATTTCCGCTCCTCCCGTCATCGCGTAGCCCTGGGAAATCTACCACAGATCAAGCTGGATCAGGCAAATCCCTCCGCGCATCCAATGGCTTGCCTGATCATTTGAACCATGAAAGGTTTAGGCTTCGGGGTCACGTAAGATCGCACCTCGCGGGCGCGGTAAAACTGGAGTGGGCAGATGCGGATGGTTTCGAAGTGGGTCATGGCGGCTGGAGCGGCGGCTTCCATTGTTGCAAGCGCGAGCGCCGTGAACGCCCAGCAGACGATCCGCGTAGGCTGGACCATTCCGGCCGAGGAATCCAAATACTGGATGATGCGCAGGCCGTCGGAATTTCCAGATATCGGTAAGACCTACAATATCGAATGGACGCAATTCCAGGGCACCGCCCCGATGACCCAGGCATTGGCCGCCGGTGCGCTCGACTGCGCCACGCAGGCGCCATTGTCGCTCGCCAACGGCGTGGTCGGCGGCAATCTGAAGGCCTATATCGTGGCGCAGCACGTGTTCGAGAAACCAGGCGGTTTCTCGGTCTACTGGGCGGTCATGGATGACTCGCCGATCAAGACCATCGCCGATCTGAAGGGAAAGACCGTCGGCATTTCCGTGATCGGCGGCGGCACCCAGGGTCCGTTCAACATGCTATTGAAGCAGAACGGAGTCGACCCGGCCAGAGACATCAAGCTGGTCGAGGTCGGCTTCGCCGTTTCCGAGGACGCGCTGCGTCAGGGTCGCGTCGATGCCGTCAACATGAACCAG
>Ga0070717_10003697_pt1 | contig 10992 bp, 14 predicted proteins | sample LARL113metaG_FD_71366 | JGI IMG/M metagenome (GOLD analysis project Ga0070717, IMG submission 71366) | Corn, switchgrass and miscanthus rhizosphere microbial communities from Kellogg Biological Station, Michigan, USA - LAR L11-3 metaG | ecosystem: Host-associated > Plants > Roots > Rhizosphere ...
GGCCGCCAAGGCAACACCGCCGCTGACCGCCGAGCGGGTCGCGGCGACGGTCACTGAGCGCGGCTGGTTCGAGCGCCCGGTGAACGCCCCGCCGCGTTTCGCAATTGGCCAGCCAGTGCGCGCGATGAAGATCAATCCGACCGGCCACACCCGCCTGCCCCGCTACGCCCGCGGCCGCATTGGCATCATCGATCGCGTGCACGGCGCTCACGTATTTCCCGACGACAACGCACATTTCCGCGGCGAGAACCCGCAGCATCTTTACTCCGTGCGGTTTTCGGCACGCGAGCTATGGGGTGATGCGGCGCCACCGCGCGATGCGGTCAATATCGATCTATGGGAGGACTATCTCGAACCGGTCTGAGACGATGTCCGAGCGGGAGCCGGTTTTTGCCGAGCCGTGGCAAGCCCATGCCTTTGGTCTCGCGGTCAAGCTGTCGGAAGCTGGGCTATTCACCTGGACCGAGTGGTCAACGGCGCTCGCGGCGGAACTCGCCGCCGCTGCCCGGCGCGGCGAATCCGATGACGGCTCGCACTATTACGACTACTGGCTCGCCGCGCTGGAACGCCTCGTCGCGGCAAAAGATCTCGTCGCCCCACGATCCCTGCTCGCGCGAAAGGAGGAATGGGCCGAGGCTTATCGGCGAACCCCACATGGTAGCCCGGTAACTCTGGCCGCGACATGCCAGGAGGATTAGGGTAGAAAGCGGCCCGGATGGCCCTGCTATCCTCTGTCGCGACGGTCGGCTCCTATACCTTGTTGAGCCGCGTCTTCGGCTTTGTTCGTGACATTCTGACTGCGGCTATCCTCGGCGCCGGGCCGGTGGCCGACGCGTTCTTTGTGGCGCAGCGCTTGCCCAACCTCTTCCGCAGCCTCTTTGCCGAAGGCGCATTCAGTGCCGCCTTTGTCCCGCTCTTCGCGGGCACGATGGCGGAGCATGGCAAAGAGGCGGCGCGCATCTTCGCGGAGGACGCACTCGCCGTTCTGCTCGCCGCGCTTCTCGGGTTCGTTCTCCTTGGCGAAATCTTCATGCCTGCCGTCATGGCAGTGATCGCGCCCGGCTTCAGTGAGGACCCCGCAAAGTTCGGTCTAGCGGTTGAGCTGGCCCGGATCACCTTTCCCTATCTCCTATTTATTGCGCTGGTCGCGCTGCAGGGCGGCGTACTGAACTCGGTCGACCGCTTTGCGGCCGCAGCTGCGACGCCCATTCTGTTGAACTTGTTCCTGATCACGGCGATCTTGTTGATGGATCGGTTCGGCTGGCACGACGGACACGCGCTGGCCTGGGCGGTCACCGGGGCGGGCTTCGCGCAATTCCTTTGGTTGCTGTCTTCTTGTGCGTGCGCGGGGCTGGCGCTGCGGCTGCCATTCCCCCGTTTGACGCCTGGCGTGCGGCGCACCCTGGCGGTAATGGCGCCCGGCACGTTCGGCGCCGGCGTCACCCAGCTCAATCTGCTGATCTCGACTGCTCTTGCCTCCCTATTGCCCACAGGTGCGGTTTCGTACCTCTATTACGCCGACCGGCTTAACCAATTGCCGCTTGGCGTCGTCGGCATCGCGGTTGGCACCGCGATCCTGCCGCCGCTGTCACGCCAAGTGAGGCTCGGACAAGTTGCCGACGCGGCTGCGACGCAGAATCGCGGGCTAGAGCTGGCACTGTTGTTGACCTTGCCGGCAGCGGTGGCGTTGGCTGTGCTTGCAAAACCGATTCTCTTGGTGTTGTTCCAGCGCGGCGCTTTCACTGCGGCCGACACCGCAGCGACCGCCGAGGCGCTGGCGGTCTATGCCGCTGGCCTCCCGGCCTTCGTTCTCGTCAAGGTGCTGGCACCCGCGTTTTTTGCCCGTCACGACACCGCGACGCCAGTCAAAGTTGCAACCGCGGCGGTGGCGGCCAATCTCTGCCTGACCCTCGTTTTGATGCAGTTTCTGGCGCATGTCGGGATCGCACTCGCGACCACGGCCGCGGGCTGGATCAATGCGCTGACCCTGTTCGCACTGTTGATCCGGCGCGGGCACTTCCGGTTCGACTACCGTGCCCAGCGCAATCTGCCGCGGATCGGGATGGCTGCACTCGGGATGGGCGTTACTCTGACACTCCTGCGGATCGCTCTCGCGCCAGCCCTGGCCGGGTTGCCGCTGGTTCGTCTCGGCGCGCTGGCAGCGCTGGTCGGTGGCGGGCTAGCGAGCTTCGCGCTTTTAGCGCTCGCCTTCGGGATTGCCGATTGGCGCGACCTGGTCGGGCGGCTGCGCCGACAACTGGCTTGACCAGCGTTGCGTTGCGGCGATAACAGGCGCCGCCATTCTCGCTATACGAGGCAAAATGAACCGCATTTTTTCCGGTATCCAGCCGACGGGCAATCTGCATCTCGGCAACTATCTCGGAGCCATTCGCAACTGGGTCATCTTGCAGAAGGACTACGAGTGCATCTTCTGCATCGTCGACCTGCACGCGCTGACCCAACCGCAGGATCCTGCCGAGCTGCGCGCCAGCACGCGCGAGGTGACAGCCGCCTACATCGCTGCCGGCATCGATCCCGAACGCTGCACGATTTTCAACCAAAGCATGATCCCCGCTCATACGGAACTCGCTTGGATTCTCGGCTGCCTGACCCCGCTTGGCTGGCTCAACCGTATGACCCAATTTAAAGAGAAGGCGGGCAAGAATCGGGAGACGGCCGGTCTCGGGCTTTTTGCTTATCCGGTACTGATGGCGGCTGACATTCTTGTCTACAAGGCGACCCACGTGCCGGTCGGGGAAGATCAAAAGCAGCACCTCGAACTCGCGCGCGATCTCGCAGGCGCTTTCAACCGCCGCTATGAGCGCGACTTCTTTCCTTTGCCCGAGCCGCAGATCTTCGGGGCGGCGACTCGGGTGATGAGCCTGCGCGACGGCACGAAGAAGATGTCAAAGTCGGACAGTTCGGATTATTCGCGCATCAATATGACCGACGACGCCGGCATGATTGCGCACAAGATTCGCAGGGCAAAGACGGACCCCGAGCCCCTGCCTTTCGCCGTTGCCGAGCTCGAGCGTCGGCCCGAGGCCGACAATCTGATCGGCATCTATGGTGCGCTGGCCGGGCTCTCCCGCGAAGACGCGGTTGCCAGATTTGCCGGCCAGAATTTCTCGGGATTCAAGGAGTCGCTGTCCGAGCTGGCGGTCGAAGTGTTGGGCCGCATCGGTGGCGAGATGCGCCGGTTGATGGCGGATCCCGGGTATATCGATTCTGTGTTGCGTTGCGGCGCTGAACACGCCTACGCGATCGCAGAGCCGGTGTTGCGCGAGGCACAGCAGATCAGCGGTTTGTTACGACTGTGAGGTCCCCAGCCAGGGCGGAGTTGGCGCTTTTCGTGCCCCGGCGTCGGTTGTAAGTTGACCAGCCGAGGCGCGTTGCACCGCAAATCGGCGCGCAACGACAGAGCATAGCCGGCGTCCCCCGTTGCAATGGACATTTATCTGCCGATCGCCGAGGTGTCGCTCGACCTTTTCGTCTTGCTCGGCCTCGGTGCGGCGGTTGGGTTTCTCTCCGGCGTGTTCGGCGTTGGGGGTGGCTTTCTTCTTACCCCGCTGCTGATCTTCATCGGCGTACCGCCAACCGTCGCCGTCGCGTCCTCAGCCAACCAGCTCGTCGGGGCCTCGGTCTCTGGTGTGATTTCCCACTGGCGACGCGGCAACGTCGATTTCAAGATGGGCTCCGTCCTGCTGGCCGGCGGCCTAGCGGGCTCGGTGCTTGGCGTTTGGATCTTCACGTTGCTGAAACGGCTGGGGCAAGTCGAGCTGACCATATCGATCTGCTACGTGCTCCTGCTTGGGACGCTCGGCGGCCTGATGATCATAGAAAGCATCCGCTCCATGCTGCGGCTGCACCAGTCGGGCGCCGGGCGTCGTCGGCTGCATCAGCACAACTGGATGCACGGACTGCCACTCAAAGCGCGCTTTCGCCGCTCAAGGCTCTATATTAGCGCGCTCCTGCCGATCGGGCTCGGTTTCGTGATTGGCGTGTTCAGCGCGATTCTTGGTATCGGCGGCGGCTTTATCATGGTCCCGGCGATGATCTACATGCTCGGTATGCCGACCTCTGTGGTGCCCGGCACCTCATTGCTGCAGATTATTTTCGTCGCCGCGAATGTCACGGTCCTGCAGGCCTATACCAACCGCACGGTCGATGCCGTGCTGGCCCTCGTGCTGCTAGTGGGCGGCGTCGTCGGTGCACGCATCGGCAGTCGGTTCGGTACACGTCTGCGCGGCGAGCAATTGCGTTTCCTCCTCGCCATGATGGTGCTTGCCGTCGCCGCGAAATTGGCGTTCGACATGACGGTACCGCCGGCCGATCTCTACTCCATCGCTTCGGAGAAAGGATGAGTGTTCGGCACGCCAGTATCTCGGAAAAGCTGGCATGCCCGAATTACGTTCTGATCGCAGTATTGTTGTTTTGGGCGTTACCAGCGCAAGCACAGGGCCTCGCGGCTGATCTCACGAGCCATTTGATCGCTATCACGACTGGTTTCACGGGCGTTTCGGTTGTGTTGTTTGGGGCTACCGACGGTCCCGGTGACATCGTCGTTGCTGTGCGCGGTCCCGAACGCGAGATGACGATCCGCCGCAAGAACCGCGTGGCCGGTATATGGGTGAATACCGACGAGTTGACGTTTGTCAATGTGCCGAGCTTCTACGCGGTGGCGGCAAGCCATCCGATCGACGGGATACTCTCGCCCGCCGCCTCGGCGTTCTATCGCCTAGGGATCGCCAATTTGAAACTGGAAGCGGAGACACCCGCACAGTCGGTGGTTGTCGACGCGTTTCGTGCCGCGCTCGAGCGCATTCAACAGCAGACGGGGTTATTCGTTAGTCGGATAGGCAAGGTCGACTTCCTCGGCGAGCGGCTATTCCGCACGACGATAGCGTTTCCGTCGAATGTGCCGACCGGCACCTATCTGGTCGAGGTATTCCTGGTACGGGACAAGGACGTCGTCAGCGGTCAGACCACCCCGCTCGTGGTCTCAAAAGTTGGCGTCGATGCCGCCGTTTTTGAGTTTTCCGGTCGCCAACCCGGGTTCTACGGGGCGATTGCAGTGTTGACCGCTGTGGTGGCAGGATGGCTGGCTAGCCTGCCGTTTAGGGGCGCCTGACCGTCGAACAACCGAGATCGAGAACGGGATTTGCCGAATGGAAGAGACTGCGAACCCGCGTGTTTTTCTCGTGGTCATCGACGAAACCGAGGAGCTTCAAATCGCTGTCCACTACGCGGCGCGGCGCGCATCTCACACCGGAGGGCGTGTTGCTCTCCTCTATGTAATCGAGCCTTCGGAGTTGCAGCACTGGATTGCCATTGAGAACCTGGCCCGTGAGGAGCAGCGCGAAGAGGCGGAGCAGTTGATGCGGCGCTTGTGTGAAGAGATACTACCGATCGCCGGCTCGATGCCGATCGTCTATATCCGCGAAGGTTCGCGTCGCGACGAATTACTTGCCCTAATCAACGAGGAACCGAGAGTCTCGATCCTGGTGCTGGCGGCCGGCACGGGCCCGGAGGGCCCGGGGCCGTTGATCTCTTATCTCACTGGTAAGCCCGCCGCTCGCTTACGCATTCCGATCACAATTGTCCCCGGCAGCCTCACCATGGAACAGCTCGACGCGGTCAGCTAGGAGCAGTTCAAGCCAAGGGTTGATTCGGTGCCGCGAAGCCCCATGCTTAGAACCAACATTCTCGGCTTTCCATAGGAGCTAAACGATGTTCATTCAGACCGAGCAGACGCCGAACCCGGCGACATTGAAGTTCTTGCCGGGACGTTCGGTCATGACCGTGGGCACGGCGAATTTCACGAGCGTGGAGGCGGCCCACATCTCACCTTTGGCGGAGCGGCTTTTTTCGCTGTCTGAGGTGACCGGCGTATTTCTCGGTACGGATTTCATCACCGTGACAAAGGCCGGCGATGGCGATTGGTATCTGCTAAAGCCAGCAATTCTTGCCACCATCATGGAGCATTTTACCGCTGGTCGACCGGTGCTGGTTGCGGACCCGGCGGAGGGCGCGGCAACGAGCGAAGAGGACGAAGACGAAGTCGTCACTCAGATCAAGGAATTACTGGAAACCCGCGTGCGCCCGGCGGTGGCACAGGATGGTGGCGACATAATCTTCCACGATTTTGAAGATGGCATCGTCTATCTGCACATGCAGGGCTCATGCTCTGGGTGCCCGAGCTCGACCGCGACACTGAAGGCCGGCATCGAAAACATGCTCCGGCACTATATCCCAGAAGTGGTCGAGGTGCGGGCCATCTAAGGGGGGCTCGGCCTAGTTTCTGCCCGGGGCCCGAGATACTTCGCCGCCTTGGGTGGGTCCGAAGCGCGGCAGGGGAATGACGGACGAGAACTCGCGAACCATCGTCCTTGCCATCGATTCAGCCGGTTTGGCCTGCTCGGCAGTAGTGGCCATCGGCGATACCGTATTGTCCGTGGAGCACGTCAAGAGTCGGCACGGGCAAGCCGAGGCGTTGTTGCCAATCGTGGACGCGGTGATGCGCAAGGCGAGAGTAGCGCCGGCCGCGCTCGACGTCGTGGCAGTGAGCGTCGGGCCGGGCAGCTTCACGGGAATTCGCATCGGGCTGGCGGCTGCACGCGGAATAGCTCTTGCGACGAGCGCTCGGATGGTCGGGGTGAGCAGCTTCATGGCGGTTGCCGCCGGTGTTGCCCACCCCAGTGAGGATGATTGTCCACACGTTCTCATTGCGCTTGAGAGTCGGCGCGAAGATATCTACGTTCAGTTCTTCAATCGCCTGCGCGATCCGGTCGGACAGCCTGTTGCGGTGATGCCGGCCGCGCTTCAGGAAGTAGTGAACGAAGCGGTCGGTGCGGCACCGCTTTTAATTGCCGGCGACGCGGCTCAGCGTGCCGCCCCGCTGCTTGTAGATCGCGGTGACATCTTCGTCCTCGAAGATTCGGCGCCCGATGCGGTCGGGGTGTTGCGAGCGGTGCTGCGCCGCTGGTACACGGGTGAGATCGATGCGCCGCGGCCGCTTTACCTTCGTCCACCCAGCATCACTCGCGCGCGCCCGCGCCAGACCGGGCCCCTGGGCCGGGCATGAGCTGTCATCTGGAGCCGGTATCTCGTGCCGCGGCCCGTCCGCTGTCGGTGCTGCACGGGGTCTGTTTCCCCGAGGATCCCTGGGATCTCGTCGCGATCACCGAAATAATGCGAATCCCGGGGTTTTTCGGCCAAATAGCGTGGGAGAAAGAAGAACTGGCTGGGTTCGCCTTGGCTCTCGATCTTGGCCGTGAATGCGAGATCCTTGCTCTCGGCGTTGTGCCCGAGCAACGCCGGGCTGGGACCGGCGGCGCGCTACTCGGCTCGATATGCCTCGTGGCACGACTGCGTGGTGCCGAGTGGGTCACGCTCGAAGTGGCGGACGATAACGCTGCCGCGCGCGCGCTATACGCCAAGCAGGGCTTTACTGTGATTGGCCGTCGGCAGGATTATTACAGGCGAGCACGGAATGTGATCGATGCTCTTATATTGCGCCGCCCCCTGGTAACCGCCGCGCTGGCAACTTGAGTTTTCTGAGCGCTGCCTTTCCTCTCGGTTTCTTGCCGATCGCAGAGGATGTTCTTGACGGCACCCGAGATTGAAGAAATCGATCATTGAGCCGATTGCTTCGCCGCCGATTGTTAATTATATTTGGAAATGAGATTCATGGCGGGATTGTCGAGATGAACAACCTGGACCAGAGCAGCGATTTGCTGGCGTTGACGACGGAAATCGTTGCCGCACACGTTTCCAACAATACCGTCCCGGTGGGTGACCTGCCACAATTAATCAACCAAGTGTACAATTCTTTGGCCAACATCGGGAGCGTCCCCGCGGCGCCAGCAGAACGCCCTCAGCCGGCGGTTCCGATCAAGAAATCAGTCCATCCCGATTTCATCGTCTGCTTGGAAGACGGCAAGAAACTCAAGATGCTGAAGCGTCATCTAAAAACTGCCTACAACATGACCCCTGAGGCCTATCGTGAGCGCTGGGGACTAACCGCCGATTACCCGATGGTGGCACCGAATTATGCCCGACAGCGCAGCCGCCTGGCGAAAGAAATCGGGCTTGGAACGCGTGCCCGGCGCCCGCGAGCGTGATTGCGGACGTAGTCTGTTTGACCTTCGGTCTGTTGTGATGGAGCCGCTTCGGCGACGCTACTCATTCCGGGACGTAGGCTACCCCGATGCTTTCCGATATACTAGGTCCGGATGAGGCTCGCCATCAGGGAGGCGCGATGGTCTCGCGGCTTGAGCAGCTCTGCCTCGACAAGGGTTTAAAGATGACCGAGCAGCGCCGGGTTATCGCGCGAGTGCTGTCCGAGTCAGCCGATCATCCCGACGTCGAGCAAGTGTATCGGCGGGCCACGGCGCTCGACCCGCGCATCAGTATTGCAACAGTTTATCGGACCGTAAGGTTGTTTGAAGAGGCCAATATTCTCGCTAAGCACGATTTTGGTGATGGCCGTTCCCGCTACGAGGAGATGCCTAGCGCTCATCATGACCATCTGATTGATCTGCAATCCGGCCGCGTCGTCGAGTTTCGAAATGAAGAGATCGAAAGACTGCAGCGGCTGGTGGCTCGTGAGCTTGGCTACGACCTGGTCGGGCATCGGCTGGAGCTATACGCGGTACCGAGTGGTAGGAAGGCTCGGCCCGAGACAGAATGACGAATTCGTGCCTGTCTGAAGGGGGCTCCGCGCTGGTCAACCTCGATGAGACCGTGGGTTCAATCTCGCGGGTGATGCAGAGTGATTAGCGGTGCTGGGGCCGAACGGCCTGGTTTGTCGATGGATTCGCCGTGGCCCGTCGAAGCCCCTACGTGCGGCTTAAGGAGCCGCATAGTCGACATCTGGTCAGGTCCGCTGCAAGTGCGGCTCGCGGAAACACCCGCGGATATCGATGCCGCCCAGGCGCTGCGCTATCGCATTTTCTACGAGAGACTCGGAGCGCGGCCGTTGCCTGAAATGGCGCGTCGACGTCGTGATGTCGATCGTTTTGATAACCATTGCGATCACCTCCTGGTCCTCGACCACAACCGCGGAACAGGTGCGAACACCGTCGTCGGCACCTACCGTCTGATTCGGCGCGAGACCGCCGCTCGGTTGGGCGCCTTCTACTCGGCGAATGAGTTTGATATCGCGCCCCTCATCGGCCAGCCTGGCGAAATCCTCGAACTGGGCCGCTCTTGCGTCGACCCCGCCTACCGGCAGCGATCGGCGATGCAGCTGTTGTGGAGCGGTATCGCGACCTACGTCTCTTACTACGAGATCGTCTTGATGTTTGGCTGCGCCAGCCTCCCCGGCACCGATCCGGAGGCTGTCGCCGTGCCGCTCTCCTATCTGCACCATTATCATCTGGCTCCCCCTCTTTTGCGACCGAGAGCGCTCGCCGAGCGCTTCGTCGACATGTGCCGGCTGCATCCAAGCGCTATTGATTCCGCGAGGGCCCTTACGGCACTTCCTCCATTGATAAAAGGTTATCTGCGGCTCGGCGGTTTTGTCGGCGACGGCGCCGTCATCGATGCGCAGTTCAACACCACCGATGTCTGCATCCTAGTCAAGACCGATCTCGTGACAGAGAAGTATTCGCGGCATTACGAACGGCGGTCAAAAGTCCCGTGGGCTGCATGAGAAAATGGGCTCTCCGAGCCTGAGGTTGGCGCGCCTTGCGCTGTATCTCGTCTGGACCGTGAGCCTAATTCCGGTACAGCTGATAGGACTGGCCCTTCACTGCCAATGGACGGGCACACTGCCAGTTTTCTATCACCGCTTCTGTTGCCGAATTCTCGGGTTCCGAATCCGGGTGATTGGAACACCGAGCTCCAGGCGTCCGGTTTTGTTTGCCGCAAACCACGTCTCTTATACGGATATCACCGTCCTTGGTTCGGTCATCCCGGGCTCATTCATCGCCAAAGCCGAGGTGGCCGATTGGCCCTTCTTTGGCTGGCTCGCCAAATTGCAGCGCAGCGTCTTTGTGGATCGGCAAGCGCGCAACACGGCGACGCAACGCGACGCGATCGGCGACCGGCTTGCCTCGGGAGACGCGCTGATCCTCTTTCCGGAGGGGACGAGCGGGGACGGCAATCGGGTACTTCCTTTCAAGAGTGCATTATTTGGCGCCGCGCAGAGAGGCAAGGGGGGATCGCCTGTGATTGTTCAGCCGGTCTCCCTCGCCTATACACGACTTGATGGCATGCCGATCGGCCGATTGTATCGGCCGTTTTTCGCGTGGTACGGAGCTGCCGATCTCGCACCCCATATGTGGAGCATGGTAGGACTGGGGACGGTCGAGGTGGTGGTCGAATTCCATCCGCCGACTCTTCTGGCGGATTGCGGCTCGCGTAAGGCTCTCGCTGCCTATTGTCATGCCCGGGTTGCGGGCGGCGTAGCAGCTGCGCTGTTCGGTCGACCACAGCCGATGCCGGAGCCGCCGATACCAGCCTCCCGCGAGCTATTCTCGGCACCAGTCGCGCGACCGGTGGCCGGATGACCCACACGGCATTCACGCTAGGAACCCCGCGGGACATGGCAAAGCGCGTTTTCATCAAGACCTATGGCTGCCAGATGAATGTCTATGACTCGGCGCGGATGACCGATCTCCTCGCGTCACAGGGATTCCTCGCCGCTGAGACAGCACGGGACGCAGACTTGGTAGTCCTCAATACCTGCCATATCAGGGAAAAAGCAGCCGAGAAGGTATATTCCGAACTCGGCATGATCAGCCGCCTGAAGGAGGCGAAGGCCAGACGCGGCGGCCGTATGATCGTGGCGGTAGCCGGTTGCGTCGCGCAGGCCGAGAGCGCCGAGGTCGTGCGCCGCGCGCCCTGCGTCGATCTCGTGATCGGTCCGCAGAGCTATCATCGGTTGCCTGAGCTGATCGCCCGCGCGGTGCAGGGGGGCGGTGCCGCGATTCTCGACACTAGTTTTCCGGTTGTTCCGAAATTCGATTACTTGTCTAAGGCCAAGGC
>Ga0070717_10003699_pt1 | contig 10991 bp, 9 predicted proteins | sample LARL113metaG_FD_71366 | JGI IMG/M metagenome (GOLD analysis project Ga0070717, IMG submission 71366) | Corn, switchgrass and miscanthus rhizosphere microbial communities from Kellogg Biological Station, Michigan, USA - LAR L11-3 metaG | ecosystem: Host-associated > Plants > Roots > Rhizosphere ...
TTGAAGTCGGGGGCGGCGCGCCGGAAAAGCCGAAGCGGATACGATCCAAAAAGGCGGCCCGTCCCTAAGTTGCCGAAGCCTTGGTTCTGACATTGCCACGCGTCGCTGCCATCTCCACGATCTCGCCGATCAGTTGCGTATAGTTCCTGCCCGATTTCTTAGCCGCCATCGCAAATTCGTGCTTGCTCGAGAGCCACGGGTTCGGGTTGGCCTCAATCACGTAAACCTCTCCTTCCGGCGTGAGACGCATATCAATGCGTCCATAGTCGCGCAACTTCACGGCTCGATAGGCTGCCAGCGCGGTCTCTGAAAGCTTCTGTACGGTCTGCTCGTCCAGGTCTTCCGCGATTTTGGACTTGGTTAGTTTGTAAGCCCGTGACTCTCTTTCAAACTTCACATCTCGGCTGGCAATCTTCGGCGTTCCTGCGGGAAGCTTTGATAAGTCGAGCTCCACTAAAGGAAGCACCTCGGTTTTTTCATAACTGCCGAGAATGGCGGCATAGATTTCGCGGCCTTCTATGTACTCCTCAATCAGAGCTGGTGAATCGAACTCGTTCTGAACATATTCCACGCGCTCCATCAACTCCTTGACGCCGTTTACGACCGCCTCAGCGTCAATTCCAATGGACCCATCTTCTGACTGCGGTTTCACAATCAGCGGAAACTTTACATCGTGAGCATGATCAATATTTCCACGATAGGCTGTCGCAAAATACGGCGTACGGATGCCGTGGAAGTGGAACATCTTTTTGGCTGTGCCTTTATCCTGCGCCAGAAAATGTGCGTGTGGCCCCGCGCCGGTATAGACGATGCCCAGAAGGTCCATGTATGCCGCGACATTCATCTCTTTCGTGTCGTCACCGGCGTAGGATTCGGTCAGATTAAAGATGAGATCAGCGCCGCATTTTCCCAGGCCATAAAGCGATTGCGGACGCCCATCCAGCACGTGATAGAAAGGCTCGTGCCCGAGTTTCGTGAGCGCGTCTAAAATTTCTTCGCGATCTTCCTTCACCTTTCGCTTGCGCCCGGTGTCGGCAGCGTCAACCTCTTCTTTTTCTTCCTCGCCCCAGACGTCGTACAGCACCGCGACTTTTAATTGGTCGCTCATTCCACCTCCAGCGTAACTCATTACGCTTGAAAAGATCTGCCCCGCGCCAAGTGATTCATCACCAGCGTCGTTACAAACACAGTAATTTGCGCCAGGTGTTCCGTCTCCCTTTTGGTATCGATCAGTAATCCCATCTCGGAACTTCGCTTCTCAACCGACTCCATCAGTCGGCGTACTTGAGGTCTGGGCATTGCAGTCCAACTGGAAATCTGATCTACCAGAACTTTCCTATTCTTCTGCAGAAAAGGTCCGACTGGCGCTGCGGTCTTGCGTTTCTTAGATGCATTGAAGATGATTGCAAGATCACTGTCCTGCGTGACCTCAAGCATTGGGATCTGCTCGGTCGAGTTGCGATAAAACTCCGCCACCGTCATTTCCATCTCTGCCACAGTGATGTCCGGCGAACCCCGTTTGCGCTGCGGATCAGCTTGGCCCAACTCTCTTGCGATCCGATCCATATACTGCAACTTCGCTATTGCTCCCCACCCGCGATATTTCTTGCGCCAGCCAGACCGCGGCGTCATCCACACCGCAAATGTTTCCGCAAAATCTTCGTCGGGATGCTTCTGTGCATACCATCCCGGTAAATATCGAACGTAGTCTTTCGAAAACAACACCGGCCGATAGTTTTCGCGATAGGGCCTACGATACGGCCCAAACAACTGCTTCCATTCCGGCGTCCGGTGCAGTCGGTACGCATAATTGAACGCGTGCCCAGCTTCGTGCCGCAAGTACATCATCACTTCGCGATCGCTCTCCAGATCATTATTTTCTTTTTCAATCTGGCCAAGGTCGGCGCGCGCAAGATAAAACGGGATTCCAATCACCGGCTCGCCCGAAGGGCATCCCCATTCATCGGTCAAGTAAACTCCTGGCCGGAATTTCGCGATCTTCTTCTGTTCCAGTTCCCGATAGAGCTGCTGCACAAATTTCTCGACCTGTGAACCTTCAAGTTTCAGTCCCAGGTCGCAGATCCGCGTATCCAGCAAAGCCGGCGGATCTGGGCGAGGCTGTTCGGGCGAATCCATGTTGCTCCCTCTCTAGAGTGTATTAATAAGGAGGGCAGCGACAAGGGGAAGGCAACCGGTTTGCCACTAGCCGATGGCAAGGTTGCCAAACCAGGCCCTCCGAGAACATCGACCGAAAATTGCGCAAGTAAGATTCTCTGATTTTCTCGCTTAGACCCATCCATGTTCGACCATGCAGCGGCACTGCCAGGCTTATCACTTCGGGCCTAGATAATACTTGGCGTACAGAACCGCTTGCGCTAGGCTTAATGCGACTTTGCAGAGCGGGGAGGCTACGCAATGAGCCAGGAAGCTACGGTTCAAACACTATTCTGTTCGCAATGCGGACGGACACTCTCGCATTCTGACTTAGTGCAGATCGCTGGAAATTGGGTCTGCGCCGAATGCAAACCGGCGTTTTTGAGCCGAATAATGGCGGGCGGCGCTGCCGCATCTCCACTCGGATGGCGTTTCGGTGGATTCTGGATCCGTTTCGGTGCACGTTTCATTGATGGTCTTGTTTTCACGATACCAGCCGCGGTGCTCTTCGCCGTTCTCTTCGTTCCGAGTTTCATGCGAGGGCAGGGTCAAGCGCCAGGTAACGCACCCAACGCCGCATTTTTAAGCGCGGGCTTTATTACTTTCGTTCTCGTTTTTTTCCTCGCGGGAGCTTGCTACGAGATTTTGATGCTCAAGTATCGCAGTGCAACTCTCGGAAAGATGGCTTGTGGGCTGAAAGTCATCCGACCCGACGGCCGCAGCCTAAGCTGGGGCGTATGCATTGGGCGCTTCTTCATGTGGAATGTGGTGACCAGCGGAATTCCCTACTTGAATTCCATCTTCTTGCTGGCTACCGCGATTATCGTGGCCGTGGACGACGAGAAGCGAGCCTTGCATGACCGGGTGTGCGACACCAGGGTCATATACAAACCGAGCGTAGCGTGAATCTCAGCATCAATCCTTTTAATGCCAGCTCCGGCCTGGCTGGCTCCTCCGCAAGCGATGCCCCGAGCTCATTGCCCGAACGAGGAACAGTGCCATGTCCTCACTGTGCTGGAGATGTAGTACCAGTTGACACGGAAACAGGATGGCAATTCTGCCCCTCGTGCGCGAATCGCGTGCAAGCTTGCTCTTGGCCTATTGTCCGGCAGAACGCCAACGCTGCGGCAGCGCTTTCGAATCAAGCGACTTGTTTTTTTCATCCCGACAAGGCCTTTCAGGCTTGCTGCCAACGTTGTGGCAGATTTGTGTGCGCACTTTGTGATTTGCAGTTGGGAGCGGAGCATGTCTGCCCGGCGTGCTTCGAGCGCGGGCGCGGCGCCCAGTCGGGTGCGGAGGCCAGCAGCGCCGAGTGGCGAGATAGAGATGTGCTCTATGATTCCATTGCGTCCACCGTCGGCTGGGGTTGGATTCTCTTTTGGCCCTCCATTATAGCCGCGATCCCGGCGGTGATCGTCTTGCACGTAAAGTTTCGGAAGGCGCCACGGTCCTACTTGATTCCGCGGTCCGGCTGGCGTTTCTGGGCGGCGTACGTGGGCCTTATCTGGGCTCCTTTATTGTTCGGCATCATCGTCTTGTCAGTTGGTACCGGGGGGAGGCACTGATTGAAGAGTGCGTTCCGCAAAATATCGCGCGTTGGTAGCCTCACTGGAGGCACGAGGTGGTATCTGAGCGAGGACTGTTTACTTGCCGCGAAGCGGATGATGTATGCGGTCGAGTATCGGCGGTTCTATTTGCGCGACCTGGAATACATCGTGATTTGGCCGAGGTCTTCGTGGTTGCGGCGGTTGATCATTCCCACGGCGCTGCTCGCAGCTCTGGGATTTTCGCTTTGGTATTGGGTGAATTCCATCGCTGGCGAAATTTTTACTGGCTTGGCTTTGGCATGGATGTCGCTGGAACTGGCGCTCGGCCCGACTGCCACGTCGCGCATTGGGATCACGGGAACAACCGTGGAGTTGCCGCTGGCGAAGCGAACGCGCCGAGCACGCAAGGTCTTAGCCAATATAGATGCGGCGGTTCGCGCGGATCGCGGCACTGTTAGCCATCCGACCGCTCCTGTGACCTCAACTGTAATATCCCAAGTTCAATTGCGTTCCGAAGCGCCTGCGACCGAATCGATCGCCGCAACACAGACGAATGGTTCCTGAGAAACCAGCCGCACCCTTCCACAAACCCGCAGTGGCGGGCTTGCGTCATGCTCGCTGCTTGTTTCATCCTCTGCGAGAAGCGGCGGCAAGGTGCCCACATTGCGGCGGAACCTTTTGCCGCGAATGCGTAACGGATGAGGACGGGAGGCTGGCCTGTCCTCCGTGTCTTCGCCGGATGGCGCGTCCGCCTGCGCCGAAGCTGTCCGTGGCAGCTCGCGTCCGGCAAGTTCTTCTAGGGATCACCGCGCTTGCTTCTCTGATGGCGCTCTTTTTCGTAGTACTGCGCTGGCGGGCGGATACGCCGAAAGAGCACTTGAAGTTCAGCAGCATTATCGTTGAAGGGCAGCCTGGGCAAGACGATGAGTGAAGCTGCGCTGGCTCCGTCCTTTTCGCAACCCGCGCATCTGACGCCTGCGCGCTCTCGCGGACACCGGCTCAGCGCGCTGGAAGCGCTGGAACGCGGGTTCGCGCTGTTTCGATCAACATTCCCGCGGGAGGCTTGGCGGTATTACATCGGGGCCGCGCCGCTGGTTTTTTGTTTCATTCCCATCTGGGTGCTCAACGGACAGATTCGGATATCGGACGGACTGCTTGTGCTGGAGGCAGCGCTGCTTGCAGGCTTGTACCTGTTTCGGGTGTGGATGATTGGCAGCTACATGCGACGCGTTCGCAGAGCATCGTTTGGAACCCCGATATCTAAATCTGCAGGAGCGGGTGCTCAAGTGACCGTGGCAGCACGTCTGCTGGTATGGAAGATCCTGCTTTCTGCCTGCGCGTTGACCACACTCCCAAGCGTCGCTGGGGCGTCATGGTTCTACAGCGCATGCCAATTCGCCAGCCTTGAGGCCCAGGAGGATGGCGGCGAGAGACATTCGCTTACCGGGTGCCTGGCACTCGCGAGTCAATGGTTTGGGGCAGGCTTGCTTCTCTTCCTCATGCTCTTTCCGCTCTGGATCGCGGTGTGGCTGAATGGACTTCTCTTGGCGGTGATTCTTCCGCAGCTTCTACACTCAATTTTCGGTGTGAACACACTCCTCTCCACACAATCGGGCGTTTACGCGCTGGTCCAAAGCTCCGCCTTCTGGCTTTCATCCCTCGCTGGCGCATGGCTGGCGCTTGATCCGATCGTTAGGTGCACGTTCGTGATTGCTTACCAGCACTTGCGGTCGAGACGCGAGGGTGATGATCTGCGCGGCTTGCTGGCGAGCCTGCCGCGTGCGCAGCAAACGAAAGCTCGCATGATGGGCTCCGCCGTGGCTCGAACCAGCCTGACCGGCGCATTGCTGGTGCTCGCTGGGATTCTCGCTGGTCTTTCTCTTACGGCAACCGCGCGCGCAGCGCAGGTACCCTCTGCTCGAATAACAACCGAAACCCCTGGCGATTCCGCTCGCCCGGCGCGGGTTCAAAAATTGCGGCAAGCCCTTGATTATGAGTCACAGCGTGCGATTTATCGCTGGCACGATTCCGAGCATCCGACTCCACCTACCTGGTTTGATAAGCTCCTGGCTAGGATCGGGCACGGTATCGAGCGCGCCTGGAATGCATTCTGGGATTTTCTGCATAAATTGTGGCCCAGCAGCCTGAATTTAGGGTCCGGGGAGGAGAAGGGCCATCCTTGGCAATTGAAGGATCTTCGATTATGGCTAACGCTGGTGGCGGTTCTGACTCTGGCGGCTGCAGGGGTCGTCTTTTGGTTGCGGCAGAAAAAGGAGACGGCTTCACTCTCCATATCTTTGGCAGTCGCGCCAATTCCCGATCTGAGCGATATTGCGGCAGCGGTTGAGCGTTCCGAGGATGAATGGTTCGCGCTAGCAAGCCGGCTGGAAAGGGAAGGCGAAACGCGCCTGGGGCTGCGTGCAGCGTACTTCGGCTTGCTTGCGGGACTGGCACAGCGCGAATGGTTGACAATTCGCCGCGACCGCACCAATCGAGAATATCTGAATGAGTTTACGCGCCGGTGGCGGCGGCGTCCGCAGGCGGCAATCGAAGTGCGGGCGGAAATTCCTGACAAATTGCGCGGCAGCCTGCGGCAGTTCGATCGCGTGTGGTACGGGTTCCATGTGCCGACGCCGGAGGCAGTCACAACCTACTGCCAAAATCAGCGGGAGTTCCTCACCCATGTTTGACGGTCGGTCGGGCGAAGGCATAGTGCTCAATTGGCGCGGTCCGCTGTTAGCGGTCGGAATCTTCGCCATTGCATTCGCGACTCTGTTGCTCATGGCGCGTCAGAACGAGTCAAATACGAGCGACATGGGTTCCAGCTTGCGCGAGGACCCATACGGCACCAGCCTGTTATTCGATTCTTATGCGCGCGCTGGGCGCCAAGTGAATCGCAGCCAGGATGAGGACTCTCTCTTGGATCAGGATGCGTTGAGTACAACCGCCTTCTTTATTGGCGGCCAATCCGCTGGTGATTGGAAGTTCGAGAAGGGACAATTCCGGGTTGGGGAGAAGTTTCGTGGACGGCTGGAGCAGTTTCTCGCGCGCGGCGGGCGCGTCGTGCTGGTCGCTCCAGCGTGGAAACTGAAGTCCGAATCTCAAGGTTGGGAAGTTGAAAACAAGTGGGACAAAACTGCAGACGACTCAGGACCAGCCTGGATCTCTCCTGAAGGTGACGCGATGCCGGCGGGCAGCGAGAACATGTATGTCGCCAACGATGCCCCGTGGCTTGAAACAGACGCGAGCTGGACTGTCCTTTATTCAAACGCCGTGGAGGCCAACGCAAAGGCTGACTCACCTGCGCATGTTCATATGGCAATGCGAAGGGTCGGAAATGGCGAACTGATCGCCGCAAGCCAGGAATCGTTCCTGCTTAACGAAGCCATCAAGACGCGTCCAAATCCGGCATTGTTAGATTTTCTCGCAGGCGGCCGGCCCATGGTCTGGGTGGATGAAACGTTGCACGGACTGCACCAGAGCCAGGGAGTGCTGTGGCTGGTGCAGCGGTACCGGCTGCAGGTAGCGCTGCTGCTTTTCTGGGGGACTTTGCTGGTTCTGCTTTGGAGTATGAGCGGTGATTTGGCACGACGCCCGAGCCGTGATGTGGACGCATATCTCATGCGACAGAGCGAGGGTGCCGGAGTAGCCGCACGACGCCTTCTCCAGCGCAGCGTGGCAACAGAAAAGGTAGTGGCGGAGTGTTGGGAAGATTTCCGCCGCCGCTCGCCGCAGGAGGCGCAGGCTATTTCTTCGGATCCACGCAGCGCGCCGAGGCTAACCGCAGCGCTGGAGCTGGCTCCTCTCCCTGGCTATAGGCAGTTATTCCAGCTAATTGCGGAGAGGCGCGCGTCTGCAAAAGGTCTGGCTCGCGCTCACCGTAGCACGAATGAGAGTTCCACATCTTGAACGACGAAGGTCCCGAGGAGGCACGGTTCGCATGAATGAAAAACCCTTAGTGGGTTCGGAGGCGCAGGCACAGTCTGCGTCGGCAGAAACGGCAACGGCGGCGATCTCAAGCGGCGCGCGCCGCGTTCGAGAAGCGATTAGCCGCGTGATTGTTGGCCAGGAACAAGCCATCGACCTCGCGCTAGTAGCGCTGCTTGCTGGCGGACACGCGCTCATCGAAGGCGTTCCCGGCGTCGGGAAGACGCTGCTGGTGAAGGCGCTTGCGCGAGCGGTTGCGGGTGAATTTCAGCGGATTCAGTTCACGCCTGATTTAATGCCTGCCGATATCACAGGCACCAGCATATTCGACCTCAAAACGCAGGAATTCCGGCTGGTACGTGGCCCGATTTTCACGAATTTCCTATTGGCAGACGAAATTAACCGCGCCCCTGCAAAAACGCAATCGGCCCTGCTGGAGGCCATGCAAGAGCGACAGGTGACAATTGACCGTGCAAGTTGCGCGCTACCGTCCGTCTTCGTTGTCTTCGCAACGCAGAACCCGATCGAGCATCAGGGAACTTATCCGCTTCCCGAGGCCCAGAAGGACCGCTTTCTCGTAAAAATTCGCATGGGTTATCCGGCCGTGCAAGAAGAGAACGAACTGGCGCGATTGGTAGCAGAAGGGGAGCCACCGGAGCGCCGGTTGGCGGAAGAACTGCGCGCACCAGTGTTGCAGCCCGACGAACTCGAACAATTGCGGGCAGCGACGGCGCGGGTGCGCGTCAGCGAGGCGGTAAGCAGCTACGTCGTGAATTTGGTTCGGCAATCGCGCGAGCACGCCGCAGTTTGGGTTGGCGCTGGACCACGGGCGACGCTTGCATTGTTATCGGCATCGCGAGCGCTCGCGGCACTCGAGGAGCGCGATTTTGTACTGCCTGAGGATGTGAAGACGCTGGCAGCACCCGTACTCGAACATCGAATTCTGTTACGACCAGAGTTCGAAATGGAAGGGGTCGAAATTCGCGAAGTGATCAATACGGTGCTGGAGACGGTAGAAGTGCCGCGGTAAGGCCGCACAGTATCAAGCGCGAGAAAGGATCGATATCTAAGCGGGCGAGACTACGATGGGTGGAGATAGAACACATGCGGCGATTGCTGCGCCGCGCACGGCTGTTTTTGCCGAAGCTCCGGCAGTTCCCACACAGCTGGATCCGGCTGCACGCAACAATATCGCCCGGCGGATCGCGCTTCGCCCAGCCGGTAAGCGGTTCGGTCCAGATATCTCACTCGCGTGGGTGATGGGATTCCTGGCACTCGGAGCATGCATCGTGCCGTGGCCCCGCCACGGTTGGTTGTGGTTCGAACTGATCGTCACAATTGTGGCACTGTTGGTGTGTTATGACGCGATTGCGCTGTGGCTCACTGAGGATGCAGCTGCGCCAGTCCTGCTCCCGTCAGAAAAAGGCCTTCGCGGACGCGAAGGGCAGACCATTCAGATTCCGCTCGCACTCACCGGTTCGGGTCGAAACCGGCGGCGGCGTTACGTCCGCGTAGGAATCATGCCGGCAACGCAAGAGAGCGAAGCCGCTATTCGAGTGAAAAAAAAGCCTCGGCGGCTGACGCTTGAGCACTCAAATTCGTCGGAAGACGGATCAACCCAAGGAAACACCGCGCAACTTCTGCTTTGGCCATGGACACCGGAGATTGCGTTACTTCGACGCGGCCTGTGGGCTGGTCCGCGGGTTGGAATTGAGCGAGGCTCGCGCCTCAGACTTTGGCGCTTGCGGCAATGGTTTGATTTGCCGCAGCCTTTGCGAATCGATGCGGACTTGCGGCCTGGGCGACGCGAGATTCTGCGCAGCCCGGTTTACCGCTTGCTTGCCGCCTCTCAGCAGACGCCGTGGACAGGGCACGGACGCGATTTCGAGCGCTTGCGGGAATACCAGCCCGGCGATAACTACTCAGAGATCGCGTGGAAGTCAACGGCGCGGCGCGCCACTCCGGTCACTCGCCTTTTCCAATGGGAGCAGAAGCAGGAAGTATATTTCGTACTGGACCAATCTCGGGCGTCCGCGATCGCGCTCGATCCAACGGCCGCTCCCGAGAGCGATATCGCGGAAAAGCGCGCGCCGCGACGCTTGCTGGATCTGGCTGTGGAGACGGCGCTGGTGGGCGCGACCGTCGCACTTGAACTCGGCGATGAATTCGGGCTCGTCACCTACGCGGACGAGCCGAAGATTTGGTTGCGAGCAGGAAGCGGTCAATCTCAGTTCCACCAATTCCGTGAGCGCCTCTTGAATCTTGAACCTTTGCCGACCACTGCGGATTACGAAACGCTATTTGCAGAAATTCGGGTACGACTGCGGCGGCGCGCCTACCTGGTATTGCTGTCGGATTTGGCGGAGCGCTCGGTTGCGGACTCCTTGCGGCGAGGAGTTGGCTTGGTTCGTTCGTCACATGCCCTCTTAATGACGAGCATCTTGCCGACTCACGCTCGGCCGGAATTTTCGCCAGACGAGGAAGTGCATTCTGACCAGGATGTTTATGCGGCGCTCGCGGGTGAGAGAGAAAACCAGCGCCTCGGCGCGTTAGCGCGGCAAATGCGCCAATTGAACGTGCAGCTCCGGTACGTGCCTGCAGGGGTGTTCCTGCGAACCGCGGTTGAAGGGTATCTGGAGAGCAAGCGGGAGCAACGGCTGTGATTTTGAACCTCGAACGATTTCAGGCGCAGGCGAAGCCGCGTTGGCAGAACCTAGAATTGCTGCTGGGGGCTCTCGAAAGCCGGCCCGACCGCCGCTTGACTCCAGCGGAAGCCCACCAGTTGCAAGAGCTTTATGCCCACGCAGCTGTGGATTTGAATCGCGTGACACACGGCGCGTTAGCGCCCGAGCTAAGGCAATACCTCGAGAGATTAGTGGCACGAGGTTATGCAGAGCTGTATTACGCGCGGCCAACGCGCTCCGAAATGTGGCAGCCGCGTCGCTGGCTCGGGATTTTCACCGCGTTCCCTGAAACATTCCGGCGACAGTCCCGCTATTTCGGCGTGGCGATACTGATCACACTATTGGGTTGCGCCTTCGGCGGACTCGCGGTGCGCTATGATCCCGCCGCCGTGGACGTGCTGCTTCCGGCAGACTACCTGCGCAATCCGGACCAGCGGGTGCATGAAGAGGAGCAAGGAGGGGTGCGGCGCTCAAACTCGGTACAGACGGAAGCAGCATTCTCCGGACAACTCATCCGGCACAACATCCAGGTTGCCCTGCTAACAGCAGCACTCGGCGTGACCTTTGGCATTGGGACCGCACTCCTCCTCTTCGAAAATGGCGTGTTACTCGGGGCGGTGGCGGTTCATTACACGCAGCGGGGCTTCGGACTGTTCATGACGGCCTGGCTGTTACCACA
>Ga0070717_10003700_pt1 | contig 10991 bp, 7 predicted proteins | sample LARL113metaG_FD_71366 | JGI IMG/M metagenome (GOLD analysis project Ga0070717, IMG submission 71366) | Corn, switchgrass and miscanthus rhizosphere microbial communities from Kellogg Biological Station, Michigan, USA - LAR L11-3 metaG | ecosystem: Host-associated > Plants > Roots > Rhizosphere ...
CACGCTGATGCCCATCATGCGCAGCGGAATGAACGAGAGCAGCACCGCCGCCGGCATGGTGATGAGCGGAATCGACGCGCTGGGAAAATGCCACAGGAAGACAAGAATGATCAACACGACCGTGACAACCACTTCGAGCACGGTCTCCTGCGCATTGCTGATAGTGTGCTGGATTAACTGCGAACGGTCATAGATGGGAACGATCTTGACGCCGGCGGGCAATGTGGGCTCGATCTCTTTCAGCCGCGCTTTCACGCGATCGATCACTTCCAGGGCGTTCTCGCCGCTGCGCATGATTACGATGCCCGAGACCACTTCGCCTTCGCCATTCAGATCGGCAACTCCGCGACGCAGATCGGGACCGGTGACCACATTACCCAGATCCTTGACCCGTACCGGGGCCCCGGCCTCGGGGCTGGCAACCACGATGTTCTGGAAGTCACCAATGGAGGTCGCATAACCGCGCCCGCGCACCATGTACTCGGTGCCGCCAAAATCAAGCAGGCGCGCGCTGGTCTCATTGTTTCCTTCGCGAACCGCATCCACCACCTGGCTGACGGAGATGCCATAGCCCTGCAGCAGCTTTGGATCGAGGTTTACCTGGTACTGCCGCGTGTAACCGCCGATGGGGGCAACATCGGCAACCCCAGGCACCGAGCGCAAATGATAACGAAGATACCAGTCTTCGTAGGAGCGCAACTCTGCCAGGCTGCGCTTACCGGTTTCGTCGATCACCGCGTACTGAAATACCCAGCCCAGGCTGGTCGCATCCGGCCCCAGCTCTGTCTTTACGCCTTCTGGAAGTTTGCCGGTTACGCTCGATAAGTACTCGGTTGTGCGCGAGCGGGCCCAGTAAAGGTCGGTATTGTCATCAAAGATTACATAGACATAGGAGTATCCGAAATCCGATACTCCGCGCACCGTCTTCACATGCGGTGCGCCTAACATGGCGGTAACTATGGGATAAGTAACCTGCGTCTCGACTAAGTCGGGGCTCCGGTCCCAGCGCGACATGATGATCACCTGGGTCTCGCCCAGGTCGGGAATCGCATCCAGGTGCATGTGCGTCAGCGACCACCAGCCGAACACACAGCCCACCGCGACCGCGATGAAGATCGCCGCCTTGTTTCGAATTGACCACTCAATGATTCTGGAAATCACTGCTTAGATCTCCCCGGCAACGTCAGCCTAGCTGGTGAAACGAACTGCCATGAGGTCCGCTTTACATCGCGCGACTCTCAATTCATGCGGTGCGCGAGCGCGGAATCCGCTTGTGGAGGCGTACCCGGCGAGCCGGCAGCGGCCTGCAGGCGGCTTTCCGAATCGACCAGGAACGTTCCCGCCGAAACCACCATCTCCCCTTCGCGCAGTCCTTTCACAATCTGTACCCGGTCATCGAAGCGCCACCCGATCTCCACTTCGCGCTTTTCAAAGCGCCCGGGAGAGACCTGGACGAAGACCTGTTTCGCCAATCCCGAATCGACGATCGCATCGGCCGGCACTGACAGCCCGGCAGCAATCGAGACCGGCATCTCCACGTTCACAAACATCTCTGGGCGAAGCTTGAACCCCGGATTGTTCGCGACGAGCCGCACCTTCAGCGCGCGCGTCGCAGGATCCACTTCGGGAAGAACGTCACTTACTTTCGCCTGGAAAGATTCGCCCGTATCGGGCAGGGTCACCCTGGCCACCGACCCGGGACGGAACTTCTGCGCGTCTTTGCCAAACACCTGGGCGACGATCCACACCTGGCTCAAATCGGCAATCGAGTAGAGTTCTCGTTCCCGCTCAAAACGCAGGCCAGGAGAGATGTTCCGGCCGAGAATGAAACCGTCCACCGGCGAGACAATGTAAACATCCTCGGGGATCTTGCGATTGTTGGTCATCTCCTCGATCTGAACGTCGCTCATGCCCAGGTTACGCAAGCGGTCCGCGCGCGCCTGGGAACTGGCTGCACCCTGCGCAGTGGAAGGAGTCTCCTTGAACTGGCCTGGAGTGCGCTCGTTGGCGGAAAGAAAGCCGCCCACCACAGGCAGAAAATCCGGCGAGTAAACCAGCGCCAGGTGCTGGTCTTTCGTTACGCGATTTCCTACAGCATCGTTGTCGGTCGACTTTACATAGCCGTCCGCGCCCATGGTGACCTTGTAGATCCGCGTCTCATCCGGCATGACCTTACCGAACGCGCTGATCGTGTGGTTTCCCGAATTGCTCTCAACGGCGGTCAACTGAATGCCATATATCTTCTGCGCGGCGGGATCGATACGGAGAGAGCCATCATCGTCGAAACCCACCAGCGACTTTCCCACGCTGTCGGCGTACACCGGCACCAGGTCCATGCCACAGTCCGGAGCCTTGCCGGGCTTATCCGAGTGGTAGGCGGGGTGCATCGGATCGACGAAATATAGAATGCGATGTGCGTCGCTTGCCGCAGGCTGCTGATGCAAGTGCCCAAATGAATACCCTGCGATTAACGCGCCAACCACTGGAACCAGGTACCACGCTTTTTTCACTTAACGCCTCCCGTGCGGATGCGGAATGTATCGTTATTCTGCCTGGCCAGTCCCGGGCACGGCGGGTACTGGGGTCGCTGCGAGCACTCGCCGCTTGCCGCTGTCACGATCAACTGCTGATCCGTGGGTTTTCGGGCGGACGCTTCCAGAACGAGTGACAAGCAAATTTCAATCTCACGCCAGAATGACTCTACCGGCAACCCGGGCGGTGGTCATTGTGCTTTCGCAAAGAGTCCGTCAACGGGCTTCGCAATGGAATTGCGGCCGGGCAGTGAGTCAGGCGGGTTTGCGCAGGGTGGAAAGGAATCCAAGTTGCTCAATTAGCCGGACTTGCGCTCCAGTTCCGGCGAGTGCAGCGCGGCCGCCACGCGCTCCACGAAACGCGGTCCGAACCGGTCGACGTAGTCCTTGCGCGTGCGGCGGAAAACGTGCCATGAAAGCCATGCCATTCCCAGTTCCTGGCCTACCGATTTCAACCGCCGCGAGGCGATATTGGTTTCGTTCACCGGCGTGCCGGCTTCCGACACCAGCACAAAGTCGTCTCGCTTCGTAAACCTGGGCCTTTGATTCAGTCCGGTCAGGACCGGGAAGATGAGCTCCGGAATGGGCACGTTTCGGGTGCGGCCAATCTTCACGCTGTTCAGTTCGCCCCGGTACCACTGCTTCCGCACCGCGATCATCCGCGCAGGAATCACTTCGCCATTCGCTTCGTGCTCGAACGGCGAGAGGTTCACGTGTTTCCACTGCAAACCGCAAATCTCTGCCACATTCATTCCCGTTACGATGGCCAGCAGAGTCATTTCTCTTTCCGGATAGCGCATCATTTCCAGCACCGATTTCAGTTCCGGCAGGGAAAGCATGTGTGCTTCTTTGCGCATGATCCCGGGCACGGCCACCTGGCTGGCGGGATTCGGGCCGAGAAAATAGTTCCCCTTTTTTGCGTGCGAAAAGATGGCGCTGACCACATTGCGGATGTGAGTAACCGTCTGCATCGAGTACCCGCGCGACTGGGCGGCCATCATCAGGCCTTCCACGTGCTCTGGCCGGGTTTCCGTGAGTCCCAGCCGGCTCAGATACGGCCAGTCGGGGATCGCTTTCAATCGCGTGCGCGACTTGTCCAAATCCAGCTTGAAAACCTGGTGCACTTCCTCAGGGGTCAGTACGTGTTTCAGAATCGCCCGGTAATGGGTTCGCCCGGCAAGGCCTTTCACCGCCACGTGCTCGGGCACAAACGCCTTTTCGACAAACTCGACGATGGTCATGCCGGACTGAGGAGCCAGATCTTGCACCTGTTTGCCGGCGGGAAGCCTTTCCCACACCGCCTGCTGCGCCTCTTTGCGCGTCAATCGTTCGGGTCCGGTCGCCGGCCCAATTTGAACGGCCTCACGCCAGTGATGTTCTTTGAATCCGCGGACGTTGAAGAGATTCTCGTTCACGCGGAACATCCACGCGCCGCCTTCTCGATACAAATCAACGTGATATGGAAGCCTCCCCCAATCCATTTCGTCTCCAAGAGAGCGGTTGCCCATTGAGATGTGCTGCATCAAAGCGCAGACCGGCAAACTCGATTTCTCGAATCCATCCCACTTACCGGTTGCATTCCCCTGTTCTGCATGCTTCTCACGGCATCCGGTGCATCTTTGGCGCCGCGAAAATCCCCAGATGAAACAGCGAGTGTTTCCCTGTCCCCGGCGCAGTATCCCTGGCCCGCCGAGGGGCAGGACCGACCGGAGGCGATCCTGCGTACTGCTTGCAACTGTCGCAACAACTGCGTGTCGCTACAACTGCGTGTCGCTACAACTTTGCTGCTTCCCCGCCCGTCGTGATCAGTGCGGCTTCACCAAACCCGCAGTGTCGGTTGAAGGCTTCGCGAACAGCGCTGCATCGAGCTTCGGATTCACATCCACCTTGTCGATCACAATCTTTTCCGTGGGGAACGAAGCCGCAGCCGCGGTAGGGTGTCCACCTTTTGCCGGGACCGCCAGTGGCAGAACCTTGGTTTCCAGCACAAACGGAATCTGCAGTCCATCCACAGCGCGATAGTCGCTGAAGTAGATCTCCACCGGGTGCTCCAGACCGTCGAGCCGCCGCGGTGCCCCTTCAATCTTGGTCTCGAGGAATGTCTTGGCGTCGATCCAGACGTGAATGGAGTGGCTGTCCTTCATGGTGAGCTTCAGGCGGTAGGTGTCGCGGTCTCCTACTTTCTCTGTGCCTTCCAGCTCGACCTTGGTGCCTTTTACATCGGCGTCAACCAGCGGACCGTCCAGTTCCGATTGCAACGCCGCCTTGTGCAGCTCGTCTTCGGTGTAGCTCTCCACTTCCAGGCGGTTCAGATACGGTCTTACCTTCCAGCCGTTGGAGCCGTCATACACCTGGACCGCCGTCTTGCCGCGGAATTGAATCTCCAGGCGCAGCTTGCGCGGGCGCTGCAATTCGAGCGTGAAGGGTAACTCTGCTTCCGTGGCCAGCCGCGGGCTGGTCGGCATGGGCGACGTTTGTTTTCCGGGGCGCTTAACACCCGGGTTCGGCGCCGCCGCCGCCTGCGGTTTCCTTTGATCTCCGCCGGCGCCCATCGTCCCCGACTCCGAGAGTGTCTGTACGGCGCGCCACGCCTTCAATCCGCCGCGCGCAGCCACATTCTTACTCACAATCTGCTCCGCAGTCATGCCCGCGGTGCTCTGCGCAACCAGAAGAGAGCTTGCGAAACTGAAAACGCATCCGGCGACCAGCACTTTACGTAACATATTCTTCTCCCCACACAATGAGATCTGACTCATAATGACAAACAACCCAAGCAGACTATCTCTCGTTTCCCCGCTGCAGACCTTGCGCTTGCACAAACTGCATCCAGTTGCGCCAACTGCAGCCCCTTGATGGTGAGCCCATCATATGGACCCCAAACAAGATGCGATTTGCTCCTCGACAAAGGGCGTGCGAATTGGGCCGCATAAACTAGGCAACTGAGAGTGCATGCGAGACTTGGCACATCTCCTACGTAACCACGTGCCGCGCAAAGGTAACTTCCCCCGCTAGATTATTGCAAGATAATGACCTGAATGAGAGCGAGTGATCGGCGTCGGCGCGCTTCCGCAGGGCCGGAACGCTACTTTTCCCACCATCCATCCCAAAAAATTGGTTGACTTTGTCTGTGACGAATGTCACACTCACGGCCAGTTCAGGTTCCGCTGAAGTCCACTACATACCACGGGTGCTTCCCTGCTCCACGCGAGCCCGTAGTGTGTGGGCGCTTCATAACCGGGGGTGGAACCCTAAGCAATACTTGAGGTCTTTTCAGAACTTCAGGCCACTCTAAGAAGTGTTCATGAAGAACTCTGTTGTTGCGCCCAAAAAGGATACGTATGCGACGGCGCACTCTGTTGCGTTTGGCCCTGGTTGTCATGGGGGAAGTGCATGGCGACGACAGTTCGTTCGCGGGGAGTAGTACATCATGGTCCCCAATCGGGGGAGCCATCTACCACTGAATCCAACGTCGCGGAACGCATCGTTATGATGTGCGCTTCTGCGCTTTTCACCGGACTGACTCCTAGAGAATGCAGAGAGATCGCCTCGTGCGCGCACGCGCGCACATTTGCCCGCGACGAACTTCTCTTCATGCAGGGACAGCCGGTCCGCAGCATGGTGCTCATTCAAACCGGAAGCGTGAAAATGACGCAACTGAGCGCCAATGGCAACGAGGTCATCCTGTGGATGAATGGATCCGGCGACGCCATGGGAGTCCACGCCGATTCACCATCCTGTAGTCACACCTGCTCCGCGCGGGCCATGGAGCAATGCAAAGCACTGGTATGGGAGTACACGCGGCTGCAAATGCTGGTCGCTGAGTATCCCCAGCTTCGACGCAACATCAGTCAGATCCTCGCTGGTCGCCTTCAGGAGCTCGAAGAGCGGTTCCGCGAGATCGCCACAGAGAAAGTAGCCAAGCGCCTGGCCCTTGCACTCACCAGGCTGCTCAAGCAGGTGGGCAAGAAGACTCACGAGGGAATCGAAGTCTCTCTCTCCCGTGAGGAACTGGCCCAACTTACCGGTACCACTCTCTTCACCATCAGCCGCATCCTTTCCCGTTGGGCAGATCACGGGGTTGTTATTCCGCGCCGCGAAGCCGTCCTGGTGCGCGATCCTGAGCGCCTTGAATCGGTGGGCTGCGAAGAAGACTAGCTCATTGCCAACCAATCAAGAGGCCGCACCAGCTCAGCTGGTGCGGCCTCCGTGTTTTCACACACAAAATATTTTGAGAACCTGGGTGCCCCAGGTCCCCGGGGTCCCCACGGACAGGTCTTCGTCCGTGGGGTGGAGATCTCGATTTTGAGACCTGGGATACCGCTGAAGCTGATCGACCGATCTTTGTTTCATCCACCGCGGGTCGGCAGTTCGGCTATTCGAGTATCACTCGCGCCCTCTTACTTTGTCCCCGCCTTGCGATACGTCACCGAAGTCCCCGCGCCGAGATCGATTTCCTTCTGATTGTCTTCGTTGGTATCGTATCCCCGGATAATGTGCGGAATAATCGCGAACACAACTTCGCTGTTCTGGGTTGTTTTGGTCTCCTGCCCGAACAAATACTTCAGAATAGGCATCTTGATTAGTCCCGGATACCCGCTCATGGATTTAGTTTCGGTGTCGTTCAGGAGGCCCGCGATCAGGTTAACCTCGCCGTCCTTGAGACGCGCCTGGTGTTCGATGCGGCGTTGGCCGATGGTTGGCTGGCTGAAACCGCCGATGTTCTGCACCCCGGTCACCGACGAAATCTCCATCGACATCTTCAGCGTGACTTCGTTATTAGCATGCACATAGGGTGTGATATCGATGTTCACACCTACATCGATGTATTGGAATTGGGTGTTCACCGAGCCGCCAAAGCCGCTCTGGAATGACCCCGTCGCAATGGGGATGCGATCGCCGATTTTGAGCGTAGCCTTCTCACTGTCCATCACTCGAATTTCAGGTCTTTCAATCACCTTGCTATTGCCATCGCTGGCCAGCAGGGAAAACGAGATGCCGGGAATGGTGACCGCAAAGTCTGCAGCGGTCAGGTGCGTGAACGAATCCAGGGTCAGACCAGATCCTGAGCCGGACGAACCCCCGGTATCCGAGCCCGAGCTCGTCGTTCCACCAGGAGCCAGCGTCACAGTTGCGCTGGTGGGCGGATTGGTGCCGATGGTGTGCGAATAGTTCTTGCTCACTTCCATCACCACCACGTCAACCAACACCTCCGCCTTCGGCTTGTCGATGTCGATCAGTAACTTCTGTGCCAAGACCATCTGGTCGGGCGTTCCGCGCAGCGTCAGCGACCGCTGTTCCGGCGTCACCTGGATGCGGTTGATGTCGAGAATCGCCTTCAGCGTTCCGGCCGCTTGATTCAGGTCGGCAGGGGTCGCCGCATTGGTCAGATAGAACGTCCTCATAACGTTCTGCTCCAATTCCTTCCGTTTCGTCCCCGTATCGGCCGCCACCATAATGGTGTTGGAGGAAACCGGCCGCCAGAAGGTCTTGGATTGCATCGCGATCATCTCCATCGCCTGGCGGAGATCCACATCCTGCAGTTCGAAATTGATCTTCTGCGGCTTGTAGTCGGGGTCCATCAGGACGTTGATGCCCGCGATTTTGGCAATCGTCTTGTAAACCACGTCCACCGTGGTCGAAGTCAGGTGCAGCGATATGGGAGTATCCCACTTGATGTCGAGGGCCACCGGTCCCGCGGCGCTTGCCACCTCTTTGTCGAACGCTGAAGGAGGCTGCGCAACGGCTTTCTGGGCGTTATCCTTTGCCCTGGCCTGTCGCTGGATGAGATCTGCAGTGGACCGTACCAGCCCCAGCGCCTCGAAGCTGCTGGAATCGATCTCGGCAGCCAGCCGAAACTCCGCCAGTGCCTCCTCCAGAGCGCCCGTCTCCTTCAGGTTCTGTCCCTTGCGGATGTGCTCCGCGGCCGCATAAAACCGCATCCTCACATAAGAGGCCATGTACTTCGGGTCGGCGACCTTCATATCATGGGCCTTCTTGAAGGCCTGGTAGGCGGCGTCGTAGTTGTCCTTGCGCTCTGCCTTTTCACCCTGTTTGAAATAATGCTCCGCGCTCTGGGCAATCGCCGGGACCGCGATAGTGCCCGCCAGGATGACAAACAGCAGCAATTTAATTCTTGTCATAATGCCTCGGATGAAGGGCGTACATCGAACTTTTACCCTAAAGCAAACCATCCTCCGGGCTCTTTGCGTAATCTCAACTAAACCGGTGCCTTTGGAGTTTTCTGTGATTTTTAAACAACATAGCGCATAACGAGAAACAAAACATGGGTCGTCGAATGGGTCGCTGTTCGACCGGGGAAAAATGCCGGGTGCCCCAGGTCTCGATTTTGAGACCTGGCAAACCACCCAAGCCGATCGACCGACTTTCGTTTGTTCCGCACCTCCACCGAGGCGTGCCGACCATGAATTGACATTGCGGGCCTCAGCCGTGCGGAACTCCACCAGTCCGGACTTATCCCGGGTAACCGCCGGTGATGTATCCCTCCAGTGCCTGAATCGCCTGCTCCTGGCCGGAGATGACCCATTTCACCAGGTCCCCGATCGAGACGATCCCCACCACCGTATAACCCTCCAGAACCGGCAAATGGCGGAAATGGTGCTCGGTCATCAGGGCCATGCACTCATCCACGGTGTGCTGCGGAGTGATCGAAAGCACCGGGCTGGTCATGATCTCGCGGACCTTGGTCTCCCGGGACAGATGGCCCATGAGCACCCCTTTTCGCGCATAGTCGCGTTCCGACAGGATGCCAAGCAGTTCGTCATGGGCAATGACCAGTAATGCCCCCACGTCGTACTCGGCCATCAACTGCAGAGCCTCGTAAACCGACTGCTCGGGTGCTATGGAAAGAATCCTGCTGTGGCGGCGGCTCTTCAACACCGAACCAATGGTTTCGGTAATCCTCATGGACCCTCCTGGCATCTTGAATCGCGCGGGCACCGCGCTGTCCCCTTCCGAACCGTCTTTAGTCGCCGCGGAACAGGGTTCGTCTTCGATATGGACCTTATTCAACTTTTGGAATCAACGCCGGGAAATAGCAAGTTCGCTATGCAGGGGTCAGGACCGCGATCGAAGCCACCGACCGGGTCCGGCACCGTAGCGGACAATATAGCCCATCCCGTATACGCAAGAGAAGTGAAGACGAAGAAATTGTCACGCAGAGGACATGTTGCGGGGAAGAAACCGGCCCTGAGGACGCCCGGCCTTGCCCGCCCGACCTACTCCATGGCTGCTGAATACACTCCGTCCCGCCACCGCTTACGTGCCCATCCTGCCGCGGGACAGCTCATCCGGCGAAGCGACGGGGAGAATGCAAGCGCTGAAACCCTCGGTAGCTTCGGCAAATCCTCGTCGCGCTCAGGCGAAAGTTCCAAATTGGCCCCGACCCGAAATGGTCCCAAGTCCTCCCGCATTCCGCCACTCCAAGGCGCTGTCATCCTGAGAAGTTGATCGCCCATGCGATCAACGCAGTCGAAGGATCCGCGGTTGCCTTTGGGAATTGCGCACCGGTTTACTTCCGAATTGGCCACCAAACACCCAGAACTCTGTCAGCAATGAGTGATTTGGCCTGATTGCAGCCATTGAGAGATTTCCCGCGCTATACTCCCGAGAGCCTGTGGCGGAGTTCCCCGCGGTTCTATCTTGCATCAAGAGGAACGAGGTTCATGGGCACATCGCGCAGGGAGAAATTGATGAAGAAAATCGTATTGGTCGCGTACTTTGTCACTGCTTTTCTGGGTGTGCTCGGGTCTGCTCAGGTCCAGAACAGTAATCGCGCTAAGGGGATATGCACTTGGCCCGGAAACCTGGATGGCGCGAAAGTAGCTCCTGAAACTCACAAGGTTATCTTTGAGAATGAGCACGTCCGAGTGCTGGAAGTAACAATCCCACCGCACAGCAAAGAGCCAGTCCATACGCATTGTTTGCCCAGTACGCTTTACGTCCAGCAAATGGGCGACATAATCGTCCGAGACCCTGACGGGAAACTTATCTTCGACTCTCGCCAGATGAAGGAAAACGAAAAGCAAAAGGCACCTTTTGTGCTGTGGAACCCTGGGGAGGGGCCGCATTCGGATGAGAACCCAAGTGATTTGCCGATCAAAATAGTCCAGATTGAGAACAAAGACTGACCGTTGGCCCCACGTCGGCTGTCAGTGGTTGGCCAACAACACCGCCAATGCACTCATTGATTCAGGTTTAGTGGCGCGGACGGAGGTGACCGGCAAGTCTTCCTTTTACAGTTGGTAAGGTACGTATAGTCCACGATACATCCGCTAGGAGTCTGCTGAGCGTACAATTCCTCTTCACCCCTGGAATGGGGGCAAAGAGAAGTTAATGAATGACAGGCTGAGTGGTCTGGTTGGGCGGATATTTGTCCTTGGCACTTTAGCTCTTGTGACCGGTGCGCTACATATTAAGGCGCAGACCATGATCGTATCCGTA
>Ga0070717_10003702_pt1 | contig 10987 bp, 12 predicted proteins | sample LARL113metaG_FD_71366 | JGI IMG/M metagenome (GOLD analysis project Ga0070717, IMG submission 71366) | Corn, switchgrass and miscanthus rhizosphere microbial communities from Kellogg Biological Station, Michigan, USA - LAR L11-3 metaG | ecosystem: Host-associated > Plants > Roots > Rhizosphere ...
CCTTCACCTCCATCAGGTTGGGTAGAGGACTTGCACCTCCTAGCTATCGAACGTGCTCGGCACACAACAGGGCGCCTGCGCTGCACAGCGAGGCGAGAAGCAGGGCCAGCCTCACCTAGAGACCAGCACCTGCTCGAATTGTGGTGTGATAGAGGGCAACTTCGTATCCTGAGCATAGGGCGGGTGCCCACAGCCAACAATCCTGCTGTCTCTGTAATTTTCTTCAGGAGTTTCTGTAGCAACACTCGCGCTCTACACTCATGTTTCACATGTTGTCTAAGCAATGCGGCGCCGTTCTTTTGCTTCGTCTTCTTGACGGCGGGTGCGCTCCCAGTCGTCGATTTGTTTTTGTGCGTCTTCTTTGGTGAGTCCGTAACGTTCTTGAATTTTTCCGGCGAGCTGATCGCGCTTGCCTGCGATCATGTCCAGGTCATCATCCGTGAGTTTGCCCCAACGCTATTTGACAACACCTTTCATCTGCTTCCATTTTCCTGCTACCCGATCCCAATTCATACGCAGTTCTCCCTATATTTTTTCGATCTGCCTCGGCAACGTTATTCACGGCGACTGGAACTTCCCATCCAGAATGCGAGGTATTTTCGGTGAGAGATCACTGTAGGCGCAGGCGGCTAGGAAAGTAGCCGATTCAGAAACTCCTCTACCGCCGTGTTCCCGTCGCAACAAAAGTGGCGATTTCTGCATTTCAATTCATCATGCGCGCATTTCGCTGCGGTACAGCAACTTATCAAAATGCCTACAGACTGGACCGGATGGACGGTGGCGCTTACTAACCCTACTCTCACAAATGTCAGCGGCGAAATTGGTTCGCCAATCGGCAATGGAAATCAGAACGTTGGATTTTGTCATGAGAATCTGAAAGGAGAACCAAGTGAGCAGCGTACTTAATTGCACCGCCCCCCGATTTGATTCGGACCTAGACCTAGTTAAGCGTGCTCAACAAGGAGATTCCGACGCGTTTGCCTCATTATTTTATGCGCACAAGGCGCGGATTTATTCCGTTTGCCTGCGCATGACCAACAACACGGCGGAAGCGGAAGACCTGACGCAGGACGCGTTCCTTCAGGTGTTTCGCAAATTGTCTACCTTTCGAGGCGACTCCGCGCTGTCCACCTGGCTGTATCGCATCGCGGTGAACACCGTCTTGATGCATTTCCGCAAAAAAGCACTGCGGCAGATCTCTCTAGATGAACCTTACAACCAGGATGCGCGGCTGGTGCGGCGCGAATACGGCAGCCGGGATGGCCGATTGGCTGGTTCCGTAGATCGCATCGCGTTGACGCGCGCTATTAAAGAACTGCCGGTTGGATATCGCACCATTTTCCTGCTGCACGAAGTGGAAGGTTATGAACATCAGGAGATCGCCGAGTTGCTCGACTGCTCCGTGGGAAATTCCAAATCGCAGCTTCATAAAGCCAAACTGCGGATTCGCGAATTGTTGGGTTATGCCCGCGACGAGGCAGTCGCCGAGAATCACAATATCCGGCGAGAACGCCGCAGCTCGGAGCCGTTAATCAGGAATTGGAAAAGTCCTGACGAGATTCCGGAAGAAACCAGCAGCATGGTTCCTGCAATGAATTCTCGTACGCAACAATTATTTGGTTCGAACGCGTAATTAATGGAGGGCTTCAGAAACTTCGTTCGCGCTATGGGCCAGCATCACGACGGCTGGTCGTCAAAGCTACTACAGAAGTTAGGGAGAGCAGAGACACAGTGTACGTCGGTGCTATTGTAACTATCGCAGGCGGGGTCCGGTGCGAGGAATATTCTGGAAGCCTTCCCCGTAAACGGCTCGACCGCCACCACTCCACCCCGCAACGGTTGCTGGGTTCACCGGCAGTTACCTGGGATGTACTCGGCCAAAGCGTAGTTGATCGAACACTAGACCGGTTACGCGTCTTCGGCGTCGATCATGCCTCGGTGATTTCCGAAGACGGCTTCTGCAGCTGGAGCGGGACCGACCTCTTCATACCGTCGTCCCGCGCAGCTTCTGGATTTTGGCCAGCCTGGGACAGCGTGGTTTCTCACTACCTGAACCACGGCATGGAAACTTTGTTACTAGTGCGGCTGGGACCTTATTTGGAGCTGGATTATTCAGATTTTCTTCACTTTCATCGGGAAAGCGCCGCGTCGTTGACGCAGGCAAATCACGCGCAAGGAGCGCTGGATCTGATAGCGGTTGACGCCAAGCAATTGCGGGATACAAAGGATTCGGTTCGCGCCCGTCTGAGCGCGATGATTGCGGATCGCCGCGAATACAGGTTCACTGGCTATGTGAATGCGCTGGCTGATCCCGCTGATTTTCGCCGTTTGGTGCAGGATGCCTTGCATGGCCAATGCGGGATTCGACCTGTGGGTAATGAAGTTGAGCCTGGTATCTGGCTCGGTGAAGGCGCTCGAATTGAGCGTTCAGCCAACATTTTGGCACCCGCTTATATCGGAGCGAATAGTTGGGTGCGTTCGTCCTGCACGATTTCCGGCGCGAGCGCAGTGGAAAAACAATGCGAAGTGGATTGCGCCACTTCCGTAGATGATTGCTGCATCCTTCCAGGTACTTATCTAGGAATGGGATTGAATGTCAGCAACGCAATCGTTGGCGCGGGAAAACTCTTTCATTTAGGCCGTGAAGTTGAGTTGGAAATGAATGATGGCCGCCTGATTGGAAGTACATCCGGTTCACAGCGGTTGACTAGAACCGCGCGGGCGTTATTTGGTTCGATGTCAACCCGGAGGTCGCAGACGGCATCTTTAGTGGCAGCGCGCAGGTTCGGGCATTTCAATTGATCGGTGCTCGCGTAAAGAATTCAGGAGACTTTTTGATGTTACTTAAATTACCAGAACGGGTGGATGGAAGACTGGCTCGCACATTCGCGCGAGAACTCAATCGCGAGCTGATGAATGACAGGCCGCGCATCGTGGTCGATCTGTCGCAAGTGAAACAGATTGATAGCGATGCACTCGACACATTACTCGAATGCATGGTCGAGGTGGCTAACCGTGACGGCGCGGTCAAGCTGGGCGGGGTTTCTCCAGAAGCTGCAACGATTCTGGAGCTGACGCGTATGGATCGTGTATTTGAAATGTTTCCGACTGTGGCCGAGGCGGCGAGTAGCTTCAGTGTTGCCCGGCTGGAGCCAGCTACCGAGCAGGCTCCGGCGCCAGCAGCTGCGTAAGTAGCGCTGTGGTCATTGAGGAGGGCTTATGAAAGGGCTTTCCATGAGACTGGTGGGCGCGACTCTGGCGCTCACTCTGTCCGGAGTAACTGAGCCTGTGGCTCTAGTGGCACAGCAAACTGCTCCAGCCCAGCAGTCAGTGCCCGATCAGCAGACTTCTCCTGATGCACAACAGCCAGCGCCAAGCCCCGATCGGCAAGAGCAGGAAGACAAAGCGTCACAGGAGATGATCAATCGCAACCATTTGCCAGATAACGCGACGCCCGCGCAAGCACCTGCGACTCAGCAGAGCGCCACTCAAACCCCGCAGCCGCCGTCTCCGACGGTTCAGCCATCAGGTACCGCCGCAGCGCAGGCGGGCAGAGTAAGTGGCAACGCCGCCTCCCGCCCAGCGGGCGCGGCCATTGCTCCTGCCAAGCAGCGGCAAGTGCGCTCCATCCTAATCAAAATGGGCGTCATCGCTGGAGCTGGCGTGGCCCTGGGGACGGTGACGGCGCTCACGAAAGCTAGTGGACCAAAGCCACCCGGCGCGAAGTAAGTTGTCTTGATGCCTATGAGCGTCGATTCCCGCCCAGCGAATTGTAAGCAACCGGTTCTAATCAGCTTCTCTGGGATGGACGGATCGGGAAAGAGCACGCAAATTGAAACCCTGTGCTGCCAGCTCGCAGACGCGGGCATTCCTGTTATGCGGCTGGCATTTTGGGACCATGTTGCTGGTTTGTCGAAATGGCGGGCTGCGTTCAGCCACAAGTTTTTGAAGAGCGACGGCCGCGTCGGCGAGCCGGGAAAGCCTGCCCAGCGGAATGACAAGAATAATCGGGCCTGGTACCTGATTTTGGCGCGCTCGGCTCTATATCTTCTGGATGCTTTTAATCTTCGGCGTGTTGTGGAGAGTGCGCGAAAGAGCGACGCGCGTGTGATCGTGTTTGACCGCTATATCTATGATCAATTGGCAACGCTTCCGCTGGAGCGCGCTGCCGTGCGCAGCTATGCGCGATGGGTACTGAGCTTTGTTCCAAAACCTGACGTGGCTTATCTTCTTGATGCAGAGCCTGAAGTAGCACGTGAAAGGAAGCCGGAATACCCGGTGGATTTCCTGCACAAATACCGTCACTCTTATCTTCGTTTGCGGGATGTTGCCGATCTTGCGCTCATTGAGCCGCAATCCCAAGCTGATTCTCAGGCAGCGATTGTCAGGCGCCTGCTGCAATGTGCCCGGATTCATGGCGTGAGTTCCCGCTTCAGTGGCTCGATTGCGCCAGCTTAGTACAGTTTTTTCCCCGGTCACGTACTCTGCCTAATCCGCTCTTCTAACCAACACCTGGAACGTGTAGCTCATCCAAGAAGCTGCGCCATAAGGGATAAAAGTCTCCTATGAACACAGCTCCGGCCAATGGCCAATTCGCTTTGGTAATCCCTACCTTGAATGAGGCGGGTAACATGCCTGCTCTCCTTGACCGTGTACAAATTGCTCTGGCTAGGGTTGATCTCGATTATCAACTGCTCATTGTCGACGATGACAGCCGCGATGGAACGGCCGACGTCGTCAATGAATATGCGCGCCGCGATCCGCGCATTCGTTTGCTGGTTCGTAAAGGTGCGCGGGGCCTAGCAGGTGCCGTGATCTACGGATGGAAGCACACCGATGCGACATTCCTCGGTGTTATGGATGCCGACCTTCAGCATCCGCCCGAGACCTTGCCTCAATTAGTAAACGCGGTCCGTGAAGGCCAGGACATCGCCATCGCCAGCCGCTATGCGCAAAAACATTCCATCACCAATTGGAATGCGCTGCGGCATCTCATTTCCCGGTGCAGCACATTAGCAACGTTGCCCCTGCAAAGAAAAGGCCTGCGTATTAAGGATCCGCTTTCAGGATTTTTCGTCGTGCGGCGCGAGTGCATCGAAGGTCTGGATTTACAACCTTACGGGTTCAAAATCCTTTTGGAGATCTTAGTAAAGGGCCGCATCAAGAAAGCTGTCGAAGTGCCCTTCCGATTCTCGGCCCGCTACGCTGGCAGCAGTAAAGCCAATATCAGAGTTGCGCTTCAATATTTTTCTCTCCTGGGGAAGCTGTCACGGCACGCGATCTTCAGGCCAGGACAACAATGAAGATCTGTCTGGTGACCGCATTTCCGCCGAGCAGGCAAGCCCTGAACGAATATGGGTTTCACGTCGCCCGCGAACTCAATCAGACCGAGGGATTATCGCTGACTATTCTCGGCGATGACATGGCACCGGATCAGGAGGAATTGCCGGGCTATTCCGTGATCCGATGCTGGTCATTCAACAGCCTGCGGAATCCGGTGCGCCTGCTGCGAGCCATCCGGCAGGTCCACCCCGATGTCGTGTGGTTCAATCTTGGTTTCGCCAGCTTCGGTGGCAAGCCGTTTCCGGCCTTCTTTGGAGTGGCGCTCCCAGCGATGGTTCGGGCGGCGGGCTTCTATACTCACGTCACGCTTCACCAGCTCATGGAGACGGTAGATCTCAAGGATGCCGGGGTGCGCTTCCGCCACATCTATACCGCCGCAGGCTATGCTGCAACGCAGTTGCTTTTGTTTGCCAACTCGATTTCGGTGCTTATGCCGGCGTACCGCAGCATTATCCGAGAGAAATATGGCCGAGGCGCTGTCTATGTGAGGAATCACGGAATTCTCTCAGGTAGGCCGGAATATCCGGCATTCGCGCGACGCGGAAATTCCGAGCACCGGATTTTGGCTTTCGGAAAATGGGGCACCTACAAGCGGCTGGAGCCGATGCTCGAGGCCTTCGAGATCGTCGCGCGCAGAATGCCAAATACCCAGTTGATCATCGCGGGCACCGATCATCCGAAGACGCCAGGATATCTAGAATCAATTCGACAGAAATGCTGGCGCCACCCGCGAATTAAATTCATGGGCTATGTTCCCGAAGAACAGATTCCAGAACTGTTTCAGAGCACAACGGTGACGGTGATGCCCTACACCTCGTCTGCCGGGTCTAGCGGCGTAGCACATTTAGCCTGCGCTTACGGTGTGCCGATGGTGGCCTCCGATATTTCCGATTTTCGTGAGCTAGCCGAGGAGGAAGGCCTGGCCATTGATTTCTTCAAGGCTGGAGATGTACAGCATCTCGCAGAATGCCTCATCGCACTGCTCGCGAACCCTGAACACCAGGCAGAAATGGCAATACAAAACTTCTCGGCGGCGCTGCGCATCAGCATGCCGGAAATCATTCGTCAGTACCTCCGCACGTTCCACTTGCAACGGCGCCTGGGCGTATTGACATCGGTTTCGAGACTGCGCCGACTTCCCAAGTGGCTGCCTCTGCGGCCTCGGCTGGCGCGATTGGCCTCGCGGAGGCTGATCGCAAGCCTGGCGACCGCCCCCGGCACGCAATTATTGAATGGTCACAGTAACGGACGTGGAGACATTCTGGTCTCCGGAGCTCCCGTTAATGGCAATGGTGAAGGTCTGGCTTCGAGTATCAGTGCTCGTGATGGGCTGTTGGGTGTTACCCACCCCGCTGCAGGAAACGAGACTACAAGCTATGAAGGCCAACGCGAGCGTCCCGGAGATTCGTCCCATTCTCCCTCTTTTGCGCCATCCTCCGGCAACGGCAATGGCCAGAAAGCCGGGCAGCCAAAAAGCGTGTCGCAATGGGCTCCGGGTTTGGCGCCTTCGATCCTTCATGGCGGAAACGGTCGAGGTAATGGTCAGTTTGGAACTGACGGCCTGAGCTCCCGGGGTAACGGAACTGGGAAGAAAGGAGCAGCTCACACCGACAGGCAACCCGGAGCAGGAAAGAGCGACGGTACCCGGGAAAGAGCCGGAGACGGGAGTGACGGTAACCTTCGCGCCGACTGAACGCCCTGGTTTAACTTGCAGAGCGGCCGGCGATGCCCATAGCGAAATCGAACCAGGACCATTTGAGCAATGCGGAGTGTAAGATACCGCGTTCGACATGCGGTTCCTGATGGTTGGCTTTCCGACCGCCTGCACGTACAAAGTGTAGTGGCGTTGCTCTGGTGAATAGCTGCACATCTCAAGCGAGTGCAAGCCCACGCCCATTGCATTCAGCGACATGAGATTTTGCCCATCTGTGCTTATGTAGACGACATAGTGGTCAAGGGTGTCTTCATAACCGCTGACGCTCCACCGCAGCAATTTTCCTGAAATTCCAGCCGAAACTGACATGCAGTTGTCAATGCCGGTTTCCACTTCGGTTCCCTCCTCATAGTCATTCCAGGTGGGCAGTTGCAGCGCATCGAGCTGGTTGGTCGAGTTGTAGAGACTATTGATCTCGGTGAATATCTGTAGCCAGGTGTGCCCGCATCGTTGAGCCATGATGCGGTTCAACCCCCACGAAGCTAGCGTGTCATTGAAACCCTTATAAGACGCGCCGATGGTCTCGAGTTGCGGATTAGCCAAGCCGGCATCATAGAATTTGGTCATGTAGGCCATGCCGAAATCTGTGGTCGAAGGCATCACCCAAGAATAACTGCCGCCCGTGACCGGGTGCGTGAAACCACTAGCATTCTCAAAGATAAAGACGGGATTTGTGGTCGTCGCCGCTGCCGCCGCGGCCCAATCGACACTCGGATAATGCAGCTCCACATCGAAATTGGTAATCATCGGTCGCCCATTGATATGCATGTAGGCCGGCGAAGGAATGAAGGTATTTTCCACGTAATGAATCTGCTCGATGAGAGCCTGCTGCGGAGTGCATCCTGAGCATGAGCTTAGTTTGATTGCGCCTTTATCAATCATGATTGCGAATTTGAAGCCGGGATGCTGTTCCGCCTCGGCCATGACACGCATCGTGGTCGTATTCGTGAAAGTGTCTCGTGATCCGTACCAGTCGATGATCATGCCGTCGATGCCGCGGCTGATCATATCCGTGATCTGGCGGTGGATTTGTGCCGGGTCCTGCGAGTTGTAACCCACAGCCATATGGCGTGGATCGCCAAACCAAGGCATGAAGTGGGCGTAGATCTTTGTGGTGGTTCCGGGATAGAGCAGCGTGTGCAGATCGCCTTTGCTGATGTTGGTGGCGCCCAAATTCCCATTCGTTTGAGATTGGAAAGAATCCGCTGCGCTGGTGTTGTTGGAAGTTTGTGCCTGAAGAGTAGTCGTGGGTTGAATGAATAGATTGCCTGCCCGGGAAATTGCCGGGAATATAAGACACACAGCGACCACAAAAATCCCTTGTCGCATCTCCTGCCTCCTGATCCGGAAAACCGGAAGGTCTGGAGCGCCCTAAGTTGCGGCGCCAAGGCCTGACGTGCTTGGCCCTACCACAGCGCCTTGCAGTGCTACTCAGGTTCGGGCAGGACGCCGGACCCGCTCCCCAGCGAGTTCCCTGCTCCTGCTTCGATTTTTGGAAATGCGCACCCCCAACGCGATTAGGGTGCAGCGCTTTACTGAATTGTTAGTTACTCCACCTTTCGTTTTGAAACTAGAAGCACACAAACTTCGGGCTTGTTGTTCCGCCCGTCAGCTGGTTGAACACGCTTTTCTGTTGCTGATGATAAGTACCATTGCTGAGGGTATAGTGCACCCACTGCACCAGTCCGTAACGCTTACTTAAGTAATATTCTTCTTTATCTCCGCAGTTGCCGTAATTGCCGTCGCAGTTGTAGCGATAGCTCACAACCAGGGTTGGCATATTGTTGGGCAGACTGCCTCCAAAGGAAACGTTGTACGGTCCCCACACTTCGTTAATTGCCTTCTGCAGATTGTGAGTGGTGGAGCTGTTGCAATCGGTGTGGATGTCATAGGAAGTGTTGCTGACTTTGATCGCAGAGCCGGGAAAGCCTCCCTTGGCGCAGCGCGCGGTCAGCGGCACGTTATAGTTGTTGGAAAACTTTTTGTAGCTGTTGGGGTAATTCCAGGCATACTCCGTGATCCAGAGATAGATGTAATTGTTGTCATAGAGCTGGATGTCCCAGGGATAACCGCTTCCACCTTTAGTCCAGTAAAACTTGCCAGACTTGATTGAGGTGTACAGCGGATTCGCCGAACCAGTGAGATGTTTGGACGAACGAAGGTCTGAGTCCATCGTCATCCAGTCCAGCATGTCGTGCGTGCCGGAAGGACAGCTAATGGTCGACTCTGCGTGCGCCAAATTTGATTCGGGAAGAAAGCCAAGACAGGACAGCAACACTGCTGCCACAGAAAGACACTTCAGTTTTGTCATCGCGCCTCGTGACCGAGTCCCCTATGCGCGAATCAACCCAACGAACAAGGACACACTTTCCCTTTGGTTCTGCGTGCGGCAGATCCGATTGGCAGCTGGGGCTCCGGTTGATTTTTAGTTGTTGGAGAGTAGCTGGATTTTGTTGCTGAAGGCAATAAGCCGAATCCCTTAGTTGCTGTGGAAATCAATCGGGGTATTCCTATATTGGTACAGGTATGTTCCTGTACGGCAATGGATCGTACAAACGGTCGAAGACGTGCTCACGAAGTGGGCCGGCTGTGGAAAACTACTGCGGCTGGTTTTGCGACGGCGTTGGCGCTTGAGGAGTTTGGACCGGCGGGTTCGCTTGAGGCTGCGCGCTCGGCGACTTGGGCGGCGCGGGTGGCTCAATTACTGGCCGATTGTCGCGGGTCTTAAGTTCAATCGGCCCACCCTGTCGAAGACGGGCTTCCCGCAAGGTTTCCAGATTTGCTTGCGAGCCCTCATCGTTGCTGCGAGCAATTTGTCCCAAGGGCAAGCCCTGCATTTCATGGCGCGTTGTCAGTGTGGCCCGCCGGGCCGCGCCGGATGCCACTCGTGCCTGCTCGTAAAAATCCTGAGCCGTCTCCTGGTCGCCTTCTAGTTCGGCAATGTATCCCATGTTGTTCAGCGTGAAAGCGTTCTTAGGATCGAGCTTGTACGCTTCGCGAAAATACTGCCGTGCGGATTTGGGATCGTTGTGGTTCAACGCGGAGACACCTTGCAGGTTCAGCCGCGCGACTTTGTCCTCAGCGCTCTCCTCCGTCTCCAGCCGGTGGCGGACTGCTTTTGCGTTCCCCGAAGCCACGTCACTGATAGATTTGCCCCGCCAGCGGCGGTCGAGCGCCACGATAATCTTTTGTGAAGAGTGCAAATTCGCGGCCTGGCTGTAGTACTGGAAGGCTTTCTCCAGATTGCCTTCGGCTTCCATGGCAAAACCGAGATTATTCAATGTAAACGGATTGCGAGGATCAAGTGCCAATGCACGCTGCAGAACCACGTCCGCTTCCTGGACTCTACCTTGCCGCATCAGGCTCATGGCCTCGACATTTCCACGGTTGATCTGCAGTTCGCGATTGCCAAACGCCCCGGTGAACTCTGTGAGCTGCCGGCCTTTCAATTCGTCTTCGCTGGCGCGGTCGATCGTGGTTTCGGAATTCTGCCGGGCGGCCAGTTGGTAGTAGCGTTGAGCGCGCTCAACGTTTCCCTCCAGCTCGGAGATGTAGCCGAGGTTGTTGAGCGTGAATGGATCATCGGGGTCGATGAGATAGGCGCGGTAAAAGAGCTTCTCTGCTTTCTCCAGATGGTGCTTGCGAACTTCGTTTACGCCTTGCTGGTTGAGCGCCTGCACGGGAGTGGGATTGCTGTGCTTAGGCAGAGTGATTCTGAGGTCGCCGGCCAGCAGCTGTGGCAAACACCCCAGCGTTGTCGTAGTCACTAAAAGTACGCGAAGAATCCGTCGCTTCATGAAAGTAAAAAATGCCTATGTCAATTCGTCGATGTTGGATGCCCATCCGGCAGTTCGCGTTTGCTCACGGAAGATTGATTTGCTGCATTTTCAGCAACTTGGTTACCTTTGGCGTGCCATCAGCATCCAACAT
>Ga0070717_10003704_pt1 | contig 10984 bp, 10 predicted proteins | sample LARL113metaG_FD_71366 | JGI IMG/M metagenome (GOLD analysis project Ga0070717, IMG submission 71366) | Corn, switchgrass and miscanthus rhizosphere microbial communities from Kellogg Biological Station, Michigan, USA - LAR L11-3 metaG | ecosystem: Host-associated > Plants > Roots > Rhizosphere ...
CGTTACCGATGCAACCATGGCACAAAGTATCGGCAGTCCCATTCTAGATAACTCCACCGTCAGCACATTTAGACGATGGCGATTCGTACCAGGTAAGTATTCGAAAGTTAAAGTTCCAATCACTTACACGATGACAGGCGCTTCATACTAGCCATGCACCTCGCTTCACCCATTCCACGCAAGCGCGCACGTATCGAGATCATTCCTTTGATCGATATCATGTTCTTTCTGCTGGCCAGCTTCATGATGGTGAGCTTGAGCCAAACGCACATGAAAGGTATCAAAGTGGTTTTGCCTTCTGCGACTACTGCTCCACCGGGCCCGGTGAAGGATCTCGTTTCCATCCAGGTCCGCGAGGGGAATACGGTTTACTTCGACGGTCAATACGTGTCGGATGACGAGATTTTGCCGCGACTTTACAAATTGCATCAGGAAAATCCCGACATAAAGGTTTCGATCAGCGCGACCATGCTCGCGCTCCACGGCGATGTGATTACCGTGCTCGACAAAGTACGCCGTGGGGGAATTAAAAAGGTCGGCTATCAAATTCGCGCCGCGAAACCGGGTGGAGCGGCTCCGGCTGCTGGGAATCCTCCTGCTCCTCCGCCGCCTCCGCACTAGGTGCGCACTGCCCGTTCAAGTTCCGCCCGGCGCAAAAATTCACGCAGCGCAGCAATCGCTTTCGCACGGTGACTGATTTGATTCTTTAACTGCGGCGCCATCTCACCAAACGTTCGATCGGAACCGTCCGGCAAAAAAATCGGGTCGTACCCAAATCCGCAGTCGCCCCGCGGATGATCGATGATCGTTCCGTCGACTGCACCTTCGAACGTTCCGAGCAATTTCCCATCTCGCGCCAGAGCAATCACGCATCGAAATCGCGCTGAGCGCTCGCGCGCTTCAGAAAGCTCGCGCAGCAACTTATTGATGTTTGCTTCATCGGTCGCGTTCTCGCCCGCGTAACGCGCCGAAAAAATTCCCGGTGCTCCGCCTAACGAATCGATTTCCAGTCCGGAATCGTCTGCCACCACGATTACACGCCGGTCCGTTAATTGTCGATCCAGGGAGACGGCGAGCGCTTTCAAAATCGCGTTCTCTCTGAAGGTGCGACCGGTTTCCTCGATCTCGGAACGTTTTTCCAAATTCGAGAGATTGCTCACTTGAAATTCCGCTCCGAGAATCTGCGCAAACTCGCGCGTTTTATTCACATTGCGGGTCGCGAGCAGCAAATCCATTTTCTTTTCCTATTTTCCTGCTTTCCTGATTCATAATCGAATGAGCAGCGAGCGCCGCAAACCTTATCCTTTCAATCAGATCGAGCCCAAATGGCAGCGCCTTTGGGATGAGCGCCAGAGTTTTCACGTGCCGAATCCCGGCGACGAGAATTTCGATCCGGCGAAGCCCAAGTTTTACGTTCTCGACATGTTTCCGTATCCCAGCGGGGCCGGATTGCACGTCGGCCATCCGGAGGGTTATACCGCCACCGACATCATCGCGCGTTACAAACGGCTACGCGGCTTCAACGTCTTGCATCCGATGGGTTGGGACGCATTCGGCTTGCCAGCCGAACAATACGCCATCAAAACCGGCCAGCATCCAGCCGTCACTACGCGCGAGAACATCGCGAAATTTAAATCGCAGCTGAAATCAATCGGGTTTTCCTACGATTGGCAGCGCGAAATCAGCACGACCGATCCGCGTTACTTCAAATGGACGCAGTGGATCTTCCTGAAAATCTACAACTCGTGGTTCAATCCGAAGACAGACAAAGCAGAGCCGATCGCCACCTACCGCGGCGATGATCCCGCCAGCGTGCGGCTCGCCTACGTCGCAGAAGTCCCGGTGAACTGGTGCCCCGAACTTGGTACCGTCTTGGCCAATGAAGAAGTTGTCGACGGAAAAAGTGAGGTCGGCGGATTTCCAGTCGTTAGGCGACCAATGCGGCAATGGATGTTGCGCATTACTGCCTATGCCGAGCGCTTGATCGACGAGCTCGGAGGGCTCGATTGGCCGGAAGGCATCAAATTGCTTCAGCGCAATTGGATAGGCAAAAGCGAAGGCGCGGAGATTGATTTTGCGATTGCGGAAACCGGAAAGCGGAAATCGGAAAGAAAAATTCGCGTCTTCACGACGCGGCCGGACACGCTTTACGGCGGGACGTACTTGGTGCTCGCGCCGGAGCATTCACTTGTCGATCTCATCGTCACTGAGGAGCAATGGCCGGAAGTGCGCGAATATCGCGAGCGGACCGCGCGCAAAAGCGATTTGGAGCGGACCGAGCTCTCGAAAGAAAAGACCGGGGTGTTTACCGGCGCGTACGCGATTAATCCGGCGAACAACGAAAAGATTCCGATCTGGATCGCTGATTATGTGCTGATTGGTTACGGGACCGGCGCCATCGGGGGCGTGCCCGCGCATGATGAACGCGATCTGGAATTCGCGAAGAAATTCGATTTGCCGATTGTGGTTGTTGTTCAGCCAACAGGAGATGAACCGGCAATTGGATTCATAGGCGAAGGCATCGCAGTTAACTCGCCGGTGGTCAACGGCCTAGCGAGCGCGGAAGCAAAAAAGAAAATCACCGCGTGGTTGGAAGAACGCGGCTTGGGCAAACGCGCGATCAATTATAAATTGCGCGACTGGCTTTTCTCACGGCAGCGATATTGGGGTGAACCGTTTCCGATCATCTGGGAAGATGGGAAGCATCGTTCGTTAGGCGAAGACGAATTGCCGGTGATACCGCCGCCGCTCGATGATTACAAGCCGACCGGAACCGGCGAGCCGCCGCTTGCAAAAGCGAAAGACTGGATCTGTTATTCCGAGAAAGCCACGCGCGAGACGAATGTGATGCCGCAATGGGCGGGCTCGTGTTGGTACTACCTGCGCTTCTGTGATCCGCAGAACGATTTGCGCTTCGTTGGCGAAGATGCGGAGCGTTACTGGATGGGCGGCGATAAACCTGGCGGTGTCGATCTTTACGTGGGCGGTACCGAGCACGCAGTGTTGCACCTGCTTTACGCGCGTTTCTGGCACAAGGTGCTTTTCGATCTTGGATATCTGTCGAAGCCGGAACCGTTTCAGCGCCTGGTCAATCAGGGAATCATTCTGGGCGAAGACAATCAGAAGATGTCCAAATCGCGCGAGAATATCGTGACTCCCGACGATGTCATCGCGCAGTTCGGCGCGGACGCGTTTCGTTGTTACGAAATGTTTATGGGCCCGCTGGAACAGATGAAGCCGTGGAGCATGCGCGGTGTCGAAGGTGTTTCGCGATTCCTCGCCCGCGTTTGGCGTTTGATGATGAATGAAAACCAGGCGAGTGCCTGGGAATTGTCGCCTGCACTGCAAGATGTAGATCTAACGAAAGCGCAGGAGAAAATTTTGCACGCGACCGTCAAGAAAGTAACCGAAGACATCGAGTCGCTCTCCTTCAACACTGCCATCTCGCAGATGATGATCTTTGTGAACGCGTTCACCAATGCCGAAACGATTCCGATTTCGGTAATGCGGACATTTTTGATCTTGCTCAATCCATTTGCGCCCCATCTAAGTTCCGAGTTGTGGGAACACTTGAATGCGAAATTCAATGATGTGCGCGGCGACATCACGGAACAATCGTGGCCCGATTATGACGAACGGCTGCTGCTGGAGGATGAAGTTGAAATTGTCGTGCAAATAAACGGGAAAGTGCGAGACCGAATGACTGTCTCAATCCATGCCTCGGAAGAAGAACTTAAAGCGGCAGTGCTGACGAGCCCCAAGATTGAACAGCTCATCGCTGGCAAAACCGTGCGCAAAGTCGTGGTCGTTCCCAAAAAGCTTGTCAACATTGTGGCCTCCTGATTACACATAAGGGTCGTGTGGAAAGAATTTAAGGAATTTGCAGTCAAAGGTAACGCGATCGATCTCGCGGTGGGCGTGATCATCGGCGCAGCCTTTGGAAAAATTGTTACCTCGATCGTGGAAGACCTTTTGATGCCGCCCATCGGCCGGGTCGTGGGTAACCTCGACTTCAGCAACCTTTACATTCGATTGTCGGATAAGGTCGCTCCAGGCTTGTCGCTGGCTGACGCAAGAAAGGCGGGGCCAGTATTCGCCTACGGTAACTTCATTACCACGACGATTAATTTCCTGATCGTGGCGTTCTGCATCTTTCTTGTGGTTAAGGGAATCAACCACTTGAAGCGCCCTAAAACGGGGCCACCGACGGTGAAGGATTGCCCGGCCTGCACTATGTCGATCCCGATCAAGGCGAAGCGCTGTCCGCATTGCACGACAGAATTGCAAGCAGCGACCTAGGTGGATCGAGTTCTCCGAACTCGATGTCAAAGTCAGGCGGCAAAGCCGCAACCGCTTAGCATGGGGTTCGAAGATCGCGATCCACCTGCGTACGCTACTGAGGATCAACTCGCAAAACCCGTTGCGGCGAGCAGAGCCAAATGCGGCTTTGACCGTCGGGCGGCCACTCCGTCCCTGCCGCCCACGGCGAGAACGCGGGCATAATCCAGCAGTTCCGCCGTTGCACGAGCGCCGGCAGCTTCAATCGCAAGCCCGCACCATCGCGCACCGCGCCAACCGGATGATGATGTCCACTGACTTGAATGCAATCGGCCAACTCGACTGCGCAATCGCCGTGGTGAAAATAAAAACCATCGCTCCGCCACGACTCCACAAGTTCAACATCGGAACTTTTGATGCTTGATGTTTGATGTCTGATTTCTCGGTCGTGATTGCCAGCGATGAGCATGATCTCGCAATGTTGTCGTAATCGCGCGACCAAGGAAAAAAATGCGGTCGCGCCGGCCGCATCGTGCACGAGGTCGCCCAGCAAAAGCAAAAGGGCCGGATTATAATCGCCTAGCAACTCCAACAACCGAGCCTCGATCGTTTGCATTCCCCAGAGCGGAAAAAGATTTCCGGCCGCGCGTTGACTGAGCTCGTAGCCGAAGTGCAAATCAGCCACCGCAAGCCAACGTTGGCACCGGTGAAAAAGCGCGAGACGACAGTCGAGAAGCACGTTTTCTGCTACAACAATGTGGCTCGTCAAAGCTGCACGCATGGGAAAGATCGACAATGCACGAGGAAATTATCGCTTGCCAGGGTGCGCGACAATGGTATTGAGGCCGCCGGTGTTGCCAATGTCAAAAAGCCTTAACCTAACAATCGGTATTGCAGTTGTTTGTCTGTTCGCCGGTTGCGCGGAACAGCAGTCCGCCATTAAGCGGTCCGCGTCCACCAGCCAGGCGCGCCGCGTTCAAAAAGTGCGGACCACCGCCTATACGCATTGGGAAAGAGGCGGCCACCGCAACGCGCTCGGCACCTCTCTATCCGGACGCCAGGTCATGAGCGCAGCGTCGGATTGGTCGCGCTTTCCCCTCGGAACACGTTTTCGCATTGTCGATACGAGAGAGGAATACATCATCGACGATTACGGCACGGCGCTAGTCGGAACGAACACGATCGATCTTTACAAAAAGACGCATCTCGAAATGAAACGCTGGGGCGTGCGCCAAGTCGATATCGACATTCTCGAGTGGGGATCGAACGAGCAGAGCCTGAAAGTCCTCAGCCCACGCACCAAACACAAATGCGTCCGGCGAATGATTCTTGCGCTTCAGAAAAGAATTTCACCGCGAGTCGCTAGCCGCGCTTTGAATTGATCAACCGCACCCCGCGCATAACTTTTCGCGGATGAAAATTTTGGTCGTCGGTGGCGCCGGCTATATTGGGAGCGTATGCACGGAACTGCTCCTCGATGAAGGCCATAGCGTCGGTATCTTCGATAACTTATGCGAGGGCCATCGCGCGGCAGTTGACCCGCGCGCAAAGTTTTTCGAAGGCGACCTGAGCAATGCCGAGGAGATAAGATCGGCACTCGCCGACTTGAAACCGGACTCGGTGATGCACTTCGCCGCCAGCGCCCTGGTCGTCGAATCGATGCGAAATCCTTCCAAGTATTTCCGGAATAACGTCGCTAACGGTTTGAACCTGCTCGATGCGATGGTCACAACCGGAGTCGAGCTTCTCGTCTTTTCTTCAACCTGTGCGGTCTTCGGACTGCCCGAACGCGTGCCGATCGAGGAAAGTGCGCCGACGCACCCGATCAACCCTTATGGCGAATCAAAACTGGCGTTCGAGAAAATTTTGCGGTGGTACGACCAAATTCACGGTTTGAGATTTGTGTCGCTTCGTTATTTCAACGCCGCTGGCGCATCCGAAAAGTTCGGTGAAGATCATCGCATCGAAACCCACCTCATCCCGAACGTGCTCAAAGTCGTGCTCCGTCAAAAGCGACAGGTCGAAATCTTTGGAACCAACTACGAAACGCCGGATGGCACTTGCATTCGCGACTACATTCACATTGTCGACCTTGCCCGCGCCCACATGCTCGCCCTCCACTCTTCCAAGAGTGAATCCTACAATCTCGGGACCGGCGGCGGTTCGAGCGTGCGCGAAGTGATTGAGTCCGCGCAAAAAGTGACCGGTCGCAAGATCGACATCATCGAAAAAGCGCGCCGGCCGGGCGATCCGCCACGTCTCATTGCGTCTTCGGAGAAGATAAAGCGCGAACTTGGCTGGAAACCGCAGTTTCAGAATCTTGAAGCTATCGTCGAAAGCGCGTGGAAATGGCACCAGAGATTTCCGCACGGTTACGGCGATTAAAAAATACAAAAAAAGCGCCCGCCGCACCGGGCGCTTTGAATTTGCATTGTAGCAACGGCGCTATTCGCCGTTAAGCTTGATCGGCCGAACTTATGGCCGCTCGGTTGTAGTTGTCGTGGTGGTTTCTTTCTTCTCGTACACCGTGCCCGGCCGACTCAAGACGATCTTGCGCACGGTCATGCGATCGCCTTCCCGCACGTAATAGACTGTTGCAGGCAATTCGGGCCGGATCGCCGACCAAGTCACAACGCGGCCTTCCGGGTCAAGGATTGTTGTGTCCTTGGTATAATAGTACCGGACCGGGGCCGCATCTGTCGTGGTGCGGAAGGTGACGTAGTCGGAGGCCGGAGTATAACCCAGAATCGTCCCCTGACTGGTGACTGTGGTAGACTCCGTCGTCGTTCTGCCGTTGACGGGATTTGTGGTGGTGGTCGTGGTCGTGCTTTGCTGGGCGATCGCTGTGGTCAGCGTCACCGCGAAAGCCGCCAGCAACATTTTGAGTAATGTCATTTGTTTCATATTTGTCCTCTGCTTTGGTTAACCAATGCTCTTGGTTGTAGATAGATTTGACCGCTCGTGGCCGCAATTTATTCGACCGCCCTGTTGTTTCGCTGAGAACCGCGCCCCTGGTTTTTGAAATCAATGCAACCGCTCCCCGGTTTTCGCGATTTCCTGCCGACCGATTGCGCGGCCCGGAACTACATTTTCGCCAAATGGCGCGAGGTCGCCCGCCGTTACGGATTCGTAGAATGGGACGGGCCACTTGTGGAACCAACCGATCTCTACCGCAAAAAGAGCGGCGACGAAATCGTCGGCCAGCTATTTAACTTCATCGACAAAGGCGAACGCGAAGTCGCCTTGCGACCCGAGCTTACCCCCACCCTTGCGCGCGTTGTCGCCGCGCACGAACGCGAATTCAAGAAACCGCTCAAGTGGTTTTCCATCGGCCAATTCTTCCGCTACGAAAAACAGCAGCGCGGCCGGCTGCGCGAACACTTTCAGCTTAATTGCGACATCGTCGGCGAAGACTCGCCGAATGCTGATGTCGATCTTGTCGCACTTTGCATCGACATCTTGCGCGAGTTCGGATTTACCGAAAAAGATTTCGTCATCCGAATCAGCGACCGGGAATTCTGGACTGACCTGCTACGCGCGCACAAAATCGACAGTCGCGCATGGGATGAAATTTTGCAGGCAATCGATAAGTCAGAACGGCAGCCGCGCGAGAAAACGGCGGAAAAGCTTGGCGAGTTGACGGGACCGGTGCTCAAACTGCTCGACCAGGGCGGGACGAGCGAAAAACTAGATCGCTTGGTTGAGGGACTGCGCGGGCGTGGACTCGCCGAGTTCGTTCATGTTGATGTCCGGATCGTGCGCGGTCTCGCTTATTACAGCGGAATGGTTTTCGAAGTCTTCGATCGCGCAGGCAAACTACGCGCCGTCGCTGGCGGCGGTCGCTACGACAATTTGATCGGGCAATTGAGCGACGACGCGGTCTCATTGCCCGCACTGGGTTTTGCCATGGGCGACGTTGTCCTCAGTGAATTGATCAATGAAACGCCGGCCGCACGGGAAAAAATGGAGAGAGCAATCGCGGCTGCGAACAAGATCGACATCTACGTTGTCATTGCCAAGGAGCAGCGGCGCGCCGACGCGCTTGAGCAAATTCAGGAGCTTCGCGATCGCGGTTATCGTGTTGATTACCCGCTGACGGCCGAAAAGGTCGCGCGACAATTTCAAGCTGCGGAAGATGAAGGCGCATCGCTTGCGCTTCTTTACGGAGACGAATGGCCGCAGGTCGCTGTCAAGAATCTTGCGACCAGCGAACAAAAACTCATCGCCCGCGAAGACTTACTTGCGCACTTGCAAGCGCAACCCAGCTTGTCATCCTGAGCGAAGCGCAGCGAAGTTGAAGGATCCCGCGGCGTTAGCGTAAAGCTATCCCAACGGGATTCCTCGACTTCGCTCGGAATGACAGAAATGTATCGCACGCACAACTGCAATTCGCTTCGCAAAACCGACATCGGCAAGCAAGTCACGCTGGCCGGCTGGGTGCACGTCTCGCGCGATCACGGCGGCGTGATTTTTGTTGATCTGCGCGATCGCGAAGGTCTGACGCAAGTTGTGTTTCGGCCCGAAGAAAATGCAACGGTCGCGAAGCAGGCCCACAGTTTGCGCAGCGAGGATGTGATTCAAGTCACAGGTAAAGTGGCAGCACGAGTGCCGGGTACGGAAAACCCGAAGTTGGCCACGGGCGACATTGAAGTGGTGCCTAACGAGCTGCGGGTTTTGAATCGCGCGGAGGACCTGCCATTTCAACTCGACGCCGAGATTCACAATGAAGATTTGCGGCTGACGTATCGTTATTACGATTTGCGACGGCCACGTTTTGCGCACAATTTGCAACTGCGTCATCGCGCGGCCAAGGCGACGCGCGATTTCCTCGACAGCCAGGGCTACGTCGAGGTTGAGACGCCGATTCTTTCGAAAAGTACGCCAGAAGGCGCACGCGATTTCCTGGTGCCAAGCCGGTTGATGCCGGGGAAATTTTACGCGCTGCCGCAGGCGCCTCAGCAATACAAGCAACTTCTTATGGTCGCGGGCGTGGAAAAGTACTTCCAGATCGCGCGGTGTTTTCGTGATGAGGACCTGCGCGCGGATCGACAGCTGGAGTTTACTCAGATTGACATCGAAGCGTCGTTCGTTAGGCCGGATGATATTTTTGCTCTCACCGAAGGAATGCTCGCAGCAATCTTCAAAGCGACGCGCGAGGTTGAGATCAAGACGCCATTCGATCGGCTGACCTACCGCGACGCCGTCAGCCGGTACGGCAGCGACAAACCCGATCGCCGGTTCGGAATGAAACTTGTCGATCTTGGCGAAGATTTTTCCAGGAGCGATTTCAAGGTTTTTCGGAGCGCGCTCGACGCCGGTGGCGTGGTGAAAGCAATCAACGCAAAAGGCTTTGCTGGAATTACGATCGGTCAGGTCGATGAGCTGACGGAGATCGCAAAGACTTTTGGCGCAAAAGGGCTGGCCTTTATCAAGGTCGAGAACGGCGAATGGAAATCGCCGATCGTCAAATTTTTCAGTGAGTCAGAGAAGTCCGCGCTGCGATCGAAATTGAAAATCGAAGAGGGCGATTTGATTTTGTTTGCGGCGGACAAATGGGAGATCGCCTGTGAAGTGATGGGGCGGCTGCGTTTGCGCGCGGCGGAGATGCAAAAACTAAGTGTCGATCCTGGCCAGCTCGATTTTCTATGGGTCACCGATTTTCCGCTCCTGCAATGGAGCGCCGAGGAAAACAAATGGAACGCCATGCATCATCCGTTCACGCGCCCGAAAGCTGAAGACCTGCCGCTGCTTGAAACCAAGAAATTTCCGGAGATTCGGGCCGAAGCCTACGACGTTGTTCTTAACGGTGTCGAGATCGGCGGTGGAAGCATGCGAATTCATGAGCCGGAGCTTCAGGAGAAGTTGTTCGAAGTGCTCAGCGTCAGTCTGCAAGATCGGCAATCACTTTTCGGTCATTTATTGCGTGCGCTGCGACTGGGAGCGCCGCCGCATGGCGGCATCGCGCTCGGACTCGATCGGTTGGTCATGCTGATTTGCGGTGAGCAATCGATCCGCGACGTCATCGCCTTCCCGAAAAACAATCGCGGGATGGACTTGATGACCCAATCGCCGGCCGATGTCGATCTGCGACAGTTGCGCGAGTTGTCGATTAAGCTGGCGGGTGAAAAGAAATGAGCGAACATGCTTCGCGCGGAGCATCCAGATTGGGCACCGGAGCAGATCGCGCACGCATTGGGTATTTCATTTTGAATGCCCGCTCCTATTGATCTTGCGTTTCTGAAAAGGAAATCGCACAGCACGGTGCAACGGAATTTTGGCAAGAATGCCGGCGAGATTAGAGGGCAGGCGTATGACGCTCGCGGCCAGTTCGGAAGAGAATCGCCACGCAAAATGTGACAATCGTTCCAAAGCAAATCCACCAGGGAAATTCCATTAGCGGAAGCCAGCTAGGCTGCCGATAAGTGGTCTTCCCGAAAAGACCGGCGATGTTGTTAGGCAAACCACTCAGGATCGCGACGACAACGAAGCCGATGATCATGGCAATGATGTTGCCGAAATTGTTGCCGCGGCGTTTCGTGAATATTCCGCAGAGAAAAACGCCAAGCAATGAGCCGTAAGTGTAGCCGAAAATTCCGAGCACGATCGGGATGATCCGCACTTTCGGATGGATGATGACGAGATAGGAAGTGGTCGATGCAACGATGATCATCAGAATGGCGAACCAGACGGTGGCCCAGCGCGCGGC
>Ga0070717_10003705_pt1 | contig 10982 bp, 11 predicted proteins | sample LARL113metaG_FD_71366 | JGI IMG/M metagenome (GOLD analysis project Ga0070717, IMG submission 71366) | Corn, switchgrass and miscanthus rhizosphere microbial communities from Kellogg Biological Station, Michigan, USA - LAR L11-3 metaG | ecosystem: Host-associated > Plants > Roots > Rhizosphere ...
ATATGCAGGCACTCATACTTGTTGAGCAGAAAAACCAGAGCTCCCTTCACTTGTTCCACGGCTACCGCGATGGGGCGATGACCGAATCGTTGTAGTCCCCGAAGAGCTCGCTTGCCCAGTTCTCACGCACTCGCAAGGGCCTTGCAGCGAGGACGCGAATGCCGCAGCCAGGGACTTCGTAGAATCTTGAGGCCGTTTCCAAAAACTCCAGGCAGGCGCGCCGAACGCTTGCCGTTGTTCCGCTTTTCATCACGGACTCGATCGATTTCGCGATCGTGTGTAGAGTCCCGTCCCGCGGCAAATCGATTGTGCGCATCCGGTCGCTCTCGGTGAAGGCTGCGAGCAGCGGTTTGCCAGGTGGCGAGTCGGTGAGCATCGAATTCAACCCGATCAGGAAACATTAGATTGAACGAGCCTCAGTTGTGCAAACATCAAGTGTTCAAGAGTGTTAGAGTGAACAGATCAACCAGCGAGGAGTGCGGGCAATGGCCACACCGCTTACCGCCTCGAAGCCTTCGGTTGAAAGAATCGTACTCATACCAGGCACTGACCCAAGCTAGCGAGGCGTAGGCCTCCCCTAGACTAGGGTCCAGTTCGAGCGCTCGGAGCGCGAAGCCCAATGTCCTCGAGGAGGCTCCGTGGTTGTTCTCTGAATCAGCGTCGCCGCTGAGTTCAGCACTTTTACACCACGTGCTCGGCCGGCGATCGCGGCACCGGCGTCACCTCCTTATTTTACGAGCACTGTCTGGCGGAATCTCAGCGGAAGAAATCGTGAACCACTGGGCATGGATCCTGTCCTTGACCTGCTACGCGCCCTCGTCGATGATCATCAGCACATGAGATGCGGCCAACCGAAGGTTCTGCCGGTCGGCAAACTTCCGCATGAGTACTTGCGATCGTTGCTGCAGCAACCGCCAAAGCTTGATCCCCGCCTCCTCATTGGACCCCAGATTGGCGAGGACGCGGCCGTCATCGATGCCGGGGATCGCTACCTCGTGGTTGCGACGGATCCCGTCACCTTTAGCACGGATCACATTGGGCGTTACGCAGTTCACGTCAACGCGAACGACGTTGCCGTCCTGGGCGCACGCCCGCTTTGGTTCTTCGTCGTCATGCTCCTTCCGGAAAGCCGCACGACGCCCGAACTGGCCGAGACGATCATGACTGATGTGCGGAACACATGCGAGGAATTGTCCGTCGCGCTCGGCGGCGGGCACACAGAAATCACCCAAGGCATCGACCGCCCGATTCTGGTCGGTCAGATGCTCGGCGAAGTCGCTCCGGCTTGCCTCGTGCGGAAGATTCGCATCGCCATCGGCGATCAGATTCTGTTGACACGCCGCCTGGCCATAGAGGGCACCGCGATCCTCGCACGAGAGAAGTCCGAACAGCTGGCGGGACAGGTTGACGCCGATCTTCTGGCGCGGGCCGCCCGTTTCCTGATTGACCCCGGCATCAGTGTTGTGAGTGCGGCTTTCGCGGCCGCCAATGTCGGCGAGGCCGTGCACGCGATGCACGATCCGACCGAAGGTGGGCTGGCGACGGGGCTCTACGAGCTGGTGGCGCCCGCTGGTCTTGGACTTCAGGTCATTCGCGAGCACATTCCCGTGTTTCCCGAAACCGACACGATTTGCAGGGTTCTCGCACTCGATCCGGTGAAACTGATTGCCTCGGGCGCATTGCTGATCGCCGTCGCGCCAGAGGGAGCGGACTTGGTCCGGAGGGCCATTGAGGGCGTCGGCGTTTCGGTTGCGGTGATTGGGGAAGTGCGTCCGTCGGGCGAGGGCATCACGATCGTGACGAATGGGAGCATCGAGCCGCTCACGCCCGCGGTTCGTGACGAGATCGCACGGGCGTTCGAAGGCGATTAGGCGCGAGCCGTCGCAAGGCGGATCGCGCATAGATTGGCGCTTTGTGAGACGCCACAGCAATCGAGCCTGCGCATGCGGTAGCCAAGGTATCCATGACTCTGTGCCCAGACTGAGGTGCGTTCCACGGTTAGCTAGAATCCCTCGATAGAAAAGCCGCGACGGCCAGTCTGGGCTTTCGTTACTTAAAAGATGTCTTACTTGACGCTTAGCGCTGCCAGAGATGGCGTGTCTCATCACATGCAGACCTGTGACCAGGCTGAAACGGATGCCGGGCACGAAAGTCCGGGACGGTCGTGAGCTCGACGAAACTAACAAATCCAGTGACGCTAAAGACCGGGCCGGATCGGAGCGTCCTCTACCGCATTACCACTTCATACGGTGCGGCCGGGAGTGCGAACTTGACGCCGCGTTCCTGGTTCACTCTCAGAGTGGCGGGCAGATCCAAATCGGCGATCCGAATCTCTTTTGTCCAGGAACCGCTAGTCCAATAGTTCGCTTTCGTGTACATGGTTCCGCCCACGATGGTGTAGCTGCTCACTTCTTCCTTGCGCCCATCGCGAAACACCAACGCAACGGGTGGAAGCTCGCGAGGCGACTGGCGTGCACTGTTCGGCCCGGATGGAGTGGACTGCCCATGCGATCGTTTTGAGTAAGCCGGCTGCGCGCCAGTCGCCGATTGACCGAAGCTGGTAACCCGCACCCAGTGATCACCCTGCCATTCGAGGAGGAGAGGCTCGGGCGCGGGCTGCGGCGTCCGCAGCAGTTCAACTTCGTTCGTCAGCCGGTCGACCTCCCTGGCCAGGTCACCCTCTCGATCCACCACCGTCAGTGCATTTTGCTCAGCAGCTTGGTAGTACGGTCCTGTATAGCCTGCAAATGGCAAGAAAACCGGTTGGGAAAAGAGGAACTGATTGCCGGAGAGTAACTGCTCACAGAGGATGGGGTCAAAAAACGGACTAGTGAAGCAAGCGTTTCCGAAGGAGATGCTGAAGCGCGAGTTGCGACGAAACAGCCCTGGCCGAACAAATGATGCCCGACGACCAAACGAGCGCGGACCCGTCACACCCAGCCTGCTGGACGGAGGCGCCACGCGAAACCGCGAGATGTTAACTTGAACAGGACCGCTGGGGCGCTGTATGGTGCGCATCTGCCCTGCAAGGCTTAGCGGGAAAGCCGCAGCCGCCAAGAGAACGGCTATGGTCGGCGCGCGGTACATAAAATCCTCTTGCCACCGTTCAGGCGCGGCAGTCAAGGAACCACTACACGCCCCAGTGGCGTTACTAATAAATGTACCTCCTGCCGCAGTCGAGACATGTCACAGAAGTGTAAAAACTTGGCCAGCTCCCTGCGCCATGGTTGCGTAACTCTCTCTGGCATAGGTTCTACCGGAACATTGAATTCACGCAGCACAAAATTGGAATTGTTATAGTCGTAATTGTATTCGTAACTGTTGCTGTAAAACCGCTTTGGGTAAGCATATTGAGCGCGATAGCCGTATTGACAATCAACTGTCTTTCCCCACAGGTAGACTTCCCCGAGAACGATGCTTGGCTCCCGATGCTCTAGCCATTCCGCCAGATATGGCAAAGTTTTAAAAGCATAGAAGCCGCATCCGCACTCTGCCAGTGGCGCCACATCACTTGCATGCGGAATCAGTTTCGGCCCTAAATGGACCTTGTGTGGCCCCCAGAATTTGGCGTGTTCATATCCACCACACTGAGCCACGTTAGCTTTTTGGGGAATCCAGAAATTGTCCACCGCCCAACTGGAGAGTTTTCCTTCACGTAGCACCCAACCGCGATATGCAACTATGGGGAGGATATACGTGTCCGATACATCCATCATGGTTCAACCGGCTCCTTTTCTGGCTCGGAGACCGGTTCCTCCTCTGGTTCAAGTGGCTGTGGTTCACTAGGCACTGGTTCGTGCAGTGGGAGCACTTCAATTACTCTCTGCGGTTCGCCAACGTTCATTTTTGTTCCTCACATTTTGGATTTAATGTCCAACCTTTCATCTTCGTGTTGGTTCAGGTGTACTTTTGCTCGAACTCCGGCTCCTCCCAGACCTCGACGTAATAACTCTCGTGCGCGTAGGACACGATCAGGAATGGGTCGTATATTTTTTTCTCACTCCGCAGTTGTTCTACAGTGAAGCTGGCATCGGGCAACAAATTGGCGATTTCTCTGGCTTTGGCCTTAACAAATTCGGGGGCATCACGCACTTCTTCTAGCGGCAACCGCACCCAGCGTAGGCAGGTGTAGAAAAGCGGTCCCCATAACGTCTCCCAGAAACGAATTACTGGCGCATCGCCTGGTAGGTCAAGCAAACTCCGCTTGTACCGGAGATCCCAGAAGAAGCGGATCCTGGACCGGTCATCAACCCGATGGTTCTTGCACATCCTACGGAGTTCAGCTCTTTCCCAACAGCTAAATTTCTCCTCGGTAATTTCTCGCGCCAAATCGGGAAGCAGCCTATGCGTTATCTGCTCCAGCTTCTCCCGCTTATAGGCAGCCACGAATTCAGGTGCAAGCGCGTTGATCTCCAACTGCTCCAACGCGTCCTTCAAGGTTGATAAATTGCTGGCCGACTTGCACTCGACAGACTGTTGTGACAGCATCCTTTCCATACGGATTTACCTCCAGATTCTTCTCCAATTTCGGATTTGTCGTCATTAACCTCTTCTGAAACCTCTTCTGAGCTGACAGAACTCAGATCGGTTCCCGCGTATGTGCTCCACGTACTACGACCCATATCAGCCACAGGATTACGAGCAAAGCTATAAGCGCCATTTCAGGCTCCGGGAAGCCAGGCCATGGTGTCAGGGCTGGCTACTTTCCTGCGAGCGAAGCACAACCCCGACGTTGCGTTCTCGATTAAGGCGGACGGTCTCATCCAGATCCAGTCTCCCTAGTGGGAGCAGCTTGCGTTCCCAGTCCAGGGTTACGCATTGCAGCTTGCCGGACTCGAGCCAGTAATCCCTCGCCAGATAGCTGGTACCGTCTTTAAGAATCAGCCAGGTAAGCTGTGGTGCCGACGAAGCTTCGGAGAAATAACTGGAGCGCATATTCTCGGGCTGCCCTTCGGCGGGTGCAGGCGCCATCATTGCGCTTTCTTCCGAAGGCACCGTGGAACCGCCGTACAATGGTTGCCGCAAAGGGGTGCTTCCGCTGCTTGGTCTCAAGCGTGGAGGCTGCGGCATCGAGGATGTGGTTCTTGAGCCGATGACGGTTGCCGGAACCTCCACATCCTCTAGCAATCGCAGCGTGATTCGGACCTCGCCTTTGAGCGTGGGGCGCGGCCCGCGCGCGGGTAGGGTCAGAACTTTCACTGGCCACAGAACAGGGATCGCCCATCCCACCGCATCGCGCTTCGGATGGCCGCGACCCTGGATCTTGCCTTCTCGGTCCACTCTGAGACGAGGAACCGAAATCACCTTGGCCGTTAGGGGAAGGGTCACCGCACCGGGCAAGACCAGACGGTCAAACGCCAACTCGATCCATCCTTTGCCAAAGAGATGTCCAGGGTCGCGGTAGTCTTGGAAACGTGCAGCCAAATATGCACCCCGGGGAAACACCGAATGCCCAAAAACCGCCAGGGCACCGACATGGCAGAGCACTGGGTCACCGATTTGCGCGGTACGCGAGGAGAAGTTCGGCTCGTCCAAGGTACATTGCAGAAGGGTTCCGGCTGGCAGGATTTCTTCGGTTGCTTGTGCCGCGGCTTTTCCCATTAGGCAGACAATGACGGTCAGCAGCAAGAATGTTCTGAGCATGGTCACCTCCCCGTTCGCATCAGGAACGGTTACTAACGCGGAGATTTGAGCCCGGCCAAGAGCACTGCAATGACGTTCTTGGCCGGGCACTCTGCCCCGCGTTCACCAGGAAGAATTCACAAACTCGGTTTGTAGGAAATGCACCTGCGCTAAATTAAGGAACCACGTGGCGAGGGGGACTGGGATACAGCCTGGCTGGAATGGTTTCGCAAACAACCTCGGACAGGGGGGCCCCCGACAACTCGTCCGCTACTGCCGCAAAGTATACACCTTTCGCGGGGTGTCAAGCCCTCCTCTGGCTCTCTGATAGCTTTCTGCTTTAGTGGCATGTTTTAAAGGTTATCTTCTGAACGCTGCCGACCAGTATTTTTCCCACAGACGCCAGACTCGGTGTCTGCAAAGCTCCAGTCGTGGGCATATGGTTTGAGCCACCTGCGGACTGAGGGTGGTATACTTTCGTTCGATCTCCCGCCCGAACCCGACCCCGCGATGGTCCCTCGTCAGGTTGGTGGGTTATGGCAACGCAGTTAAGCCTCCATCACCAGCGCAGAGAAGTTATGTTGGTGAGCTGAGAACTTCGGCTGCCTGCATTGGTCTCCTCGTGGTTAAGGCGAGAAGTCGCCGCCCCCTGCATTCGCAAGAATGCAAGGACAACGACTTCGCCCAATCACGAGAATTACCAGGAGAACTGCGCGGGGCGCTGAGATAACCCCGCCTCCTGTGGCAACCTCAATCGGAACTGGAGCAAGCTCCAGGGCGTGGCTTTTTGTTTGTCCTATGGCGGTTACCACGCCCACCGCACCGAAGGACCGGGGCAGGAGACATCTACCCCTTGCTGGACTATAAAATCGAAACCGCTATTAGCAGCGCTTCAATTGTTGTGAAGCTATACCGAGTATGTTTGTTTACGCAATAGCCTTCGCTACAAAAATCTGTGAATTTCCTGTGCACGCTAGATTTGCGGACACCCGCTTCGAGCGGGTGTGCCGTTCACCTACTACGCGAGTGCGGACACAGTACGGACACAGAAGATTTGCACCGTTCGTGGTGCAACAAGATCTGAATGCGGGAAAAGTGTTTGTAACCTGCATGGTTATTGGATGAAATGAATGGCGACCCCGGAGGGAGTCGAACCCCCAACCCTCAGATCCGAAGTCTGATGCTCTATCCAGTTGAGCTACGGGGCCGCGAGTTGGAATTGTAAATCAATCGGGAGCCCGCCGGCCGCACGGCTGACCATCCCTCAGGCTACCTGTTTGCGGAAGGCTGCGACCGCTTCCTTCTCGTTCCGGTAGACGCTGATTATCCCTTCCAGTCTTGTGCGTCGGAGCAAATCGCTGACACGCTGGCTTGGAGAGGCCAGCTTAAGTTCGCCACCACGGTTCCTGGCCGAGACAGAGAGTCCAACCAGGATACCGAGGCCCCCACTGTCGATGTAATGCACCCCATTCAGGTTGATAACAATTCTTGGGCTTCCTGAAAGCATTTGTCTGACTCTTTCGCGCAAGGCAGCGCCTTCGTCGCCAAACACGATGCGACCGTCGCAACGAACAATGAAGACGTCCCCAGATATGTGCGTCTGTATTCCTAGAGCCATTCAAATTGCCCTGACCCGAACAAGAATACCGCAAATCTTTCTCCCCGCACGGCTTTTCAGTTTGCTCAACGGCCGGAACAGTCCTTAAAGGCGATGAATGCTGAACCCGCTGGTAAGCACCGCGACCAGGGCATATCGTCCAGAAGGCCGGAATTAGCCAAGACTTCTCACTGCTTGAGTTTATGACGCTCGCATGCAGCGACGATCTTAGTGGGATCGATTGCCTCTTTGTCGAGCTGTTCTTCCAGAATCTTGCCATCTTTGCCGATGAGGAAATTTATGCGGCGTGCGGCCTTGTACTCGTCAACGTAGACGCCATATTGGCGGGTCACTTCCCCACCCCAGTCACTTACTAGCGGGAATTTCACGCCGATCTGGTCGGCGAAGGCTTTGTTGGCGAAGGGGCTGTCCATGCTCACACCCAGGACCTGGGTGTCGGCTGCTTCCAGCTTTTGCAGATTCTGCTGGAAGTTTTTCATTTGCTCGGTTCAACCACCGGTAAAGGCGAAAATATAAAACGCCAGGACGACATTTTTCTTGCCGCGGTATTGGCTCAAGGTGACGTCCTTCAGATCGTTTCCATCGAAATACTGAAGCTTGAAATCGGGCGCTGTATCGCCGACTTTGAGTTTCGGGGCCGCCGGTTGGTTCTCCTTGGCCGCCGATAAAGTCGGGGAAACGACGGCCCCAACCAGCAGCCATGCGGTCAAAGCGGCAAGAAGGCGTTTTCGCATTTGAGTCATCCCCTTATAAGAGATTGCCAAAAGCCTAATCTGTCGGCACTCTGGATGCAATGACAAAGTGGCTCTGCTGCGCTTCTTCTCAGTCAGCGCAGCGCTTGGCTCCGAACATGTAACATTTGTTTAAAGGCGAACGGGACCAAAGTCTTTCGTTGACTTGCTGCGTGATACTTCCCGATGATCTCGCAAAATTTACGCCCACGGGCCGACTTGAAAACGCTTAATGACATCTTCTTTTCTGTAGTTGATCGCGATGAATCGCGCGTAATGATGCGAAAGACTACGGGGAAGTGGGAACCCCTGTCTTCACTGGATATATATAAGCATGTGCTCGGAGTAAGCCGAGCCTTGCTGCGGTGGGGTCTGAAGCGTGGAGATCGGGTGGCGATTCTCAGCGAAAATCGTCCGGAGTGGGCGATCGCAGATTTTGCCTGTTTGTTGGCGGGCGCGATAACGGTGCCTATTTACACGACCCTGACCGAAGAGCAAACCGCGCACGTTCTGTGCGACTCCCGTGCCCGCGCCATCTTTGCTTCTACAGAGGAACTGGTGCAGCGAGTGCTCGCCATTCGGCGGCAAACTCCTTTGGAGAAGCTAGTGGGCATGGACCACGCTGAGCACCAAGGCATAGTGCGCATGTCCGAACTTGTGGCGACGGGCCCTAACCAGCGCGATGAGCACTTTGACGCTGCGGCCCGCGAAATTCGCACCGATGATATCGCCACGATTATCTACACCTCAGGAACTACGGGAACTCCCAAAGGCGTCGTGCTCACGCACGGCAACATGGCCTCCAATATCGCTGCGTGGCTCAGCCGATTTAGTTTCCATCCCGGACAGCTCAGCATTTCTTTTTTGCCGCTTTCGCATGTCACGGCGCGGAACGTTGATCTTGGGCTGCTGCATGCCGGAGTCACTCTCGCCTATCTGCCGAATGTGAATCAGCTTCCGGGGGTGTTGCTGGAATTGAAACCGACCATTATGGTTGCAGTCCCGCGGGTCTACGAGAAAATTCACGCTCAGGTGAATCAAAAGGCAAATGCAATTCCGAAGAAATGGATCTATCGCTGGGCGCTTTCCGTCGGGCGTGGCCACCGGCCAGAAACCGTAACTGGTAAGACGCCGCGCACAGTGGCCTGGCGGGTCGCCAACCGCCTGGTCTATTCGAAAATTCACGCCGGCATGGGTGGCTGCGTCGAAACGTTTATCTCCGGCGGCGCCCCATTGGGACGCGAACTGGCCGAGTGGTACGCCGATATTGGCATTCGTATCCACGAAGGCTATGGCCTCACGGAAACGTCGCCTGTTATCGCCGTAAACACGCCCACGGCGCACAAACTGGGCACAGTCGGGCGGCCGCTGGAAAACGTGCAAGTCCGCATCGCCGAAGATGGCGAAATCCTGGTGAAGGGCCCTTCGGTGTTTCAAGGATATTGGAACAAGCCAGACGAAACTCAAAATGCATTTGTGGATGGCTGGTTCAAGACCGGTGACATCGGGAATCTGGATGAAGACGGCTTTCTCTCAGTGACCGATCGAAAAAAAGATTTGATCAAAACCTCAGGCGGAAAGTTCATTGCGCCTCAGCCGATCGAGAACTCTCTTAAGCACAATGCCCTCATCGCCGAAGCCGTCATCCTTGGCGACAAGCACAAATTCCCTGCCGTGTTGATTTCTCCACATTTTGCGGCGCTAGAGGATTGGGCCCGAAATAACGATATTTCTTTTTCATCCCGCCAGCAGTTAGTCGGTAACGCCAAGGTGCGAGCGCTATATCAAGGCATCGTAGATCAGGTAAATGAAAATCTCGCCCGCTTTGAGAAGCTGAAACGCGTGCTGCTGGTGCCCGATGAATTCACTGCGCAAAACGGAACTCTGACTGCCAGCATGAAGATCCGGCGCCGTGCGGTGGAGGAGCGGTACCGCGAGCAGATTGAAAAGATGTACGCGCAAGCGGAGGTGGCTGGTCCGGGCTCGCAGCCCAGTTGACTCTCGAGAGCTATAACAGGTTTTAAGCGACTGTGAACCGCAACGTGAGAACCGCGAAGCGTAGGCCGGGGATGTTCTGGTGAGCGCGGCAGGATTCGAACCTGCGACCCATGCCTTAAAAGGGGTTGCGTCGTGCATGGAGTAAGCTGGACGTGCAAGTTGTTGTTTGTGAATAGCTTAGCGACAGAATCAAGCAGATACAAGTGAGACATCGGTCTGGGTGCCCTGAGGGTGTCCGGGACGGTGCGCTTAGAAAGATCTGTTTTCTATTACATCCTTCTCTCAGCTGCGAATCATTATTTTCGATCGATTAGCCTACACTTGCGCGAAGCCGCCATCCACAAATGCGCGAAGCCGCCATCCACAAACAGTTCGGTTCCTGTGACGTAGCTGGCGTCGTCGGAGGCAAGAAACACGACGGCCTTGGCGATCTCATCGGGTGTGCCCAGCCTGCCGAGCGGAACATTGTTGGAGATCATCTTCAAGCGTTTCTGGCCCGTTTCTGAGGAAGCCAGGAGGCCACTCAGTCCGGGAGGAGTGTCGATCGAGCCTGGGCTCACTGCGTTCACGCGAATGCGGCGGTCCTTTAAGTCGGTTGTCCACGTCCGCGCAAACGAACGAATGGCGGCTTTGGTGGCGCTGTACACACTATTGATTGGCAACCCTTTGCTGGCGACGATGGACGCATTCAGGATGATCGAGGCGCCATCCGGCAGAAGGGGAAGCGCTTTCTGCACCGTGAAAAGCAGGCCTTTCACATTGATGTCGAAGGTCCAGTCATAGAACTCCTCAGTGATCGTGCCGAAGGCGGCAAACTTCGCGACCCCGGCATTGGCGAACACAATATCGAGCTTGCCCTTCTCCTGCTTGATTTGTGCAAAAAGACGATCAAGGTCGCCAAGATTCGACACGTCTCCTTGTACGCCCGTTACATTTCTTCCGATCTCCTTAACCGCCGCAGCCAACTCCGACTCCCGCCGGCCGGTGATGAAGACATACGCGCCTTCGTTCAC
>Ga0070717_10003708_pt1 | contig 10979 bp, 14 predicted proteins | sample LARL113metaG_FD_71366 | JGI IMG/M metagenome (GOLD analysis project Ga0070717, IMG submission 71366) | Corn, switchgrass and miscanthus rhizosphere microbial communities from Kellogg Biological Station, Michigan, USA - LAR L11-3 metaG | ecosystem: Host-associated > Plants > Roots > Rhizosphere ...
CCTAGCCCCCAAAGACATTTATCTTTATCCACTGCGTCGCGCCGTACAACGAGAACTCTGCCGCGATACCCTTCTCACACACTTATCCGTTTCAAATACTCAGACGCGGTAAACAAGTACTAAAAATCTTGCACTGCGTGGAGCGAAGCGCCCAGGGTAATGAGCGTCAGGACCTTGAGCGTACGGTCATCGCCGTGAAGCTTGTTGTAGCTGGCAAGCAGGTTCTGCGTGCTTAGCAACAAGTGGCTCAAAAGATAATCCAAATCCGAGTTGCTCCGCAGATCGCTGTTCAGGTTATCGAAGTGGAAGAAGATCGCGGCGCCGCGCACCTGCGGATTATTCGCTGCATACTGATTAAGCGCATCGAGTTCTGGGCGCGGGAGATTCTTGGAGGCGTACTCGGATACCGGGCCGAAGAAATCGGGAGAGAAGTTGCCAAGCTGCATGATCTTCCACGCGTCTTCTGTGAAACCGAACTGCTCACCCACCCTTTGGCTGCATTGCGAATGCCAGTAGGTATCGAACCCAGTTGCGGAAGATACAAGCAATGCGGCCACGGCCAGCATAGCCAGAATTTTTCGTCCCATTCGCTTCCTCTTAACAGATCGTCCAAAACACCGCGTTTGTAGGCCGAATTATAGCCCCGCGACATTCTGTAAGCTGTAATTTTAGAGATCCGATTTCGTTCCCGATCTGCAAATCTAGCTTGGGTACTTGGAGGAGCCGGGCAACGCATAATCGACAACCTACATCTTCCCCGGCGGTGCCACTCTGAAAACTCTGTTCAGCGTGCTGCTACTTGCGATCACCGCTTTTGCCCAAAATAACCGCGTGCTCCCGAAACACGCCGAGATCAACACAAGACACTGGAGAAGGACCGGGACCTCACGTACCAGCACACCTGCGAAATGAAGGCTGACCTAATGCTGGTGAAACGCGACTCTCGTTCTGGCCGTGTTGAGCAAGCTGAGTGCAGGCGCCGCAATCGGTGATTCTAAAACCGAGCAGGAGTACACGGGGAAAGCGCTTCCGCGCCACCCTAACTGACCGGGTACCGCTTTCACCAGGATCTGGAGTTATATTCCTACGCGTTGTAGAATCAGGCAACGATTAAGCTTTAAAACTTTTCCAATACCGCATAATTCGGATGATGTGGCGATTAGGCACCCTTCCTTTACTCCTGGTTGTTTTGACTTCAGTAAATTCCGTTCGCGCGGATACGGCGGCTTTCGACTTATCCGGGCCTCGCATCGACGTGAGGGTCACTCGCGGGGACAAGACCTTGCCAATTTCGCAGGTTCCGAATCTGCAGCCTGGCGACCGAATTTGGCTGCATCCGGACCTGCCCGAGGATCAGTCTGCTCATTATCTGTTGGTGGCAGTATTTTTCCGCGGCTCCACCAATCCCCCACCAGATAACTGGTTCACCAAAGCCGAAACGTGGAAAAAGAAGGCACGTGAAGAGGGGATCGTCATTACAGTGCCGCAGGGCGCACAACAAGTTCTCCTGTTCTTGGCTCCAGAGACGGGCGGCGACTTCAGCACCCTTCGTTCCACCGTGCAGGGCAAACCCGGAGCTTTTGTAAGAGCCTCGCAAGACTTGAATCAAGCAAGCTTTGACCGTTCGCGGCTGGATCAATACATTACCGATGTCAAACAAACCTCCGACAGCGATCCCAAAGCATTGCATGAGCGTTCAGTCCTACTGGCCCGAAGTCTGGCGATCAAGCTGGATCCGCAGTGCTTCGATAAACCCGTCGAACAGCAGACTTCCTGCTTAACGCAACATACCGATCAATTGGTGCTGGACGACGGACATAGCCAATCGATGGTGGCTGCTCTCACTTCGGGCACTTCTTCCGACCTGATCGGGCAGCTCAGCAACACAAGATTGGCTGGTGGTGGCTATTACAGCCCGTACGTTGGAGCGATTGTCGATCTTGCACGGATCATGGGCAGCCTTCATACCGCCACCTACCAGTACATTCCCGCGCTCGCATTGCCCAAACACCATCAGTTGAACCTCAAGCTCAATAATCCACCTTCCTTCCGTAAGCCTAAATCGGTATTGGTGGTAGCCCTACCTGCTCTCGAACCGGTGAGGTTGCCTCCGCTTCGCGCAGTGGATTCTAACCAGGTTTTTTGTCTGCAAAAGCCCGCATTGGTGCTCCCAGTCGAAGGCGCACCATTGGTATTCTCAACCGCCTTGGGCCATGATTTTGCCATGCGTGTGCAATCCGAGAACGGCTCCAGCATCGAGCTGCCTGCGCTCGCCGCTGCCGCACGTGGTGGCTTCGTAATCGATACTCATGTGGTTCAAGTCAGCCAACTGGCCGCCCGCAGTAACGGAAAACTGAATGGCTTTTGGGGATACCAAGCTTTTGCTGGGCCCGATTTCGATTTGCGGAGCGCACATTCGGCAAAGTGGACTGTCGCGGCGGCGGATCAGAGTGCGCTCATCATTGGCCGCGAGGACACGCTACAGGTGCAGTCCGACAGCGCTGCCTGCGTCGAGGATGTCATCCTGAGAGACCAACAGGGCAGGCAAATTCGAGCGAACTGGAAACTGCCGAAGCCGGATCAGCTGGAGATTAAAGTGCCGCTCCAAGATGGAACTCCGGGTCCTGCTACCGTCTTGATAAAACAATACGGAATGACGAAACCCGAGGAAATTACGCTGCGTGTATATTCTGAGGCCGCCCATCTCGAGCGCTTCGCCATCAACGCCGGTGATCAAGATGGTGTTTTGACCGGAACACGGTTGGACGAAGTTGCGAACCTAGACTTGAAGGGAATTCATTTCCTTCCTGTGGCCCTATCGCGCGCAAACCAAACAGATGAGCTGCGCTTATCGGCTCCTGCGTCACCAGCAGATATGCAGCCCGAACAGAAACTAATGGCTTCGGTCACCCTTAAAGATGGCCGTGTTTTGGAGGCGCCCACAACCATCGAAGCACCCCGGCCTAAGGTCACTTTGATCAGCAAGAGCATTCAAAGCCCAGTCGCCTCGCCGATTCACCTCGAAAACCAGGACGATCTGCCCCAGGATGGACGGCTGTCGTTCGCCCTGAAAACCGAGATCCCTGATATTTTTCCCCGAACCGAAAAGATTGAGGTTGCTGCTAGCGATCGTTCTTTTAACGTTCTGTTGAGCGTTAGTGATGGCAATCTGGTTCTCCAAGATGCTCACAGCGTATTGGCGATCCTGGAGCCGCTCAAGCAATTTGGACCTTCGGCATTCGGTCCGCTTCGCTTCCGCCCAGTTGCTTCTGACGGGCTCAAAGGAGATTGGCAACCTTTGGTGAGCCTGGTACGAATGCCATCTCTGAACGAAATCCGGTGCCCAACCGAACCGGACCAGCAATGCACGCTCGAAGGCGCCAATCTTTTCCTCATTGAGTCCATCGCATCGGATGCGGAATTCAAACATACAGTTCCGATTCCAGCAGGATTTATGGATACAAACGTGACCGTGCCGCGCACTGACGGAACCGCTTTCTACATCAAGTTGCGCGATGACCCTTCGAAGGCGAACAAGGTGGTCCTGTCCCCGCTGCCGAAGTAGCTACCCCAATCCGGCAGAGCTCGCCTACGCCGAAGACGCGACCAGCAATAAGGAGTCCGCCGCGTTCTGCATACTCAGCCGGACGACGTGGGACGGAGTGAGGCTTTTATCGGGAACATTCGGAGTCTCGCTGAGTTCAGGCTTTCGTTCGACGTGCGCGTCTTGGCGCGACAACTTCCAATCGCGATCAAGCTTGTTTCTGGCTGCCCGAATGTGGTCTTCATTCTCGATCACTGTGGCGTACCGCAAGTGAAAGAGAGAATTCTCGATCCTTGGCGATCGGATATTGCAGAGCTGGCAAAATTCGACAACGTATTCTGCAAAGTCTCGGGACTCGTTGCCTATGCCGACCCGGCTAGCTGGACTATGGCCGACCTGCGGCCTTACGTCGAGCACGCAATTTTGTGCTTTGGCTGGGAGCGCGTGCTTTTTGGCAGCGATTGGCCAGTGTGTACGCTCTCAGCAACCTACAGAGACTGGGTTCGGGCGCTGCATGCAATGACGTGCAGCGCTGGGGAGATAAACCAAAGAAAACTCTTTCACGATAATGCTGTCCGAGTATATAGGCTGAGCAGAGGTTCGAAGGCACGACCGGCAACTCCAAAACTCTTGGACATTTTCTGAGGCGGACGGCGGGAAACGATCCTGGTAAGGATCTTCCCAGCCTGGATAAAGGAAGATTGTGTATGACCGGATCAGGTTTTGGACCACATGGCGAGACTTTGATACGCAGGTGATGAATCGGTGGCGATTCATTCTCGCCGATAGCTGGAGGCTCGGCAGGCATATCCCTCATCGGTGTAGTCTGGGTCATGCTATGAAGGGACTTGCCGAGATGCGCTGGAACTTTCTTAACTGGGTCTTCACCTGCGGAGTTGAGCAGTTGGTGTTGTCCTTCTTTTGATCTGGTACACACATCAACAAGCATGGCCTCTTCATGTGCGGATTTGTTGGGCAATCCATTCTACGTTTGCCGATCCTTCCGATGGGGCATTTATCTGCTGTCAACCTCTGCATGATCTGTTCGGCAAAGATCACGGCACCGCTAAATCTCTCCGCGCGGGACTGTGAATAGCGAGATCCAAAAGCGGGTTGTTTCAACCTGGAACTCCTCCTGCCTTTTTTGGAGCGCGTCTACGGCAGCGTTGAAATCCTTTAGAAATTCCCAATCCTCGCGCATCATGTCTTCGGCCCGCTTCATGAGTTCTTCCGTGTTTGGAGTGCTGGATGCATGATGCCAACTATACGCCCGTTGAGAGTGAAATAGCGGGCGTGAACGCGAGCCCTGGATGAAATCCCGTCGCGGTATGGCATTCACATAGTGAAGTGCGGCTTACGGCATTACCTTCGTGCCTATATTCCGTGTGTCACAGCGCGCGATAATTCTCGCCAGCTAAGGAGAATCTCACGATATGCTGGACATTGCTTCTTTCGTGTTCTTGTTCATGGTTGCTGGTCCATTAATTGACAAATTATTCTTAACGCCGAACACACAATCTGAGCGACCGCGCACGCGTTGATTTTACGCGTGGCCGTTATAACGCGTTCCTCGTGTTCGCTGCACTATCGGCAACAAAGGGTCTCAGAAAGTGTTGGTGCGCTGTACCAGCACGACTATTCGCTTTCTGTCTCCCTGAGTCGCAAGGTTTGGCCCTGTGGGATATACACGTTCAGGTGCGGGAGTGAACTCGTAACGTTCTCCGGCTAACAGCAACTCACAATCGTTTCGATCTGGTGAACATGTCAGCAGGTAATGGATATTTGGGTTGGTCACCACTGTCGCAACCATCAGGTTTGTCTTGATCTCTGGCTCATAGCCGCTTCGTTCGATCTTCATCGCCTGACCAGACAGCAGACTGGTTGTACAGAGCACGAACACCGCTAACCGAATTTTCACTCGCTTCCTCCGTTTTCTCCCGTCTTTTGCCAGCGTAAGACCTGTCCCTCTGGACCGCGACTGTCGGATGGCCATGAACCTTTCGTAACCCGTTGCGTTGCCTCCGCTCGTCACGGGGTCTGCTGCCGTCAGCGATTCGCCGGCCAAATGAGTGCTCGTTTTTCCACAGCCGCGCTCATTTTGCATAGTGACTTGGCGGCATACAATGCCCGCTCAAGACGAAGTGGCGCACACCCCCGCATCTGTTCTGGAAGGCTGAAATCTCTTCTCCCCCCGGACCGGGTGCGGGGCATTTTTGAGTAGGAGAGCATCAAGGGGCGCAGGTTTCACCGGCGGATCGCGCCCTCACTTACTGCGCCGTGTAAGTTCTATCAATACACCAGGCTTTACGACGAAGTCGGACGCTTCTTCATCGCTGCGACTACTTCGCAGGCATCAGCCTCGCGGTCGCGCGTGGACAATGAAACGCTTCGGTGCCGATCCTACGTAATAGAACGGGTAGCATGTCACCAGAGTCAGCTCCGCATCTTTAGTCCGATTCAGCACTTGAACATCATCAGGATCGACAACTTCCGTGCCGTCCACCCGGTATCGAAAGGTCCCGTGAAGACTCGTCAGGGTGATCACGTCGTTAGGACGAATCTCGCGCAGCGGCCGAAAGAAAGTGTCGCGGTGTGCCGCGATCCCAACGTTTCCGATCGTGCCCGGAAGAACAGTGCCTTGAATGTGGCCGGCAGCGACGCGCAGAATGCGCGAATCCGATCCTTCGAGAACGATCACGGAGACGTGAATGCGAGGAATTTCGATGCGGCCGATGATGTCTCCGGGGCGTGGCTGGGCGAGGACCTGATTTCGCGGTGTGTCACCACGCCCAAGCATGCCGCGGACATATAGCATCTGCTGTTCGAGCACATGGCCGGCGGCTCGTTGAAACCACCGCTCTTCAATGAGCAAGTAACTCCAGAGCATAAGAGCGAGCGCGCCCGCTAAAATGAGGACGCGCCCGAAGGTTTTCGCCAAGCTGATCCGCATCGGAACCTGCTAGTCGCGTTAACTTTCTTGGCGAAGCTTGTAAAGCATTGTCGAGCCGCCACCCAGCAACCCAAGCCCAATCAGCGGCAGTGCAAGGAAATTACCGGCCGTTTTTGGCAGGCTTGCTGGCATGCTTTCCGTCAGGATGGGCTGCACAGGCGTCTGCTGGTTAACGATCTGCCGTTCTTGTTCCTGCGCAATATCCGCTTGCTGCTCAGAAGGGGGCGCCGGAGGCGCGATCGCTTCGGCAGCTGACGAGGTCGCGGGCTGAGAACTTGCGGCTGCTAATTGCGTCGTCGATTTTGGATAGACAAATTCGACGCCGTAGTTATCACCGGGATAGAACCAGCTGCGCACGGCTTCCGGGGTTCCCGAGGGACGCTCCTCAAACGAGATCACGGTTTTTTCCGTGGGGGTGGGACGGTAATCGGGAATGGCCAGGATCGTGGCAAGGAGCCTGCTGTGATCTTCAGAGAAGATCTGCACAATGCCGCGATCTGACTGACTGTCAGCTAGCTTAAATACGTAAGTGCCGGGCAGCAAAACTTGGCCAGGCACTTCGACCGGATTGCTGAATGTCACAATAGTTTCCTTGTCCCATGCATCCGCCCTGGCACACGGTGCAGCTAGGAATGTGACTAGTGCCACAAGCAGAATCAATGACGCGAATTTCAATCTGTTAGCCATTTTTCCTCCATTCATTTTTGGTGATGTCGCTGCAATCTCGGAAAATCGGCGCGCCATTCTGGTTCTTGCGCGCAGTTAAACCGATGTGGCTAAAGGAGCAGAACACCATCTCCGTGAACGAGCTCCACCCTTTTGCGGAGATCGCTTCCGCTACTCATGCCTAGAGGCGAGGAACTGAAGAGGACACCAGAGAATCGAAGCCTGGAAATTACCTAACTGCACCTCGCTGGAGACAAGTTCTCATGGAATCAACGAGAGGCAAAGTAACGAAAGTAACTCCGCCGGTTGGTTTGCGAGGAGATTTGGTACCGCAGCCCGGCCACCGGGTACCGCGGGGGAAACATGCTTGTCGCAGTTGCAATGGAACGGCCTGCACATTGATGTATGTCAAACTAAGTCCTGCTTGTTGGCCATGTGAAGAGCTCAGGGATTGCTCTGACCGTGCGCCCAGAATCGATTCAGTGCGGCTGGCGTCTTGATCTTGACACTGTGGCGATTGTGTTTTCAACCAGTTCGCCACATCCAGGTAGCTGAATGAACGCCGGGCCTCGTGTTCTGACGTTCGTTCGATCACACCCATCAGCAGCGGAAATGTCGAGCCCATGCAAGTACACCAGGGAACAAGCACGATAGCCAACCACAGGCTAGAAAGTAAGTATAGTAACGCGACGACTGCCACGCCGCGGCCGGATCAGAACTGCTCAGCGTGTCCTATCGCTGGAGCTGTGCACTGCAATGTTTTAGGAGGCAGTCGTGCGCTTCCGGTTCCTGCAGCCTACTCACACTTAATAGTCAAATTACGCCGCCGATTGTGGCCAGCTCAGATCGATACCGCACTGGCTAGTGCCTCGCGTTCGCCGCGAGCTGCACTCGCTGCTTCCATCGAGGCGGTTTCAAAGTGCAGCGCAATCCAGGAGGCGAGGTAGAGCAGCGCTGCAATTACCAGCAGAATGCGGATCCCGGTCCATAAAGAGGCCGATTCCATTATCCCGCCGACCATTGCTCCGAACAGATTTGAGCCTAGCGCCTCTTCGCGGAAGCCCGCCGCCGCAAAACTGCGGATAAAGATGATCCCGGCAAAAGACACTGGCAGGCACAACACCACCGTGGCCGCCACAATCTTCACTAAAAGCGAAGTGAAGAAGAACCTTTGGAGGGAATAGAATAACTTGCCAGAAGGCTGAGAAAAATGCCGCCGTAGGCAATGCTAACCGCGAAGTGAGGCTTGAGGTGTACCAGGAAATTGGCGCCCACGATCAACGACAAGAGGGTGGCAATAACTATGGAATTCACCACCCAAGTAGTTCCAAACAGCAAAGCCATTTTGCTGATGATCTGCGCTTCCAGCAGTAAAAAACCTGCGCCCAGAAAAAAGAAGTGCCACCGCAGCGATCTTAAGGTCGTACCTGTGTCTCGGACCAGCATCCAGCAGAGTATTAGCAGCACTGCGGAGATCACGATTACCGGCAACGGCAGGCCCGGCGCCCGTTGATAAAAGTAAGGCCAATCGTCGGTAGTTAAAGTGGTAGCTTGCATCGCGATTTGATTGTGTTGCTTTACGTACGCGGCAAGTGATGGTTCGGCAGTGGCTTGATGAATGCGCGCTGCTGATCCAGTAATGAAGAATCGACCTCCGGTCGAGTACACCAGGGACTGCGAGCCGTCGATTTGCAATGGCGCGTGCCCGAACACCCGGTTGAGCAGTCCGTGAAGCCTGCCGGCGATCCAGGGCGTATCAACCTGGAATTTCACGACGAGCACCCCATCCGGTTTCAGCAACTGCTTGGTTTGCTGTATGGCTTCGAGGGTGTAGACGTAATTATCAATTCGGATATTGGTGAAATGGGAGTTCGTCGTAGAGAATCGAGCAGCGAAAAAACAATGAGGTCGAAACGCTCTTTACTGTTTTGGACATAACTGCGCGCATCGTCCTGCACGGCTTGCACACGGCTAGAACTGTAGGGCTTCTCAAAGTGTAACTACGGTAATGGCTCCGGCGCCGTTGCGGAGCGCCGCAGCCACGTCGTTGCCCATGCCTGAGCCCAGTATCAACACAGAGGGCGGTTGTGGATAGAAATGATAAGGAAGGTTGTACGCGTTCCACTCGATCGGAGCATCGTGAAAGAGCTGCGGGTGGGAACCAACGAATTCCGGCGATAGGTTGAGGATCTGTTGATACCAACTGTCATGGTCAACTCATAGCCAATGATATTCACGGCACGTTGTCGCGGTATCAGCGTCAGCTTTTGATACGGCGACCAATACACATTTTGTCTTCCCACCCCGAAAAAGAACAAGCCTACTAAAGCGATTCCAGTACCCCATCGCAGCCATGTCATGCGCCACAGGAGACAAATCGATAGCAGGCCCGCTACAAAGAACCACGTAGCTGGTGGCTGGTAAAAGAAACAGAGCAGCGTCTAAAGCATGATCCCCGCAAGGCTGGCGGCGACATTGACGGAATAGGCGAGAATGCCATTGGTCGAATTCTCGAGATACCAACCCACAAGTTGCCCAAGCGGGATGAACATGAAAGAGATTAAGCTGAAGATGGGGACGATTATCGCCATCGCGGCGGCAAGCAGAGGAAAAGAGAACTCGGCGGGTACACCCCAAACGGTGCCCTCAGAGCTCGCGCCAATGAATGTCGGAATCAACCTCATCAGAATGCGTAAGGCGGGCCAAGGAAGTTGTACCAACAGAACCAGCGAGAGCAGAGGAACCATCATCGCCAGCAGATTGATTCGCCGCCGCGATAGATAACATCCCAACCCAAACCCCAGGAAACAGGCAATCAGGACGAAATTCTTGAAGTAAGCGAAGATGCGAATCTCAGAGGAGATCCAGCGAATCATCAGCAGTTCGAGGAAAAGCGACAGCAAGCTCCGGAAAGCGAGCTGTGGCCAGGAAAATCCTCCCAGATCAGCGGGCGAGAATTCCCATTTCCCGGCCCACGAGATTGAAGTCCCAGCGCGGGCGGTTCGGAACAGCCCGACAACATAAGCGTTTGCCAGAATTGTTCCCACCACCACACAGACGAATGCTGCGTCTAATTCCAGCCCAGAAGCCGTTTGGCTGACATTACTCTGTCCTAGCGCAAGCCCGGAATAACTCATTACGAATATTCCACTCAGAAACGTCCCCGCATAAAGTCTCCACTAACGGGGATTCCTTCAATTATGAACCGGCAATGGAACAGTTAAGGGGAGAGAGCGAATTATCTCACAGCATAGTGGGCCGTCTGCTTGCATCGGGAACTTGCCTCGAAAGTGCCCACAAACGTGCGCTAGGGGCGCAGAAAAAATGGGCATCCGGCCCTCAACTCCGATTTCGCGGAGAACCACAATTTAGTGCTGTTTAGCGGAGCCGGCCCTGGCACGATTGTGACACTTACGGCGCGCAAACAAGAGCCATTGTGTTCCCTGAGACTATGTCTGCCGGCCGTTCCGCTCCACACTGAACTGGAGGTGGATCACCGCTCGGTGTTGGGGTCAATTAAGGGCCTTGCTATGCCGAAGACTGTTGGCTCTGGCAACGCTCGCGGCCATCAGAACAGACGCGGCTGATCCGAAAATGCTGCCGCCGCGTTTAAGATCGTGCTGACTTCCGCACCATGCGATTCTTCTCTCGAATGGCGCAGACCAACCGCCGAGAGGAGAGCATATGAAGATGCAAAAACGGATCTATAGCAGTATTCGTGGGTAAGAGGGCCGTGGAAAAAGCCGCTGCGTGGAAAGTCCAAAGGCAGGACTTCCCACTTCGCTTGGAAATCCGGCAAACGCGGCCGGATTTCCACTT
>Ga0070717_10003709_pt1 | contig 10978 bp, 9 predicted proteins | sample LARL113metaG_FD_71366 | JGI IMG/M metagenome (GOLD analysis project Ga0070717, IMG submission 71366) | Corn, switchgrass and miscanthus rhizosphere microbial communities from Kellogg Biological Station, Michigan, USA - LAR L11-3 metaG | ecosystem: Host-associated > Plants > Roots > Rhizosphere ...
CACGTGGCCAGCGTGGCCACCGCGTTCCCCAGCGGGCGGACCAGCCTGGAGGTCAAGCTCGCCGACGTGAAGTACGCGGTCTCGGCGGGCGCCGACGAGGTCGATATGGTGATCGACCGCGGCGCCTTCCTGGCCGGGGACTACCAGCTGGTCTTCGACGAGATCGCCGCGGTCAAGGAGGCCTGCGGTACAGCTCATCTCAAGGTGATCCTGGAGACCGGCGAGCTGGTCACGCTGGACAACGTGCGGCGGGCTTCCTGGCTGGCCATGCTGGCCGGGGCCGACTTCATCAAGACCTCGACCGGCAAGGTCACCCCGGCCGCGACGCTGCCGGTGACCCTGGTCATGCTGGAGGCCGTCCGCGACTTCCGGGAGAGCCACGGCCGCCAGGTCGGCGTCAAGCCGGCCGGCGGCATCCGCACCGCCAAGGACGCCATCAGGTACCTGGTCCTGGTCAACGAGACGGCGGGGGAGGACTGGCTGGATCCCCGCTGGTTCCGCCTGGGCGCCTCCAGCCTGCTCAACGACCTGCTCATGCAGCGGACCAAGATCATGACCGGCCGCTACTCGGGTCCCGACTACTTCACCCTGGACTGAGGCGACAGTACCCTGACCAGCCAAGATGTCTACTCGTGCCGGCCACCGGGCACAATGAGGGCACATGGGGCACGGTCGGCGCCTTCCCGGGTCGGCGCGCGCCACATCCGGCCAGTGGCGGGCGTCCTGGCAGACGTCACGCAGCGGCGATGAGAAGATCGCTTCCCAGCAGGTTGAGATCAAGCAGGAAGGGGACCTGCTCCAGATCGCCACGATCACTCGGGGACTGAGCGAAGAAGAAGGCGGCTACCACTGGAGCGGCGAGCTGCAACTGTGGGACAACGAGATCCTGATGGGCTGGTACGCGGCCAACGACGGATCGATCCGGTCGAAAGGCACCATGTACCTCGTGCTGCACCCACACGGGCTCAACATGTCCGGCCGCTGGGTCGGCCTACGCTTTGACGGGCGGATCATGAGCGGGTGGGCATCTATGGGCCAGACCCGTGAAGAATCCGAGACGACCATGGCGAGCCTGATCAACAGCGAAGGTATGGCGTACGTCAATGACTGAGCTGTGCGAAGTGGTGATCACGGCCCCCGACCCGGACTGGCTGAAGGACTTCAGCCGCAAGCTGGTCGAGCAGCGGCTATGCGCCAGCGCGCACAACTTCGCGCCTATCCGGTCGATTTACCGGTGGCGGGACGACATTTACGAACGCACCGAAGGCCGCGTGTCCCTGCACACCCGACGTGACCGAGTGGCAGAAATCGTCACGCTGGCTAAGCAAGAGCACCCGTATGAAGTGCCTGGCATATCCACACGGGCCATCACCGATGGCAACCCGGACTACCTGGCATGGATCACTGCGGAGACAGCGCCAGACCAGCGCCCACCAGTGCCTGGCTTCACTTGATCCTTGACAGATGGGCCTCGTTTGATGTGCGCCACACCCTAGGGTTTGGCGCATCGAATTTGCACCGTGCCCGGGACCGGGCCTTGAGACGGGCCAGGCCCGGTCCCAGTCGACGTATGGCCTAGGGCAGGCTCACCGGGCCGGACGCTGTGATGATCAGCTGGAAGGCAACCGGGGGTCTGGTGTCGCTGCACTTGCCCGCGACGCGGGCGGCGAAGAACAGCAGGCTGAGGTGATACGTGCCGTGACCGCGGATTCCGGCGTATTTGCCGGTCCCGTGGAAGATCCTGTAGGTGCCGTGCTGGTTAACCCTGTTCAGGCAGGTCTTGGGATCGAAGTGCTGCGGCCCGGTCCCCGGTGAGTGCGCGACCTTGAAGCTTCCTTTCTGGAGCACGAACGTGTCGACGGTGTCGCCGGAGTGGTCGACTCCGTAGTCGGTAAACACCCCGCGCACGATCACGGATTGTGTGGCGCTGGTCGCTGAGGTGCTCATGGCTTGGAGGAACTCGGTCCCCGAGCTCCCGGTGGAGCCGGCGCTGGCAGCCGTCAGCCCTGTGACCGTGAGCGACACCGCGGCCACCAGGGCGCCTGCGGCGCCTAGAAGCCTTTTGTTCAGCTTTAGCACGATAAGTCCCCCTCGACTGATGGCCGAGCCCCCTGCGGGCTTCGCTGGCAGAGACGCGGCAACACGACCGCGCACGTACCACACTGCGCCTGTCCAGGGCGAATGTATGCCGCCTCCATGTAGTCTCCATGCCGCCTCTATGCCATCTCCATGTAATCTCCATGCCCAGCCAGTACCGCCAGCGTGGCTCTGTATCTCTGCGATCACGCTCAACTCCCACAGCATGAGCGGGAGTGTCAAGCATCAAGCGGAGCCGCTGTGTAAAACATCAAGCGGGGCAGCACAACCTTCCGGGTCAAGGCGCTTAATGATTTCCTTTACAGTCGGAATTTGAACGTTCATTTGAGAGTTAAGGGTACCCATTGCGTCCGTATACTTGTCCGACCGCCGTTCCTCTTGATCGTATGCTTCACAGAGTGCCTTGTACGACTCTAGGTGTTCACGCATCCACGTACGATTCATAACCTCAGCCTAGTCGCCCAAATGACCGTCGTTGCTGCCCGGCTAGATGCCACCAGATCACCGACGACTACTTAGCGTGATCGCGCTCGCGCCGTAGGCGCTCAGCTTCCTGCTCTGCCTGCGCTAGAGACCGATGACCGGCAGCGATCCGCTCTAACCGGCCCGCATCGCACGAGGAACCCGGCGCCGAGGTCCTCGTGCGATGCGGTGAACTGATGAAACTACGGTTGCTCGGTGCAGGTCATGTCGGGCCCTCGGGAAAACTGCAGCGTCCCGTTCACGAGATGACTGTGCTGCTCCACGATGCAGACAACCCTGGGCGGGCAGCGCGGGTCGTTGAAGTCGATCCGAATGCGCAGGTTGAAACTGTTCTCCTCGGACGCACCGACCACGCCGTGGAATTGCTGGACTGTCGTCTCTGTGTAGGCGCACACTGTCCCGTCGAATACGCTGCGCACGGTGGAAGTGCCTTCTGTTTGGCTTATGCCGGAGGGTGTCGACGTCAGATTGAACTCGATGAAGGTGTCCGAGCACATCGTCTGGCCGCCCGGGAAGATCACGCACTGGCTGTCACGATAAATCTGGGCGCCATTGCCGGGATCGGCGAACGCCGGCACGGGACCGACGACTGCGGCTAGCAGCAGGCCGACGGCCACGGCCAGGGTCCGGGTGATGGTGAGCCGAGTCATGGTCAACTCCTTCCTTACACCACGATTGAGCACCCTCTAGCAGCTGGTGCCGGTGCAGACCGTGATGGTGCCTGACTTTGTGGTGCCCAGTTCGCCGCCTTGCAGATCGCTCGCGGTCAGCGTGAGGCCGCCGACTGTCCCGATGGCTGTGACAGCGCGGCCGGTTGCGTTGAAGTGCGTAGTCACACTGAACCCGTCGGACTTGGCGTGAGTGTTGGACACGCTACGGCTGATTGGTCCTTGACCGGTCCAGTTGACGTTCACGTCGATCGTGGTTGGCGTGCAGCCGATCAGATTGAAATTAGCATCGAAGGTGCAGGTGGTTGCCGGCAGGCCCGATGCGCTGACGCTGGCACTGGCCAGCGGCTGCTTGATGGCGAACGAATAACCACTCGTCACCTCGGCGCTTGTGTCGGTAAAGCCGGTGACGCTGCCGTTCACGTCCAGGTTGTCGCTGAATTGGTCGACGAGCAGCTGCGAGCCTTGGCTCGACGTCGACGCGTTGACGAGGGTGTCGGTGATGACGTTCGCCGAGCTAGTGATCCAGAAAGCGTTCGCGAAGGTTCCGGAGAACGTGAAGTGTGTTACCTGGCCCGATGCGGCGCTCGCCGACCCGGCAAAGGCCAGTGAGGCAAGTGCAGCCGCCGCCAGCGCGATAATTGCTCGTCTCATCCCATCCCCCTCCTAGTGGGCTGCGTCGGCAGGAACTGCCACTTGGGCCCGCGGGCGAGGGCCGGGGAGGCCGTCACCACCCCTCGGAGCATGCCGAGCAGCGCGCCCAGCGCCACGATTACTCCAACTCGCCTCATGGCGATCACCCCCTCCGCGCCACCGCACTGTGGCCCGGTGCCGGGCATAGCGTCCAGCCGCAGGACACGCCGCGGTGGCCATAGCCGACACGGCCCGCGTTACCACACATTGGGGGCAATTTCAATAGCTCTTTATCTTTTTGGGGCAACTTGAATAGCGCTTTAATATCGCTTTACTTGCAGACAGTGAGACTCGGACTGCTATGCGGACCGCCGGGCCCTTGCCCGCTTCTGGGAACCCCGCGACGGCATGCGCGTCTGACACCTGCGCACTTCACCTGGGCTTGTGCTCCCAGAAAGGCCCTGGATTCGCTCTCAGTCTGAGTATTTCGGAGGAGCCGGCCCTGGCGGGCCGAACCCGGCCACGCCCGGACGGCGCTCGCCTCGTTCTCAGCTGCCGATCCACCGGCGCGTGGCTTCCAGGCAACGACGTACTTCATGGCCGACCTCCTTCGCCAAGGACCCGTCCCGCGACTGATCGGGGCGCATTGTTCCGGCGCACAGCGAAGTTGTCTATAGCCCTGTGATGGCCGAATTGCTGCGTGCCTGGGCCCGTGAGCTGGTCAGCTCGGCGGTGCCGCCGTCGGCGTGGCCAGATGTGCCGCTACGAGCGGCAAGCAGCCCGCGGTCGCTAGCGGTCAAGTATCCGGCTGCTTACGCTGAGCGACAATAACTCACAGCTTCCTTCCCCCCTGCGCGGCAGCGATGCCGCGCTCTCCCGTTCAGAGCATGCATCGAAGGCAGCTGCTGTGCACGGTAGGTATGAAGCTGACACATCACTGTTACCGGGCCGTATTCGCCTGGCGGGAGTAGTCCCGGCCACTACTTGGGTTCGGGACGAAGAGGCCCGTGCTCGCGGACCAGGCATAGACCAGACGTGGTATCGACTCGTGATCGATGCAGGGCACAATGAGGGCACATCATTGCGGGAAGACGCCGGATACGATGAGAAGTGTTGAGATGAGAAAACGCAGGTCAGAAGCGTTGCCGAAGACCTGCCGCAGGGCAGAGGATGCCCTGCCTTATTCCACCCTGGACTGACATGGCTAAGTTCGAGTACGCACCGGCGCCGGAGTCGCGCGCCATCGTCTCGCTGCGCGAGTCCTACGGGCTCTTCATCAACGGCGAGTTCACTCCCGGGGTGGACGGCCACGCGTTCAAGACCATCTCGCCCGCCACCGAGGAGGTCCTGGCCGAGGTGACCGAGGCCGGCCCCGCCGACGTGGACCGGGCGGTCACTGCGGCCCGCAAGGCCTACGAGCACAGCTGGTCGGCCATGCCGGGCCGGGAGCGAGCCAAGTACCTCTTCCGCATCGCCCGGATCATCCAGGAAAGGGCGCGCGAGCTCGCCGTGCTTGAGTCGCTCGACAACGGCAAGCCGATCCGCGAGTCGCGCGACGTGGACATCCCGCTGGTCGCGGCGCACTTCTTCTACCACGCCGGATGGGCCGACAAGCTGGAGTACGCCGGGTACGGCCCGGCGCCGCGTCCGCTCGGCGTGGCCGGCCAGGTCATCCCGTGGAACTTCCCGCTGCTGATGCTGGCCTGGAAGATCGCCCCGGCGCTCGCCTGCGGCAACACGGTGGTGCTCAAGCCGGCCGAGACGACGCCGCTGACCGCGCTGATGTTCGCCGAGATCTGCCAGCAGGCCGACCTGCCGCCGGGTGTGGTCAACATCGTCACCGGCGCTGGGGAGACCGGCCGCGCCCTGGTGGAGCACCCCGGCATCGACAAGGTGGCGTTCACCGGCTCTACCGAGGTTGGCAAGCAGATCGCTCGCGCCTGCGCCCCGTCGCGGAAGAAGGTGACCCTCGAGCTGGGCGGGAAGGCCGCCAACATCGTGTTCGAGGATGCGCCGGTGGACCAGGCGGTCGAGGGCATCGTGAACGGCATCTTCTTCAACCAGGGCCACGTCTGCTGCGCCGGCTCGCGGCTGCTGGTGCAGGAGTCTGTCTACGAAGACGTGCTGGCGTCGCTGCGGCGGCGGCTGGCCACCCTGCGGCTCGGCGACCCGCTGGACAAGAACACCGACGTCGGCGCCATCAACTCCGCCGCCCAGCTGGCCAGGATCCGCGAGCTGTCCGAGGTCGGCGAGGCGGAGGGCGCACAGCGCTGGTCGCCGCCGTGCGAGCTGCCGGTGAAGGGCTTCTGGTTCCCGCCCACGCTCTTCACCGGGGTGTCGCAGGCGCACCGCATCGCACGCGAGGAGATCTTCGGCCCGGTGCTCTCGGTCCTGACGTTCCGGACGCCGGCCGAGGCGGTGGAGAAGGCCAACAACACGCCGTACGGGCTGTCGGCCGGCGTCTGGACCGAGAAGGGATCGCTGATCTTGTGGATGGCCTCCCGGCTGCGGGCCGGAGTGGTGTGGGCGAACACATTCAACAAGTTCGATCCGACGTCGCCGTTCGGTGGCTACAAGGAATCCGGCTACGGCCGGGAAGGCGGCCGGCACGGGCTGGAGGCGTACCTCAATGTCTGACATTGCCACCGCCCGCATCGCCGTGCGCAAGACGTACAAGCTGTACATCGGCGGGGCCTTTCCCCGTTCGGAGAGCGGCCGGTCCTACGTAGTGACCGACCACAAGGGCGGGTTCCTGGCCAACGCGGCGCTGGCCTCGCGCAAGGATGCCCGGGACGCCGTAACGGCCGCCCGGAAGGCGTTCGGCGGATGGTCGGCAGCCACCGCCTACAACCGCGGCCAGGTGCTGTACCGGGTCGCCGAACTGCTCGAGGGCCGCCGGGGTCAGTTCGTTACCGAGGTTCGCGCCGCCGAGGGGCTCACCGGGCGGCAGGCCGAGGCCGTGGTGGACGCGGCCATCGACCGCTGGGTCTGGTACGCCGGCTGGGCGGACAAGCTCGCCCAGGTGCGCGGAGCGGCCAACCCGGTGGCCGGACCGTACTTCAACTTCTCGCTGCCCGAGCCGACCGGCGTGGTAGCCGTGATCGCGCCGCAGGCCTCGAGCCTGCTCGGTTTCGTCTCGGTGGTGGCACCCGCGGTGGTCAGCGGTAACACAGTGGTAGCGGTGGCCAGCGAGCGCTGCCCGCTGCCCGCGGTGTCGTTGTCCGAGGTGCTCGCGACCTCGGACGTGCCCGGCGGCGTGATCAACGTGCTGACCGGGCGCACGGCCGAGATCGCGCCCTGGCTGGCCTCGCACATGGACGTGAACGCGATCGACCTGTCCGGCGCGACCGGGCCATTCGCCGACGACCTGGCCGCCGCCGCGGCAGAGAACCTCAAGCGGGTGGTCAAGCCCGGCGACGAGGACTGGACGCTGGCGCCCGGTCTGGACCGGATGCTCGCCTACCTGGAGACCAAGACCGTCTGGCACCCGGTCGGCACCTGAACCTGGCTCGCCGGCCGTAATGACACTGGCCGCGACTACGCTCTGTTGGAACAAGAGTTCGTTTCGACAGAACGGAGTTCTGCCATGATCGAATCAAATAACCCCGACTGGGGGCTGTGCGATCACTACCTCGTCGGTCTCGATCACGATGACGACGTGGAGGAAGACTACGGCGACCAGTGGGACGACTCCGACGAGGACGACGACGAGTGGCCCGTGGCGCCGATGGCCCGCCTCGCCGCCGACATCGAGGCCGGACGTGCGGAGGTGCCGCGCGGCTGGCAGCTCGACCGGCCCGGCCCGGGCATCCTGGTATGGACCACTCCGTCGGGTCGGCGTTATGCCACCACCCTGACCGGCGAATGGCTGCCGGTGCCCAAAGCAGGCCCCGGGCCTGGCTCGTCCTCCTGACGGGGACACAGCTCGTTCACCTCACGCGTTCCGGGGCCGTCTTTTGCACATGACGGACGGCGGGCCGGGTAGGGCGATGGCGGGAGGAAGAATGCCCGCCACGCTTCAGCCGGTCATCGTGACCCCGAGCCTGCCCCTGCTGCTGGCCTTTTACAAGGCGCTGCTCGGCGCGGTGGAGATCTCCCGCATGCCGGAGGAGGGCCCGGCCTTCTACGTGGGCCTGCAGATCGGCAACGCCGAACTCGGCGTGGTCGCCGACGGGGATGCCGACGTCGCCGCCCCGCAGCGGATCCTGCTCAACGTGAACGTCGCCGACCTGGGCGTCGGGGACGTGGAGGGCCTGCTGGAACACGTCGAGGTCCTCGGCGGCCACGTCCTCGGCCCGCCGAACGACATGCCCTGGGGGCAACGCGTAGCCCACATCCTGGATCCCGACGGAAACACGGTCAACCTCACCGAGCCGATCTAGCCCGATATCGTCTGCCTGCTGCCCGCTGCCTGCTGCCTGCTGCCTGCTGCCTGCCGCCCGCCGCCTGCCGCCCGCCGCCCGCCATATTCAGGCCCGCGTCGCGCTCCCGGCCGTCACAGCAGACCCGTCAGTACCATCTTGGCTCATAGCTATCTATTTCGAATTGATTGCGCCATATCGGAGTTTTTCCAGGAAATGTCGCTGCCGCGTAGTAGAATCGAACTCAGATCCTAGAGATGCGCCCGGAGATGAGGAGAACCGCCAGCGGCAGCGACTAGCCCTAGTGGAGGAGGTGACCCGGATGGGTACCGCCCCAGCCTTTGCCAGTACTGACGAGGCAATGGACATGGCGCGTGCCGCGCTGGGCTACCTCGCCGCGGCCGATGCCACCCAACTGGGCGCCGCGACCCAGGCCCGTTGCCTGAAGATGTTCGAGCAGGCTGATGCGATCGGGACGGCGGCAAGGGCGTCGTTCCTGGCCGCGTTCACCGCCGGGCAGGGCTACGCCGGCGACGCGGCCTACAGTGCGCGGGCGTGGCTGATCCATCAGACCCACGTCACCAGCGGCGCGGCGGTGGGCCACACCGCGTGGGCCAGGCGGACCCGCACGCATCCGCGGGTGCTGGCCGCGCTGGCCGCGGGGGAGATCTCGGCGTCGGTCGGGCGGCTGATCTGCCTGTGGACCGACCGGCTGCCGGAGCATCTGCGGGATCATTCCGATGAGCTCCTCGTGGCGGCGGCGCAGGCGGGGCTGGGGGTGGAGGAGCTGGCGTCGCTTTCCGCGGAGATGTACGAGCGGGCCCGCGGTGATCTGCCCGATGAGGACCCGGACCGGGACTTCGCCGACCGCGGCCTGAAGCTGGCCACCACGTTCGGCGGCGCGGGCGTCATCCGCGGGGACCTGACCCCGGAGTGTGCCGAGGTGGTCGGGCGGGTGCTGGACGCGCTGGGCGCCCCGGCCGGGACGGACGATGACCGGAGCCGGGATCAGCGGTACCACGACGCGCTGGCCGAGGCGATGCGCCGGCTGGTGGCCGCGAACCTGGTGCCGGATCGGGCCGGGCAGCCGGTGAAGGCCTGGGTGCACCTGTCGCTGGCGGACCTGCTGCTGCTGGACGGCGATTCCGCCCTGCAGGACCAATGGACCGCGCAGGTGCGGGAGCGGTGGGCGGCGTGCCGGGCGTTCGCGGCCGAGACCGGCAGCGAGGGCGGGGCCTGGCTGGACGGCGACGCCGCCGAGGGCATCGCGTGCGACGCGGCGATGGCCCCCATCGTCACCGGCGACGTGAACGTGGATGCGCTGGAGGACCTGGTCCGGCTCTGCGTCGAATTGGACGGCCGCCGCCGCGACGGGGCCCGCGACGCTGCCTGGGACGCCCTCGAGGAAGCCGTCATCGGCAAGGCCGTGGACCTGCTGTCCGGCCCCGGCGGACTGGCCAGTTTCCTGCGCCGCCGGCAGCTCGGCGTCCGGCTGGGCGGGCCGAGCCTTCCTTTGGACATCGGGTACGCCGAGTCGGTCCCGGCCGGGATCCGCAACGCGGTGGTGTTGCGGGACCGCAAATGCCGGTGGGCCGGCGGGTGCGACCAGCCCGCGTCGGCGTGCGACGTGCACCACGTCAAGCACAAGGCCAACGGCGGCAAGACCAGCACCAAGGACTGCGTCCTGCTGTGTTTTTTCCATCACCAGATTGCGATCCACCGGTGGGGCTGGACCCTGGTCCTGAACCCCGACGGCACCAGCACCGCGTGGAACAAGGACAAGACCAAAGTGCTCCACAGCCACGGGCCCCCGGTCCGGCCGGGGTGAAAGCCCCAGGGGGCTGTTCCCCTTCCGCCCGGTGACATCCGTCATGCCGATGTCAGGATCTGTCGCACTGGGGCGGGCGCGGGTGCCTACGTAACGTTAAGGGCATGACGACCGGCAACCAGCACGGCAGCACCCGCACCCGCGACCGCAACCGCTTCCAGGCTCTGGCGATGATCGCGGTGTTCGACATCGCCGGTCCCGTCGCGGCCTACTCGCTGCTGCGCTCGGCCGGGCAGAGCGCGGTCTCCGCGCTCGTCCTAAGCGGAGCCTTGCCGGCCGTGGGCGTGATCGCCGGGCTAATCCGGCACCGGCGGGTGGACGCCATCGGCGTCCTGGTCCTGGCCGGCATCGCGGTCGGCACCATCCTCGGGCTGATCAGCGGCAACCCTCGGATCGTGCTGGTCGAAGGCTCGGTGCCCACCGCGGTGTTCGGATTGCTGTGCCTCGGCTCGCTCTGGGCGCACCGCCCGCTGATCTACCGGTTCGCCGTCGAGTTCATCGGGGCCGGCACCCCGAAGGGGCGGGACTTCGAGTCCCTCTGGCAGTACCCCAGCTTCCGTCACGCCTTCCGGCTCTACACCATCGTCTGGGGCGTCGCGTACCTGGCCGAGGCAGCAGCCAGGGTCATCGTCGTCGAGACGACCTCGACCGGCACCGCGCTGACCGTCTCCAAGGTGATGCCCTACGCGGTCGGCGCCGCCATCGTCGCCTGGATGCTCGCCCACGGCCGCCGGGCCAGGCGGGAAGGCGAGCGGCTCGCCGCCGAAGGGCGGGCGAAGGCCCAAGCCGCCGGTAACGCACCCGAACCCGCCGCCTCTCTCAGGTAGCGCTGAGCGAGGGCCGGACCCGCGCTAGACGTGGTACGCCCGGTAGTGCGCCGCCAGCACGTCGTCGCCGAAATCGTCCGC
>Ga0070717_10003710_pt1 | contig 10976 bp, 11 predicted proteins | sample LARL113metaG_FD_71366 | JGI IMG/M metagenome (GOLD analysis project Ga0070717, IMG submission 71366) | Corn, switchgrass and miscanthus rhizosphere microbial communities from Kellogg Biological Station, Michigan, USA - LAR L11-3 metaG | ecosystem: Host-associated > Plants > Roots > Rhizosphere ...
CCTGCGCGCTGTCACGGGCGGCCGCGATCGCGCTTTCCTGGACGAGATTGAACTGTCGCCTCGAGTCCTCGAGCTCAAAGCGGCTGACGGCGCCTGCCCGCCAACGCGCTTCGTTGGCCACAAACGCGATCCGGGCGGCCTCGACAGCCTGCCGTGAGGTCTCGACGCGCTGACCGGCCGACTGCTGCGCTGCAAGTGCATCCTCAACATCGCGCGCACTCACTCGGATGGCTGCGCGCAGCTGGGCCACCGCCTCGCGATAGCGGGCCTCGGCGAGGCGTACCTTCGCCGCTCCGGCTCCGCCGTCGAATGCGGGCAACGAAAGGATCCCGCCGGCCGACCAGGTCCCGAAGCTCGAATCGGAGCCGAAGGCCCGTAGCCAGTTGCCGGTGAGCAGCCCCAACAGGTCAAGTCGAGGTAGGCGCTCGGCGCGCGCCACGGCAATCTCCGCCCAGCGGGCCTGCGCCTCGCGCTCGGCAGCGATCACTTCCGGGTGGTTGAGTAACACCGTAGCCGGAAGTGCCAGCTCCACCGGGGGAGGCTTCGGAATGCCTCCCCCGGCTTCGCTCGCCGTAAGCTCGGACGCCGGGGCGGGCGTTGCAACGAGACTCCTCACGGCGGCTGCATCGCGCCCGCTGAGCTCGACCAGTATGTCTACGGAGCGGGCGCACTGTTCGGCTTGGCGAATTCGGTCGGTTCGGGCGCTTGCCAGGTTGGCTTCAGCGCCGGCCTCGTCGACCGGGGCAACATTGCCAACTCTCAGACGCTGACGCGTCAGGGCCAGCTCTGTCTCGCGAGAGGCGATGTCCGAGTCGCGAACGGCCAGCGAGTAGCCGCAGGCGCGCAGGCTTTCGACGCCATCGGTGATTTGGGCGACAAGCGCCAGTCGTGCCCCGGCAGCATCGGCCGTGCGCGCGTCCAGACGCTGGCGGGCCGCCAGGGCCGATTGGCGCAGTCGCCCCCATAGGTCGAGCTCCCAGCCGAGATTTGCACCTATCGCGGCCGAGGATACGGTCAGGACGGAGGGCCCGCCAGGGGAGGCCGGGCTTGCAATGCGCGCACGTGCGGCCGCGCCATCGATGCCAAGCTCCGGCGTCCGCTGGGCTTGGGCTACCCGCAATCTCGCCCGTGCTTCGTCCACGGCAGCCGCTGCCTCGGCCAGAGTGGGGTTGTCCACGAGTGCGGCATCGGTGAGGACGTCGACGGCTGGGTCCCGGAGCTGCGTCCACCAACGCGGATCAACCGCTCGGGCGCCAGGCGATGGAGCAATATCCGCGGTGGCATTGGCCCATTGCGGCGCAAGCGTGAGGCCGGGGCGCTGATAGGGTCCTTGCAGGGAGCAAGATGCCAGAGGGATACCGGCTAGTGCCAGGAGCGTGACGAACCGTCGCCGCATCTCAACTTCGCCGCAGATCACATTTGCCTCGAAAGATGGCTCGATCGGCGGGGGAGGACATTAGGGACCATCTTTGTGTAGCGATCGATACGAAATACGGACGAGCGCGTGGCTCGTCAATTTATTTGTAGTGATCGCTACAATTATCGTCAGCTAGTGAACCTGCGTCCCCGGGATAGCGAGCGTGGAGCAGGCTGACGATCTTTGTGGGAATTTGCCGACTTCAGCCAGCCTCCCGTCGTGTTGCGCTGGACTAGACCCGGCGACGCTGACGGGCAGTCCGACGAGCGCGAAATGGTTGCTCTGCCCGCGCCTCCAGAGAGGGGCAGCTGAGGCGCGGGCAGAGCGGGCGGGTCGCAAGGGGAGGGGGAGACCTTGCGATCCCGACGTAACTAAGACGCCTGTTCCTGAATGGATGGAGCAAAGCCCCGTGAGCTCGCGATGTGGGCGACGATCTGGAAGACGGCGCTGCTCGGGTAGCCCGCGTCCATCAACTTCCCAAGGTCTTCGGAACGGATAAGACTCCAGTGCCAGGCTCGCACACAGAAACGGCGGAGCGCCTCAAGCTTTTCGTTGGCAAGATTTCGGGCGGTCGAAATTCCGAAAAAGAACCTCACGAAACGAGCAAGACGACCGTCGGGATTCATTGATCGCGGACCGTCGTTCAATGCCATCTCGACGACTCGCCATTCGAGCTCGGTCAACTGGCCTTCCTTGGTCAGGATGACGGTGTTCATCGTGGATTCCTTTTCCTTAAGAACCTGCATTTCTCGCGGCATTTGACGCCGCCGATGCAGTCGGAAATAAGTCCAGCAGAGTCGCGGCGTCAGTGGCAAGATCGCCAAGTTTGCGATCAAATACGCCATATGATCAGTTTTCGATGGGTCGCCCCGGGCAGACCCGAGACCATGATCAACCTCTTTGAATCCCCGGAAGGATGTCGCGAGCGAACGATCCTGCGCGCAGGACCTCGCGGTGAGCCGTCAAATGGTCTCTTGCAGGCGCCTGATCTCGCGCACACCGCGGCCGAGCTTCTTTCTCAGCAGCACGCGCAGCGTCGTGCCCTCCGCGTAGCCGACCTCTGCTGCGATCTGATCGACGCTGGCCTGGCCGGTCTCGAGCAAGTGCAGCGCTCGCTCGATTCGAAGATCCTGGAAATAGTCCAACGGGGATTTGCCAAGGACAGCCTGCATCCGGCGTGCGAGCGTGCGCTTGCTGGTCGCAAGGGCCACCGCCGCCTGGTCGAGCGAAAATCCCTCGGCCAGATGCTCGCGCGCCCAGCGCTCGAACCTGCGCACCAAGGGATCGGCGTGGACCAGGTGGGCGGGTAACGCGTAGTGCGCCTGAGACGTACGGGTGTCTGCGACCATATATTTCGCGGTGAGGCTCGCAAGCTCCGGGCTCGCGCGCCGGATCAGCGTCAGCGCCAGGTCCAGGTGTCCGAGCGCGGCTCCTGCAGTGACGGTCGCATTGGACTGGACGACCAGCCGTGCCTCGTCCAGCCGCACTCGCGGATAGCGCTTGCGGAACAGCGGCGACAGCCACCAATTGGTGGTGGCCTCTTTGCCATCCAACAAACCAGCCTCCGCCAGCACGAAGGTTCCTGCGCACGCGGCCGCAGTCAGCGCGCCCGAGTCCGACCATTTCCGAAGCAAAGCGCAGGCTTGTCTCACATCGGCGCCGGCCAGCGCCTGCTCCAGGGATTCAGGTGTGATCCGGTTGATCGCGGGCAAAACCACGACATCCGGCATCTCCACGCGAGCCGCCGGCGCAGTGGGCATCGTCAAGCCCTGCGCAGTGGTAATCTTCTTGCGCAGGCCCACCACCGTCGTTTGAAAGCGAAGTTCGGAAATTCCGCTCATCTCTCCAGCCGCATTGGCGAGGGCAAAGGCGTCGAGGACAGCCGAAAGGCCGGTGTCGAACACTCCATCGAGAGCAAGAACGTGGATGCGCATGGCTGATATGATATCGAACTAGTTGATCTTGCCAAGGACCAAAGTGCCACCGAGTGATCGACAGGTGTGGCACAATCAATATCAAACTTGGCGATTACGCCACTGCCCCCGCAAGCTCGCCGACCGTATTAGCGGCCCACCAGCGGCGATCCCCGTCGCGAGTGGAGAACGAAAATGATTACGTGTGGATTATTCGTCCGGCTCGAAGCCAAGCCGGGTAAAGAACAGGCGGTCGCCGATTTCCTCGAGGCCGGCCTTGAACTGACCAACCAGGAGGTGACGACGCCGATCTGGTTCGCTCTTCAGCTTTCGCCGTCCACGTTCGGCGTGTTCGACGCCTTTGCGAGCGAAGAAGATCGGCAGGCGCATCTTGCCGGGAACATGGCCAATTCGCTGATGGCGAGGGTCGACGAGCTGCTGGCGAGCCCGCCCTCGATCGAGTTCCTCGACGTCCTCGGCATGAAGAACGTGCTTGCCTAACCCATTCCCCGAAACCCTAAATTGAACCCAGGAGACCTAAAATGTCCAAGTTACTGAAGATCTCATCGATGGCGCTTGCTTGCCTGCTCGTTGCTGGTGCTGGAGCGCCCGCAAGCGCGGCCAATCCCCGCGACGAGGGAGCGGTTCGTGCGCTCCCGGAATCCTTTGCCAAGGACTTCCTTCAGAAGAATGCCGCGGCCCGGGCTTCGCTGTTCGTCGAGGAGGGGACCATCGTCCTTCCGCCCGGCACCTTCCTCCGTGGCCGAGCCGCAATGATCAAGGACTTCGGTCCGGAATCGCAGCAGCTCGTCAACCCGGCGACGCGAGTCACTTTCTCCAACTATCGGATCCGCTTCATCAAGCCCGATGTCGCCTTCGCCGATACGCTCCTCACGGCGCGCAATCTCAATGCCGGGAAAGGGAAGCTCATCCCGCAAACCCTCGTCGACTTTTCCTACGTCGCCGTTCGTGAGGGCAATCGCTGGCTGATCGAAGATGCGCGTCTGCATTTTGCTCCCGCGCAGCCCAAGCCAATGGCGAAGTCTTCGCAGACCGGTAACATGTAATAGTCATCGGGCCCTCCAAGGTCAGGCGTTGCCGTTTTGGAGGGCCCGCCGGCTTAGTGCGCGAAAGCTTGTCAGGTACGGGAAGCCCGCGACGCCAGCAGGTGAGGGAACTGATTCACCGCGCAATGGATCGAGGAAGAAAGTCGTTGCTCCAGGTATCACCAATCCGCACCCGAGCGTAAGTTGGGTTGAGCGCAGTCATTGCGCGAAGTTCACCGGCCGCGGCGGCCGGATCCGTACGGCCATCGCCGCCGAACATTTTCCTGTCGGCCGCGATTTGCCGGATGAAGGATTGGCGGTCCGCGCCGCCGGCTTTTGGTGGAAGCGCCGCAACGATCGCGACGGCATCGTGATTTTCAATGAACGCCAGGGCCCGAAGCAGCGCCGACGCCAGCGCCCGAACCTCGGCGGGGTGCGCGTCAATGAATGATGCTGGGAAATATAACGCCGTCGACGGATAGACAGTCCCGAGTGCCGCGGTCGTTCCCTCGGGCGTCCTTAAATCGAGTAGCTGAAATGCAGCGCCGGTGGACTCGTAGACGCTGGCGTCGGGCTCGTGCGCCATGATCGCATCAGCGGTTCCGTCGGCCAACTCCTTGGCTGCCGCTTCGCGTGGAACGAGCGGCATTGAAACGTAATCGCGGCCGTTCAAGCCGGCGTGAAGGAAAGCCCATGTCGTGGCAGTGGTCTTGCCGGAATTCGCACCGCCGGTGATGATCTTCATGCCCTTGAGATCGGCGACCGAATGCACTCGTCCGCGTAGCCGAGACGCAACCATCAGCCGTTCGCCGGGCGCCAATCCGAGAGTCGCGACGGCACGAGTAACGTCCCCGTCCTCGGTCTGCGACATGAATGTATGATGGAAGTAGGCGATTGCTCCGTCGGCGCGGCCGTCGGCCATCAGCTTCGCCGGCGAAGGATCTGCGGGCGCGTCGACGAGAGTGACCGTCACGCCCGAGTCGCGGAAATAGCCGAGCCGCTCGGCAAGGAGCGCGGGCAGATTGCGCGGCTGCTCGATGCCGTCGACTGCAATTACAACGCGCGGGCGGGCCGTCGTCGGCGCCGCGGCGTCGCAAGTACCAGCCGCGACCAGCAGAAGCGCGCAAGCAAACAGAAGTGATTTCACGATCGTCCTCATCCGAGAATCCAGGTCCTGTAGCTGTGACCCCCGATTCTGACAGGAAGCTGTCAGGAATCGCGGCGATAGGACGCCGCGAGTGAGAGGAGCCGGATGAGAGTTGGAGCGTTTCTTGCGGCCGCGATGATGTCATCCGCGGTTCCTTCGGCGGCTTCACCGGTGCTCGCCGTAGCGGTTCATGTTCGTCCGGCCGACCGTGACGCGCTAAGGCGTGCCGTTGAAACCAGCCAGACTGCGCGGTTGAAGCAGTGGCGCGCCCAAGGACTGGTAACGGGGTTTCGACTGCTGTTCGCACGTTACCCCGACTCCGGTCAGTGGGATGCTTTCGAGCTGCTCCAGTTTCGCGATGAGGCTGCGCTCGCCCGTTGGCGCAAGGCTGCGAGCGAGCCATTCGTCGCTAAGGTGCTGGCGCTCGCGCAAAGCATCGAGACCACGCCAGGCGAAATGGTTCGGAGAGAGGGGGGACACAGCCGCCATCCGGCAGTCCTCGTTATTCCCTACGAAGTGATGGTTACGCCGGCCGAATACGCGTCCTACCTCGACGGTTATACCATTCCCCAGTTTCGCGGCTGGATGAACGCTGGAGTGCTCGACGGTTATGACATCATCATGAGCAGCTACCCCGCCGGTCGCCCATGGGCCGCTTTGATCACACTTCGCTACCGTGATGATACCGCGCTCGGCCGGCGCGACGCGGTCGTTCAAGAAACGCGCTCGGCGCTTGCAAGCAATCGCGCGTGGAAGGAGCTTGCGGATTCAAAGAAGAATGTTCGCTCCGAGCATGCCCTCGCGGTGGCCGACGAAATTGCCTCCGAAGGGGACGTGCAATGAGTTTTCGAAGCATCCTTCCGATTCATCGGTGGGCTGCGCTGACCGTCGGTCTGCTTGCGCTCGTTTCGGCGTTCACGGGTGCCGGAATGGTCTTTCGAAAGCAACTCGACCCAATCATCTATCCGCGCACGACGGCTTCGCCCTGCGCCGCACCGGTCGTGCTCGACGCGCTGCTTGCGGCGGCTCAAAAGGCGCACCCCCAGGGCAAAGTCGACTATGTGCGGATTCTCCGCGACACGCGTCAGCCGGTCGAGATCCGGTGGATGAACAAGGATACTTTGTACGTCGACCGCTGCAGCGGCAAGATTGTCGCGGAACAGAATCGCTACGCAGGAATATTCGGAATCCTTGAATGGATCCATCGCGGCCGTTGGCTGCCCGAGCCTGCGGGCGATTATGTGATGGGCATAAGCGCGATCAACCTTCTCTTTCTGCTGCTGGCAGCGGGCCTCTATTTGTGGTGGCCGCGCAAGAAGCAGCGCTTCCTCGACAACTTCAAGCTCAACATGAAGCTGAGGAAAGGCCCTCCATTTGATATGGGCCTACACCGCACGATCGGCGGCTGGGTTGCACTCGCACTCGCAGTAAGCGCGACAACCGCCCTACCGAATGCATTCCCGATCGTCCGGAACGGGCTGGCGGCGATCGGCTCGTCGGGAGCGGACAGGAAGTTGCATTCAACCCGGTCCGGACCAGCGATACCCGTCTCGGCGGTCTGGAGTGAAATACAGAGACTTACGCCCAATCCGCGCGAGGTGCTGATTCATCTCACGCACAAACCTGCTGACCCTCTTGAGAGTTACATCATCGCCGCTGATGCGCCACACGCCAACGCCCGGACCTATCTGTATCTCGATTCCCATGACGGGCACATTCTCAAGTTCACGCCCTACGCTGACATGGGACTAGGCGACCGTCTCTATTATTGGATGCTGTCGATCCACACCGGCGAAGTCGGTGGGATCTTCGGACAACTCCTCCTTGCCCTTGGCTGCCTCGGTGCCCTGGTGCTCGGATTCACCGGCATCCGCACCTGGCTCCGACGGCGCGCAAACAGAAGTCGGGCCGCTTCCAGAGATCGACCGGCAGTGACGATGAATGCCACCGGTAAACAGGTTGCTTCGTAGTTGGTCCTCCAATTGCAATCTGCTGGCTGCCACTCCCGGGCATCGGAGTGCCAAAGCGTGGAAGCTGTCAGAGCGTCCATGAGCAAGCGCCCGTCCGCAATGGAGATGATCCCCGCTCCGTCAGGCCCGGACAGTTCGACGCGGCCGGTCGGTTGGCGGCTACAAATTCCTGGGCTGAGGACCTCGCGAGGCGGGCAAAACATCAAGCGCGCGTTGGCCGCGCTATTCTTCCTCGCGCTTCCTTCTAGCCCCGCCCGGGCAGCCGATGAAGAGATCCAAGTCTATATGGATGAGATGAACGCTCGTGGCGGCTATGGCCTCGACCTTCACCTCAATTACGTGCCGGTCGGACGACCAGCTGATGCCGACTGGCTTGGCGAGGAAGCCTCTAAGAGGCGCCTTAGGATCACACCGGAATGGTCATATGGGCTTACGTCCTCGATCGAGCTTGGCGCCTATCTTCCGCTGATGGAGGTTGTTCCCGGCCGCGGCCTTGAGATCGGGGGAGTGAAAGGCCGCATCAAGTTCATCGCCCCGCACAAGAAAGGCTCATCCTTCTTCTGGGGCCTAAACTTCGAACTGGGGCGAGTGCGGCGCGGGCTCGACATCAACCCATGGAACTCCGAGCTCAAGGCGATTGCTGGCTGGCGGCGAGGGAAGGTCACCCTCGCAGCCAACGCCAATTTCGACTTCGTCGTCTCAGGGCCAAAACCTGCACCGGGGAGCTTTCAGCTTGCGACCAAGGCCGCCTATGAATTGCGTCCCGGCTTTGCCGTGGGAATCGAGAGCTATAATGACCTTGGCAATACCCATGGGCTGCGTCTCAACGGTCATGGCGACCACATGACATTCTTGGCGATCGACAAGAAGCTCGGCCGCTTCGACCTCAATTTCGGCGTCGGCCGCGGTTACGGGGCACCCGAGGACAAATGGGTCGTCAAGGCAATCGTCGGAATCCCGATTGATCCCCGCCAGAGCTGAGAATGTCCAACGGCTCTCGCAAATCCGAGGCCGGGCGCTTTTTTGGATCCCGTATGTCGATGCAAGCGCCTGAGGTTGGCCACGAACATATCGTCCCCGCAAGGCGAGCATCGCAAAGGCAATCGACAACCCGAACAAATGGGATCCCATATTGACATAACCATCAGGATGCCGATGCTTCGGCTGGACGCGCTCAGCGTAGAGTGGATGCAGGCAACCTAAGCACATCGGAAGTGATGCGTGGGAACAGGCCAAGATCAGCAATCGAAACTCGTCACTCGCGATGTGGCGTCGCGGCAGCTTCGGCAAGCGCTGCACGAACTCAAATCCGCAAGCGCGATAATCAGCGCGACGATCGATGATGAGCTCGCTGGATCGAAGGATCGTGGCATCCTTGAGCGGCTCTACTGGGTCAACGACCACCTGCGGTACGCAATCGAAGAAACGCAAAAGCGACTGCCAATCGAGGGGTATCAATAAAGAGCTGGGCGATCCTCGCTTCGCCGATCAACGCCCAGGCGCACTGATCGCTCAGTCGCCCCTGCCACTCCAAAGGAGCGGCAGGGGCCTGATGCGTGATCGGGAACGAGCTCAGCGAGGCGCCGCCTCTCCCGCAAGCGCCAGCGTATCGTTTGCGCGCAAGTCAGCGACGGCACGATCTCGTAACTGCGGAGCGATGTCGAATTTGACCCAATTGTTGTCGATCCAACCGGCGACATGGCCGGCGGGGGTCACTGTAAAGCTGAAGCGTGCGCCCGTATCTACATAAGTACCCCGAAGTAGGAGGTTTTCATTGCGGTCTAGTTTTGCCGTATAGTCAAAAGAAACGCCGTCCTGTTCTCCCTTGTTATGTCTCGGTTCTGCCGTCGTCGGAACGGCCGTTGTGAGTAATGCGAGCAAAGCTGCAATCCGAAGCATGGCTAACTCCTATAAATGGTCAGCCGTCGTCAGCTTCTCTCCGCGCAACATTGTGCTTCACACTCAGTGCGCATGCAAATGCAAAGTCATTGTTCCGGCGTGTGGAAATTGCAGCCGCTCACTCGCGGAAAATTTGGCGGCGATTCACCGGCTCTCATTCATTTTTAGCGAAATATTCGAACAGCCAATTGTGGAAAAGCTTTACCGGTTGTCGTTCGAGCGATGCGGGCGGGCAGGCGAACCAATAAGCATAGGGGCTTTCGACGCTCTGGCCGAAATATTGCACCAGGCGCTCGTCGGCCGAGAATTTGAGATGGCTATCCAGCATGAACGCCATCCCAAGTCCGCCGGCTGCTGCATCGAGAATGAGCTGGCCAGCATCGAAATAGCTCACTCCGGCTGGGCTGATGTTGGGCATTCCAACAGCGTTGGCCCAGACGTTAAATGCGTTCGGCATATCACGATGAAGCAAGATCTGGAGATCGCGAAGGTCTCCAGGGTTGCCAACGTTGCTCGCCAGCGCGCGCGAACCGATTGCGACGATCCGTCCGCGCTCAAGCATTCTCGAATAGAGCTTGCCATCGACGTGGTCCGTGATCGCGATCGCGGCGTCCACCCCTTCTGCAAGCCGCGAAATCCGGTTCGCTCCCGTGTCCACGTCGATCACTAGGTCCGACTGACGTTGTCGAAGTTCCGGGAGCGCAGGCATCAGACGTTGCGACGCGAATAACGATGGCACGGCAATTCGGATTCTCATTCCGGCACCCGCGCTCACGCGCTCCATCGCCATTGCCAATGCATCGACATGAGGCTCGACGTCCGCAAGAAAAGCCGATCCGCGCGCGTTCAGGTGGACCGAGTTATTGTGCCTTTCGAACAGGGTCGCGCCGATAAACTGCTCGAGAGACTGGATCCGGCGCGTGAGAGCTGGTGCCGAGAGCGCCAGCGAGTCTGCCGCAGCTTTAACCGAACCAAGCCTCGCCGCATGAACAAAGGCCTGGATCGCGCCCAATGGCGGAAGCCTGCGCACGGGGACTACTCCTTCTTGTGCAATGCAGCATTGACGCCAGTTGCAACGCCGCGCAACAAAAAAGGAGCCTTCCCGGGAGAGAGGTGGGAAGGCTCCTTAGTCGAGGAGAGATGCCGAATTAACGGCAAGGACACTGTGCGTTCAAGGCAGTTTCGCTGCAACTGCGAACAGTGCATTCGCGGGTGCACAATTCGCAGCCGACACGGATGGCGAGGAACGAACGGACAATGAGGGGGGGTCGGGATTCAGTTGGCGTAATAGCGCACGCCCCTGCTCGACTTGGGTACTCATGGCCGGGAACTCACGCCTGCGCTGGAAACTCCTCAGCCGCTTCAGAGGCTGGCCGTTCCAATTTGGCCTCCTGCGACGCCTTAAACCTGGCCTCTCGTAATGTCCGTGGAACCATCAGCGGTTGAACAGATTTTTACCGCAGCCAACAGGGACGAGAGGAAAGCAGTATGCGTTCGGTGCTATTATGGCTCATTGGCGTACCGATCCCGATCATTCTTCTCCTAGCGCTGTGCACCCACCATTTTTGAGCCTCCCGCGTGGGT
>Ga0070717_10003711_pt1 | contig 10973 bp, 10 predicted proteins | sample LARL113metaG_FD_71366 | JGI IMG/M metagenome (GOLD analysis project Ga0070717, IMG submission 71366) | Corn, switchgrass and miscanthus rhizosphere microbial communities from Kellogg Biological Station, Michigan, USA - LAR L11-3 metaG | ecosystem: Host-associated > Plants > Roots > Rhizosphere ...
TGCTGCCCTTTCTCACGGCCGAGGACCTTCGCGAGCTGGCCTCGGTACTCGCTCCCGGCGAGTTCACCGAAGGGGTCCAGGATTCGGTTCTCCCACTGGTCCAGGCGCTCGACATGTACCTCGAGAAAGACCCCGAGTCGGCGCCGCTTCCGGCGCTTTCGCAATACAACCCCTCGGCCCGCCGCCTCGATGTGTCCCTCCAGATGCCGCCGGATGCGAACGACTCCAAGCTGATCGAGATACAGTGCTACACGTCCGCGCAGTTCGTGGACCGCTACGTGCTCGAGGAGGCGGCGGCTAGGGCGGTCAGCATCGTGGTGGCACCGCTGCGACCCGACTTGCGCGGGCTCGTCGCCTCGGTGGAGCGGCTATCCGACATCGTCGTGCCGACCGGCCGCAACGGGCATGAGGTAGCCCCGCACTCACGCCTGGTCGCCGTGCTCGAGGAACTAGATGAGGACAAGACCAATTCCCTGAACAGGCCCATCAGCTACAACTTCGCGTCTGACTTCCCTCTGGAAGACCCGTTCCTGGTCGGCAGGTACAAGCATGTGTTCCGCGTCAGCGTACGGCGGCTGATGCAGTCTCACGAAAGGCGCAACGGGGCCCGGCTGTGGTGCAGCGTCCGTCGCAGCGGCAAGACAACGGCTTGTGCCTCGGATCTGGGATCGACCACGGGGCAGTCCGTGATCATCCCGCAAACCTGCGAATCCACCGGGCAGATACCGGACGGCGGCATCTTCTATAAGAACGTCCAGCGGGCCCTTGAATCCGGCGCCCGCCTGGATGACGAATTCGTCATGCGAACGGTGGCCCAGTGTGTATCCGGGGAATCCGCGGCTGACACCCGGATGGTGCTCGTCCTCGATGAATACGAAACCCTCTTCGGGGATCTGCGCACCTCGCTGGAGATCAGGCCCGAGCTCAGGTATACGGTCGTTCAGCCGCTGCTCAATCAGCTAGTTGCCTTCACCCGCGAAAATCTGCTGATCTTCATGGGGCAGCAGCCCAACGCGCACTACATCCTCTTGGATCAGAATCAGCTCAGTCCGGTCATCGAGCAGGACTCTTTCCCGCTCTTCACGCACGAACCAGCCTCAGCGTCCACCGGGGAGTTCCACGAGCTGTTGCGCAACGTCATGACCCGGCATGTCGAGCTGAGCCCGGAATTCGTCAATAGCATCTACCAGGAAACCGGCGGCCACCCGTTTCTGACGGTAAAGCTCCTGATCTCGTTCATGGACTGGCTGATCGCGGGCCGGCGGCCTGTTTCTCTCCTGACCCCGGTGCAGGCGGAGCTCTTCGAGGAATTTACCCGGTCAGCCCTCAACCGGACCGCGATCCTGCACAACCCGCACTATGAACTCTTCAAGGAGGCTGCGTCCAGGCATCTGTCGCCTGAGGGCCGGAGCAGCGAACCGTGGCTGCACTCGGTCTACTCCGCCATGCGCAGCCTGACGCTGTCGTCTCCGGGCTCGCTTACGCTCACGCTGGATGACTACGTAGTCAACGCCTCACGCGACTGTGTCGGTACGTCGCCGCACCAACTGCTGTCGACTGCGACACGGGCTAACTTCCTGACCTTCGACGGAACGTTCGTCCGCCCGCGCATCCCCCTGCTCGCGCGGATCGCCGCCGCGGTAACTCCCCTGTAGCCCGCGGCATGCTTTCCTCCTCGCCAGACGCCGCCCAGGTAGCCGAGGTCATCCGCGACTTGGCGATCAAGAGTACCGCGACACTGACCGCCTACTGGCTGGCCGTCACCGGCGACCGGGATGATTACGCGGCGAAACTGAGGCCGCTTCTGGCGGCCGAGGGGATGCCGGTGCTGATCGTGCGCAAGCAGCGGTTCGACCACCCCAACTCGCTGATGGAAGACATGAAGCGGCTCCTCGGGGAGAACCGCCAGTCCTTCCTGACGGCACTGGGAAGGAACCCCGATCGCATAAACATCGTCCTAGTTGGCCGCGCCGAACTGATAGTAGGACAGAGTTTCTCGCCGGTCATATGGCCCGCATGGGTACCCAGGGTCGGCCGTAAGCAAGTTCCATGCTTCATTACCGACATCACCCGCAGAATTGACGTCTCTTTCGAGGCGGTCGATGCCGGCCGGCTGAATCGGGCGCTCTACGCGGTCGAGTCTGCCCTGGTCCGCCGCCTCGTTCAGGTCTCGAAGACGGGAGAACAACACACGGACTTCTTCGGGGTCATCAAGAGGCGTACCGACATCAGTTGGCTCGACTTCCTGGCCAAGGCCACGACCAGCTTGCGGAGCATCACCGAGACGTCCTCCTACCGCCCGGAAATAAAGCAGGGACGATCAGTAGTCTCCCGGCTGTGGGAGATAGCGCAAGCAGGCTCTGCGGAAGGATTGGAAACTGCTGCGAATGGACTCGCTAGGGCATTGCAGATCTCAGAAGAGACGCCACTGGAAGCCTGGCGGGAAGGACTCTTCGGAGCGCTGGCGCGAGGTCACCGTCCGGACGAGCCGCCGGCTCAGCGTTTTTCGCGGAGTACCATCGTTACGGTCGCCACCGCGTGCCGGTACGTCACGTGCTGGCATCACAGCGATGAGTATCCGTCGTTTCCGGTGAACCTGCTCATATCGGTGGTTGACGATCTGTACAGGAGCCTGACCGGCATAGAGACATGCCTGATACATCTGGAGGACCAGGCTACTCTTTTAAGGCCGACCGCATGAGATGAGCCGGTCCAGACCGGGCCGGTTTACCACCCGTCAGTGATTGGTAAATTGATATGGATGACCGATGAGCTCGCCCGAGGTTGGCGTTCTCCTAGTTGACTGGGAGAATCTAGCGGGTGCAATAATCGACCGCGGCAAGACCGTTGACAGGTCATATGTCGACGATCTGTGGGCCTACGCCAATACCAAGTGCGGTGGCCATCTGTAGAACTCACATATGGCCGCTGCGAAACTTGACCTCACTATCGAGGCAGCGATTCGGGAACACCTCATCGAGGCTGAGAAAGTGCGCAGCACCAAGGAGCAGGCGGACATCCTGCTGACCGTCCTGGCGATGGACTACTTGCACAGCGGCGTGGGGCGATTCATCCTGGTGACCGGAGACCAGGACTTTATACCGCTGATCAGGCGACTGCACCGGGGTGGCCGCGACGTCACCGTTATCTACGGAGACCCGAGCAGGCTCTCAGCTGAACTGAGGCGGACTCTGGCTACTACGCCCGGCCTGGAATCGCTCGACATAGCGGAGGTCACGACGCTGCGGGAGAGAAAGCCCGACACGGGATGCCGTTCCTTGCTCGGCCTTCTCGAACTTCAGCGGCGGGGCTTCATACTGGGCGGCAGGGAACACGGACAACGCACTGAGCTGCTGCTGAGCTGGGGCGTCATCGAAAACCAGGACGAGAGCCAGTACTGGTCACTGATCAGGGACATGACCGAGAAGGTCACCCGGAGCGACGTGCCAAGGCTCGTCGGCGACAGATGGCTGCCGCAGAACGCGACCCGTACTTACCTGAACCTCAACGCGGAGCGGCTGGCCGACATCACTGCCATCGACTACACGGTCCGGCAGCTCTCCGGCCGGACCAAGGGCCTGACGATGGGCCAACTGCGTACCGGGTCGTTCCAGACCGATGATGGCACCAGGCTGGACCGGGTCCTGGACGCCCTATCCGCCGCGGAAATCATCCGCAAGGGAGCAGACGGCACCTATTCACTAGTCGGCCCCGGCATGCAGCTCGGCTACCTCGAGCCACTGTGGCGCGTGTACGCAGGGCTTTCCGCCGAATGCTTCAAGCGCCAGGTCGCCAGCATCCCGAACGGCCAACTCGAGTCGCTACTGGGCCGCAAGGGTATTGGCCAGGGCCAGGATCAGAGAGCAGCCGGCCGGATCAAGGAAGCGGTCCGCTACGCCAGCAGTGCCGGGGTGACAGACATCTGCGCGGTGGACGGGAAACGTCACGTAGCTCCCATCAGCTCAGCCTTGTGTCGGCAGTTCGAGCAGGGTTATCACGAACTTTACCGCGAGTTCTCGGCGCGCCTCGGCGACGAACTGCCCGTCACAGGGGTGATGGATTTCATGGAGAAACGGGATAGCTCTCGTTCAGTGCCCCTTTTCGGCTATGACAATCGCGATCATCACCGGATCATCCGCATCTTGTCGCAATCGCACCTGCTCAGTCAGCGCGGCGACAAGGTCGCCTTCCACCAGTCGCGCTGGGGAGAAACCGGCGTCGCACTTGCGAGCTGAGATGGGACGGCTGGGGAGGTGGTGGTCAGCGCTCATGCGGGTCCCCAAGCTCGGCCTGTTCGCGATCCTCATCGTGGCCGCTATGGGCGCGACTGTGTGGTTCGCCGTGGCGGGACCCGTCGCGAGGGCGAGCACGATTGTCAGTGCGCTGGCCGCGGTGGCCTCGACCGTAGCCGCCCTGGCCGCAATTTACCTGTCGCGGGAGGCTCTGGCCCGAACCGACCGGCAACTGGCCGCCGCGGAAAGAGCGACGGTTCTCAGCCGTTATCCGCTCGTGCTTCCGATCCACCAGTCGGTGGCCTTCCCCGAATCTGGGCACAACATCGCGTCCCATCCGCCAACCGAGGAGCGGTTCAGGCTCGATTCTGCGTATTTTGGTTCCTACGCCTTCGTGGCTGAGACTAAAAACAGCTTCATCATCCCGGTCGAGAATGTCGGGGAAGGACCGGCTCTGCGGATTAGCGGAAGGCTCTGGCGCAGCGACGGTACCTCGGGTTACGTGTCCGGACCCTCGGCGCTGGGCGCGAGCAGCACGGCGATCATGACAGCGAAACTGCAGTTCGACCAGGAAGCGCTGCCGAGCGCTTTCGAGGAGGCGATCAAAGAGAACGGGGATCCACAGGGCGGACCGTATTTTTGGCTCGACCTGTCCTATATCGACGTCTTCGAGAACTCGCTCGGCGCATGTGCGCTGTTTGATCCGCAAGGCCTCGGTGCATGGCTGCACGTTTACGGTCCGAGGATCGAGACTGCGGCGTCAGGCGATCACCTATGAGTGGACAGATCTCCGCTCGTCTGCTATATTTATCTTCCATAGGGGAGTCGTGGATGTTCAGGAGTGCTACGGCAAGCTCGTGAACCGATCGGACTCAATACCCGGCCCCAGTCTTTGCGACTGGGGCTTTCGCTTTCCTGAGCCCGTTCCGCATACCGGTGAGACTCGCGGTGCCGCATCTACGCCGGGGGGATCTTCGAGTGCCTGGCGCATGAACTCATCCCGGCGTGCGGGAAAGGTCGGCCGGGCGAGATCAGGGCGGCCCTGCCGGGCCATGGACTGGGGAACCAGCCCAAGTCCGGCGGGGTGGAAAGAGGCGCGACCGGCTACATCTGATCACCCCCGGGCAAATCTACTATGAGCTGCGGTGATGCCTGAGGCGCATGGCCTGGTGCGGAATGGGTCTTGGACGCTGACTGTCCGCTGCGGGCAAGGTGAAAGTACCGGCCGGCACCGCGAAGGTGCCATCCAGGGCCGGAAACGTCACCTTCTCACAGGAGTGCGTCATGCGTGTTTTCGTGACCGGCGCGACCGGTTTCATCGGCTCTGCCGTCGTCCGCGAACTGCTCGGGGCAGGACATCAGGTCGTGGGCCTGGCCCGTTCGGACCAGGGTGCCGCGTCGCTGGCGGCCGCGGGCGCCGAGGTTCACCGTGGCTCCCTGGCCGACCTGGACAGCCTGCGCGCGGGGGCGGCAGAAGCGGACGGCGTGATCCACACCGCCTACATCCACGACTTCTCTCCGGCGGGCGACCCCGCGGCCGCCGCCCGCACCGACGGGCGCGCCATCGAGGCGCTCGGCGAAACACTCGCCGGATCCGGAAGGCCCCTGGTCGTGGCCTCGGGGTCCGCGCTGCTCGCACCGGGCCGCCTGGCCACGGAAGACGACAACATGCCCGGGGACACGCCGCATCCCCGGGTCTCCGAGCGGGTCGCGCTCCAGTTCGCCGGACGCGGCGTACGCGTAGCGGCGATGCGCCTGCCGCCGTCGGTGCACGGCCAGGGCGATCACGGCTTCGTCCCGGCGCTGATCGGCATCGCCCGCGCGAAGGGCCTGGCGGCCTGCGTGGGCGACGGGTCCAACCGCTGGGCGGCCGTGCACCGGCTCGACGCCGCGCGCCTGTTCCGGCTGGCCCTCCAGGAAGCGCCTGCGGGCGCCCGGCTGCACGCGGTCGGCGACGAGGGCGTGCCGTTCCGCGACATCGCCGAGGTCATCGGCCGGCACCTGAACGTGCCGGTGACCGGCATCTCCCGCGAGGAGGCCGACGCCCACTTCGGCGGGTTCGCGCTGTTCGCGTCCATGGACGTCCCGGCCTCGAGCGCGCTGACCCAGCAGCGGTTCGGCTGGCACCCGGCCCAGCCCGGGCTCATCGCCGACCTCGACGCGGGCCACTACTTCAGCTAACCCCGCTACTTCGGCTAACCCGGGGAACCGGCGCGGGTCGGTCAGCTGCCCGAGCATGCGCGGGTACGAGGCCATCCACTCGCCGGCGCCCAGGCCGGACGCGGCCACCGCGGCCGCGATGTCGGCCTCGGTGGCGGCCAGGTTCCGCACGTAACCCGACAGCAGCATGATCACCGAGGCCTTGCGGGCTTCGGTGAGGCCGGTGCCGGCCAGGCAGGCGAGCGCGTCCTCGAACCAGGCGATCTCGCGCGGCATGATCGGCAGCCCGCTGATCGGGATGCGCGCCGCCCTGCGGGAGCCGACCGTCTAGCCCTACGATCGGGTGCCATGCCAGCCAACCGGATGAACCGTGACGAGTTTTACGCCGCGATGGCACCGCATGACGACGCGCGTCTTCGCAAGATCTTGTGGACTGTCTACTGGCGCGGGAACGTTCAGCTCCGCGAGCGCATCGAGGACGAGCTGCGCCCGCAGGATCAGCCGAGGGTAAAGCCGAAGAAAGAGCTGCCAGACCCGGTCGGCGTCCTGGGCGAAGTGACGACCTTCGTCGAGCTGGCCAAGGACGGCGCCTACATGGCGGGGGACCGCCGAGTGCACCATACCGAACGGTCGAGGTGGCGGCATACGTTCCGCCGGCTGGCAGCCGACGCGCTGGCGGCCCTGACGGTCAGCGACCCCGCTCCAGCACAGCAGGCCGTCATGAAGATTGTCGACCTGGCCTGCGACATGAAGAGATGCGACTACTTCCACTCCGACGATCCGGTGGAGGCAGCGAAGTTCGTGGTATCGGAGGCCGTGGCCGCGCTCTGGGAGTCGGTATTCCGGCACGGCGGTTTCGCGGCGCTCGCTGGCCATGCGCCAGAGCAGCTCATTCGCTGGGAGGCAGACTACGGCTGGACCCGCCGGGGCTACGGTCAGGTGGCAGAAAAGGAGACGCTCCTGGCCGTTCCGCTTGCCCGGCTGCTTACGACGCCAGATATGTGGCGGAAGTTCGCCGAGTCCTACCTGGAGGCGCTGGAGGCGGCCGGACGCGCGGATCCCAAGCGGCCGCGCACCGTGTACGGAACCTTCGATGAGACCAGTTACCGGCGCAAGGAACGGGCGGACGACCTCGCCACATGGCACGAGATGCTCCTCGACCGGTTCGCAGGAACCCCCGAGGACGAACTGCTGGACCGGCTCGTCGCCAGCCCGGCGCTCGCCGGACCGGAACTCATCTTCCTGCGCGCGAGGCTCGCCGAGCGCCGCGGTGACGTTTCCCAGGCCGCCGCGCTCGTCGCCAAATGCCTGAAGGAGATGCCGGGTCGTCAGGGGTACCTGGACTTCGCCGTTAAGGTCGGCGCTGAACTGCCGTCCCGTGCCCGCGAGATAGCGGCCGAGCGCGCCCGGACAGCCAAATACGCCGGGACGACCTGACCAGATCTCTGCCGCCCCACCGCGCTGCCAGGTCTCACTCCGGCCGCATTCCCTCGCTGTCATCGCGCTGCGCAGCAGCTAATCCGCGCAGCGGAGCCGGGCGCGATTCAGATCGTCCAGTCCTCCCAGCTCAGGCCGGTAACCTGGCGACACACAGGCGCCAGGATCCCTCCCAACTTCAGCAATGCGGCGGGCGGCTCATGGGCCTGACCCGGGGCCGAAGAACTCCTCCGGGAGGTGATCGCGTTCCTCGAGCTCTTGCCGGATCACCCGCCGCGCCGCAGACTGCCAGGTCGTTGTTACGTCGTCGGGTGCCGCGTCCGCACCGACCAGTTCCAGGAGGTCAGCCAGGCAGTGGTGAAAGCCGACCGTGTGATCCTCTGTCCTGCCGGGCAGGGCCATCAGCGTCCGCGGACGCTGCGGCGGCTCCCTGTCGACGTGATTGTCGTTCATTGTCAGGCTCCCTATCGCGGGCCTCTGCAGGGAGGGGGCCGGCCATGGCCCAGGTCACAACTCAGTGCCTGTTCTGGATGGCGAGCGTTTCGATGGCGCGGAGTTCCTGGTCGATCTTCGCGAGGGCGGCGCTGCGGTCATGCGGCTGGCTCCGGCGGGGCGCCGGGGTCTGCAAGCGCTGGTGTTCAAGATGGGCCAGCAGGGTCTGGCTGCCCAGGCGGCGGGCGGCGAAAGCGATAACGACTGTGGCGGATTGCATCAGGCACCAGCCTGGCCGGAGCCTGGCGTCCATCACGTCCTCGCGGCCAGCAGTGTCTTGGACCAGCAGGCGCAGCCGCTCGCCGCGCTGCTCGATGACACGCACGTGGGCGACTCCGGGTTCGTAGCGGGGGGTGGCGCCCGGGTCCGCGATGACCCGCCACACGGCGTCGAAGGGGGCAGCGATGCGCCGCTGCGCAACAGCGGCGCCGGGCAGGGCGGCCGCGAGAATGGCGAGGCGGTCGACCGGGTCGATATCGGAGGACGTTACTGGATACGTCATGAGTCCCACGCCTTCCGGAACGCCGCCCTGGCCCGGCTCAGACGGGATTTCACGGTTCCTACCGGGATCCCCAGGGCGGTGGCGATCTCTTGTTCGCTGAGGCCTTCGCGGGTACGCAAGACCAGCACCACGCGCTGGGAGACCGGCAGGCGCGCCACGGCGTCATCGATGTCCACTAGCCCTTCGGGCGAGGAAGCGCGGCTGTCCGTGAGCGTTTCCTCCGCGGCGGCCTCCACCTCGTGCTGGCGGGCGAGCCGGATCGCAGTCCGGACGGTGACTGACCGTACCCAGGTCATGATCGCCGCCGGGGCACGCAGCGAAGGCAGCCCCCGGAAGACGGCCAGGAGTGCCTCCTGCGCCGCATCGTCGGCCGCCGCCGGGGCGATCCGTGCGCACAACCGGCGGACATAGGGAGCGAGCTCGTCGAGAAGCTCATCCAGCGCGAGCGCATCCCCCTGCTGAGCAGCCGCGACCTTGTCCGGGTCCACGACAGGAAAGTTACCCGGAACCTTCCAGAGGTTCCCCCGCCCTTTCCAGCTAGAAGGACACCACACGGGAGGGCCTGTCTTGTGAAACCAGACGTGACAATCGTCGGCGGGGGCCTGACCGGGCTCACCGCCGCCATCGAGGCAGCCGAACGTGGCTGGCGGGTGACCGTCGCCGAGGCACATTCCCGGCCAGGCGGGCGAGCACGCTCGCTGCCGGCCCCGTTCCGGGCCAACGATGGTCCCCACGCAATCTACGTGGACGGGCCATGGTGGACGTGGCTAGAACGCCGCAGCCTCACACCGCCCATCGTGAAGGCGCCGAGCAATGCCAGCCTCGTCCGGGCCGGAGGCCGACTCGGCCCGTGGCCAGCCGAACTCAGTAAGGCCATCGCCGCGCTGCCCGCCGAGGCGCCGGTGCAGGAATCGTTCCGCGCATGGCTGCTCCGGCACGTCGAAGCGAAGACCGCTGAGGCAATTATCGGAGTGGTCTTCATCCCCACCTTCGACCACGACCCCGGGCGGCTTTCGGCCGCATTCGCCCGCCAGCGCCTTCGCCGGGCGCTGGCCGGCGGCGCCCGGTACGTGACCGGCGGGTGGTCCGCCCTGGTCGGGCTTCTTGCCGAGCGAGCTGCCAGCCTCGGAGTGCAGATACGCACCCAGACACGGGTAGCCGCCCTGCCCGCAGGCCCGACGATCCTGGCCACCAGCCTCGCCACAGCGCGCCAGCTGACCGGCGACAGCTCGCTTACCTGGCCCAGCGCCCGCGTGGCAACCATCGACCTGGGCTTGCGGGCCGACGCCAGCCCGGGCTGGTTCCGGGTCATGGACCTGGATGACCGGATCTACGCCGCCCGCTACAGCCTCGCCGACTCCAGCCTCGCCCCGCCCGGGTACGAGCTCATCCAGATATCCGCCGCGTGCACCCCGGACGAGCGGAAAGCCGACGCCGAAGGCCGCGTGCAGCGCCTGCTCGACCAGTCCTGGCCCGGCTGGCGCGCCGCGGTGCAATGGCACCGCAGTACCATGCGCGCGCACTGCACCGGGGCCATAGACCTGCCCGGGACAACATGGCACGACCGCCCCGCCGTCAGCCGCGGCACCACCCTCACCGTGGCCACCGACCAGTCCGCCGCGCCCGGACTGCTCACCGAGACCGGAATCGCCGCCGCGCAGCTCGCCATCTGCCACCTGACCGGAACTGGCGGGGACAAGCAGTCGGCCAGGCTGACTGGTTCCGGCTACGTCCGGGGCTAGCGGTACATATCGTTCGCCCGGCACGCCAGGCTGACGGTTTCCGCTGGTCAGACGGCACGGGATGCGCGACGGGGCGGGGAAGGCATAGAACGGCTGCCGGGCGAGCGGCTTCTGGCTGTACTCCCACAGCTGACCAAGATCGACGTCCACCTTGTGACGTCCAGGGCCGGCGGACGTGATCGTCTTCAGCTCCAGCTGTATGGCCTTGCCGGGCTGGACGGCAGCGCCTGGAGGTCGATATCCACTCCGTTGACAGGCCACCACTGCGCGGCCAGCGACCGGTACCGGTACGGTTCACGTCCACGGAAGTGGTGTATGGGGTAACCGGTACTGATGTGACTGTCTTGCCGGAGTACGGCGTGTCGCCGTGAAGGGAGGCGGCCACCTCGCGATCCTTCGAAGTGATTC
>Ga0070717_10003714_pt1 | contig 10970 bp, 6 predicted proteins | sample LARL113metaG_FD_71366 | JGI IMG/M metagenome (GOLD analysis project Ga0070717, IMG submission 71366) | Corn, switchgrass and miscanthus rhizosphere microbial communities from Kellogg Biological Station, Michigan, USA - LAR L11-3 metaG | ecosystem: Host-associated > Plants > Roots > Rhizosphere ...
AGGTCGCGGGCGATCTGCCGCTCGCGCGGACCGAGCCGCAGCCGCGCGAAGAACTGCGCGCTCTGCGCGACCGAATCGGCGGCCAGCGCGGCGATGGAGCGCTCGCGGAAGCGCACGTTGAGCGCGGTAGCATTGAGCCGCTGTCCGTGGCAGGCGCCGCAGGGCTCGGGCGTGTGCGCATACCACTCGTTCCACCACAGCTCCTCGCCGCTTTGCTGCTCATCGAACCCCGGCATCTCGACGCCGGTGCCGTAGCAGCTCTCGCACCAGCCGTGGCGGGAATTGAACGAGAACAGCCGCGGGTCGAGCTCGGCGAAGCTGCGGCCGCAGGAGGGACAGGCGCGGCGGGTGGAGAACACCGTCACGCGCTCATGGGCGCGCCTCAGCACGTGCACCAGCCCCTTGCCGAAATCCAGAGCGCGTGCCAGCCCTGCGCGCACGCTGGCTTCGTTGCGCACGCTCACATCGACCTCGACTACCGGCAGCTCGATCGTGTGCTCGCGAAAGCGCGACAGCCGTGGCCAGGGCGCGGTAGGCAGCAATTGCCCATCGACGCGCAGCGTGCGAAAGCCCTTCTTCGCCGCCCAGCGGGCGAGGTCGGTGTAATAGCCCTTGCGCGCCATGACCAGTGGTGCGAGCAGCGTGATGCGCTGCCCACGGTAATCGCGCAGCAATCGCGCCGCGATCGAGGCCGCGCTCTGCGGCTCGATGGCGACGTCGCACCCCGGACAGTACTGCGTACCGAGCTTCACATAGAGCAGGCGCAGGAAGTGATAGATCTCGGTGAGGGTCGCAACGGTGCTCTTGCGCCCGCCACGGCTGGTGCGCTGCTCGATGGCCACCGTCGGCGGAATGCCGAAGATCGCATCGACATCCGGGCGCGAGGCGGGCTGCACGAACTGCCGTGCATAGGCATTGAGCGACTCGAGATAACGCCGCTGACCCTCGTTGAAAAGAATGTCGAAGGCCAGTGTGGATTTCCCGGAGCCCGAGACACCGGTGATCACGGTGAAACGGTCGCGCGGGATCTCGACGTCTATGCCCTTGAGATTGTGCTCGCGCGCTTTGTGGATCACGACCGCGCCCGCATCGCGTCCATGGCCATAGCGCGGTCGCGCCTCGGCGATGTTGGCGACCCTGGCGCCCAGCGGCTCCGGTCGGGCCGGCGCGTGCGCCGTGGCGCTGCCAGCGAGCGCTGCCTCGTAGGACGCAAGCGCCCGCCCGGTAAAGGAGCGCGGCTCGGCGCGCACCTCACCCGGCGTGCCGGCGCAGACGATCTCGCCGCCGCGCTCTCCGCCCTCGGGACCCAAATCGATGATCCAGTCGGCTGCGCGGATCACATCGAGATTGTGCTCGATCACCAGCAGCGAGTGCCCCGCGACCAGCAGCTTGCGGAAGGCCCGCAGCAGCTTGGCGACGTCCTCGAAATGCAGACCGGTGGTCGGCTCATCGAACAGGAATAGCTTGCCGCGGTGCGTGGTGCTCGAGACGACGGCGCCGGCATCGGCCAGGTGGCCGGCAAGCTTCAACCGCTGTGCTTCGCCACCAGAGAGGGTCGGCACCGGTTGCCCGAGCTTCAGGTAGTCCAGTCCGACGTCCGTGAGCGGCGCGAGCCGCGCGCCAACCTCCGGAGCATCGGCGAAAAATGCGCGCGCCTCGGTCACGGTCAGCTCGAGCACGTCGGCGATGCTCAAACGCCGGCCATCGGGCCCTTCGCGGCGGATGTCGAGCACTTCCTCGCGATAGCGGCGGCCGTTGCAGTCGGGACAGCGCAGGTACACGTCCGAGAGGAACTGCATCTCCACGTGCTCGAAGCCGTTGCCGTTGCATGCCGGACAGCGGCCGTTGCCGGAGTTGAAGCTGAAGGTGCCGCTGCTGTACTTGCGCTCCTGCGCGGCAGGCTCCGCGGCGTAAAGGGCGCGGATCGCATCGAATGCGCCGACGTAGCTCGCCGGATTCGAGCGGGTCGTGCGGCCGATCGGATTCTGATCGACCATGACCACATCGTCGATGAGCTCAGCGCCGAGGAGACCGGTGAATGTTCCCGGCGCTTCCGTCGGCCGACCACGGTATTTGAGCAGCGCGGGGTACAACACATCCTCGACGAGCGTCGACTTGCCCGAGCCGGACACCCCGGTGACGCAAACCAGCCGCTTGAGCGGCACACGCACATCCAGGTTCTTCAGGTTGTGCTCGGATGCTCCCCGCAGCTCCAACCAGCGATTGGAGCGCGCTTCCGCCACCACGCCGGAGGTGGCGGCAGCCTGCGCCGTGCGCACCGCTGCGGCGGCCACAGAGTCGGTGCGCGGTGCGACGCTCTTGCGGCCGGCGAGGTACTGGCCGGTGAGTGAATCACTGGCGCGCAGCTGCGCTGGCGTTCCGCAGAACACGATTTCGCCGCCCTTCTCGCCCGCGCCCGGCCCCAGATCGAGGATCCGGTCGGCCTCGAGCATGATCTGCGGATCGTGCTCGACCACCACCAGCGAGTTGCCGGCGTCACGCAGACGCTTCATCACGCCGATGATCCGTTGCATGTCACGCGGATGGAGGCCGATAGAGGGCTCATCGAGCACGAACAATGTGTTGACGAGCGAGGTGCCGAGCGCGGTAGTCAGATTGATCCGCTGCACCTCGCCACCGGAAAGCGTGCGCGATTGCCGGTCGAGAGTGAGATAGCCGAGTCCCACATCGACCAGGTAGCGGAAGCGGGCGCGAATCTCGGCGAGCAGCAGCTCGGTGGCCTCATCGAGGGGGCGGGGCAACACGAGACGCTCGAAAAACTCGTGGCTGCGCGCGACGGGCAGGAGCATCAGGTCATGGATCGAGAGCCCTGGGAGCGCCGCGAGCGTCGCCGCACCCCACTCGACGCCCTGGGGGCGGAAGCGCGGCGCACCCCCGAGCGCTGCATCCGCCAGCTCAGCGCTGCCGATGCGCCACAGCAGCGCCGCACTCTTCAGCCGCGCCCCCTCGCAGGCGCTGCAGGGGGTGTAGGCCCGATAGCGCGAGAGCAGTACCCGCACATGCATCTTGTAGGCACGCGTCTCGAGCCAGGCAAAGAAGCGCCGGGCGCCATACCACACCTTGCGAGACCAGGCGCCTTCACCCTCGATCACCCAGTGCCGCGCCTCCGTGGAGAGCTCGCGCCAGGGCGTATCGAGCGGAATGCCACGCAGCCTGGCGAATTTCTCCAGATCCTGCTGGCACTCGGCGTAGGACTTCGTCTGCCAGGGCTTGATGGACCCGCCGCGCAGCGTGCGTGTCTCATCAGGAATGACGAGCCCGTAGTCGATGCCGATCGTCCGGCCGAACCCACGGCACGTGTCGCAGGCGCCGAGCGGCGAATTGAACGAAAAGGCGCTCGGTGAGGGCGCCTGGTATGCCAGATCGCAGTCTGCGCAGTGCAGCTCCGCGGAATAGCGCCAGCTCTCGCGCCGCTGTGGCGGATCGCTGTCATCCACCACGTGCACATTGAGCCGCCCGCGGCCGACCCGCAGTGCCGCCTCGAGCGATTCGAAGAGTCGCGATTTCTCGGCCACTCCTGCGCGCAGTCGATCCTGCACAACCTCCAGAACGACCGGTGCCGCGGGGACACGCCGGGCCCGCCGGCGGCGACGCGCCCGCGGCTCCGGCACTCCGGCGGCGGCCGGCGCCGCGGTTGCTTCCGGCTCGAGGAAGCGCGTGTATCCCTGGCGCCCGAGCAGCTCGCGCACTTCCTCAACGGAGAAGTTTGCCGGCACCGGCACCGGGAAGGTGATCAGCAGCCGCGGATCGGAGGCGGCACGCGCGCGCTCGCACAGATCAGCATAGATGCTGTCGGCGCTGTCACGCCGCACCGGCCGGCCGCAGTGGCTGCAGTAGAGCTGCGCCGCACGCGCAAAGAGCAGCTTCAGATGATCGTTGAGCTCGGTCATGGTGCCGACGGTCGAGCGGGAGGTGCGTACCGGGTTGGTCTGATCGATGGCGATCGCGGGCGGGATGCCGGCAATCGACTCGACCTGGGGCTTGTCCATGCGATCGAGGAACTGCCGCGCGTACGGGGAGAACGTCTCGACGTAGCGGCGCTGCCCCTCGGCGTAGAGCGTGTCGAAGACCAGCGAGGATTTCCCCGAGCCGGAAACCCCGGTAACGACGATCAGCTCATTCAGCGGAATGTCGAAATCGAGGTTCTTGAGGTTGTTCTGGCGCGCGCCACGCACGCGGATGGCGTCACGGGGGCCGTCAGTCATTCGGTCACCATTGAGAGATTGATGGAGAGATGCGCCCCGCAAGCTCTGAGCGCGCGCTCCCGTATTGTAAAGGATCCGCGCCTTGCGGTGCGTCAAGGCCACTGTGGCCGAGGAGCTTTTTGGCGGTGGGTCGCGCTCCCGCGATCACCCGTGCAATCCAGTAGTTCCTTTCCCGGTCTCCTGTACAAGGTGTCGCTGCCCCGGGCGTACGAGCTGCCGCTGTCGTACCCAAACGACACGCGGGGGTTTGAACGCGCGGCGCTACAATCGGCGGCGCCTCAACGTCCCACACCAAGGAGAATACCGAATGAGCTCCAGAGTACTGTCCAGTGTTGCCCTGGCCGCGGCCGCTGCGGTCATGTTCTCGACGGTGGCGGTGAGCACCGCCAGCGCCGAGGAAGGCAAGGTGAAGTGTGAAGGTGTCAATTCCTGCAAGGGACACTCGGCCTGCAAGAGTGCCAACAATGCCTGCAAGGGTCAGAACTCCTGCAAGGGCAAGGGATGGACGGAGATGACACAGGCGCAGTGCGACGCTGCGAAGGCCAAAACGAAGGCCGGAGGCTGACACTATCGGGCCGGGTGTGCACCACACCCGGCCCATTGTTTGCTTCGGTATGCTGACTCATCCCGCGCTCGGGTTTGGGCTGGGGCTACGCGTCCCGCACTACGAGGCGATCCTCGCCACGCATCCGGCCGTCGATTGGTTCGAGGTGCTGACCGAGAATTACCTGGTACCGGGCGGTCGGCCGTTGAGCTACCTGTTGCGGATCCGCGAACGCTATCCGCTCGCGATGCACGGTGTGTCGCTCTCGATCGGCAGCAGCGCGCCTCTCAACCGCGAGTACCTGCGCCAGCTCAAAGCGCTCGCGCAGCGCATCGAGCCGGCCTGGATTTCGGATCACCTCTGCTGGACCGGCGTTGCCGGTCGCAACACCCATGATCTGCTGCCGCTGCCCTACACCGAGGAGGCGCTCGCGAACATCGTCGAGCGGGTGAGCGCGGTACAGGATTTCCTCGGCCGGCGGATTCTGCTCGAGAACGTCTCGAGCTACGTGGAGTTTCACGATTCGAGGCTCAGCGAATGGCAGTTTCTGAGCGAGATCGCAGCACGCGCCGATTGTCTGATCCTGCTCGATGTGAACAACATCTACGTGAGCGCGGTGAACCATCAGTTCGATCCGCTCGAGTACTTGAGCGCCATACCCGCCGAGCGCGTGCAGCAGATCCATCTCGCTGGCCACGAGGATCACGGAGACTATCTGGTCGACACGCACGATCACCCGGTGCCAGATCCCGTGTGGGAGCTGTATGCGGCGGCGGTGCGCCGCTTCGGTGCGGTCTCGACCATGATCGAGCGCGATGACCACATTCCACCGCTCGAAGAGCTGTGCGCCGAACTCGAGTCAGCACGCGCGCTGTGCGCGCGCACGCTCGCCGATGCGCGGCCCGCCGAGAGCGCCGGCAGAGCCGGGCGCGCGGCTCGTACGCCCGAGGCCCGGCAACACCGGCGAACGCCGCGCGGCCGCAGCAAACGCGTCGTTGGCGGGCGCCCATGAGCGCACTGGCGCAACTGCAGCGTGAGTTCCAGGACTACCTTTTGCGCGGCAAGGGCGCAGTGCTCGCACGAGTGGTGGGGACCGCGCGCGTCCCGGCCGCCACCCGGCTCGGTATCTACGCCGGAGCCTACCGCAGCCGGCTCGCCGAGGCGCTCGCGAGCAATTACCCCGTGCTCGCGAAGGTGCTCGGTGAAGCGGATTTCAACTCGCTGGCGGCGGAGTACACCGCCGCGCACGACTCGCCCTACTTCTCCATTCGCTATTACGGCGACGGGCTCGCCACGTTCCTCGCCGCGCGCGAGCGCTACGCCGCGGCGCCGGTGCTGGCCGAGCTGGCGCAATGGGAGTGGTCGATGAGCTCGGTGTTCGATGCGGCAGATGCAGCGCCGCTCGGCACCGAGGATCTCGCGCGCATCCCGCCCGCTAACTGGGCACAGCTGCGCTTCCGCTGGCACCCGAGCGTGCAGCGACTGGCGCTTTGGTGGAACGTGCCGCAACTGTGGAAGGCACTGAGCGAGGACCGGGAGCGACCGGAAATGACGCTCGCGGCGACGCCCACGGAATGGCTGCTGTGGCGCGAGAACCTCACCAGCTTTTACCGGTCGCTGCCGAAGACCGAAGCCGGCGTGCTCGATGCGGCGCGCAGCGGCTGGCCATTCGGTGAGCTGTGTGCGCTGCTATGCGACGAGCTCGGCGACAGCGAGGCTCCCGCGCACGCTGCCACGCTGCTGCGCGGCTGGATCACTGCCGGGCTCATCGTCCAGGCCGACTGAGCTCTCACGCGCACACCGGGCCCGCCTTCCCGGGGGGTGCTTGCCGTACAATCCCGCACGGGCTTTCCCCAGGACCGCCGATGGCCGCCGCGAACTACGGCAACGTGCTGGAGATGATCGGCAACACGCCGCTCATGGCGGTGCGGCGCATCGATACCGGACCGTGCGAGCTGTTCCTGAAGCTCGAGAATCAGAATCCGGGCGGTTCCATCAAGGATCGCATCGGTCTGTATCTCATCGAGGCGGCCGAGCGCAGCGGCCGCCTGCGCAAAGGCGGCACGCTGATCGAGGCCACCGCCGGTAACACCGGGCTCGGTCTCGCGCTGGTCGCGGCGCAGAAAGGCTATCGGCTGCTGCTGTGCATCCCCGACAAGATGAGTCAGGAGAAGATCTTTCACCTGAAGGCCATGGGGGCGGATGTCGTCATGACGCGCTCCGATGTGAGCAAGGGACATCCGGAGTACTACCGCGACGTTGCCGAGCGGCTCGCAGGAGAGATGCCCGACTCTTATTTCGTCAACCAGTTCGGCAATCCCGCCAACGCCACTGCGCACGAGCAGACCACGGCGCCGGAGATCTGGGAGCAGATGGGTGGCAGGCTCGATGCCGTGGTGTGTGGTGTGGGCACCGGCGGTACGCTGGCCGGACTCACGCACTATTTCGCGCGCACCGCGCCGCATGTCGAGCTGGTGCTAGCGGATCCGGTGGGTTCCGGCCTGGCGAGCTTCGCCACCACCGGCAGGCTGCCGGAGAAGATGACCCCGTGGCAGGTAGAGGGCATCGGCGGGGACAGCGTGCCGCCGGTGGCCGACTTCTCGCGCGTCGCCGCCGCCTACAGCATTCCGGATGCGGAGGCTTTCCGCACCTGTCGCGAGCTGCTCGCGCGCGAGGGCATCATCGCGGGCACCTCCACCGGCACGCTGCTGGCGGCCACGCTGCGCTACTGCCGCGCGCAGCGTGCGAAGAAGCGCGTGGTGAGCTTCGTATGCGACAGCGGCAACAAGTACCTATCCAAGGTCTACAACGATTACTGGATGCTCGATCAGGGATTCCTCGAGCGCGCGCACTCCGGTGACCTGCGCGATCTCATCGCGCGCCCGCATGCGGAGCACGCCGCGGTCACGGTGAACGCCACCGAGACGGTGATGGCCGCTTACCGGCGCATGAAGCTCTATGACGTCTCGCAAGTCCCGGTGATGAAGGACGGCCGCATCGTCGGCATCGTCGACGAGGAAGACATCCTGCTGGAGGTGGTCGCCAATCCCGAGCACTTCAACGAGCCGGTGACGCGCGCCATGGCGAGTCACCTCGTGACCGTGCCGGTCGATGCGCCGGTTACGCAGCTGATGGAGATCTTCAAGCGCGGCATGGTGGCGATCGTCATGCGCGGCAGCGAGTTCCAGGGACTCATCACGCGCATCGATCTGCTCAACTGGCTGCGGCGCAAGCTCTAGGGCAGACTGCCCGGGCACAACCGCGACCGCACAAGGCAGTTTTCGGGATCGCCACGAGCCAGATGAGTATCGCTAAAGCCGCACATCGGTTTGCCACGCGCGTCATCCACGGAGGTCAGCAGCCCGATCCGCAGACCGGGTCGGTGATGCCGCCGATCTACGCTACCTCGACTTACGTTCAGTCGAGCCCCGGCGTGCACCAGGGATACGACTATTCGCGCACCCGCAACCCCACCCGCGATGCGTTGCAGGCGGCGCTCGCCAACCTCGAAGGGGGCGCGGCCGCGTTCGCCTTCGCCTCCGGTATGGCCGCGACGGCGACACTCCTCGAGCTGCTCGATGCCGGCTCGCACATCATCGCCATGCACGATCTCTACGGCGGCAGCTACCGCCTGCTCGAGAACGTGCGCAAGCGCTCGGCCGGACACCAGGTGTCGTTCATCGATTTATCGGATCCACTCGCGCTGCAGGCCGCCATCAGAGCCGAGACGCGCCTCGTGTGGGTGGAAACCCCGACCAACCCGATGCTGAAGCTGGTCGATCTCGCTGCAACGGCGCGCATCGCGCGGCAGCACAACCTCCTCAGCGTGTGCGACAACACTTTTGCGACCCCCTTCCTGCAGCGGCCGCTCGAGCATGGCTTCGACATCGTGGTGCACTCGACCACCAAGTACCTGAACGGGCACTCCGACGCCATCGGCGGCGCGGCGATCGTGCGTGCCGGCTCGGATCTCGGCGAGCGCATCGCGTACCTGCAGAATGCGGTGGGCGGCGTGCCGAGCCCGTTCGATTCGTTCCTCACGCTGCGCGGGATCAAGACACTGGCGCTGCGCATGGAACGGCATTGCAGCAACGCACTCGCCATCGCGCAGTTTCTCGAGAAGCATCCTTCCATCGAGCAGGTGCGCTACCCGGGCCTCGCGAGCCATCCCCAGCACGCGCTGGCGCGCCGTCAGATGAGTGCTGGCTTCGGCGGCATCGTCACCGCGGTGCTGCGCGGTGGACTCACGGCCTCACGCCGCGTACTCGAGCGCTGCCGCCTGTTCGCGCTGGCAGAAAGCCTCGGCGGTGTCGAGAGTCTCATAGAGCATCCGGCGCTGATGACGCATGCCTCGTTGCCCGCGCAGGTGCGCGCCTCGCTCGGTATCAGCGATGGGCTCGTGCGACTTTCGGTGGGTGTCGAGGATGTCGAGGATCTGAAGGCGGAGCTCAGCGAGGCGCTGAGCTAGTGCAGCGGTGAGTTAGCGGAGCGGTGAGTTAGCGGAGCGCCGCACCGTCCGCGTCACTCAGCGCTGCGGCGGCAATCCCGCCTGACTGGTCAGGTATACCGCGTAGGTGCCGAGCCAGTGGCCGCCTTCGTAGTGCTCGCCGGTCACTGCCGGCAGCGCAGCGGCGGCGTGCGTTGTGGCCGTCACGCGCAGCGCACCGATGCGCGGATCGTGCTGCGGAAGGCCGTGCGCGATGCCCTCGAGCATCCAGGCACGACTCAGGTTGAGACCGTCGATGTGCGCGAGCTTCGGGTCTGAGCGGTCGGTGACCACGCCCGGCGGCAACCAGTGCGCGAGATCGGCGGCGGCGGTGTGGCTGCGCGGGATCTGCGGTAGAAAGCTGTCGAGCCATCGAGCAAAGGCCGCCGGGTCCAGCACCCGACGCATGAAGTCCGCTTCGGCGAGGCATGGCGAGAGGAAGTCCTCGCCCGAGGGCTCGTAGGCGAGCGGACAGTTGCGGTCGTGACCGTAAAAACGCTGCGCGGCATCGCTGAGCACCGAGCGCATGCGCGCATCCCCACTCGTCAGCGCCCAATCCCACAGGAGCCCGAGCGCGAAAGCGGTCTGGTCATGCTCGCCGATGCGGATCGGATAATAGAGCTTGGGCAAATAGTTCTCGAGGCGCGCTGCGACCTCCGTCTCGAGCGGCTGGAGCGCCGTGTACCAGCGGCGGGCATCCGCATCGTCGAAGCGACGCAGCTCCGCCACGAGCTGCAGCAGCCACGCCAGGCCGTAAGGCCGCTCGAAGGAGGTACGGCCGGTGCCGCGCAGGTAGGCGAGCTCGGCAGCCACGTTCTGCGGCGTGAGGCTGCGGCCCACCGCCGCGCGCGCCTCGGGCACGAACGGCGCGTCCGGGAAGAGCCTGATCAGCCGCACCAGCAGCCAATGGCCGTGAACGTCCGAGTGCCAGTCGAGACAGCCGTAGAACGCCGGTGTCAGCTCGCGCGGCGGCCGCACGTCGGCATCGCCGTTGAGCGTGTGGCTGATGTGATTCGGGTACTCCTGGTGCAGGCACTTGAGGGCCAGCGCCGCGAAACGTGCCGCGGCACCCACATCCAGCGATGCAGCCGCGGGAGGCAACGCGGCGCTGCGCGCCGCCGCAACCGTAATGCCCGAACTGACGAGCGGGGTGAGCACTGTGACGCAGATCAAGCCGAGCATGGGCGCAATGCGGTCTCGCATGAGCACATGTTAACCTCGCGCACGTGAGCGAGCCGCTTCCCATCGTATTGATACCGGGACTCCTCGCCTCGGCGCGCATGTATGCGGCGCAGATTCCGCATCTCTGGCGCACCGGACCCGTCACCATCGCCGATCACACCCGCGATGACAGCATGAGTGGCATTGCGCAGCGCATCCTCGCCACCGCCCCGGCGCGCTTCGCCCTGGTGGGACTCTCGATGGGTGGTTACATCGCGTTCGAGCTGCTGCGGCAGGCACCGCAGCGCATCGCCCGCGTGGCGCTGCTCGACACGAGCGCGCGTGCCGACACGCCCGAGCAGAGTGCGATGCGGCGCACCCAGATGACCCTCGCCGCGCAAGGACGGCTGGCCGAGATCGTGGAGCAGCAGTTTCCGCGTCTGGTGCACAGCGCGCGCCACCAGGATGCGGCGCTGCGCGGGCTGTTCGCTCTGATGGCGGAGGAGGTGGGAGCGGAGGCATTCATCCGTCAGCAGACTGCCATCATCGGCCG